>ERZ651768.28-NODE-28-length-110746-cov-5.716045_pt1 | contig 110746 bp, 96 predicted proteins | sample MGYA00514754_ERZ651768 | MGnify/ENA metagenome assembly ERZ651768
CCTCAATCTCGAGGGCTGGAGTTGGGAGGAGATGTCGTTGGAGTCGGCCGCGGCCCTCAACGTGAACTGGCCCAACCCCAACCCTCGCCGCGGAGGCCGGGGTGGCGGTCGTGGTGGCGGGGCGGGAGACGCTCCGACCTATGAGGAGCGGGTCCAGGAGCTCAAGGACTTCTTCGCGGAGGCACGAGCCTACCGCGACGCCGTCGCAGCGGGTGAGGAGGTTCGGAGCGACTCCCGCTACGCTGCCATGATTCCTGCGCTGAACGGGGAGATCCCAGTCGTGGTGGCCGCCGACGGGGCCGCCCAGATCAACGACGCCATCACCTGGGGCCAGGGGGAAGGAGTCCGGATCGTGATCCGTGGAGGACGCGATGCCATTCATGTTGCGGACCGCCTGGTGAGCGAGAACATCCCGGTGATCCTCACGTCCACCATGGCCGCTCCGGGTCGGGCCTACGAGGGGTACGACGGTGCCTATTCCATGCCGGCCCGGCTGTATGAGGCGGGCGTGAAATTCGCAATCTCAGGCGGCGCGGGTGCTCTCTATACGAACCGTTTGCCTTGGGAGGCGGGGGTGGCCGTCGCCTTCGGGCTTCCGGAGGAGGAAGCCGTCAAGGCGGTGACCATCAACGCCGCGGAGTTCATGGGTCTGGACGACCGGGTCGGTTCGCTAGAGGCGGGCAAGCAGGCGACGCTCCTCATCACTACGGGGAACCCGCTGGACATGACGACCAACATCGAGCAGGCCTACATCCAGGGCCGCGAGCTCGACATGAATGACATCCAGAAGCATTTCTTCGAGAAGTACATGGTCAAGGTTAGGCAGCTGCGGCCCGTGGTGTTTTAAGTGGATCGGAGGGGGCCCGGGCGCTGGCCCTGGCTCCCTCCGCTTCTGTCATTCGGCGGAAGCGTCGTAACTCATCGCATTGCCATCTGCCGTGCCAACGGTCACCTCCGTCCGGCCTCTCAGTTCGGGAGCGGAATCCCCCGCTCTAGTAGCACCTCGGCCAGCAACCGCGACCCGTTCACTCCGCTCGGGAAGCCCGAATACAGCGTTATGTGGGCCATCATCTCGGAGAGCTCCTCCGGCGTGACGCCGTTGTCGAGCCCCCGTCCGAGGTGAACGCGGAGTTGGTCCGTCTGGTACGCGGCCTGTGTCATTGCGATCGTGATGAGGCTCCGATCACGAGGCGAGAGCTCGCTGCGCGGCCAGGTGTCCCCGTAAACGAGGCCTGAGATCAGTGTGTCGAGGTACGGCGCGCCGGGGAACCGAGAGTCGGGCAGCGGCAGGCCTCGCTGTTCGAACACATCAGCGGCCACGCGCGCCGCGTTCACGCCTGTCGGGAAACCGGAGTAGAACGTCACGTGGGTGATGAGCTCGGAAATCTCCTCCTGTGTCACCCCGTTGTCCAGCGCCCGACCGACGTGGAACTGCACCTCGCTGGATGCATAAAGCGCCGTGCCGACCGCCACGGTGACGAGGCTTCGATCCCGGGGCGACAACTCCGATCTCTCCCAGGTCTCGGCGTAGAGCAAATTGAGGAGGTCCCCGACGTAGGGCGTGCCGGGGAAGACGCCAGGAAACAGAGGGTCGGCGTCCGAATTCGTTTCCCGGGGCGATGTGTCGGGCGGGGACTGCGGTAGGCCGCGTTCGGCAAATACCTCAGCGGCGACCCGGGCTGCGTTCACCGCGGTCGGGAAACCCGAATACCACAGCACGTGCCCGATGAGCTCGGCGATCTCGCTCTGCGTGACGCCGTTGTCGAGTGCCCTGCCGATGTGGATGCGAAGCTCGTTTGTTGCGTAGAGCGCCTGGGTGACCGCAACCGTGATGAGGCTACGGTCTCGGGGCGAGAGTTGCGGGCGCTCCCAGATGTCTCCGTAGAGGACGGTGTTGCGGATCTCACCCAGATACGGCGAGGCGTCGTAAGCGCCAACGGGCGCCGCAGGCTGCTGCGCCGCGAGCGGGGATTGCGGGGCGATTAGTGATGCGAGCGCGAACGTGAGCGCAACCGGGCCGATGATCGAACGAGTGGAGGACGGCATCTCTCTTTTCTCCTTACTTGGCAGGGCTTCTGAGCCGGAGGGCCAACTTGCCGGGTCAGGCGCCGCTTGGAAAGGAAATCAAGAGGACTGGGGCTCAACGAGCAGCGCGACCCAGGTACCCGAGAAGGGTCTGCTCTATCCAATCGTCAACGCCGGGCACGAACAGCACCGCCAACGCGGTAACCACTACCGCGACCGCGATGCCCCAGTAGAAGTATTTCATGGCGTGGCTCCCGTCCATGGAGCAGCTTCCTCCTCGTCAGTTCCGGGGCGCAGCCTCGAACAACCAGGCGCCGCCTGACTCTACGGCGGCCCTGGTCGTCTGGGACGGATACTTGCTGGTGATCGCGGCGGTGATGCCGTCAAGGATATCACCCGACTGGATCCGAACCAGCTGTCGCTCGTAGCGGATACCGTTGATGCGGATTACAGCGCGGCCGTCCCGCTCGGCTTGAATCGGCCAGTGTTTCCAGAGACGCCCGACGGCGGTGCTCATGTAGCCTGACCAGACATAGATTTTGCCATCGTATTCCGCGGTCCATATCCGTCGTGAGCGGGGCGGATCCAGTAGCTGCAACTCGATCGTCTGTACGTCACGCACCAAACTCCAGTCCGGCTCCTGACCAACGTAAATTGTACCCGACTCCAGGGGTCCGCCGGAGAAGACCTGGTTCGGTCCATCCGCGAACCGTTGTTTTACGGCTGCGGTAACGACTGCTGTCGCCGGTATCAGTAGCAGACCGAACACGACGATCGTCAGTCGTATTATCGTCAGTCGGTCTACCGCCAGTCGGTTTGCGATCTTCATGACACATCCTCTTGGCTAGCAACGGCTCTCGGATCATCTTCGCCGTCTATGGGCGCGGGCGCTAGCGCCGCTCTCGACCTATGATTAGAACCGATCAAGACCGAAACGGGCTCCGGCTCGTTCTTTTGCGTCGTCAGCCAGGAGGGACCGTGCCACCAAGAAGCGCTCGACTCCGTCTGTGGGCCGCATCGCTGGGATTGATGCTGGCGCTGCCGGCCGCGGTTATGGGGCAGGCGGGAGCGGCCGACGGCGAGTGGCATTACTACGGCGGCGACGCCGGCGGCACCCGGTACGCCCCTCTGGATCAGATCGACCGGGACAACGTCGCCGATCTGGAGATCAAGTGGCGCTGGAGCGCCGCCAACTTCGGTGCGAGCCCCGAGATCAACTCCCAGGTGACGCCGTTGATGGTCGACGGAGTCCTCTACGCGACGGCCGGTACACGGCGCAACGTCGTAGCCATCGACGCAGCCACGGGCGAGACCCTCTGGATGTGGCGCATCGACGAGGGGACCCGCGGCGAAGACGCGCCCCGCAAGAACCATCGGGGCGTCTCCTATTGGACTGACGGGGTCGCCGAACGCATCATCTACATCACCCCCGGATACCGTCTGGTCTCGCTCGACGCGCAGACCGGCCGCCCTGACCTGGGGTTCGGCGAGGAAGGCATCGTCGATCTTTTCGAGGGGCTTGACCGGCCGCGTCCACCCGACGGTCGCATCGGAGCCTCATCACCGCCGATGATCGTGGGAGACGTCGCGGTGATTGGCGGTGCCCTGAGCGCGTTTGCCCCCAGCAGGGAGAACATCGCCGGGTTCGTGCGCGGCTACGACGTCCGGACCGGCGAGCGGCGGTGGATCTTCCACACCGTCCCACTCGTGGGTGAGTTCGGGAACGAGACCTGGGAAGACGACTCGTGGCGCTACACCGGTAACACCGCCGTCTGGGCGCCGATGTCCGCGGACCTGGAGCTCGGCTACGTCTACCTCCCGGTTGAGACGCCGACCAACGACCTCTACGGCGGTGACCGCCCGGGCGACAACCTTTTCGCCGAGAGCCTGGTGGCCCTCGACGCGGAGACCGGCGAGCGCGTCTGGCATTTCCAGTTCATACACCACGGGATCTGGGATTGGGACATTCCGACAGCGCCCATGCTTCTCGACGTCACCGTGGACGGCCGGGAGATCAGGGCGGTGGCGCAGGTGACGAAGCAGGCGTGGACCTACGTCTTCGATCGAGAGACCGGCGAACCGGTGTGGCCGATCGAGGAGCGAGCTGTCCCCCAGTCGGCCGTGCCAGGGGAACAGACGTCAGCCACACAGCCGTTTCCAACCAAGCCCGAGCCGTTCGATCGACAGGGGCTCTCGTTCGACGACCTGATCGACTTCACCCCCGAGCTGCGAGCCGAAGCCGAACGGATCGCGTCGGAATACCGGTTGGGCCCCATCTTCACGCCGCCGTCGTTGGTGGGGGCCGACGGTCTCAGGGGCACGCTCATGCTGCCTGCGATGACGGGCGGTGCAAACTGGCAAGGCGGCGCGGTGGATGCGGAAACCGGCATCCTCTACGTCAGCTCGGTCACGAACCCGATGCGGGTGGTTCCGCGCGCTCCAGGCCGACAGCTCGAGGTGCCGGGCGGCGCACAGCCGGTGGGTGGAGGTCGTCCTCCGCCCGCCGCTGCGCCGGCAGGGGGTCAGGCGCGGACGGGCCCGCGGGGCTGCGGTGCGATGGGCCCGCAAGGCCTACCGCTAGTCAATCCGCCCTGGGGACGGATCACCGCGATCGATCTCAACAGTGGCGAGCACATCTGGATGGTGCCCAACGGAGACACCCCGGACTGCGTCAAGAATCATCCTGCGCTCCAGGGAATCGACATCCCGCCGACTGGCAAGGCCGAACGGGGCGGCATCCTCGTGACGAAGACGCTGGTCTTTGCCGGCGAAGGCTCGGGCCTGTTTGCGGCGCCACGAGAAACGGGCGGACCCATGTTCCGGGCGTATGACAAGCAGAGCGGCGATGTAATCGCCGAGTTCGAGCTCCCGGCCAATCAGAGCGGTCTGCCGATGACGTACATGGTGGATGGGACGCAGTACATCGTGGTCGCTGTGAGCGCGAGGGGCCACCCTTCGGAGCTGGTGGCACTCGCGGTGCAGTAGCGTCGGGTTGGACCAGTCGGTAAGCGCTCTACGGCCGTTTCAAGCGCTCACCGGGGAAAGCGGGCGATTCCAAGGCTACCGTTGATACCGCCAATCCAGATCTCGCCACTGACATCGATCGCCACGGTTCCCACCCTGAAAAAATCATTGCCCTTGTAGTCGACCAACTGTCGGACAGCGAACGTGTTCGGATCGACCTCGGCGACGCGGGCGGCGGCCAGTTCACAGGGGTCGGGCCCTGCACAACGGGTCACGTGACCGGCGACGATCACCTTGCCATCGGGTCCCCAGCGCACGTTGTCGACATTGAAGCCAACAGGGATCGGATCGACTTGAACCGGGGTTTGGCCACGCGACACCCGCACCAGCGCCCGGTCACTCCAACCGCCGACGTAAAACCAGCGCCCGTCATCCGAGGAAACTAGGCCATTGGGGCCGCGCATCTGGCTGCCCGGCACCTCGATCCAGCCAGTCGTCGGATGCCATTCCCAGAGTTCTCCGCCCGATGTGTCGAAATTGGTGGCTCCGAGATACCCGCCGGGTAAGGCCGTAATGGAATTGATGCGCCGGGTGCCTTCCGGCGCAGGGATACAACCGATCCATTTCATAGTGGGAAGGGCGCCACCGGCATCCAGTTCAAAGACCTCGATGGCTTCGCGCGCGCCGTGGCCAACCACGTAGAGCGTGTGCAGGCTGCCGCTGCCTTCCCGCAGTGTCAGTCCATGTGGTTGAAACACGGTGTTCGGCCCAGGGCAGCCGCGATAGGTGTCCCTGTCGTGCTGCGGTGGCAAGGCACCCGCGGGGAAGATTTCCCGGGTGCTGTGGTCGCGAGTGTCAACCGTGTAGATCGGGCCTTCCGAATCGGAGTATCGTCCGGAAGCGATCACCCAAGAGGTGCCCGGAACCTGGTAAAGGTCTTCTGGGTTGGTGGTACCGCACACGAACTTGACGATACCGTCTGGCTCACAGGTCTGGGCAATGAGAGCGTTCGTGCCGAGAGGGGCCAGCGACAAAGCCAGGGACAAGATCAATCGTGGCATGACACCACCTCCGAGGGCCGTGTTCAGGCGGGTGACGGGATCGGGCATGGGGGGCAAGATGCGGCTCGGACGGGTGCCGGTGCAAGCGCCTCAAGCGCTGACTTGCGATAAACATGCTAGCATGTTTATCGCAAGTCCATCATGATCGAAATTCGTAATGTGCCGGAGGACCTGCACCGCCGAGCCAGGGCCAAGGCGGCCATGGAGGGAGTGACGCTCTCCGATCTTGCGCTTCGGGCACTGCGAGAAGCGCTGCGTCGACTGAGCGTCGACGAATCGGAGCGCTGACGCGCCCGGTCATGGGGTGAAAGTTCGGGTGGTACGGTAGGACGCCTTCCACACGGGAGTAGCTCGGCTTCAGCCTCCCCCTCGGTCGATGGTGGGCCGTGCTCGTCGTTCCGCGATGATCCGTGCGTAGTCCTCGTCGGTCAAATACGTAACGTTCACGTGCGCGTGATACATCTCGTCGTAGCTGCGCTGCCCCCAGCCGACCCACTGCGTAGGATCCGGGTTGCCACGACCCTCGGCGGTGTTGTCGTGCCAGGCGGTGATGTGAATCATCGTGCCCGCCGGCAGCACCGGCGCCGAGTCGTCGGTGTACACGTAGTTCACATGCCAGCCGAAATCGAACTCCGCCACGTGGCTCAGCATCTGAACCTGTCCGTTGGGAAGGATCGCTTCCATGGACATCGCCTTCCCGCGCATGTGCATGTGCGGCTGGTAGTTCTCGAGCCTCGCCGGCGCCCTCAGCGGAATGTAGGCGTGATGCATGGTGACCTTCCCCGGCGGGATGTCCAGTGTGGCCATCGCCTGCTGGACTCCAAACGCGGTGGCGTAAACCCGATACTTCGGCACGTAGCCTCTCGGATGGAACCAGATACCCAACTCCGTCTGAGCCGTAACCTCCTCGCCCACCGAGTGGTAGTGGTTGTCGAAGGCGATCTGTGACCCGGCCTTCAGCAGCTTGCCGGTGTTCTCGCGAAACTCGTCGCCGATCTTACCGACGGCGAACTCAGTCAGATAGCTACCGCGACCCGGCACGTCTACGACCGACTCGAAGTCGCCGGGATCTTCCTGCTGCTGCAGATACACGACAGCGTGATGGGTTACGCGACGACCCTCGAGCGTCGGCCGCACTTCCATCCCGGTCACCCATCGGTCCTCGGTGAGCCCGGTCTCGACGATCGGCGTCCACCACTGATCCTGCCCCTCGGCGTCCTGGGTCCAAGGCACGGACTTCACGATGAGATCCGGCTCCCGTCCATAACGTTCGGCCATGCGCCACACGTTGTCGGCGGGCCAGTCGACCGCTTGGGGCAGGTCGTCGGGGTTGCCCTCTGCCGAGCCTGAATCGACCCAGCGGACGATGATGTCGATTTCCGCATCACTCAGGGAAATGTCGTTCTGGAAATCCTGGATGCCGACTGTCTTGTCCATGTGCCAGGGCGGCATCACCCGGTTGATTACCTTGTCCCTGATCCGGCTAGACCAACGTCGGACCTCCTCGTAGGTCATCAGCGACATCGGCCCCATCTGACCGTCGCGGTGACAGCCCTGACAGCTCTGCTGGAGGATCGGAGCGACATCCCTGCTGAACGTGACCTCACCCGTCGTCTGGGCGTTGGCCGATCCAGAGGCAGTAAGCAGCACCGCAGAAGCCAGCAGGGCTGGCCACGCCGTTCGTATCGTGAATGTCATCATGTCTCCTGTCTCCCTACCGTTAACGTACTTGTACCGTTACGTAGCCGTTAGTCCAGCAGCAGAAGAAGCCGCCGGCCATGATGGCGGCCTGGTTGCCGGAATCGTCCCATGCCAGCACACGCAGGACATACTCCCCTGGTTCGCTGAACGTTGCGGTCGTGACCGCCATGCCGCTCTCATCGATCCTCGGCGTGGCGTTGTCGAACGTAACCGTGCCGGCTCCTCTATACTTGCTCCACACCACACCGAACCGCGCCGGCCGCGCAGTTGCCCGGGCCTTCCGCACACCGTCGTCGCTCGCCCACACCGTGATCGGGGTCGGCGCCGACACCGCGGCCGTCAGGTCTGAGCGTACTCCCAGGGGACCCTGACCCGGGCCTCCGTCGGGCCCGCCGAACCTGAGCATGGGCGGTGTGTTCCCGCTCGTCACCTCATGGAGCGCGGTGATCTCCCACCCCGGTTCCAAGTGACCCGGAATCTCAATCGTTTCACCGTGCGCGGTCAGGCTCCAGGTCAAGCGCTGATCACCGAAATCAGCCGGGACGACCACGGCGAACACGCCGGTCTGCCGTCTCGGGAAAAAATGGGTGGGTTGACCTCGGTCCGCGGGACCCGGCTCGAACATGTTGTCCTCTCCGACCGGGAGGTCGAGGTCCTCCTCGTAATTCCGGTTGAAGTAGCCGAACACCAGACTGCGGGTGCCGTCCGGGTTCGGGTACCAGCCTTCGAACGACGCGGACACGCTCTGCCCGATGGCGTGCGGGAGCGGCGCGTCCGTCCGGGTGTCCTGCGCGCCGGCGACGCGGGGCAGGATCATCACAAGGGTGAGAATGCCGCTTACGGCACACAATGTTCGGAGCATTCGCCTCGCCATAAGTTGTACGTTGCCGCTGTACGCTACCAGTGTAAGGTGCCTGAGATCACAGGTAACTTGTAGCATGTCCAGCGACTCAGCGCTACCTGCCTACCGCCCTCAAGGCCGGTACTCCGCCGGCAACCCCTGCCACGCCTTGGCCATCCGATCCCACTCTTCGGGGCAACGCACCGCGCGGTCTTCGGCCAGGGATCCCCCCCGACCAGCCGGCTGTACTTGATCGGATCGGATCCGTAGATCCAGTACATGACATTGTAGAGCCTCACGGGACCCCAGAGAGTGCTCGTCTGCGAGTTCGGTCTGGGGTGCCGATATGCCCGCCACGGCGGCTTGGGCGCCTCTGTCGCCTCCTCGAATTCGGAAGAAATCGTTCCGGGTCGGGAGCACTGCTGCGCAGATATGACGCAGGTTCTCGGACACGCCGAACTCGCCGCCAACCCAGAGGAGCAGGGGGACTACCAGTCCGATCAGGGGCCCGGCCACATACCATGGCCAGGGTTGAGAAAGCAGCTCAAGCATCGCTGAAACTTATCGACGTGCGGGTGGCGGCGCAGGTTGGGCAGCGGGGCTTGCGGAAGATTGGCCCGGGGGGGATGATCAGGAGATTCGCGGGCGCGATCCCGCACAGCGCTTTGGGGGCGCTGCTTCAACTGTCCAGAAGGAGCAACCCATGCGGGCTAAAGTCGGGTGTCTTATCGTCGGGGTGACCGTGCTTCTGGGCTCGGTCGGGACCGTTGCCGAGGCACAACAGCCTGCCACACGCGGAGCGTTTTCAGGAGTACAGGCGGCGGACGGCCAGGCGCCCTACGCGCGGGATTGCGCCGAATGTCATGGAGCGGCTCTGAGGGGGTCGGCCCACGCGCCAGAGCTGGCGGGTGCGAGCTTCATGAGCGTCTGGGGCTCGCGCACGACGCGGGATCTTTTCGACTACATTCGCGAAGAGATGCCGCCGGAGCAGAGTGGCTCGCTCAGTGACGAGGCCTATCTGAACATCGTCGCGCTCATCTTGCAGTCAAATGGGCGAGCGTCCGGCTCCGAGGCGCTGAGGGCCGATGCCGCGCTCAGCATCGGCGCGACGCCGGGTGCCGATTCGGTGCGGTTGGCGTTGGCCGGCCCTGCGCCGTCGGGTCCGTCTCAGGACGGCGAACGAACGGGGCGAACCACCCGCTTCGGCAATACTACGGTTCCGGCCCTCACGCCGGTCACCGATGCGCTGCTGCAGCAACCGCCTGCAGCCGACTGGCTGAGTTGGCGACGAACGCTCGACAATCACGGCTACAGCCCGTTGGATCAGATCACGCAGGACAACGTGGGCGAGCTGCGGATGGCCTGGGTCGTGACGATGCAGGACGGAAGCAACCAGCCGACGCCCCTCGTGCACGACGGGGTGATGTTCCTGGTCAATCCCCAGAACGTTGTCCAGGCACTCGACGCGAGCACGGGCGATGTGCTGTGGGAGTATCGCTACCCGGTTCCGGATGACGCCGTGAGCTTTGGGGCCACCCGCGCCATCGCGCTATATGAGGACAAGGTCTTTCTGGCGACCTTCGACGCGGCGCTCGTCGCCCTCGACGCGCGCACGGGTACACAGGCGTGGCGGACGGTTAAAGCCGACTACACCCAGGGCTTCACGCACGTGGGTGGCCCGATCGTCGCGAATGGCGTCGTCGTGAGCGGCATCAACGGGTGCCAGCGTTACAAAGATGAACCCTGCTTCATCACGGGGCACGATCCGGCCACGGGTGCGGAACTGTGGCGCACGTCGACCATCGCGCTTCCCGGCGACCCCAACAACGCCTCGTGGGGTGAGATGCCGCTGCGCCTGCGTGCCGGAGGCGACACCTGGATTCCCGGCAGCTTCGACCCGGAACTCAGTCTGTATTATATCGGCACGGCCCAAGCCAAACCGTGGGTTGCGGCCAGTCGAGGCATGTCGACGGACAACGACGCGCTGTACACGAACTCGACGTTGGCGCTGGATCCGCTCACCGGTCGGATGGAGTGGTACTTCCAGCATAAGCCGGGCGAGACACTCGACCTGGATAACGTCTACGAGCGTGTGCTGATCGACGTCGACGATCAGCAGTTGCTGTTCACGATCGGCAAGGACGGCCTTCTCTGGAAGCTCGACCGTCGAACCGGTGAGTTCATCGATGTTGCGGAGACCGTCTACCAAGACGTCTACGAGTCGATTGACCGTAACACGGGCCAGCTTACGTACAGGGAGGACATTCGCGAGGCCGAGGTCGGCGAAGCCGTGCCGGCGTGCCCTGGCCTCTACGGGGGACACAACTGGCAAGCGACGGCATACAGTCCGGAGACCAGCGCGCTCATCATCCCGCTCCACCAGATGTGCATGACCATGACCGGTCGCCCGGTCGAGATGGTCGCAGGCGGCGGGAGCGAGGCGGGTATACCCCAGATTCTCGAAATGCCCGGCACGAACGGCAATGTCGGCAAGTTGGCCGCCTACGACGTGCGCACGATGGAGGAGCTGTGGAGCCGTGAACAGCGGGCGGTGTTCCTGACGTCGGCGCTGACCACATCAGGCGGTTTGGTTTTTGTCGGCGACGTCGACCGGTACTTCCGTGCGTTCGACGTGCGCACCGGGGAAGTGCTCTGGGAGACCAGACTCGGCGCCCCCGCGCACGGATATCCGATCTCGTACGCTTCGGGCGGGAAGCAATACATCGCCGTCCCGACCGGTCTCGGGATTTTTCGGCAGCTCACGGGGGCTCTGAACCCCGAGATCTACCAGGCTAGGAATGGCAACGCCCTCTATGTCTTCGAGCTACCCGATAACTAGCAGACGCAGAACTTCCAACGATGACCTGCCCTTAGTGACTCTTCGGATCGTCGCCAGGCCATGACGCCCTGTACATGATACGGATACCCTTGGGCTCGCCAGCGTCGTTGGTGACCAGCCGCCAATCCTGACCCTCTTTCTTCCCCTCGGACAACGCTTCGAGGATCAGCTTGAACTGTCGGCGAATCGACGACCGATCCGCCAGACCATTCCCGCGCCAAGAGCGCCCACTACCAGGTGTGACACCAAGGCTTCCATCGTCAGCCACCCACCCCGTTTGGTTAATGACCAACGTCGCGGAAAGTATGGGACCATGAGAGCCATGGCCAACGAGGTCATGATCGGCCTCGGCCGGGACAGAGGATCGCGCAGCGACAGCGGTGACCCTAAGTTGGATCCGGATGACGATCCCTCGTGGCACACGTGCCACGGGACAAGAAGCAGGAGCAACAGCTCGCGTTCATGTTTGATGCGATGGAGGACACGATGAGCGGTCAAGGAAGGGAGTTCGGGTCGAGCGCGGTATCCATGCTTCTCCTCACCCTCGTGTCCCTGGGCGCTTCGGGCGAGTTGGAGGCCCAGGTGTCCGCGAACCTGAATGCCGACGTGACGTTCACGAGGGATGTGGCTCCGATTCTGCAGGAGAACTGTGTGCGCTGCCACCGGGCCGGAGGGGGAATGGCGCCGATGTCCCTGGAGACGTACGAGATTGCGAGGACGTATGCTCCGCTGATCAAGTACAAGACGGGACTCCGTGATGTTGCGGGTGCGATGCCGCCCTGGTTCGTCGAGAAGGATATCGGGATCCAGGAATTCAAGAATGACATGTCGCTCACCGATGAAGAGGTCGCGACCCTCGCGGCGTGGGCCGACAACGGAGCTCCACAGGGAGATCCGGCCGACATGCCACCTCCGCGGGAGTTCGACGACTCGGGGGACTGGACGATCCGGCCAGACGTGGTGGTTACGAGCCAGGAGTTGTTCGTGGAGGCCCTGGCGCCGGACTGGTGGGGCGAAATCGAACCGATGTTGGTTCCTCTTGAAGAGGACCGCTACGTGGCCGCCGTCGAAATTAGGGAGGTTAATGATATCCCCCGGGCAGGTCCGGGTTCTGCGACGGTGGGCGGCAGGTTCATTGTCCACCACCTGAACTACAGCACGAACGTGCCCGGCCAGCCCCGCTCGAGACAGGGGTGGCCGGTCCACGAAGTGGGGCGAAACGCGGACATCTTCAACGCGGATGCGGGTAGGCTCATGAGGGCGGGCTCGGTGATCACCTCCTCGTCGCTGCATCTCCACGCCAACGGCCGTGACACTCGGGCTCGCCTCGAGATCGCTTTCCAACTCCATCCCGTTGACTACGAGCCGAGATACGGCGGTCGCGGCGAGGGGATAACGATCGGCAATACGGTGAACATGGACATCCGGGCGAACGAAGCAGGTCAGGAAGTTCATGCGTATGGAGTGCTGAGCGACCACACGATGATCACCAGCTTCGAGCCCCACCTGCACGCTCCGGGAGAGCGCATGTGCCTGGAGGCGATCTGGGGCTCGAAAGCCGAGACGCTGAGCTGCGTCGGTTACGATCATAGTTGGGTACGAACGTACTTTTACGCGGACGACCATCAGCCGTTGCTTCCGGCAGGGACGATCCTGCACATCATCGGCTACGTGAACAACTCGGAAACGAACCCCAACGTTTCCTACGCGGAGAACTGGGCGGGTGGGGGAAACCGGTCGGTGTCCAACATGTTCCTGGAGCTGGGGGAGCAGGTTTCGCTCACCGACGAGCAGTTCGTGCAGGCGATGGCCGAGAGGGTAGAGAGCCTCAATTTGACGAAGGCCGACTACGTAATCGGCTGTCCGCTGTGCCTCGCGACGATCCCGCCGCCGTCCGCGACTCTGTCGCCGAGGTGATGGCGATGATCGGGCGGCGTAGCTTCCGGAGGATGAGAGCGCCAAGCGCGTGCCTTCTCGGGGCTCTGGCACTGTTGCTGATCCCGCTCGGGGTCGACGCCCAGGGGCTCACGTATACAAAGGGCCAGACGATTTCCCCGGCCTACGAGGGCTGGCAGCAGAATCCGGACGGTTCGTACAACCTGGTCTTCGGATACATGAACCGGAACTGGGAAGAAGAGATCGATATCCCGGTGGGGCCGGACAACGAGTTTTCGCCAGGATCAGTGGATCGGGGGCAGCCCACTCGTTTTCTTCCCAGCCGCAACCGAAACACCTTCAGCATACGGGTGCCGGCTGACTTCGACGACGATGAGGAGTTGGTTTGGACGTTGAACATCCGAGGGGAGACGAACCGAGCACACGCCTCGCTCGCGCCCGATTATTTTATCGACAACATCGTCGTCATGTCGGAAAACGGGAGTATCAGCGCCGGCTTCACTGATGCCCGACTGCGCGGGAACACCCCACCGGTCGCCGAGCTGGAGGGGGAGACGGAGCGAAGGGTTCGCGTGGGAGAGCCGGTGACGCTCGTGATGAAGGCGAGCGACGACGGTATCCCCGCGGGTGGTGGGACCTTGTTCCCCACCGCAAATATTCTCACCGACGATGGAGAGCTGAATCTAGCGTTAGCACTCCGGCTGCAGCCCATGCTGGTCGTACCCGGCAAGGCGAACGGGCTGCATGTCTCATGGTTCGTGTACCGCGGCCCGGGACAAGTGACCTTCAATCCTCTTCAGATCCAAGTGTGGGAGGACACGCGTCCATACTCGAACTCTCCATGGTCACTAGGCTGGGTCAATCCGGAGCCACCCGAAGACGGGCGTTGGGTGGCCGAAGCCACCTTCGACGAACCCGGAACCTACATACTCCGTGGTCTGGTGGATGACGGGGGGCTGTCCGTCTACCACGACGTGACGGTTGAAGTGGTCCCCTTGACCCTTTGAGTTGACGGACGCGCGAACGCCGGCGTCAGCAGAAAGTCAGCTTCGTAACGTCTCCACCGGTGAGGATTCCCAAGAAACTGCGTCCCCTGGCTCTACTCAGTCCGGCAGACTGAACACATAAAGGGCGTTCCCGTTTCTCGGGTACGTGATCTCGGGCGACACGAGTCCCGGGATGGTGCGCGGGCTCGTTCCCCCCAGCGCCGTAGTCACCGCGATATACTGTTTGCCGTCGACCGCATAAGACGCCGGGTGCCCCTGCACGGAAGTGCCGAGACGGGTCTCCCACAGGATCTCTCCGGTCCGGACGTCGAACGCTCGGAACCGGCGGTCCAGGTCACCCGCGAAGACGACGTCGCCGGCCGTGGAGAGGGCACCCGTGATGAAGCTCGCTCGCTGCTCATAGCTCCACACTTCCTCCAGGGTGCTGACGTCGTATGCGGCCAGCTTTCCGAGGTTGCCGTCCGAGCCTGGCATCTCGTAGAAGAGGCGGGCCGCGCCCGTCCCTCCACGCCCTTCCACGAGCTCGATCGCCCGCGCCTGGTTCTCCAGGCAAGTCTGGCTCAGCGGTGCGATCAGAACGCCGGTGGGCGGGTGATAGGACATCGAGTGCCAGTCCTTGCCTCCGGCGCTGCTGGGACACGCCGGCGTCCATTCGTCGACTTGTGCGTCGATGATGTCGCCGCGGTAGGTGATCGCGCCCGTCTCGGGATCAATGTCCGTGAAGGCGTTCTGAAAGACCGTTTCGGTGAATCCCAGGAACTCGCCGGTGACTCGGTCGTTCTTCCACAGGATGCCGTGCTTCCCGAGCGACAGGACGAGTCGCCGGCCATCCTCATTCACGAGAACGCGCTCGAATACCTCGTCCAGATCCAGAGCTTCGCCGGGGACGTGCTGGAAATACCACTCAAGCTCGCCCGTCCCCACATCGACAGCCACGGTGGAGTTCGTATAGAGCCCTTCATCGAAGATCGACATATGCCGGCTGATGGGCACCCAGGGCTTGGCTTGGGCCGTTCCCCAATAGGTCAAGTTCAGATCGGGATCGTAGCTCCCCGTAATCCAGGTCTCCCCACCTTTTCTGAACATGTTGTCGAGGTCGTTCCACGTATCTCCCCCGGGTTCCCCGATCTCGGCGATCGTATTGAAGCGCCACACGAGCTCCCCGGTGTTGGCATCGTGTGCACTGATGAAGCACCTCCTCTCGATATATCTCGAGCATCCGCCCATCCCCGTGATGACTTTACCGTCCGCGACGATGGGACCGCTGGAATTCGAGTTCCCCTCTTGGATCACGGTTTCCCAGACCAAGTCTCCCGTGCGGGCGTCCAACGCCACCAGCCGCGCATCGGTCGTCGCCTGGATGATCTTGTCCTCGTATATGGCGATCCCACGCATGTCCTGGGTGTTCTCCGGGCCCGATTCGTGCTCCCAGATCAGGTCTCCCGTTCTACCGTCCAGGGCTTGGATCACGTTGCCGGGATTGATCAGGTAGATGACCCCGCCGTACACGAGGGGAGCGGGCTCCGAGTTGCCGTCGTTCATACTCCACACCCACTCGAGTTGCAGTCCGCCGACGTTGCCCGCGTCGATCTGGGCGAGGGGGCTGTAGCTGTGGGCCTGATAGTTGCCCCGCATCATGGGCCAGTCCGCGGGATCGGGGTTCACGAGCCTTTGGTCCGTGGCGGGCACGAAGTCTCGCGTCAGGTTGGCCACGGTTATGGACTCCGACTCTATGTTGGCGGCTACTTCGCCAAACGTCTCGGTGCTGAAGATCCACCCCCGTAGCTCACCCGCCGGGTTGTCCTCGCTATGGATTTGGACGTAGAGAGACTGGGCCTGGAGAGCACCGACTTGCTGATCTGTAAGCTCGGCGGTCCCGGTGACTTCCCCTTCCGGTGAGGTGGTTACCTCGAGCGGCTGAGCGAGGGGCCCAGGCCGTCCAGGCGCGCCGAAGTGAAGGTGCGCCGCCGTGGCTGGTGAGCTCATCCCCTGATAGGTGCCCGTGACCGTAAGCCGGTTCCCGTCGAGCGTGGCCCTGACCTGTCCCAACCCGGTGATCGTCCTCACCGTGCGGCCGCTGACCGGGAGGGGCGAGAGACGGGCTCGGAAGGAGCCGACCTGAGCGGATACCCGGCCGGACGAGGCGAGCGCTGGGCCTCCAAGCGTTCCGCCAAGAAGGAGTGCGAGGACGAGTGCCGATTCTCTAGCGATGCGAGCGTTCATTGGAAGCCTGTGGTCAAGAGGGAAGAACCGCTCACGCTAAGTGGGGACGTAACGCGGAGCAAGATCACCTTGGCCGTACGGCTTTGACCCCGAGGAATCTGCCCATGGTATATCTACGGTCTATCTCGGACGGCGGATTCATGATGCTTCCGATCACGTTCTGCGCCATCGTGGTCGTGGCCCTCGCGGGCTGGACGGCGCTACGCACGAAGGCTCAGGACCCGGGACTCGGTGCCCTCGCGCGGGACGTCATTGACGGCGCGCTCTTCTGGGGAGGTTATGCTTGGGTCCTTGGAGTCCTAGGCACGGTCGTTGGGATCTCTATAGCGGCCCAGGCGGTCGAAGCGGTGGTGGGGGGTTCACGCCACCCTCGTGTGGGGTGGAATCAAAGTGAGCCTGATAACCACGATATATGGGCTGCTGGTTCTCCTGGGGAGTTCCCTCTTTTGGTTCGAGCTGCGGCAGTGGCACACGAGGACGGTCCTCAACGGCGGGTGACGCCCGATCTCCGATTCTTGGCCGAGGAGTCAGCGAGCGGGCGGCTCGAGGTTGACCCGGGCGGCAGAGTCCTACGCCGTGGCTAAGGCGCTCGCCATGTTCTCGAGGGCCCGTTCCACGAGCCTTCTGGACGTTGCGAGATTCATGCGCATATGCCCCGCGCCCCCCGTGCCATAGGACGTTCCGGAATTCAGGTAGACCCGGGCGTTCTCGGCGAGCCACCGCTGAACGACTCCCTCAGCCGTCACCTGGGTCCCCGAGTTCGCCCTCTCCTCCGCGGCCGTCCTCTCGGCACCGATCCTCTCGATGACCTCACTGACGTCCAGCCAGGCCAGGTAGGTTCCTTGGGCCTTCGTGTACTTCACGAGCGGAATGTTCTCCCTGATATAGGCCTCGGCAAAATCGTGGTTGCCATCGATGTACAGGCGCAACTCGTCTAGCCAGTCGTCCCCCTCCGTTAACGCAGCGTGGCTCGCGACCAGGCCAAGTGTGTTGAGCGAGCCTCTCGTGTTCGCACGGACTCTCTCGAGGTAGTCCCTGTTGGTCGAGAAGTACCAGGCCACTTTCAGCCCCGACAAACTGAAGGACTTGCTTGCTGATTTGAACGTGATGCTGTTGTCTACGATCTCCCTGTCCGGAAGACTCGCGAAAGGAACGTAATTCTCCTCACTTCTGATGAAGTCGCAGTGGATCTCGTCGACGAGCATGACGACGCGGTGCTCGAGGCAGATCTCCCCCATGCGAGTCAAGTCCCGCGCAGACCAGGCGTTGCCCGTCGGGTTCTGGGGATTACACAAAATGAATGCGTTGGCGCGACGGGCACGGAGCTCGAAGTCATCGAAGTCTATCGAGTAGTGCCCGTCGACGAGTGTCATGGGACTGTCCTCGGGCACCGTCCGAGTGAAGCGCAGATCGCTGTAGAACCCGTTGTAGGCCGGCGTAGTCAGGAGCACCCGTGATCCGGGCGGTGCGAACGTTTGCAGCGCGGCGATGATGCCCGCGTGGACACCGGTACACCAAACCAAGGTGTTGCGGTCGATCTCCAGGTCGTAGCGTCGTTTGTTCCAGTCCAAGATGGCCTGGCGGTACGACTCTGGCCTCCTCAGATAGCCCCAATTCTCATGCGTACCGCGCTCGGCAAGGGCTCTGGTGACGCATGGCGCCGCCCGGAAATCCATGTCGGCGATTCCCATCGCGACCTCGATGTCGTCGCCGAACGCCGCAATCGCATTGTCCCATTTGCTGCAGTTCGTGCCGACCCGATCATAGACCTCATCGAAGTCATATGTCTGACTCAGCGGCGTGTAGGGAACATTGGTCGCTGGCGTCGCCGACGCGGATTTGGCACCGACCGCGCTCGCGACTGCCGTGACCCCCGCACTCTTCAGGAACGCTCGGCGATCTAGCCGATGGTGCTGAGACATCGGTTCGCCTCCTTTGGCTGACAGGATGGCAAGGGTCCCGGCGTGGGAGGATCAGGACCCGTATCACGTTCTGTGCCGCTCCGCCAGAGCAGTAGGCGGGGCGTGCTTTATCGGTTCACGCGTTGCCGGTCGAGTAGGTCGAGGTCGAGCGTAAACGAGAGCGGCAGCGAGACCGGCTCGAAGCAGATCTTGTCGTCGCAGGCCTGGTAGTTGAGGGTGCCGCTTAGCGTCAGCGCGTCGAGTTGCGCCAGCGCCTCTTCGGCATCCGCGGCCCCCGAAACGACCGCCTCCTGCAGCAAGGTGAACGGACGCTGATAGGTGGGGACTCGTTCGTCGAGCGGCTCGAAGTAGTAGATCTCCGACTCGGGGAACTCCACCGGCTCGTACCGGACGTGGGGCACCGGTGCGAGGTCGAGGGAGATGACCCGGTAGCCCATCTCCTCGGCACCCGGCGCATAGACATGAATATTCGGGTTCGGCTCGATCTCAACTGCGAGCGAGAATCGGGTGCCTACCGTGATGCTGGGGTTGCTGGGGTAGGCGGTCAGCTTCAGGTGCGCGGTCTCCCCCCGGACGGCCTCGATCGGGGACAACCCTCCGCCGAGCTTCAGCAGGACGTTGGCCGTGGTGTTCCGCTCCCGGTAAAACTCCTCGAAGAATCGCGACGTGACGCGGCCCCGCCGATCCACCATGAACGTGCCGGGAAACGGCGTGCCGGCAATCATGGGGGGGGCTCCAAAGACGGAAACGTACTTGGCCACGTCTGCGACGACCTCCGGATCGTCTCTGTTGGGTCCCTGCATTTCGTACGCCACGGTGTTCAGGATGCCGAACTCGGTGATGACCTCCGAATCGTCATCGGACAGCAGGGGGAAGGTGATACCACGGCGTTGAGCGAAGTCAGCCAGCACCTCTTCCGAGTCGTAGCTGATCGCCGCCACGCCGATCCCCTGATCGGAAAGCTGTTGCAACCGGTCTTGCAGCTCCACGAGCTGGGCTTTGCAATAGGGTCACCAGTCGGCGGAGCGATGAAACAGCAGCATCGCTCCGTTGCGCCCCAGAACGGATTCGAGGGTTCGGAGCCGGCCGTTCTGGTCCGGCAGGCTGAACGCGGGCACCTGCTCACCCACCTGCGGGCCGAGCGACGCGACGACGATGGGGGTTCGACCCTCCGTGGCGACGTCGATCGGGACTTCGATCTCCGGCGCGCACGATCCGACGCCGAGCACCATGACCGCCGCACCCATCACCAAGGCGATCCTCGGGGCGGTTCCCAAGGCGACTCGTCCATTTGGTTTGTTCATGATGACCGCATCCTACCATCGCCTGCTTGCCGGCGCTAGGTCATCACGTCGGCCCTTCGCCACCCTCCCCAATAGTGTACTTTGATCTCATGAAAACTTCCGTGAGGCAGATTCCGGGCAGTATTCTGCTCACCTTCCTTTTCGTCGAGGCAACCGTATCATCTGCCGCTGCCCAGCAACTTCGTTCCCAGCAGGACGTCTGGCGGTTGGATCGTTCCGAGCCCATCACGTACTTCATTTCCGAAGGCTCGCCCGAGTCTGGCTTCAAGGAGGGAGACCGCACCCTGGCCGAATGGGCGCTCCAGGCGTGGGGCAGGCAGGCCGATCCTCCCGTGGACGTGGCGCCGGGCCCAGAAGCGTCCGCCACCATTCGTATCTATTGGGTGCCCGCGGGTGCGGGTCTATACGGCGAGATGCGAGGACGCATGGTGAACGGGCGCCTCGCGGCCGACGTGTTCGTGCATCCGGATACCGAGGCTCTCGGGCTGGACATCGCACAAAGGGCGAGGCTGGATCCGCTCTTCAGGGATACGGTCGTCTATCTGACGTGTGTTCATGAGCTAGGCCATGCCTTTGGGCTCGCGCACACGAGCGCCTTTGCAGACATCATGTACTCGTTCCAGTATGGCGGTGACTTCGTCGCCTACTTCATGCGCTTTCGCGAGCAACTCGAGGCGTGGAACGATATCCAGCAGGCCTCGCCGTTTTCCGCCGCAGACAGCGACGTATTCAGGGCTTTGTATCCCTAGACAGGGAGGGTGTTGAGCTTGAGCTCCACATGCTCACACGTCGGTCAGATCCGGGACGTTTCGCCCAGCGCCGTCGGATGCGAGGAGTGCCTGAAGACTGGCGGGATCCCCTCGCATGGAGTCCGGTCCACAACTAGAATTGGTGTCTTGAGTCCCTTCAACGGATTAGATGATCATGCGAAAGTTGCTCGTTTTGTGCCTGGCGCTTTTCCCCGCAGCTGCCTCGGGTCAGCAAGGGACCATACTGTTCGATCTCGCGGTGCAGTTCGACTATGACCTGCTGCCAGCGGGTCGAGAAGCGCTGCGGGACCAAATCCCCCCTCTGACCTTCACTTCGATGGTCCTCCTGTTCGACGGTCCTGAATCGCTCATGAAGGGTGCCCCGAGCGCTGAAGACGCGAGGCCACCGGAACTGAATGCCCGCAATTCCCGCCTGGAGGGGTTCGTAGCGCGGCTGAAGGTGTCGTCGCCGGCTCGTAGTGACCAGGAGACGCTCTTGGAGACTTACGTGAACTATGAGGACGGGACGGCGAAGGATGCCCGCGAGTTCATGGGCCGCGAGTTTCTCATAACGGGCGACCAGCCTACGTATGCGTGGAAGCTGGCCGGTGAGCGGAGCGAGTTCCTCGGATTCGCGGTTCAGAGAGCGACTGCTGAGCAGGACAGCACGAGCATTGAAGCGTGGTTCACAACCGAGATCCCGATCCCGGGCGGACCGGGACCGTACGGCGGACTGCCTGGAATGATCCTCGCCGTCTCGGTCGATGATGGACAGACCGTCTATTCCGCCACGGAGGTCAATCTGGGAGCTCCGGAGGCGGGCGCGATCAAGGCGCCGGAAGACGGGAGTGAGGTGTCCCGTGACGAATACGAAGCAATTGTTGCGGAGAAGCTGGAGGAGCTCACAATGCTCGCCGTGCAACAAGAGACCAACGTCCAACCAGAAGCCACCCGTGCCAGAGACGCCCGTGCCAGAAGCCGTCTTAGGCCCCCAGTCTGAAGACGACCGTAGGTGAGATCCCCAACACCACGATCTCCCATCGGCTGGGGTGCCGCGTGTGCCGTGACGGTCATGGGGGTCCTGCTGGCTGAGCCCGCACAGGCTCAAGACCAATTCGACGTGGCCGGCGTGATCGCCGACTCTACGGGCGCCCGCCTCGACGGCGCCATGGTGGTGGCACTCGTCCGCCAAGACTCCGTGTTGACCCAGTTCGCGCTGACCGGTGGCAACGGCGCGTTCAGACTGCGTCGGCTCTCCCCAGGAGAGTACATCCTTCAGGTGTCCTTGGTTGGATATCAGACCGTTCGGCAGGACTTCTCGGTCAGCAATGCCGATGTCGACGCGGGCACGGTCAGCCTGGATGTACTGGCCCTCGAGGTAGACCCCCTGGTCGTGAGCGTAGAGCAGATCCCGTTCGTGACCAGGCGCGACACCCTGGACTACAACATCCTCGCGTTCCCGACTCGCCCGAACGCATCGGTAGAGGAGCTGCTTCGGAGGCTGCCCGGGATCGAGGTCGAGAGTGATGGATCGATCAGGGCCCAGGGCCAGGACGTGGAGAACGTGCTCGTGGACGGGAAGGAGTTCTTCGCGAGCGATCCGAAGATCGCGACCCAGAACCTGCCGGCCGATGCGATCGAACGGGTCCAGGTCTACGAAAGGAAGTCCGACATGGCGGAATTCACCGGGATCTCCGACGGCGACGAAGAGACCACGATCAACCTGGTGCTCAAGGAGGGCGCAAAGGACGGCTACTTTGGTAATGCGACCGGTGGATTGGGAGCGGACGTCAGCGCTTATGAGGCCCTCGGTCCCCGAAGTGACGATCGCGCTCGGTACGACGGGACGTTTAACATCAACCGGTTCTCATCCACGACCCAACTCGCCGCCGTCGCGAATCTCAACAACGTGAACGCTCGCGCCCCCGGGTTCACCGAGACGTTCAACCTGGGTCTCAACGCGAACCATGACTTCGCAGCTAGGAGCTGGATTCGGAGCAGCTACTCCCTGGGCAATTCGGACAACCTGCTGAATAGCACGCTTCAGCAGCAGCAGCTACTCGGTTCCCAGGTGTCCTCGTTGATAGATCAGACGAGCAGTCAGACGATCGACGATCTCACGCACAACCTCAATGTGAACGCGCAGCACACGTTCGCGGATGGACACGACTTGCGGCTGCGGGCGAACCTGAACGCGGGTTCCCCCGCGCTCAACAACACCAACTTCCGGGAAACTCAGACCGCGAGCGGGCTGACCCAGAACACGGCGGCCACCAGCTATGTCGTGGATGAGGATAACATTGGTGGCGACGCCAGGCTCACCTGGCGCAAACGGATCAGCGAAAGCGGTCGTAGCATCGTCGCCGAAGGTTCGGCCAACCTCAACGAACCCGACATGGCGGGTCTCCTCTCTTCGACGACCGGACTCTACAGCCCCCCGGGTGGCACGGTCACGTACAACGAGATCCTGCAGCAGCAGTCGCGCTTCGGCCGCACGCTGAGGCACTCGCTGCGGCTGTCTCTTACGGAGCCACTCGGCCCCGGTCGTGTGCTGGAGATTTTTGGTCAGCGAAACGTCATCGCCGAGGACCAGACCAAGTCGGTCTATGACCTCGAGAGCGGTACCCCGATTTTCAACAATCCGCTGAGTTCGGAGTTCGAGACAACGTATACCTACCTGCGGGGCGGTCTGCGGTTCAACCGCAACACCCCGGATAAACGCTTCATGCTGGGACTGCAGGTCCAGAATTCGAATCTGGACAACAACGTGCTGGATCAGGACGTGCAGTTCACTAACGGGTACACCCACCTCCTGCCCTCGGCGAACTTCCGAGTCCAGTTCGATCAGGGTGAGAGCCTGGATTTGCGCTACACGACGTCGACCAGAGAGCCCACGATGACCGAGCTCCAGCCTTATGTCACCAACACCGATCCGCTCAACGTCTACGTAGGCAACCCGAATTTGACGCCAGAGTATACACACGCCCTGAACACGGAGTATCGCCTCTTCGACCAGTTCAGTTTCTTGAATCTGTTCACCTTCCTCAGGGGCACGTATACGAAGGACGACATCGTCATGTCGCGGACCGTGGACGCTCAGGCTCGCCAGGTGACCACGCCGGTCAACGCTGCCAGAGGATGGTCCACAACCGGTGGCGCCAACCTCGGCACCCCCATCCGGCGTATCGGGGCGAGGCTCAGCCTGGAGTACAACGTCACGTACTCCAAAGGGTACGAGTTCGTGAACAGCGCCGAGAACGTCGCCCGCCTTCTCCAGAATACCATCGTCGTCGGGCTGGAGAATCGCGACAAGGACGTCTTCGATATCCGGGCAGGGGGACGGTTCACCTTCAACGATGTCGACTATTCGCTGAACGACGAGTTGAACACGGATTACCTCAACCGTGTGTTCTACGCGAGCGGAACCTATTACCTCGGGCCCTGGACGTTCAGCACCTCGATGGACTACCAGATGTACGACCAGGAGGTGTTCGGCGCCGGCCAGAACGTCGCACTCCTAGGGGCCTCGGTCTCACGCCTCGTCATGGAGGACCGAGTCGAGGTTCAGCTCATAGGCTTCGATCTGCTGAACCAGAATCAGGGCGTGAGCATCACCAGTACGTCGAGCTTCATTCAGGAGGAGAGGACCGAGTCACTCAGTCAGTACCTGATGCTGAAATTGATCTATCGGCTGGGGCCCAGCGGGGCCGGGATGAACGTGGATAGATAGGCGGGGTTCGCCGGGCGAGTCGCCCTCCTACTCTTCCGGCCCTACTGTCGCAATGCTTGGCGCCACATGATATGATTGCCGACCACACCAGGGAGGCCCGCATGCACACACGTTCGTGGTCGCGACTCGCGATGAGTGCGCTTGCACTGGTCTGCGTGACCTTTGCTTCGTCCCCCTCCGCCGAGGCGCAGTCGACCAGGCCGGCAGGCGAATGGCACGCCACCGGGGGTGATCACACCAACACCAAGTACTCGCCACTCGACCAGATCATGGCGGACAACTTCACCGATCTGGAGATTGCGTGGCGTTGGGCGTCGATCTCGGCCGAGGTCGCCGAACAGAACCGCATGCTCGTCCCTCCCAACGGGTTCAAGACCACCCCGCTCATGGTGGACGGACTCGTGTACCTCAGTACGTCGCTCGGCCAGGTGGCGGCGCTGAATGCCGGTAGCGGCGAGCTGGTCTGGTCGTACGATCCACACGCTTACGAGCGGATTGACTATCGGCCGGCCAGCATGGGGTGGCAGCATCGCGGCGTGGCCTATTGGGAGGATGACGAGAGCGACGACGCCCGCATCTTCATCGCGTTACAAGACCTGCGTCTGGTCGCACTGAATGCCCGGACTGGGGCGCTCTATTCGGACTTCGGACACGGCGGCTTCGTCGACCTCAGCATCAGCCTCGGGCGCGAGATCAATCCGGTCCGGGTGACCCACACGTCGCCCGTGGCGATCGCCCGCGATGTCGTTGTGGTGGGCAGCATCGTGCAGGATACAGGGTTGCGGCTCCGCGAGGCATCACCAGGGCACGTGCGAGGGTTCGACGCGCGCACCGGCGAGATGAAGTGGATCTTCCACACGATTCCCCAGGAGGGCGAGATCGCCGTCGAGACCTGGGAGAACGACTCGTGGCGCTACAGCGGTCACTCCAACGTGTGGGGAACCATGGCAGTCGATGACGAGCTGGGTTTCGTCTACCTGCCGACCGGCACCCCTACCAACGACTATTACGGTGGGATGCGTCCGGGGGACAATCTGTTCGCCGAGAGTATCATCGCCGTCGACGTCGAGACCGGAGAGCGGGTCTGGCACTTCCAGGCCGTGCATCATGGGCTCTGGGACTACGATTTCCCGACTGCCGGCAACTTACTCGACATCACGGTCGATGGACGCGAGATCAAGGCCATCGCCCAGACGAGCAAGCAGGCCTTCACCTACGTGCTCGATCGGATCACGGGTGAGCCGGTGTGGCCGATCGAAGAGCGACCGGTGCCCCAGGGTGACGTGCCGGGCGAGTGGTACTCGCCCACGCAGCCGTTCCCGACCAAGCCGCCTCCCTTCGATTTGCAAGGCGTGACCGAGGACGACATCATCGACTTCACGCCCGAGCTTCGTGCCGAGGCGATGCAAATCATCGAAGAGAGTGCACGCTTCGGACCGCTCTTCGAGCCGCCAGCCGTGGCCGGCACTAGAAAGCCGGTCATCCAGGCTCCCGGGACCGGCGGCGGCATCAACTGGCCGGGTTCTGCGGTCGATCCGGAGACCGGACGGCTCTTCGTCCCGTCTCAGACCCGACTGAGGACTGTCGAGTTGGTCCCATACGAGGCGCCCGCGACGGTGGGCTACTTCACGGATCCCTGGGCGAGACCCATCCCCGGCCCGCGGGGTCTTCCGATCGTCAAGCCACCGTACAAGAGGATCACCGCCTTCGATCTCAATACCGGGGAGCAACTCTGGATGAGTCCTCATGGCGATGGCCCCAGGAACCACCCGGCTCTTAGAGATCTCAACCTGCCACCGCTCGGGGGAGGCAACGGAATGGCTGGCGGTGGACCGCTGGTCACCAAGACGCTGTTGATCGTCAACTCCGGTGGGCGTGACGTCGCCAACATGCAAGAGGTTGCCTCTACCATCACGGCCTACGACAAGGACACCGGGGAGTATCTCGGGTCCGTCACACTGCCTTCGACTCCGTGGGGGAACCCCATCACGTATCTGTACGAGGGCAAGCAGCACATCCTGGTAGCCGTCGGTGGTCGCCCCGGCGACCCGGCGGAGTTGATCGCGCTGGCGCTGCCGTAACCTGTTCACGGGTTGCCTCGCGTTCATGGAGCTCACGGCCACGGATATGGATGACCGTCTCTAGTCTTACCCCGGGATCAACACAACCTGAATGTCCATCACGTTGGTGCCGGTGGGACCAGTAACGATCAGGTCGCCCAACACCTCGAAAAACGGCGTTGAGTCATTGGCCGCCAGAGTGGCCTCGGCGTCCAGCCCTAGCGCCTCGGCACGACTGATCGTTGTCTGGTCCGCGAAAGCGCCAGCGGCGTGGCTCGCACCATCGATGCCGTCGGTCCCCATCGACGCCATCAACATTGGCCCCCGACCGTGTATCACGAGCGCGCCTCCTAGTACGAGTTCCTGATTTCGCCCACCTCTTCCTGTGCCGCGCACATCGACGGTCGTCTCGCCTGATGCGATGAGACACGCGGGAGGTGCGATCGAGCCCCGACCATCCTTGATCTCCAAACCTCGGGCGGCGAGCATGCGTCCAACCTCCTTCGCTTCGCCGCTCAACGTGGTTGAGAGGAGTCGTGCCGTGTATCCCCGACGTTCGGCTTCCTGAAGGGCGGAGTGAGCGGCTATCCGATTGTTTCCCACGATGCGGACCTCCACGTCGGCGAAAAACGGCGCATCGGGACCCGGAGTCTCTGGAACCTCGCCTCGTGCCCCGGACTCCAGATATTCGAGTGCCGAAGTAGGGATCCGGTCTCGAACCTGGCGACGGTCCACGATGGCCAGGGCATCGGAGAAAGTTGTTGGATCGGGTGAGAGCGGACCGGAGGCGATGACATCCGGAGGGTCCCCCAACACGTCCGACAGGATCAACGCCAGGACTTTGGCCGGCGCGGCCATGTGCGCCATGCGTCCGCCTTTGAGACGATCGAGATGCTTACGTACACAGTTGAGCTCATCGATGGTGGCGCCGGCTCGGAGTAACGTCTCGGTCGTCTCTCGAACATCACCAAGTGGGACACCGAATGGCGGAAGAGTCATGAGCGCCGAGCCGCCACCTGAGATGAGGCAGAGCAGGAAGTCATTTGCGCCGAGTTGGTCGACGAGTTGGGCGACCGTTTGGGCACCCCGCTGGCTGCCATCGGTGGGGACCGGGTGTCCACCACGAAAGGTGCGGAGGTTACCCAAGTTGCCCATCTCTGTATCCGTCGGTGCGATGACCACTCCGGCCGCGACCCGAGGTCCAAGAATCTCGCAGACCGCCCGTGCCATGGCCGTAGCGGCTTTGCCGACGGCGACGACATGAATGGGATCGGTGCCTGGGACGGTCTCGGGATGTTGTTCAAGCACGTCCGTGACCAGACGGGTGGGATCCACCGCGGCGACTGCGGCGTCGAGACATGCCCGTGCATCCTGGCGCAGGCGACGACCGTTAGCATCGCCCGACCCCGCGAGTTCTTCCAGTCCTCCAGCCTTCCCCATGTGTTCGACCGTCCGATGCCAGTCATTCAAGGACGATACCGCCAAGGGCGATACCGCGTTATCGATTCGAGGAACTGAATTGAGGGTCGGAGACGTCGCAGTCAACGTGACGTCTCAGGGTCCGCTGTTTGCGGTTCCCATCACCGAGCGGCATTTTCGCCGCATCATGCGGGCTCATCTGAGCTGCCCTGCCACAGACATCCGGAGGCACCCGTGCGAATTGGAATCTTATCCGTCCTGACGATCATTCTTGCGACCTCACCGGTCCAGACACAGGGTCTGCAAGATGTGCCGTTCGCCACGGACATTACCGTGGAAGAGATCGAAGCAGTAACCGCTGCCATAGGCAACATCCCCGACGAACAGATCAAGGTCGCGGCCATCAGCCAGGGCAACGTCGCTGTCGGAGTTCTCCATCGAGATCGACTGGAAAACACAGGCGGGCCTGCGGCCGGACTCGTCCATCGGGAAGTGAGCGAGGTGTACTATATGTTGTCTGGCTCGGGAACCTTGGTGACCGGTGGTAACGTGTCCGCCGGTCAGGATTTTCCCGCCAACATCAACATCGTGTCTGTCCTGGTCGGCCCGAGCTTCAGAGCGACTTCAGAAGGGGGGCGCTCCCGCCAGATTTCCGAGGGCGACGTCGTGGTAATTCCTGCCGGTGTCTTTCATGCTTGGAGCGAGATCCCCGATCATGTCACATACCTGAGCATTAGGCCTGATCCGAACGGGGTGTTGCCGGCAGGGTACGTCCATCCAGTGATCGGAGGACCGCCGGAGAACTGAGTGGAGGGTTAGTCCACTCGCCGCTCAGGGCGTCCCTCTGGCCAAGCCGTTCCGCTCGATCTCACCGGCACTCGTTCGGGCCCGGTGACGGTCACTGAAGCCGACGACGTCGTGATTGTGGTCTGGCCTGACGAGACCGGTTGCGACTGGCGCGCGACATTTTCGCTCGACCCTACTCCACCACCTCCACCTGCACGTACCCGTTCGTCCAGCAGCAGTGAAACTCGAATCCGTACGTAGGATTCCTGCTGGATTCGGTATCGTTGATCGCCTGGACGCGCACTACGTAGTTGCCCGGTTGGCTGAAGCTGGCGGTCGTCGTGGCCGGTCCCTCGGCGACATCCAGTCGGATCTCGGGCTCCGCGAACGTGACCTCGCCCGGACCCTGATGTTTCGTCCAGCCGAGCCAGGTCCCGGGTTCCGCATGCTCGATCCACGCGGTGAGGGGGAGGGGCTCATTGGCCCGGACGGTACGGGGACCCGACCAAAGGCCTCTCCGTCCCTGCAGCTCCGGACCATTCTCCTCGAGACTCAGGAACGGTGCGACTGCGGCCCGACCAATCGAAATCGGCTCATCCAGGATGTACACGGGGACGAGGGACCCTGTGGCCGCTAGCTCGTCCCCCTGGCTCGTCACTGTCCAGACGATGTCCCCGGTACCGAAGTCGTCTGGCACGGTAACCGAAAAGACGCACCAATGATGCCGGTACCTGGATGTCAGGGTCGGAGCCGGGACAGGGTCGAAGTGTGTGGGTTGCATACCATCATACTGAGACGGCTCGATCCGATTCTCAGGACCGAGGGCAATGTCGAGTGACGCCTCGGTGTTCAGGTTGAAGTACCCGAAACAAAGTGTGTAGCTACCGTCTGAGTTCTGGAACCAGCCGTCGTAGACGGGGATCACATTCTGGCCTCGGGGACGCAGAGGATTCTCGTTCACAGGACTCGGAATACGGGAATTCTGGGCGGCAAGTGGAGAAGATGCAGCTAGCCCGACCAGGCATCCTACGACCCAGATGGTCCCCGCGACTCGCAAATCCCTCTCCACCATCGACGATCAGCGGTCTTGTTGTTCCGCCGCCAACTGGATCCGCTCGGCCGACAGCTTCTCGAACTGCTCGTCGGTGAGGTATGTGATCCCCATCCAAGTGTGTGACATCTCGTCCACGCCGCGTTGCCCGAAGACCACCCACTGACGCGGATCGGGGTTGATCGGATTGTCCGCCGTGTTGTCCCAGATGGTGGTAATCAGGAGAACGGTGCCCCTGGGCAGGAGCGGCGCTACGTCGTCCTCGTAATGATACGCGATCTGCCAGAAGTGGTTGTATTTGTCCACTCTCCCAAGCACCTCCCGTCGCCCGTCCGGATAGATCGCTTGGACGGATTGCTCCCTTCCCCGCATGTGCATGTGAGGCCGGAAGCTCGAAATGAGCGCAGGCCTGTTCAGCACGTGCGTTCCCTGGCGCACTTTGACCGAGTGCGGGGCAATGGCGATGTCGCTGCCCCAACCACTCACGTCGGCAGCTTGGATTATCGCCTCCCCGTTTGTGGTGTACTCAGGCACGTAACCCTCCGGGTAGAGCCACACCGCCGTCATCGCCTGCGCGTTCGGCACTTCCTCGTCGATGGGGAAGTAGTGGAGGTTCCACCTCAGGTTGCCCGACGGCTCGATCAGCATCCCGGTGTTCTCCGGAAAGACATCACCGCTCTTCCCGATGCCTTGGCGGCCGAGTGGACGGGACCCGAGTGTAACATGTCCGTGATGTAGGACTCGCACGCCTAGCGGGTAGGCGCCCTTCAACTCTGTCGCCCGCACGTAGCGCGGTTGGTCGATGACCCCCTCGAAGGGAGTGCTCTGCATCATCCACTGGTCCTGACCGTTGGCCGCAACAGTAAGGGTCGGGGACTCCATCACGAAGTCGGGGGGTCCGAGCAACTCCTCGAGCTGCCAGGTGCTGCCGTCCGGGAGGTCAGGGAGCATCGGGAGGTTCGCGGGATCACCCTCGGGTGCACCCGCGTCGACCCAACTCACGATCTGGCCGATCTCGAAATCGGACAGAGAGATATCGTTCTTGTACTCCTGAATCCCGATGGTCTTGTCCAGGTGCCACGGCGGCATCTCGCGCGCCGCCACCTTCCGTTGGATCCGCGACGCATAAGGCCGCACGTCGTCATAGCTGAGCAGCGGCATGGGCCCGATGCCGTTCGGCTGATGACATCCGACGCAGTTCTCGAACAGGATCGGAGCGATGTCCTCAGAAAACGTGAGGCTGGAAGACTGCTCCTGGGCAACTCCGGCACCCGAAGTGCCAAGGAGGAGAACCAGGGCCGGCGCACATACTACCGGGCTCAGCAACGACCAGAACTGGGGACGGCTCTTAATCATGACTCGCTCCTGTACTCAGGCGGACGTTCACGAATGACTCCGCCTCAAATTGTGTGGTACTTCGCCGCTGCGCAATGAAGCGGAAGGAATGCCTTCGGAGCGTTGGACTATCACTTTCGGGGAGCGTATGGTAGCGCTCATGGTTTGGTTGCATCTCTCGCTTTTTCCCAAGGGTTGGTCATGCGTGTAACAGTGCCAATTACACTGCCTGTGGCACTCCCGATAGTACCGTCCGTAGCGCTGCTTCTCGCGTTTTCGATCCTCGATGTTGTCGCGCAGGATCGTCTGCTCATCGACCGCGTGGAGCACCACAATGTGGATAACGACGGCGTAAACGTTCACTACGTCACTCTCGGCGAGGCCACGACGGGCGAGACGCTCCTGTTCGTTCACGGGTTCCCGAATTTTTGGTACGTCTGGCACAACCAGATGGAGGCCTTCGCGGACGAGTACCGCGTCGTCGCCATGGACACCCGTGCTACTAATCGCTCGGGTAAGCCCGAAGGCGTCGAGAACTACGACATGCCGCTCCTCTTGGCGGACATCAACGCGGTCATCAATGACCTGGGCGTCGATCAGGTCACGCTGGTCGCCCATGACTGGGGCGGCATCATCTCTTGGCAGTTCGTCATGGACGACACGTACGCCTCCAAGGTGAAGCGCCTGATCATGATGAATCTGACGCACCCGCGCGGCTTCTCCCGCACGTTGGCGAACGCAACACCCGAGCAGCGGCGGGCCACGGAGTATGCGCGCACCTTTCAGCAGCCTGGTGTGGGCGCGGGGATACAAAGCGGGGCCGCGGGCAGGGCGCAGCGCACCTATGGCGAGCAGGGTGAGCGCGTCGTCCGGTTCGTGCAGGAGGCCTACGAGCGGTCAGATGTCGAGCTGATGCTCAATTTCTACCGTGCGAACTACCCCAAGGAGCCGTATGTAGAGCTGACGGACTGGCCCCAGATAGACATGCCGGTCCTTCAGTTCCATGGGCTGGCGGATTCCGCCGTCGACAAAGACGGACTCAGCAAGACTTGGGACTGGATCGACGGCGACTACACGCTCGTCACCTACCCGGGTATCGGGCACACCGTCCAGATCCAGGCCGCCGAGCGCGTGATCGAGACCATGCGGTGGTGGCTGACGACACACTGACGAGCGGAGGACACAATGATCCAGTCCGTCGAGAACGTCTTTCCCCTCGTAGCTTTTAGAAGGGCCTTCCTCCTCGTAGCCCTAGCGGTTCTGGGCTCCGGGGGTGCACCATCCTTCGTCGAGGGTCAGGCCGACGCTGCCCGGGCCGGGAGTGGGGCCCTCGTCGGCGACGCGATGACGGTGGCTCGGGCTACGAACGGCCAGTACATCTCGTGGCGAGAGCACATCATCGACGAAGCGGCGTCCGCCGGGTTCAAGCTGAGTGGCAGCGATGGTCTGGTCATGGCCGATATCGACAACGATGGGTACGAGGACATCGTCTCGGTGCATGAATCGGATAGCGAATACGACTCCAGTGCGTTCGACCCGGACTTCGTTCCGGACGCCGAAGGCCACGTGCGTATAGCGTTCGGTACGGCGGACCCAGACCGCTGGATCAACATCACCCTGGCCGAAGGAACCGACGCACCCGCCCCGGAAGATGCCGCCATCGCCGACGTCAACGGCGATGGGTATCTCGATGTGATGGTGGCGGCCGAGCTGGCACATCTCATCTATTTGCAGAATCCAGGTGCCGGCGCCCGCACAGTGACTTGGCCGCGTTTGATCCTTCCCATGACCGAGGGACGTGGCTCCTATATTCGCGTGTTCCTCGCCGATTTCGACGGTGACGGGGTACCCGAGGCCACCGCCCCGAACAAGGGCGCTCAGCGGCCGGGACCCGAGGACTTCGCGCGGTCGACCGCCGTGTCCATCTATCAGGTGACCGGCGACCCGCTTGTCGGTGACAACTGGACAGCAACGGATCTCGGACAATACAGCGTGCCGCAGAACGCCGAACCGGTGGATCTCGACGGCGACGGAGATCTGGACATCGTCGCCGGATCCCGTGGCGAGAACCGGTTGGTGTTCTTCGAGAACTTGGGAGACGGCAGCCTCGCCTTTCGTGAGGATTCCATTCGCATCAACGGTGCCCGGGCTGCCGGATTCAACCTGGAGTACGCGGATCTGAATCGGGATGGCCGACTCGACATCATCGGCGCGGCTGGTGGGGGGCTCTATTGGTTCGAGCAGCCCGAGCGCATCGGTGACGCATGGACCGCACATCTCATCGGGAGGTTCACGCCGGACAGCATGACGGGCCTGGAGATCGCGGACATCAATGGCGATGGGCGCCTGGACGTCATGGCCGGGAGCTACAGCCGCGGACCGCGTGAAGGTGACGGTGACGTCGATGTGAATGACGCCCTGGGACGTATTGGCTGGTTTGAGCATCCGGATGATGTGACCGGGGTTTGGCCCCGACACGACATCTCGCGCCGTAAGCGTGGCATGTTCGACAAGTTCATCGCCAGGGATATGGATTCTGACGGTGACATCGACTTCGTCTCGACCCGGGGGAACAGCGTGCCTTGGGACGGCGTCTTCTGGCTCGAGCAGGTGCGGACACGGGAGCCGGTGGCGTCGTTCGAGCGAGCACGGGCAGAGGACAGCGAGGAGATGCCTCTTCCTGCAGGGCGGGAATAACGTAGCGATCCCGACCTTGATCCCTGCCAGCCGATGCGGGGCTCTGGCGCGGAGAGGGTTGTATACGCATGATGCCAACGGTCTTCGAAGGACCGCTCGAAGGACGGATAGAGAAGGGATCTGAGCGCTTGATTTTGTGAACACTTCACGTGGGCAGGTATCCATGGGGAAGCGCGAGAACGGCAATAACTCCGGGATTGAGGACACTTCCCGGGAGAACGAGCGAGAAGCGGACGTCGGGGAGAGCGACGTCACGCGGCGAGGGTTTTTGGAAGGAACCGGGGCCGCTCTGGTGGTCGCGGGCGTACCGAAGCTGGGAATCGCGGAGGTCGCACCGGCCACGGTCGTCTCACAGGCAGAGGCCGTTCCGCAGACCACCATCCGTGTCACGGTCAACGGAAGCCGGGAACGGGTGGAGGTGGAGGACCGGTGGACGCTCACCGAACTCCTCCGGGGCAACTTCGGGCTCACGGGCTCGAAGATCGGCTGCAACCGCGGTGAGTGCGGCGCCTGCACGGTGCTACTCGACGGGGAGCCCGTATACTCGTGCAGCACACTTGCAGTGTGGGCAGACGGTCGGGAGATCGTGACCGTAGAGGGGCTGGAGCGCGACGGTGACGTGTCTCCGTTGCAGCAGGCCTTCATGGATCACAATGCGCCACAATGTGGGTTCTGCACGCCGGGCCAGCTGATGACCGCGACTGCCCTGCTGGACCGTAACTCGCGGCCCACAGCAGAAGAGGTGCGTGAGGCGATGGTGGGCAATCTCTGCCGCTGCTCGAACTACAACGCTATTGTGGAAGCCGTGCTTGCGGCTGCCGGAACTTCGGGATCGGGAGGTGCAGCATGAGCCCGCGGCAAGGGACCGGGCCCCTCGACCCGATGAACACGGTTGGTCACAACGTCCCCCGCATCGATTCCTACGAGCGTGTCACCGGGAAGGCCACCTATACACGTGACGTGCGGCTTCCTGGGATGTTGTACGCTCGCGTCTTGCGGAGCCCGCACCCACACGCGCGCATCCGCAGTGTCGACACGTCGAGGGCTGAGGCCTTGCCGGGCGTGAGGGCCGTCATCACACACGAGACGCACGAGGTGATCTACAGTTCGGGCTCCATCGCCGGGGGTCGCCAGTACAGCGACGCGGCCAAGGATGTCACTACGCACTTGCGGTACATGTTCGACAACCCGGTGCGTTTCGTCGGCCAGCCCGTGGCCGCCGTGGCCGCGGTCGACCGGCACGTGGCCGAGGAGGCGCTCCAGCTCATCGAGATCGACTACGAGGAGCTGCCGTTCGTTCTCGATCCCGAGGAGGCCCTCGAGCCTGATGCTCCTCAGATTTGGCCCGAGGGTAACATCGGGCTGGATTTCGCGAACCAACCGAGACCGTCGGCGGGAACCCAAGGGGACCCGGAGGCGGGATTCGCGGCGGCCGATCAGGTGTTCGAGGACCGATATACGACGGCCTTCGTTCAGGATGGTCAGATGGAGCCGCGCTCTGCGTTGGCGCAGTGGGATGGCGACAAAGTCACCATCTACACGCCGACCCAGGGCATCTCGAACTGCCGCCATGACAACGCGCGGGATCTGGGGCTGGAAGACCATCAGGTTCAGATCATCTGCAAGTACATGGGCGGTGGGTTCGGGGACAAGAATGGCAGTTACTACTTCGATCTGATCGCCGCGATGCTGTCGAAAGTGGCCGACGCCCCGGTGATGCTCGAGCTATCGCGGAAGGACGACTGGCTCGGCACACACGGTCGCTGGCACACCGTGCAGGACTTCAGGGTGGGTGTGGCACAGGATGGCACCGTGACTGCCATTGAACTGCGCGGTTACAGCGGGATGGGTCCGTATCTGAGGCGTTCCGGGGGCATCAGCGGTACCGAGGCCTATGCGTGTCCCAACGTCGACCGCACGATCTATTCGATGCACACGAACCGAATGGTGTCGGGGAATTTCCGGGCCCCCTCGGACCCCCAGGGGTACTTCGCCATCCAGTCGATGATGGACGACATCTCGTACAAGATCGGTATGGACCCGGTCGATTTCGCGTTGAAGAACATGCGGAGGCCGACTGAGCAGCAGCGGTATACCAACTACACGCTCGATGAGTGCATCGAGCAGGGTCGAGAGCTCTTCGACTGGGAGAGCCGTTGGCGTCCTGAGCCGGGCTCGGACCCCGGCCCGATCAAGCGCGGTGCCGGCATGGCGTTCATGATGTTCCGATCGGGAGTCGGCCCGAGCAGTGCGATCCTCCGGGTGAACTCCGATGAGTTGTACACGCTGTACGTTGGGGTCACAGACATCGGCCCCGGCGCGAAAACGACGATGGCCTTGATCGCCGCCGAGGAACTGGGTGTTCCGCTGTCACAGGTAGAAGTGGTTTGGGGAGATACCGATCTCTGCCCGTATTCAGTGGGCGAGTCGGGGAGCCGGACCACGACGATGACGGGCTATGCGGTCGTTCAAGCAGCCTTGGACCTCAAGGGCCAGATTGCCGAGAGAGGGATGCCGATAGGAGACGAGGTGCTGATCGCATCAGCGACCCCGACCCCCAGCACTCAGGGAATGCGGCGCATGTGTTTCGGCGCCCACTTCGTCGAAGTGGAAGCGGACGTTCAGCTCGGCAATGTGCAGATCACTAAGTACGTCGCTGTGCACGAGTCGGGTCGTATCCTCAATCCGCTTCCTGCCAAGGACCAAATCCGTGGCGCGGCGTTGCAGGGGGTCGGGCAGGCGCTGCACGAGGATCTTCGGTATGACCCCCTGAACGGACATCCGCTCAATGCGGGATACTACGGAGCGCGGCACGTGACCCATATGGATGTGCCGGAAATTGAGGTGACCTTCATAGAGACCGACGATGGCTACGGACCCTACGGTGCTAAGACGGTCGGGGAGGCGGGTATCATTCTGGGCCCGGCCGCAGTGGCCAACGCGGTCTTCAACGCCATAGGACACCGCATGAAGGATCTTCCCATCACACGGGAAAAGATTCTGGAGGCACTCGCATGAAAGCTTTCACGAATCAGAATCCTCGCACGCTAGACGAAGCGGTGTCGCTCGCCCGCGAAGCGCTCCAGGCCGGCCAGTCGGTCTCGTTTGCCGGCGGGGGCACCGATCTACTTCAGCTGATGAAGGACAGGCTGGTTAATCGACCCGGATCCGGCCAGCCGGACGTCCTCGTCAACCTCAAGACCGTGGACGGGCTCGATGAGATATCCTCGACGGCCCAGGGCGGGGTGACCGTAGGTGGGCTGACCACATTGGGCACGCTCACCGAACACCCCGTCATCCGCGACCAGTTCACATCGCTCGCTGAGGCCGCTGAGAGTGTCGCGACCCCCCAGATCCGGAACGCCGGCACCGTGGCGGGAAATGTCGTTCAGCGGCCCTGGTGCTGGTATTATCGGAACGACTTCCCTTGTTACAAGGCCGGGGGAAACCAGTGCTTCTCAGTCGTCGGCGAGAATCAGCTCCACGCGATTTTTGGTGGTGGCCCCAGCTATATCGTCCATCCCTCTGACCTCGCGCCGGCGCTTGTTGCGCACGATGCGACGTTCCGGATCGTAGGGCCTGAGGGGGAGCGGATCCTGTCCGGATCGGATTTCTTCGTTCTCCCGAGCCAGGACGCGGAACATGAGAACGTCTTGCAAGACGACGAAGTGCTGGCGTCGATCACGCTTGCCGCGCCCGGTGACGGCGTGCGGAGTGCGTATCACAAGGTCATGGATCGTGAGGCCTGGACCCACGCGTTGGCGAGCGCCGCCGTGCTGCTCGACATGAACGGAGACGTGTGTCGCGAGGCGCGGATCGTGCTTGGCGGTGTGGCTCCCATCCCGTGGAGGGTTCCAGAAGCAGAAGGGCTGCTGGCGGGCCAGCGTGTCACGCCGGAGCTCGCGCGTGAAGTCGGGGTCGCCGCCGTGGCAGGAGCGAGGCCCCTCTCGAAGAACAGATACAAGGTCCCGCTGACACGAGGCGTGGTGGAACGTACGGTCCTGGCGCTGGCCACGTCGGCGTGAACCACGAGTGCCTGAGACGATGAGCCTGAGATCCAGAAACAGGGCGTCGAAGTTCTATCTCGCCCTTGCGATCAGCTTTGGTGCCGCAGCGGCCTTCAGCGCTTGCGCTTCGGGTGTGCCTGATGAACTGCTCCAGGAGCGGGTCGAAGCGGCCCTGGCTGCAGCGTCCGACGTTCCCGCGGATGCACTTTCCGTGGTGGTTATGGACGGTATCGTGACGATTAGCGGTTCGGTGGTGTGTCAGGAGTGTGGGGGCCGCCGTACTCCTGGCGGCTCCGGCACGGTTCAGCAGAGTCTCGGCGCCGTCGTCCGAGCGATACCCGGCGTCGAGAGCGTAGAGTTCGAGTTGGAGTATGAGCCAAGTCCGGGTGGAGGCCGATAGCGCGAGATCCGTGGAGTCTTGCACCCGGGTGACGAGGTGGAGCTTGTATGGGTAGGGGCGGTTCCATGGGAGAGGCCCGGTTGTTAGAACGGATTCGTCGCGAAGACTGAGAATTCCGGGACGAACCCACGGCTATCCACCTTGAGTGCTCCGAGGATCGCGTCGGCGATCTCCTCAGGCCGCAGTTTCTTGTCGGAAGGCTCCCGCTCGACCCCGGCTTTTGCAGCGAAATCGGTCATCACTTCGCTCGGGTTCACCAACATGACTCGGACGTTGTGACGTCGAAGCTCATCGCGCCAACATTCCGTCATACCGCGCAAGGCAAACTTCGAGGACCCGTATGCGGTACGGCCGGCGCTGCCCTTGAGGCTCGAGGTAGAGGATATGTTGATCAGCTCACCACTGCCTTGTTGGATGAATTGGCGAGCCGCTTCCCGCGTCATGAGGAATGGGCCGAACACGTTCGTGCGGTACACACCCTCCATCTCCTCAAGTGTCATGTCGACCAAAGGTTTGAAGAGGCCGTAACCGGCGTTGTTGACCAGAATGTCGAGCCGGCCGTGTTTCTCGATCACTGAACTCACAGTGCGAACGGCATCCTCCTCGTTCCCCACGTCGCCGGCTATCCAATCCAGTCCAAGCTCCTCAGCTACATCCCGGACGACATCTTCACGACGGCCCGTAATCGTGACCCTGCTTCCCTCGTTTGCCAGCGCTTCGGCAATGGCGTGACCGATCCCCTCGCTGCCACCGGTCACCAGCGCAACTGTATCTCTCAGTTCCATGAAATATCCCGAGTTTGAGGTTTCGAGGCCAATACGGGCACAGTCTACGCCAAGTACGGAGTTGGTGCACGATTAACACCGCCATCACGAGCGCTTGTCACGATGTTGTTCCGCGACGAATGACCGGATAAGTTTGTTATCTACGGTCGTGATCGGGATGCAGTGGTCGTAGGCGACTTCTTGACCGAGGAGGGAGCTACTCTATGTCGACGATTCGAAGGACGAAGATTGGGGCGGCGGCTCTGTTGCTTCCTGTCGTCGCTGCTTGCGGAATCGGCGAGGGCGGAGACGTTTTGGACCTTGAGGCTGTGGCCGTGGAGCGGGGTGACCTCATCGTCACCTCATCGTCCACCGGCGTCTTGGAGCCCGTTCTCGAGGTGGAGGTCACGTCGAAAGCCTCGGGTGAGATCCTTCGTATCCATGTCGATGTTGGCGACGAGATAGAGCCAGGGGCCCTTCTGGCGGAGGTCGATCCTCGGGACGTGAGAAACGTCGCCGATCAAGCGGACGCCGATATCGAGGTGGCCCTGGCGCGCATGGACATTGCCGAGCGACAGATGGAGCGCTCCGAGGAGCTCTTGGCGAACGGTGTGATCTCGGTCCAGGAGCACGAGAGCAGAACTCTGGAATTCGCCAACGCGCAAGCCTCGCTCATCAAAGCCCGAACCAATTCCGAGTTGGCGCAGCTCCGTCTCGAGGACGTGATCATTCGCGCTCCGCTGGCCGGCACGATCCTCGTGAAGAACGTGGAAGAAGGCCAAGTCATCCAGTCCTCAGGCCAGAACGTCTCGAGTGGCACCACACTCATGGTTATGGCCGACCTGGACATGGTACAGGTTCGGATTTTCCTGGATGAGGGGGACCTGGGCGAGATCATGGAGGGCATGACGACCTTCGTGACGGTGGATGCCTACCCGGGCCAAACGTTCATGGGAGTGGTGGATCAGATCGAGCCACAGGCTGTGGTTCAGCGGGGCCAGACGCTGTTTCCCCTCATCGTTCAACTGGACAACGAGGCCCGGCTGCTCAGGCCGGGCATGAACACGGAGGTCGAGATCCAGACCGGTGAGGCCAACGGAATCCTGTTGATTCCGAACAATGCCGTGGTCATGCCTCAGGATGCTGAGCCTGCTGCGATGGCGCTCGGACTCGACCCCGGGGTCGTCGACATGGAGAGCCTGATGTCCGGCATGGGGAGCATGTTCGCCTCCGGCGGTATGGGCAACATGTTCGCTGGGGGTGGGCAAGGTCCCGCGTCAGGCGGCCAGAGAGAGAGAGGCTCGAATGCACGGGGCGACGCCGAGTCGTACGGTGCGCGGCCCGATGGAGAGAGAGAGAGAGGTGGAAGGAGGGGGGGCGGATTCGCGATGGGCCAGTTCGGGCAGGGCGGGCATGTGGCGGGAGCGGTACGGACCGAGTCGGCAGTGGTGTTCGCGGTCGGGGAGGACGGAGCCATCGAACCACGAATGGTGATGATCGGCTTGACCGACTGGGACCGTACGCAGGTCGTGAGCGGATTGGATGACGGTGATTACGTCGCTCTCATTGGCGTGGCCCGGCTCCAGGCAGAGCGGGAAGAATTCATGGAGCGTATGCGTTCGAACATGGGGGGGGGCAATCCGTTCGGCATGGGGAGCATGCCAGGCATGAGGGGTATGAGGGGTATGCCACATTAGAGCGGCACATTAGGGCCCATCGGGAGCCGAACCATGACGACTAACACCGGGAAACCGCTTTCACGGCGGACCGCTCTACGTAACATGGGTGCGGCGGCGGTGCTGCCGTTGGTCGATCGCACTGATTCGTCGTTCCGGCGGGCGGTCGAGGGGAAGGTCGCCCTGGTCACGGGCTCCGGTCGAAATCTCGGCCGTGCTGCGGTGCTCGAGCTGGCGAGGCAGGGCGCCAATGTCGTGGTCAACGCGCGATCGAATCGGGCGGAAGCCGATGCCGTCGCGCGGGAGGCCGAGGCGCTCGGTGTGAGGGCGATCGCGCTGTTAGCCGACGTTGGGGATGAGCAGCAAGTTATTCAGATGGTGGACGACGCGTTGGAACGGCTCGGCCGCATCGACATTCTGATCAACAACGCCGGCTTCCGCGGGTCGAGCTCCATCGCTGCAATGAGCACGGAAGAGTGGCGGGCGGCTACGGCCGTCAACTACGACGGGCCCTTCTTCTGCACCCGAGCCGTCGTGCCCGGCATGATCTCCAATGGTTACGGACGGATCATCACGGTGTCGGGTCTGAATTCCTTCCACGGACGCCCCAACTGGTCTCACGTGTGCAGTTCGAAGATGGGGGCGGTGGGCATGACCCGGGCGCTCGCGGTAGAACTGGCGCCCAACAACATCACCGTCAACCACGTGGTTCCTGGAGCCTACGTCGCGCACCCGAACCTGTCCCAGATCCCTCTCGGGCGTGTCGGGCTGCCTCAGGAACTCGCTAACATGTACGCGTTCTTGTCGTCCGAAGAAGCCAGCTACATCACCGGCCAAACGTTCCACGTCAACGGTGGTGAGGTCCGATACTAGGGTCCGATACTAGGGTCCGATACTAGGGAGTGGACATGACGCGTTCGAACGGGAAGGGCGGGAGCAAACAGTCACGTCGTGACTTTCTTCTCAGGGCGGGGGCGACGGCAACCGGATTGGCCCTCGCGCCATCTATCTTGCCAGAACGGCTCGGGGCAGTTCGGGCGCAGCAGGCTCGCCTGAAGATCGGGGTCATCGGCTCGGGACTGATCGGAGGATCGGTCGGTCTTCGGTGGGCGCAGGCCGGACACGAGATCCTCTTCTCCTCGCGCCATCCAGAAGAGCTCGCGGATCTGGTCGAGCGAGCCGGCGCGAGGACTCGAGCCGGCATGCCCGCGGAGGCTGCCGTGTTCGGAGACATCGTCTTCATCGCGGTGCCGTACGCCGCACTCCCTCAGGTGGGGCAGGACTACGGGTCTTTGATGAGGGGTAAGGTCGTCATCGAATGCGGGAATCCCTACCCGCGGCGCGACGGACCGATGGCGGAAGAAGCATTGGCCAAAGGGACTGGGGTTGCCTCGGCAGAATTCCTTCCGGGCGTGCGCCTCGTACGTGCGTTCAACGCGGTCAGCTACAGGACGGTGGAGCGAGAGGATCACAGTCAGGTCGGGATTCCGATCGCCGGCGACGACGAGGATGCCCTTCGGATCGTGTCGGCCCTCGTCGTGGACGCCGGCTTCGATCCGGTCGTGGTCGGGCCGCTCGCTCGGGCGCGAGAATTCGATCAAGGTACGCCGGTATACGTGACCGATATGACCGCGGCCCAGCTCCGCGAGGCCTTGGACCTCAGGTAGCGAAGCTCGGGGAGGTCCGTTTGAGCGAGTCCTTGGACGCCCCCGCCGTAGACCAGATCGAGTTCAGGGACTCGCGTCTGTTTTCCTAAGTAAGCGTATCAGCTACCGCTGGTCACGGATGACGCTTCGCCGGCGAGGACTACCGCCGCCGGAGGCGGGGTCACCGAGAACGCCGTCACGGCTTCCACGATACCACGCGCGGCACGCTCCGGATCGTTCATGATCACCCGGCGATCCTTCGAACTCGTCAGGAAGCCCGTTTCGAGAATCACCGCGATCGTCATGGGATGGAGCGCGTGTTCGTACCGTTGAAAGTTGAAGGCGTAATAGTTTCGCATGCGGCGTGTGACCGTGGGCAGGCGTGGAATACCCGTCGCCTCTCCGTAGCTTTGCGCGAGCAGTGAAGCGACTTGCGACGCTCGGCCGGTGGCGTCTCCTCGGGGTGCCGCGACCCGATACCCGGACGCGTTGGGGTCGTTACTCCCGTCGGCATGGACGGCTATGAAGAGATGGGCTCGGTAGGCTGGAGGAACGACGGCGGGAAGGATGTCGACCACGTAGCCCATCTCCTCGAGAATCGCCCCTGCACGCTGAACAATTTCGAGGTTGACCTCCCACTCAGGCGTCTCTTTCCAGCGGGTCCCGTTTCTCTTCAGTCCACTGAGCTCTCGCGGCGCCTCGTCCGCTCTCCAATGGCCCGCCTGCAGGGCTATCCGCACCGGGCCCTCGGGTGGCGCCCAGTCGGCGGGCGTCGGGGGATCTGGATAGCGGCGCGGCCTCCGACTCCGGTAGGATCTTCTGCGGGGTGCGGGAGGAGCGACCACATCCCGGGTCGGACTTTCAGACTGTGCCACTTCGGAGAGCACCGCTTCTGCCGGCTCTTCGGGTACCGGGACCAGCGCAGTCGTGGACAGCGGCTCCGCCACCAGAGTTGGGGCGGGTGGTAGAGGAGGGGCGACGTCCGGTGGAGCTTCAGTTCTGGCTTGCACGCGGAACGCCGCGAACACCGTCACGACCACGCCCACATAAGCAAGCCCGACTAATCTCACACGCACCTCCCACGAAGTGGTTGGCGGGCGGGGGGGGTGGTCTAGTAGTGAACCACTTCCGCGCGACGACGCATGCTACACGCCAGCGGCGGACAATGCAACGAAATCGTGTGGTGCCGCCCCCCGATTCGTGTGGGGCGTTGCCCTCCACGGAGATGGCTCGGGGGACGGCTCGCTGGAATTCAGATCCGTGTGGGTGTACCTGGGGAAGTCGCGGCTGAAACTCCTACCCTGTATTCTTAGTCCAGACCCCGCGTCGTAAACGAGCCTCCCCCTGCTGATGTGCGCACAGGTGGGGCGACCTCAGGAGCACAGTCATGAAGACGATCCCAACGAGAGAAGAATCATGAAGGAAAGCCTCGCGGAAGTCTGGGCCAAGTTGCGCCAAGAGCACGACGAGCTACGGGTGAAGATGCATCTGGGTACCATGGAGGCGAAGGAAGAATGGGACGAATTGGAGAAGAAATGGCAGCGCTTCGAATCCAAAGCGGCTGAAGCAAAGGATCAAGTCGTCGAGACGTCGCGTGAGGTTAGCGAGGGTGTCGAGCTCATCGCGAAGGAGCTCGGGGCTGCGTACCACCGCATCCGGGACGGGCTCCGCGAGAGCTGACGACCTGCCGCTCCAAGCCATCGCTGGGTCGTGGTACGCCAGCACGCGAGCCCGGACACGGGCGCTTGTTTGCACATAGGGGGTGCCGTGTTATATGATTTAACCGCCTGCAGAGTAGGCAGTATGTCAAAGAGAGTTCAGTGTTTGCCGGGACCGAATCCTTGGTGACTCAAGGGCGGCGTTGCCGTCGGAGGTGCCCCATGTCCAGACGATTGAGCCAGTTGCTTGTTCCTTGCGCTGTATTCCTCGCGGCGTGCGCGGATAGTGTCATATCGCCGGAATCGGAAAATGAGCTCACGCAGGACGACGCTCAGTTTGTCGCCGAGATGATCGACGCCACGGCCGCTGGCCTGCTCAACGACTTCTTCGACTCCAGCCAGTCCGACCCGGCGGCGGGCGCGTTGTTGGACCACCAGCCCGTTGTCTGGACAAAAACCTTCGAGCGCAGCCGTTCGTGCCATGACGGAGGCACTCTGACGGTCGCCGGGACCAGCACGAGTACTTGGGACGGTGAAGCCGTGACCTACGACGTCGAGAGCACTGGGACGAAGACCCGCGTCGCCTGTGCGCACACACGAGATGGCGTACTCATCACGCTGACCGGCAACGCCGTGTGGACGCACGAGCGTCACTTCGCCAACCATGCCCCGACCGGATTCCGGATCACGACGTACCTCGGCGGCTTCGACTGGACGAAAAGCACCGGCAAGAGCGGCAGCTGCTTCTACGAGCTGACCAGAACCATCGACACCGCCGAGAACACGCGGAGCCTCACCGGTACGTTGTGTGGAGACGCGGTCGACCGCACGGAGACCTGGCGCTAGGGGAGATCCTGCCTCCCCATGTCATATCGGTTTCCCACCTGGGAAAGAGCTACGGGTCCACCGTTGCCGTGGACGATGTCAGCCTCGAAATCCAAACGGGTGAGATTTTTGGCCTGATCGGTCCGAACGGCGCGGGAAAGACTACCACGATGGAGTGCGTGGCAGGCCTACGGAAGTCGGACCAGGGAACGATCTCCGTACTTGGCCTCGATCCGCGACGAGACGCCTCCGCCCTTCAACAGCGGATCGGGGTCCAGCATCAAGAGGCGCAACTCCAGAAACGGATCAAAGTCTGGGAGGCCGTTGATCTGTGGTCCACTCTTTACCCACGGGTGGTCGACACCGAAGAGCTTCTGGATCGGCTCGGTCTCGAAGCCAAGCGCAACGCGAAGTTCATGACACTCTCAGGAGGCCAGAAACAGAGACTTTTTATTGCGTTGGCCATGATCCATGATCCCGAGGTACTCTTCCTCGACGAGCTGACCACGGGACTCGATCCGCAAGCTCGTCACGCGATCTGGGGGTTGGTCAGGGGCATCAGGGAACGCGGTAAAACGGTTTTCCTGACCACCCATCTGATGGAGGAAGCGGAGCGCCTTTGCGACCGCGTCGCGATCATCGACCACGGTCGGCTGGTCGAGGTGGGCACCCCGGCGGCGCTGGTCGCGAAGTACTGTCCGGAGCGGAGTGTGGTGTTCACGAGCGAAGGGACCGACGCGGCCCAGCGATTGGCCGCGGTGCTCACCGTGCAGTCGGCGGAGAGCGAAGGATACACGCACACGCTTCGCGGCGAGGGTGACGACTTCGTGACTCAAGTCATCCACGTCATTGCTCGCGAGGGCATACAGGTCAAAGGGTTCCGTACCGAGGTCCCGACTCTCGAAGCTGTTTTCCTGAAGCTTACTGGCCACGGCGTGAGGGACTGACCGATGCTGAACGGGTTCTGGAAGCTCACGTGGGTAGAGGCCAAGGTTTTCATGAGGGAGCCGATGGGATTCGTGATCCCCCTGGCCCTTCCGGTGATCCTCTTCGTCCTTCTGGGGCGGTCCCTGAGCTTCGGCGAGCTGGAGACCACCGCGGCGGTTGAGACTCCGTTCAACCTGCCGATCCTGTTTGCGCTCCTCATCGCCCTTCAGGCAGTGGTCTCGCTCGTCGTGATCATCTCGATCTACAGGGAAGGCGGGATCCTCAAGCGCCTCCGGGCCACGCCGCTTTCCCCCGTGACCATCCTGAGCGCTCACGTGTTCGTCAAACTCGCCTTCACAGTTGTCAGTTTGGGGCTTCTGGTTTTGGCCGGGCGGCAGTTCTTCCCGGGTGCCATGGACGTGCCCATGGTCAGCTTCACGGCGGCTCTCCTGTTGAGCACGCTGAGCATTCTTTCGCTCGGTTTCGTGATCGCTAGTCTCGTTCCTACGTCTCGGTTCGCCCGCCCGATCGTTGCCGCGTTCCTCTATCCAATGATCGCGTTGTCGGGTCTGTTCTTTACCCTCGACCAGCTCCCGCCCCCATTGCAGATCGTCGCATGGGGGCTCCCGACCACACACTCTGTCACGCTCATGCAAGGGATCTGGGACGGCTCGGGCTGGACCGCGCACTGGGGGAGCGTGGCGGGGTTGGTTCTGATGTTTGGAGTTTGTGTCTGGATTTCGACGAAGGTGTTTCGTTGGGAGTGACCGGGCACACGGCTCCACCGGTCGCCGCGCTGAGCCCCCGCTCTGGGAGCGTGCTACGTCACCAGAAGCTGAGGCACCCCGAGAAGCAGAGGGGTTCCGAGAAGCCGCGGGCCCCGGCCGGGGTCAGACGTCTCCGGCGTTCGCAGCGAGCCGGCCAACGTCGATCGCGGGACTTCCCGAGCGCCACCTGGCACAAGAGCCCGTGATGCCTCACATTCTCCACCCGATTTTCTTGCAGTGATACTCTATGTCCGATGACCTGAGGTGTTCGATGAACAAGACGTGGAAACCTGTTCCGGCTACGGGAGCCTCGCTCCTGCTCTCAGTGATGCTCGCCTGTGCCTTGCCGGCACTCTTCCCGGGAGATGTCCGGGCCCAGCGCGGTAGGGAGGGCCCCCCCGAACAAGGAAGCGTGGAGCCGGTCAACCTTCTCCCCAACCCCTACGTGACCATACGAGACTTCGGGACGCTCCCGGATGGACGAAGCTGGGGTTCGGTTAGCGCGGTCAACGTCGACATCGACGGCATCCACATCTGGGCGGGAGACCGGTGCGGGACCAACTCGTGTGCCACCTCCGACGTGGACCCCATCGTCAAGCTGGATCCCGACGGAAACGTGGTCCAGAGCTTCGGGGCCGGGGAGATCATTTGGCCGCACGGGATGGACGTGGACGCCGAGGGTAACGTTTGGATTGCAGACGCCCGCATTGCAAATGCCGGCGAGTTGCGGGCCAACCCCGACGCAGCAGGCAAAGGGAGCTCCGTGATCAAGTTCAGCCCCGAAGGGGAGGTGCTCATGGTCCTAGGTACGCCCGGTGAGACTGGCGACCCGCCCACACACTTCACCGATCCCAACGACGTCTTGGTCGCGCCGGACGGAAGCATCTTTGTGGGCGACACCCATGGAGCCCAGTTCCAGAGTTCACCGGGACCGGATTCGAAGAGCCGTATCTCCAAGTTCGCTCCTGACGGAACCTTCATCATGAGTTTCGGCCAATGGGGTTACGGGGATGGCGAGTTCCGCGCTCCGCACTCGCTCGCGATGGACTCGCAGGGACGGCTGTTCGTGGCCGACCGGGGCAATCGGCGGATCCAGATCTTCGATCAGCAGGGAAATCACCTTGACACCTGGTATCAGTTCAGCCGGATCAGTGGGCTCTTCATCGACGACAACGACGTGCTCTACGCGATCGATTCGGAGTCCGGCCCCAACTACAATCCCGGTTGGAGAAAGGGTCTTCGGATCGGTAGCGCCAGGACGGGAGAGGTCTGGTATTTCATCCCGGAGCACCCCTCGGCGCGAGCATCCGGCATGGGCGGCATTGGGTCGATGGGTGAAGGAGTGACCGCTGACGCCGAGGGCAACATCTACGCCGGTGAAGTAGGGCCGGTGCAGGGGATGTCGAAGTTCGTGCCGACCTGGGTTCCGTACGGTGGCATTGGCCGGTAGTTCAGGTCCGACCCGGGCCCAGCGTAAGGCGACTCCCGGGGAAGGCAAGTAGCGTACGGCAAGGCACAAAGCGAGGGCGCCGATGCCTCTGGCCAGTAACTGGCTCAGGCTTCGGTGCCCTCCTCCGTTTTACCCGGGTGCTCCTGACGGCGTTGGCGGGTGTCTGGCTTCGAGGGCCGTGGGACGAGCTTAGCCCAGCGCTCGACGAATCCTTGCCGAAACCAACTCTGCGAAAACGACGGTCGCGAGGATAGCAAGAAGGATCACACTCACGCGCGACCACCTGAGGGCGTCGATGGAGGCCTGGAGGGCCATTCCGATCCCACCGGCGCCCACCAACCCCAGGATGGTCGCTTCGCGGATATTGATCTCCCAGCGGTAGATGCTCACGCCGGCCATGGACGGTAGGATCTGCGGCACGAGGCCAAAGGCCAGCGCCTGTGGGCGCCCCGCACCAGTGGTCTCCATTGCGGTCACCGGAAGCTCGGGAGCCTCTTCGATCGCCTCGTACACAAGCTTTCCAACGAATCCAACCGACCGAAACGCGATCGCCAGCACGCCGGCCGGTATGCCGGGGCCCAGGAGTACCACGAGCATGAGTGCCCAGATGATCGAGTTGACCGAGCGAGATGTTACGAGCAATAGGATCGCTATCGGCCGCACGTAGACCCGCGACGGAGTGGTGGTGGTGGCTGCTGCAAAGGCCAGAGGCAACGCGATGAGAACCCCCAGGGCTGTTCCCAGGGTGGCGATGTGGAGCGTGTCGAGAAGGGGACGGACGATAGTAACTGCGTACGAGCCTTCCGGCGGGAACATCCTCATTCCCAGGTCGCGGAGCTGGACTCCCGCGTCCAGGACGAAGGACCAGGTCGTCTGAGCCGAGATGGCTGCCGCGGCGGCCACCAGGGCGGCGGTGAGCCCCAGGGCGCCGACGAATCGTAGCCACTGCTGTCCGCTCGTGCGCCGGCGCCACTCCGGGGTCTCCCCCCGCTCCAGGACCGGCATCAGAGCAAGCTCTGACGTAGGCGGCCGGAGACGACTTCCGCCCCAAAGACCATCCCGATGATCAGAATCAGAATCGCGGAGACCGACTCGAACTCATATCGACTGAACGCGGTCGTGAGTGTGGCCCCGATTCCTCCCGCTCCCACCAGGCCGATCACGGCAGACTCCCGGAAGTTGATGTCCAGCCGGTAGAGTGCGAGGCCCAGCACACGCGGCATGACTTGGGGAAGCACGCCGAACACGACACGAGACCCCCAGGATGCTCCTGCTGCGGTAAGCGCCTCAAGGGGAGCCGGATCGACCTCTTCCACTGCTTCGGCGAGCAGTTTTCCAAGGAAACCGACGCTACCAACCACCAGAGTCACCACACCAGCGAACGGACCGAACCCGAACATGGCCACGAACAGGATAGCCACGAGGATCTCGTGGAATGCGCGCGAAACGGCCAACACACCACGAGCGGCCGTGTAGACGGGCCCCGGGACCAGGTTGCGGGCTGCAGCCAGCCCGAGGGGTATCGAAAGCAGGAGAGCCACTGCCGTGGCCACTGCCGTCATCGCCAGGCTCTCGAGGAGGCCGGCGCGGATATCGGTCCATCGGGTGACGAAATCGGGCCGCAGCCACCCGGCGAAGAACGCACTGGCACGAGACAGCCCCTCCGCGATCCTGGCCGGGTCGATGTCCACGGTCACGAGAGCGAGGAGCCCATATAACGCGAGCCCACCTATGATGAGCCTCCGGTGGGTGGCGCTTTCGATCATACGTGGAGGGCGCCACGGCCGGGTTGACTCAGTGACCAAGGATCTCGTCACCCCCCACAGCTTCATCTCCGTACACTCGCTGCAGAACGGCGTCGTCCAGAGCGGACGCCGGACCGTCGAAGACCACCTGACCGTCCAGCAGCCCGACGATTCGAGGGCAGAATCGCCGTGCGAGTGGCACGTCGTGGAGGTTGATGAGTGCGGCGAGCCCCCGCTCCAAGCAGATCTCGGTGATCAGGCTCATGATCCGGACCGAGGTGGCCGGATCGAGGCTCGCGGTGGGTTCGTCTACCAGGAGCACGTCGGGATGCTGGATCAACGCCCGCGCGATCCCCACTCGCTGCTTCTCACCGCCGGATAGCTCGTCACAGCGCGAGTCTTCGAACCCGGTGAGGCCGACACGCTCGAGCAGGCCGAACGCTTCCTGTACGTCCTCAGGGTCGAAGCGACGGCGTACGCTCCGCCAGAATCCGGTACGACCCAGCGTGCCCGCAAGCACGTTCTCCATGACCGATAGCCGCCCGATCAGCGCGTGCTCCTGGAAGATCATGCCCAGCCGTCGACGGGCTCCGCGAAGCTCCCTGGGTGGCAAGCCGGTAAGTTCGACCCCGTCGAGGAAAATCTGCCCGGATTCCGGCTCCACGAGTCTCTGGACCGCCCTGAGAAGGGTGCTCTTGCCCGCCCCGGACGCTCCTATCAGCCCGACGATCTCTTTTGGGTCGAGTGCGATCGACACGCCCGAAATCACTGATTCACCCCAGCCGTAACGAACGACCAGCTCCTGGATCCTCAGGGGGTGTTGCGCCTCGCTCATGGTCGGTGCCCGCTCACGGGGATTCCCAGCTCATCGACAGCGCCAACTCGTTCCCGATGCTACGTCGATCCGGCGAATGACCTCCCAGTGGCCCTCGTAGGATATGGGGATGAAACTGCTTTCCTCGAACTCAGCGTCGAGAGCACTCCCCTCCCAGTCGAACGTGTAGAACGCCTCGATGACGGCCTCGGCGAGATCCGAATCGAGTCGGTTCGACACGCCGTAGGCTGTGGTCGGGAAGGTCTCCGAACGATAGAGGACTCGCAGGTCGTCGCGACTTCCGACCCCACGCGCCAGAACCTGGTCGATCACGATGTTCGCGACCGCGGCGGCGTCGTAGTCACGTTGGAGGACGCCGAGCACCGAGTTGTCGTGTCTTCCCGAGAACGCCGGCTCGAAGTCTTGATCCGCTACCAACCCGAACTCCGACTCGAGGAGGACGGAGGGAGCTTTGAAACCGCTGTTCGAGGTGGGGGACGTGAAGGCTAGAGTCCGGCCTCGGAGCTCAGGGACCGACTCGATTCCACTCTCGCGATGAGTGAGGATCTCCATCTCGTACCCGAAGGACCCGTCGGCCCGGGCCATCATCGTGGTGGGCACGAATCCGGCGCAGTTCACGGCCAGAGGGACACTCCCCGTGTTGAACCCCGCGATATGGAGTCGCCCGGCCCGCATGGCTTCAATCTGTGCCGAGTTCGATTGCACGGGGAAGAAGAGTACGTCCCTCGACACGGCCTTCTCGAGGTGGGCGAGAAACCCTGCCCAGACGTCCCTGAATTGGGCTGGATCTTCCACAGGCGTGTAGGCGAAGATCAACCGGTCGGGATCGAGAAGCATGCGTGGATCGCCAGGTGGGTCCGCCACGAGATCGCCATTCGCGTCGCAGTAGCGCTGGTCGAGGTTGCCGTGGGCACAGTCCTCGACGAGTGGACCCGCACAACCCACCAGGAGCGCCCCAAGCGCGAGGTAGCCCGGGGCCCTCATGGGATCAGGAGCCTTCCTTCGGAGGGGTCCTCGGGAACAGGTCGGGGTTGTTGGTGAAGAGTCCGTCCACCCCCAACTCGAACAGGAAGTGCGCCATCTCCTCAATGGCGCTCGCGGACCCATCCGGACCTCTGGCTGCGAACGTCCACGGGATTACGGTCAGGCCCGCCTCGTGGGCGAGATCGACCGCGTCCGGATGCTCAAGCAAAAGGTTCCTGGTCGGGCCGATCCCGGTGGCGAACCCGCTGATCTCCGCGAGCCCTTCGGCCGTCAGCCATTCGTCGGCCGCCGGACCCGAGACGAGGAAGGTCAGCGGCAAATCTGAAGCCAGGTCGTGGCGGAGAATCTTCAGGCTTTCCGCGCTGAATGACTGGATCACGACTGGAGTAGACGGGTCGGCGTTCCTCCGATGGAGCCCGTACCGTTCGAGCTCGTCCAATAGGAGCTGCTCCATATTGTACCCGCGGTCGCCGTACACTTCCGGGGCTTTTGTCTCCGGGAAGATTCCGGCCTGGCCGCTCGCGAGCTCGATCACCTCCGAGAGCGTGGGAACCTGCACTCCTTCGAATCCTTCGCCGAACCAGGAGCCCGCGTCCAACTGCCTGATCTCCTCAAGCGTAAAGTCGTTCGCATACCACCGGCGAACGGTCTCGCCGCGTACCAACTCCTCGCGGAAGCGGTCCGGGAACACCTCCCGTGCGTTGGTTGTGCGATCGAGCGTGAGATCATGGAGAGCGATTAATACCCCGTCCTGAGTGAGTTGGAGGTCGGGCTCGATGAAGTCTGCACCCTGCTCGAGCGCCAGTTGGTACGCCGCCATGGTATGCTCCGGGGCGTAAGCTGACGCTCCTCGATGGGCGACCAGCAGGGCGCCCGCCGACTCAGCGGACAGATCGGCCTGCTCCGTGGATTCCAGGGAGCAGCCCACGCATAGGGCCAGAGCCGCAAGAAGAACTGTACGAACGGGTCGTTTCATCGTAACCGGCTCTCTGTTGGGATGGCTATGAGGGTCCTTTCGGCTCAAGGTAGCCCTCCGACCAAAGCCCGTCGACAACAAGATCTGCACCACCGATGAAACCTGCTCTGGCCTTCGTGGGGTCGTCCGCTTGAAGGATCGTCCCGGGGCTACCGGCTAGTCTTTACGTCACTGCGCAGTGGGATTGCCCTCCAGGAGCTTGTGACCCGGCCGGACTCGGGGGCATCTTGTGTACCCTCGTCGGAAGGTAGGCTCCAACCGATGCACACACCCCTCACACCCACCGAGGCCCTGTGACCGTCGAACTCAGCACCTTCGCGCAGTCTCTGACCGCCGAAACCGCCTTCACCGTTCTCGCCACTGCCAAGCAGCTACAAGCCGCGGGGAAGGACGTAGTCGAGCTGGAGATCGGCGACAGCCCCTTCAATTCGGCCGCCCCGGCTAAGGCCGCCGGCATACAGGCCATCGAGCAGAATCAAACCCGCTACTGCCCGTCACCGGGTTTGCCGGAATTCCGAGAGGCGGCCGCTCGACTGGTTCGTGACGAGTTCGGCGTGCCGGCCGAGCGTGCGAACGTGGTGGTGGCTCCGGGTGCCAAGGTCTTCGAGCAGTTCTTCTGCGAGGCGTTCTTGAGCCCGGGGGACGGGGTGTTGGTCTTCAGTCCCTATTTTCCGACCTACGTGCCGAACATCGAGCGACGGGGTGGTCGGCCGGTTTTCGCGGCGCTCAGGCAGGCGAATGACTTTCGGCCAGACATTGCCGATATCGAGCGCTTCCTGGCCGACGACCCTTCACCGAGAGCGATCTTCCTCAACTCGCCGCACAACCCGACTGGCGGCGTGGCGACCGAGGAGGATCTCCGCGGCATCGCCGACCTCATTCGAGGCGAGCAGATTGCCGTGTTCAGTGACGAGCCCTACTGCCACATGGTGTGGAAGGGTAGTCACCATTCGTTGATGGCTCAGCCAGGCATGCTGGACCACGGGGTCGCCGCTTATACGTTCAGCAAGTCCTACAGCATGGGCGGTTGGCGACTCGGCTTTGCGGTATCATCGCCCACCACCACCGATTCGATTGCGACGATGATCAACACGACGCTCTCTTGCACGCCACCATTTGTGCAAATCGCGGGGAAAGCCGCGCTCGAAATGGACCGCTCCGAGCGGGATGCGGTGATGGAGGAATTCCGGCGGAAGGTGACGTTGCTGACAGAGGGCCTCAACCGCCTCGAGGGTTTCCGCACCCTTGAACCCCGCGCCACCTTCTACGTCTTTTCCGACGTGTCGACCGTCTGCAACCGCCTCGGAATCTCGAGTCACGGTTTGGCCACCTACCTACTGGAAGGTGCCGACGACCAGTTCGGCGTCGCGTGTCTGGGCGGCGAGTGCTTCGGCGAAGCGGGAGAAGGCTTTCTGCGCTTCGGTTGCGCCGCGTCCGACGAGCGGCTCCAACAAGCGGTCGACTTCATTCCGGAGGCGCTCAGCCGGGAGGGTAGAATCCAAGCGTTCCTCGAGGCGCATCCCGAGTGGCGTCTGGGCGCGCCGTATTCGGTGGACGACGAGGTGTAGATGAGGCGCAGGTGAGGAGCAGGTGAGGAAGTCGGTGGATCGAGAGGGATAGGCAGGGAAAAAGCATAGGGTAGGGCCGCAAGGGTGGCATATCCTTGAAAGAACCACTCATTCCACTTCGTCTGATCGGGTGCGAGCAGACTCCGGGCACTCAGGGCTGGTGCAGATTGGCCGGTGACGGCCCGTAGGAGAGCCAGGTCCGGTTCACCGCCTGGTGTACACCTGGTCGTGACCAGTCGCAGACGCCTTGATCGAAAATTGCTTCCAGGCGGCTCTTTTCGGCGTCTGTGAACTCGACGGCATATTCCCCGTAGTCGATCGGCTTCAACTGGCACTTGAACACGTCATTACTCAACGGTCCACCCGCAACCAGCCGCAGGCCGGCGTGGGGTGGATAGAGTTCGTTGCAGGCTCCACGAGTATTGTCGAAGAGCCTGTCTCTATCGAACACCGCTTTCTCGACGATCTGCTCGCCTGATTCGGTCCAGCAGTCATCCTGTAGCTCGGATGGCTTGGCCCGAACGATCTTCTCCAGGGTTTGCAGATCGGAGTGGTCGGCCTGGATGTTCGCCAGCCACTGGTCCATCAGCGCGAGGTTTTCCTGCGCCAAAGAGACGTTCCCGACGTGCCGTCGGATGATGTAGTTGTCGGCGTGGCCGTTGTCCCGCTCGAGGCGGGCACGCGTCGTGAAGGAATAGATGCTGGCGTGGAAATTCCCCTGGTGGTCCAAGTAGCTCCGGTCGTCGATGATGGGCACCTGCGACAGGCCCGCGCCGCCGCTGGTTACCCGCCCCGTCTGGTAGGCGGCGCGAATGGCGTCGTCATCTCCGACCGTGCGTTCCCCACGCGGTTGGAAGTCGATGTCCCAGCCGCCTATCTCTTCGTTCAGCTCGAGGAAGAGTGCCTTGTCGATGATCCCCTCATTGAGTGTGGCGAGGCCATACTGAACGCCGACGTTGTCGTGAGGACTCCGAGCGAAGGCTCGCTCGTGGTTGATATCGGTGAAGACCATCTCACCAAAGATGTTTCTCATTCCATCGTAGATTGAGCATCGCACGCCGTCGGGGTTCTCAGCGGCGTCGTACCGTTCCGCCATCGGGATCTGAGCGGAGCAGTCATAAGGAGAGATTCGGGCCGGGCGCGTACCGAGGGACCGGTCGCACACAGACCACATGGACCAGGCCCCGATCGCCGTCTTTACGTCATCGCTGATTCCGCGCTCTTCGTCATTGAGAAAGTTTCTCAGTGGGAGGCTGCACTCCTGCGTGTCGATGAAATACGTCACCGCGTCCGAAAACGTGAGGCTGGGGATGATTCCGTCCAGGAGCCCGGGGTAGGCGCCCGCAATGAGGAGTTGCTGCATGGCGCCACCCGACCCCCCGTTGCCGATCGTGTACCGCGGCTCACCGTACGCCTCGATGAAGCGTTCCTTGACCATCATTGTGGTTTCGGCAGAGAGCACGTCGTTGCAGCCTCCCTGCGCGTTGACGTTCAGCGTCGACGACGCGACGCCGTATCCCTTGCTCAGAAGGTCGTCTCGGAGGACTCCGCCCGTGCTCGTACCCTGGAAGAAGCCCGCTTCACAACCGCCTCCGTATGTGTATACCAAGCGCCCGTTCCAGGCATTGGGCGGGGACAGCGGGGATGCCGCCGGTCCAATGGGGTCGTGTAGGATGGCGGTTTGGTAGATGGCCCGATTGATCGTTCCTGTCTCGATCCGGACGATGTAGGGCGCTGTAACGCCTTCGATCGTCGTAACCACGGCGAGATCGGGAGGTTGCTCGCCGGTCTCAGCAAGGGGCAGGAATCCTACGTCCGGCGTGGTCGATCGGTACACGTAGTCGACGCGTGTAGGCAGCGAGCAAGACGCGTCGAGGGACGTGTCGTCCAACGACTCCCCGTTACCGACCGCGAACCTGGGCTTTCCTCTCCGTCCCGCAGGCAACTCCCCCAGGCAGAAGTAAGGCTCCTGCTGAGGGCCAGAAATGATGGGGCCGGTGATCGGGTAGTTGACCACGGCGACTCGAGTACTGCTACCACTCGCGTCCACCTCGATCGTGTTCTCACCCAGTTGCAGACCCGAAACCAGGGCTAGATACGAGGGGCTCCCGTCCGCTGTGCTCATGGCGGCGAACTCGACCGCCTGGTTCTCGCCGTTGACCGCGAGTGCGAGCCCGTCGCTCGAGGTCGCTGAGGTGACGACCTCGATGAGGACATCCCCACCGCTGACCAGGTGGGCCTGGGTGGACACGACCCGAACCTCGATCTCCGATCCGTTCGGTGAACATGAAACCAAGGTCAGCATAAGAAAGAAGATTGAGGTTTGGCGCATGGGTCTGCTTCCCTTCGGGTGTGCTGAACGTGTCCCGAGGTGCTGAAGTCGTCTTTGCCGCGAAACAGCACCATGCTGAAAGATCGGGCCTGTGGCAAGCTGTGTCGGTGAGTGGCTGGCCTCGGCGTGATTTGGGACGAAGTGAAGAGCGAAGAGGCGCAGAGAGGAGTGCGGGCACACGGGCGCTACCACAAAAGCTACCGCTGGTGCTGGGGTTACCAGATAGCTTTCCGAAGGACATTCAATCTAAGGCGAAGCCATGGGGATCAGCGAACACGTGCTGCTCGGGTTGCTGGCCGTCACGGACTGGCCGTCTACATTGTAGATCCCGGCGGCACAAGCAGACCCTCAACCCCTCCCGCACATGAACGTCCTCGATTGCATCAACACTCGTCGCTCGACCAAGACCTTCACGGACCGTCCTGTATCCCGCGAGGAGATCGAGCAGCTTCTCGGCACCGTCTGTCAGGCTCCCAACCACCGAATGACGGAGCCTTGGCGTTTCTACGTGTTAGGCCCCCGGGCTCGTCGCGCATATGGTGAGGCCCTCGGGCACCGAAAGGCCAAGCGGATTGAGGACGCCGTGGCGGGGAAAGCAGTCATCGAGAAAGTCGCCCAGACCCACGAGTCGCTGCCCGCCATGGTCGCGATCGCCGTAACGTTGGACGAGAACCCTGAGATTCGTGAGGAAAACTTCGCAGCCGCCTACATGGGTATCCAGAACCTGTCGCTGGTCGCTCATTCAGTGGGGCTAGGGACACACATCAAGACGGGCGCCATCATGGACGACCCCGCTGCGCGGTCGGCGGTCGGACTCCCCGAGGGTGAGAGGATCGTTGCCACGATCAACATCGGGGAGCCCGACGGGTCGCCGGATGGGCAGGCCCGTCGGTCGGCCGCGGAACTCACGACGTGGCTGGAGTGAGCAATTTCTCTTGAGGGAGGCGACATTCAGCCGCCCTCTCGCGCCTGACTGTACCCCGCCGGTTTGTATACATTCTCGGCCATGATCTCCATCTCGAACCTCGAAAAATCGTACGGAGACCGTACGCTCTTCTCTGGCGCGACCTTCCAGCTCAACGCGGGGTCGCGCTACGGACTCGTGGGTGCCAACGGTTCCGGAAAGACGACCTTCCTCGACATCGTGAGCGGTCAGCTGGAGGCTAGCGAGGGCACCGTTTCCATTCCCAAACGCCTGCGGCTCGGCGTTCTGCGCCAGGATCAGTTCTTGTACGAGGACGAAGAGATCCTCGCGGTTACGATGATGGGCAACGCCGAACTCTGGGAGGCGATGGTAGAGAAGGAGGAACTCCTGGCGAAGGCGGAGCAACACTTCGACGCCGACCGCTTCAGTGAGGTGGAAGAGACCGTGCAGCGCCATGATGGTTACACGGCCGAGGCCCGGGCGACTAAGATTCTCGAGGGACTCGGTCTTCCCGGCCACATTCACGGGGATCCGCTGTCGACGCTCTCCGGCGGGTTCAAGCTCCGGGTTTTACTCGCTCAGGTGCTGGCCGGTGCTCCCGATGTCCTGCTCCTCGACGAGCCGACGAACCACCTCGACATACTCTCGATCCGGTGGCTGGAGATGTTTTTACGTGACTTCGCCGGGCCGGTGGTCGTCATCTCCCACGACCACAGATTCCTCGACAACGTCACCACGCACATCCTCGACGTCGACTACGAGTCAGTACTCCTCTATCACGGCAATTACACAACTTTTCTCGACGCGAAGCAGGCCGAGCGCGAACGCAGGGAGAAGGGAATTGCCGCCAGGGAACGCGAGATCGCGCATCATCAAAAATTCGTGGATCGCTTCCGTGCCAAGGCCAGCAAAGCGCGCCAAGCGCAGAGCAAGGTGCGCATGATCGAGAAGAGGGCGGAAGGGCTGATCGAACTCGCTCCCAGCTCCCGCCGTTATCCGACTTTCCGCTTCGAGCAGGTTAGGGACAGTGGACGAGACGTCCTCAAGATCCGGGGGGTGAAAAAGGCTTTCGGAGACAACCATGTGCTCCATGGTGTCGATCTCCTGGTCCAGCGCGGCGAGCGGGTCGCGATCATGGGACCGAACGGTATCGGAAAGTCCACACTCTTGAAGATCGTCATGGGTGAGCTCGACGCGGATGAGGGCGAGTCTGAGTGGGGATACGAGACCCATCCGGCGTATTTCGCCCAAGATCACCGGGAGGAGTTCGATCCTCCGCACAATACGGCCGAGGGCTGGGTCTGGGATTCTTGCCCGGCCAGGGATATCGGCTACGTGCGAGCACGGATGGCACAAATGCTTTTTTCCGGGGATGACTCCAAGAAGCGATTGAGCGCGCTTTCAGGGGGTGAAGCGGCGCGGCTGGTGTTCACGCGATTGGCGATCGCGCGTCCCAACGTTCTGGTGCTGGACGAACCCACGAACCACCTGGACCTCGAGTCGATCGAGGCGCTCGTCGAGGGACTCAAAGCGTTTCCGGGGACGCTCATTCTGGTGTCGCACGACCGCTGGTTCGTCAGCGGTCTGGCCACCCGAATCATCGAGATCAAGCCGGAAGAAGTCCGCGACTATCACGGGACCTATGAGGAGTACGTGCACTTCTGTGGCGATGATCACCTTGATGCCGACCGCGTAATCCTCAAAGCGAAGACGGAAAAACGGAAGAAGACGGAAGGACGGAAGAAGACGGAAGGGCAGGGGAAGACGAAAGAGCGGGGGAAGACCGAGGAGCGGAGGAAGACGGAAAGTCGCAAGAAGAAGGCGAAAGGGACGAAACAAGTCCTGGAGCATCAGGAAGCGCTGGCCGCGTCCATCGAGCAAGCAGAAGCTCGCGTGGCCGAGATCGACGAGGTGTTCTGCGAACCCGCGTACTTCGAACGAACTTCGCCCGACGAGGTGAAGATCCTGGAGGCCGAACGCACATCGCTTCAACGTGAGGTGGCCAAACTCACGTCGGAGTGGGAGAGCGCGGAAGAAGAGATCGGCTAGGAGACCGCCCGGAAAGTCCCGCTACTCTTACGGCTCTACCGCCCGAGTCATGGCGATCGTATCGAGCCCCGGATACTGCTCGTCCAGGAAGCTGTTCCCCAACATCGTGATCGAGTCCTGGTAGTTCACAGGTGACTCGCCGTGTCCGGCGAAGAGGGCATCGACCGTTTCCATACCGCTCACCACTCTGCCGATCGGGGGGAATCCGCCGGCGCAACACGTATCGTAGAGTGGGTTGTCCTGCCGATTGATGAACACCTGGGTGTTACGTGTGCCGGGACCGGCCTTGGCGAACGAGATGGTTCCGCGTGTGTTGCTTCCGACGACCGGATCGTCCGGTATCGACAGGTCCGCCCATACGGAGTCGAGCGCGGGCTGGCCGCTCAGTCCGAACTGGACCAGACCGGGGTTGACGCGGAAGAACCGGGCTCCCGCGTAGAAGTTATAACGAGTGAGATGGTAGATGCGATCAACACCCAGAGGTGCCAAATCGCGGTAGAAAGCCACCACGAACTCTCCGGCACTCGTCTCGAACGTGACCCTGAACGAATCCGGCGCGTGGACCGCAAGATCCGAGACCGAGGGCTCCCAGATGGCCTGGTGCGCTTTGGCGCCACCGCACGCCAGGGTGGATACGGCGAGGAGAGCGGACAGGGTGCGTTGACTCATTCTTTGGGCTCCTCCGGGAGCAGGCTGTGATCCCTGGCGTAGTCGGCCAGCTCTCCGTGAGCCTGCCTGCCAACTGCCTCCGCATTTGCGTTTTACGTGGCCCGGGGGCCTCCGACAAAGTTCCGTGCAGGGGGCTCGAGCACAAGAGGTCTCATGAGTCAACGGAGCGTTTCCGCGAACGCTAACGGGATACAGTGGTATTATGGATGTGCGTTCAACGGAATATGAGTCAGGGGGGTGAGGTGTCGTTCTGATGACAGGGATCCGGTACAAGACGTTGGGTTGTCTCACAGCGGTCCTTGCGGGCTTGTTGTTCCTCGTGGCCGCTCGTGGGCCCGAACTGGGTTTCAGGCAAACCGGCGGCATCGCCGGCCGGATCACGTACGCCATGTTCCCCTCTGACGAGTCTTTCGAGCCTACCGACGCGGTCGTCTATCTCACCGGGGAGGGGCTGGCCGAGGCCCCCGGCGTTGCCCAGGCGGAGCGACGTGTCAGCCTTCTGGATCAGATCGACTACACGTTCGTTCCGAGGGTTCTGCCGGTCGTGGTCGGAGCCGAGGTCAGGTTCCGAAACGGGGATTCGGAACTCCACAACATCCACACCTTTGCTGGGGATCGCGGGGCGAATCGAATGTTCAATCGTTCGCAGCTTCCCGGGTTGACTTTCACGGAAACCTTTGAGCGGCCGGACAGTATCCAGGTTCGCTGCGACCTGCACTCCCAAATGATTGCTCACATTCTCGTGCTTCCGAATGTCTTCCATGCCATGCCCGCGGAGGATGGGAGCTACTCCCTCGCGGGCGTTCCACCGGGGACGTACGAGCTTACGGCCTGGCACGAGTTTTTCGGGCGGGTGACCGTACCCGTCGAGGTTGCGTCGGGGGGGATTACCCGCGCTGACCTCACGTTTTCAGATCCGTTGGAGTAATCGCGTCCCGTGAGTCCCCGCCCCCTGACGACCACACTCGGCCGACTGTTGGCGTTCCGTGACCATCTCCAGGAGGACGCCGATGCCAGAGCCGCCTACACGAAAATCAAGGTTGATCTCGCACCGCGTGCCGATGCCGACGGATACTTGCAGGCGAAGACGGCGTTCATCGAGGCCACGTTGGCGGGGATAGACGTCTAGACCTCCCCAGTTCTGCTGACGCGGCCCTCCCAGTGCAGCAGCAGGCCTTTAGAGAACCTCGATGAGTTCGATCTCGAAGATCAGCGTGGCGTTGGGTCCGATGTCAGGTCCGCTACCCTGAGGGCCATATGCCAAGTTCGAGGGAATGGTGAAACGGTAGTGGCTCCCCACACTCATCAATTGAACACCTTCGCTGAATCCGGGAATGACGCCGGTCACCGGGAACGTTGCGGGCTGGCCCCGAGAGTACGAGCTATCGAATTCCGATCCGTCGATGAGGGTTCCCCGATAGTGAAGTGTTACCGTGTTGGCGGTGGTGGGCCGAGCGGCACCTGCTTCACCCTCTAGGATGACTTCGTACTGGAGCCCGCTGGCGGTAACGGTCACGTTGTCCTTTTCCGCATTCGACGCGAGATACTCCTCGCCTGCGACTCTGTTGGTTTCGGTCATGGCTTCGAACTTCGCGTCTTCCTCCTCCCGGATGAGTGTGCCGACCCGCTCCGTGACTTCGGAGATTTGCTCGAATGAGATCGCCGGCTCGAGCTCGTCCAGGACGTCCTCGATCCCGCGCAACAGCGCAGGCCGGTCGAGGTGGGTCAGGGTCGGCTCGAGGGAGGCGCCGATGTCCAGTCCGAAGCCGTAGCTCGCGATCTGATCGTCTGTCTCGAGGGAAGCTGAGCCACCCTGACAGGCGGCCAGGATCGTCACGGCGAAAATTGCCGTCAAATTGGAACGGAGTCGCATGAGTCGTCCTTGATCAGTAGGTCTCGATCAGTGCGTCTTGATCAGTGGGTCCAGATTCGGCAGCGTCAAATGTACCGTGGAAGAGGAGCATGGCCAACGGCTCGGGACGATTCCGGGACTACTCCGCGTGGCCCATCAGTCTATTCACCGCAGGGCTGACCAGCAGTGCGAGCAAGCCGGCTGCACCGGCGAAGATCGCGGTGAACGTGAAAATCCTCATGGCCGAAAGAGTTTCGAGTTGGGCCGCAACGAGTCCAGCCACGAGGCTGCCCAGGGCCGAGGCGATGAACCAGACGCCCATCATCTGCCCCAGCCGGCCGTGTGGCGCGAGCTTGGTCATCGCCGAGAGTCCGATCGGCGATAGCGCGAGTTCGCCGCACGTGAATAGGAAGTAGGTGACGACGAGCCAGGCCATCGATACGCGGGTTCCGTCAGCCGCATAAGACGCGCCCCAAGCCAGGACGAACATGCCGGCCGCGAGGGCCATCAGGCCAAGGGCGAACTTCCGGGGGGTCGACGGGTTCACGTCGCGGTGCGCGAGCCAGGTCCACAAGGAGCCGAAGACCGGCGCAAGCACGACGACGAAGAACGGGTTCACGTTCTGGAGCCAGGTGGTGTTGATCTCCCACCCAAAGAGGACACGGTCCGTGTCGTTTTCGGCGAACAGATTCATCGACGAGCCGGCTTGTTCGAATCCAGCCCAGAAGACGGCTGCCAGCAGAAACAGCCAATAGATGGCCATCAGGCGCTTCTGGTCGGTCGTGACCTGGCCGCCCCGCAGGGTCAGCAACCCGAGACACATGACGACGAACGCGCCGAGCGTGCCGGCAGCGGCCCACTGTCCTCCCGCGACGCCCATGCGGGGCACGAGAACGGCACACAGGGTGGCGAACAGGATCAGCAGCGAAGTCGCCCACCGGATGTCCAAGATGAGATATGCAAAAAACAGGATCGAGAGCAGCACGATGCCGTAGGCGATCCACGTGGCGAAGTCCACGATCGTCATGCCGAGTGCGTCGGTCACCAGCAAGAAGATCACCAAAGCTGCTACCGCCGCGACCGCACCCGTCGAGAGATAGAAGTTGCGCCCACGTCGATCGATCTCGTCCTGTGGGGCATCCGGCTTGAACAGGCCGGCCTCACCCAGGTACTTGTCGCCCATTCTGTATTGGATCAGTCCGAGTATCATCCCGAACCCGGCCACGGAGAAGCCCACGTGCCAATTCCCCTCGATCACCAGGCCGATGGCCGGCCAGTTGATCCCTTCGCCCAATGTGCCGCAGATGAACGGCCCCAGCATCGCTCCGATGTTGATGCCCATGTAAAAGATCGAAAAGGCCGCGTCGCGATTTGCACCCCACACTTTGCGCTCATGGTCGGTGGCGTCGTCGCTCAATCGTGGATAGAGGTCACCGACCATCGTGCTGACGTTCGGCTTGAGTAGCCCGGTGCCGATGACGATGAAGAGCAGGCCCAGGAAAAACGAGGGCACGTCGGGCGCGCCGACGAGGGGCGCCGCCAGCGTGAAGTGGCCCATCGCGATGATCACGCCGCCGCGGAAGACAGCCTGTCGTTGCCCCCAGAGGTTGTCGGCCACCCAGCCACCGGGCAGTGTGAGCAGGTACACCATCGACGTGTACAGCCCGTAAAGGGCGCCCGACATGCCTTCGCCGAAGCCCAGGCCGGGATTGGCACCGTCTACCGCAGCGACCATGAACAGGATCAGGAACGCGCGCATCCCATAGTACGAAAACCGTTCCCACATTTCCGTGAAGAACAGGGTGGCCAGCCCTCTCGGCTGCCCGAAGAACGTTTTTCCGCCCGTCGTATGGTCCCCGGGTGCCGCGTACTCGGAAGTCGTGCTCAAATCCGCTCCAGGTCTAGAAGGCTGTTGAAGGAGTTCCAACAACGGAGATGGGGTCCGTTGGAATTCTCTCCTCTATGTCGGGGTTCTTCTTGTCCCCGGCAAGTACCGGTAGGTTGCCCGATGGCTTCCCGTGTACCAAGCCGTGTCCCACGCAACGTTTGGGTTCTCTCACTGACGAGTCTCCTGCGGGATGTCGCGAGCGAGATGCTCGTGCACCTTCTGCCGTTGTTCTTGGCCAACGTGCTGGGTGTGCGACTCGCGTTGATCGGGCTCATCGAGGGGGTCGCAGAGACCACCGCCAGCCTCGTGAAGATCTTGTCGGGGTGGCTCTCGGACAGGCTGGGCCGCCGGAAGGGGCTCACGGTCGGAGGATACGGGTTGGCTGCGCTGGCCATGCCTCTTCTTCTGGTGGCGCAGACCTGGACGTTGGTATTGCTCTACCGATTCCTCGACCGGATCGGGAAGGGGATTCGGACTGCTCCTCGGGACGCCCTCATCGCCGACTCGGTGGAGCCCGACCAGCGTGGCTTGAGTTTCGGCCTGCACCGGGCAGCCGACAGCGCAGGTGCGTTCCTTGGATTGTTGTTGGCTGCTGTATTCGTGACACGTATGCAAGGCAGCGGCCTGGTACTGGACGCCCAGACGTTCCGAGCGATCGTCTATTTCGCGATCGTTCCGGCGGCCCTCGCCGTGCTGGTGGTGGTCGTGGGTGTGAGAGAGGCCCGAACAAGGGGCCCGCACACGGGCTCCAAGACGGGTGTTCCGGACATCGACCCCCGCTTCACGCGATTTCTGGCGGTGATGGCGCTCTTTACCTTGGGCAACAGCACGGATGCGTTTTTGGTGCTTCGAGCCCAGAGTAGCGGGACGTCAGTCGTCGCGATTCTCATTCTTCTGGCCGGCTTCAACCTCGTTTATACGGTGTTGTCCGGGCCCGCGGGGGCTCTGTCCGATCGTATCGACCGGCGAAAGGTCATGATCGGGGGATGGCTCCTGTACGCGATCGTCTACCTGGGCTTCGCATGGGCCGACCAAACGTGGCAGTTTGCGCTTCTTTACGGCCTGTACGGGGCCTACTACGCCCTGACCGCCGGTGTGGCGAAGGCTTTCGTGGCCGACTTGACTCCGAACCCCGATCGGCGTGGGTGGGCGTTCGGTGTGTTCAACGGCGTGATCGGCCTCACTCTGTTGCCTGCCAGCGTGGTTGCAGGCGTGCTGTGGGAGGGGGTCGGTACGTGGCCCGGGCTCGGACCGGCGGCGCCGTTCATCTTTGGGAGTGGGCTGTCGCTCATCTCTGTTTTACTGATGTGGCGGTGGGTCAAATAGAGGGGGGTGTTTCCTTTGACAAACACCGAGAAGATCCCCTACTTTAAACCAATCCGGAGTCCGGTAACCATAGGCGGCAAAGCCGCCTTACCCGTGCCGATTTTCGGCTCGAACCTACGATTGTTCCTGCATCTCAGGGAGTGCGCATGATGAAGGTCGCAAAGAGGGTCCTACAGGGAGTGGCAGCCGCAACGGCGTTATCGGCTCTGATGGTTACAGCACTTGTGGCACCCAGTTCGCTCGGGGCCCAGGAGTCGTCTTTGGGCGACGTGACTTTCACTCGCGATATCGCCCCGATTCTTCAGCGTAGCTGTCAGACCTGTCACCGGGACGGCGGTGTCGCACCGATGACCCTCGTGAACTACGAGCAGGTGCGTCGTTACTCGAGCAGGATCGTGTATCGGACGGGCCTCCGGTATGTGGCTGGGGCAATGCCGCCCTGGTACGTAGAGAAGGACATCGGGATCCAACACTTCAAGAACGACCCGTCGCTGAGTGATTGGGAGGTGGCCGCGATCGCTGCGTGGGTCGAGAACGGGATGCCGGAAGGGGACCCGGCGGACATGCCTCCGCCGAGGGTATTCCCCAATAACGAGACCTGGATCGCGGGACAGCCGGATCTGATCGTCAAGACGAACGAGATTCTGGTGGAGGGTGGTGCGCCGGACTGGTGGGGCGAGATCGAGAGCGTGCCCGTTGGGCTCGACGAGGACCGATGGGTCTCCTCCGTCGAGATCAGAGAGGTCAACGACGTCGACAACCGCAACCAGGGTGCCGACGACCGGGAGACGGTGGGCGGACGGTACGTCTTCCACCACATGATCTGGGGTACACGTGTCCTCGCCGAAGACGCAGAAGACGGTGAAAGAACGCCATCGACGGGTTGGCCCGTCCACGAGGTCGGGCGTAATCCGGACGTGTTCGCGCCGGAGGCGGGCCGACTTCTCAGGGCCGGATCGAGTGTCGTATCCAGCTCGATTCACCTGCACTCGAACGGCGTAGACACGCGCTCGCACTTGGAAATCGGGTTCCGGTTCCACCCGGTGGGCTACGAGCCGCAGTACCGGCGCGGCGGGGTGGGGGGACTCGGGAACGGTGTCGACATCGACATCAGGGGGAACGAGAGCGGTCAGGAGTTGCACGCCTACCGCACGCTGAGCCAGAATATCAAGATCGTTACCTTCGAACCCCACCTGCACGCCCCCGGGGCCCGCATGTGCCTAGAGGCCATCTGGGGATACAACGTCGAAACGCTCTCATGTGTGGGCTACGACCACAACTGGGTGCGGGGCTACGCGTATGACGACGACCACGCGCCGCTTCTTCCGAAAGGCACCATCCTCCACATCACCGGCTACATGGACAACACGGAAAACAACGTCAACGTGCCGGATGCCAGAAACTGGCAGGGATCGGGCAATCGGTCCGTTACCAACATGTTCATCGACCTCGGGATGCGCGTCTCGCTGACGGACGAACAGTTCGTCGCGGAGATGGCCAAGCGGAGGGAAACCCTCGATCTGAACGCGAACAGTCACGTGATCGGCTGTCCTCTGTGCACGGCCTTGCCTGCAGGAGAAGAATGGGCAGATGAAGATGAGGATGAGGAGGGCAGCAGGTGAAGCGCTCGTTTCTCGCCGCGCTGATCTTGCTGCTGAGCAACCAGAGCCTTGGTGCACAGCTCAGTTATACCAAGGGCCAGAACGTCTCGCCCGGGTACGAAGGATGGGAGCAGAACGAGGACGGATCCTTCAACCTCCTGTTCGGCTACATGAACCGGAACTGGCTCGAAGAGGTCGACGCCCCAATAGGCCCGGGCAACATGCTCTCACCCGGTCCGGCCGATCAGGGGCAGCCGACGCATTTTCTGCCCCGGCGGAACCGGTTCATCTTCAAGGTGCGCGTCCCGGCCGACTGGGGCGATAAGGAGATGGTCTGGACACTAACGACGCACGGGAGGACTGAGTACGCCTACGCGTCCCTCCGTACGGACTACAAAGTCGACAACATGGTCATCTCGTCGGAGACGGGCGCACTCGGCGCGGGGTCGAGCAGCCCCGAATCGAGGATGAACGTGCCTCCCGTCGTTCGGATCGTTGGCGACAGGGAGTTGACGGCTCGGGTGGGCCAGCCGCTCACGCTGGTGGCAGAGGTTACCGACGATGATCTTCCCAGGTGCTCCAACGCGTCGCGGTGTGCCGCTGCGCGTGCTGCGCGTGCTGCTGCGCGTGCTGCTGCCGACGACGAAGCTGCCGACGACGAAGCGTCCGACGACGAAGCGTCCGACGACGATGCGTCGCCTTCTGATGATGCGGCTGCCGATGCGTCGCTTTCGGCTGATGCGAGCGATGATGCGGCGCCTTCCGACGATGCGGTTACCGATGATGCGACTGCCGACGATGCGACTGCCGACGAGGCCGAGGAGGACACTGGGCCGAAGCTTTCGTCGTCGGCGATGCGGCCTCCGTCGAGAGTCACTGTGGGCAAGCGGACGGGACTACACCTTTCTTGGTTCGTATACCGTGGCCCCGAATCGGTTGATTTGGAAGGTGCCAACGTGACCTTCCGTCCCCTCCAGGTGAAGGTGTGGGAGGATACTCGGACCGCGATGAACTCTCCGTGGGCACCGCTTTGGTCCTCGCCCGACGTGCCAGAGGACGGCATGTATGAGGTTCGGGTCACCTTCGACCAACCGGGGACCTACGTGCTGCGAGGGCGTGCGGATGACGGTGCCTTGTACCATGACCAGGACGTGACCGTCCACGTGACTACGCTGCTTCCCTGAGGGGACTTCTCTACTGGGACTTTCCTGACGGGCCGATCGAGTGTTCACAAGCGGAGCGTGACCGATGCTGAAGGTCGTGCGTAATCCCACGTCGGGTACCGTATTCCTCGCCGGAGGCGCGGTACTCGCGCTGATTGGCTCGATCGGCTCCTGTGTTGGGGGGGGCGCTGACGTCGAAATCACGCCCTTCATCGGATCCGGGGTGCAGATCGAATCAGGCGGCACGGTCATCCACGTCGATCCTAGAGGCGACTACACGAACGCCAAGCCCGCGGACCTGATCCTGATCACGGATACCCCGGTCGACCACCTCGATCCGGACTTGATCCAGCAGCTCCGCAAGCCGGGGGCACCGGTTGTGCTTCCGTCTACTCCGGACGACGCGAGAGACGCGGGGTCGCGCGAGCGGTTACTCCGGGTTCCCGACGGTCTGGTGATGAACAACGGCGATGCCCTGACGCTCGCCGGTGTCCCCGTGGAGGCCGTTGCGATGTACGACATCATTCCGGGGAATCCTTTCCATGCCAAGGGTGAGGGGAACGGATACGTGATCACGTTGGGAGGCAAGCGCATCTACTTGTCCGGTGTCACCGAATGTACTCCCGAGATGCGAAGCCTCGAAGATATCGATATTGCGTTCGTGCCGATGAACCTCCCGAACGGCAGGATGGTGCCTTTGGTCGCCGCGGAGTGCGTAAAGATGATCCGGCCAGCCGTGGTGTATCCCTATCACTATCGGGAGCTGCCGATCGACGAATTCGTAGAGGCTCTAAGCGGTGAGCCGGATATCGAGGTCCGCGTGTATGACTGGTACCCTTCCTAAGGGCTGACTTCCTTGGCGTCGGGTGCGGGGGGCCCTCTTTCTTACTCGTGGGTGGAAGAGGAGTCCACGGTCCCGCTCCGGCCAGCGCTTCGCTCTACGGCTTCGTCGCAGACTGTCCTGCGCGGGACCGTCGATTCCCATCCCTTCCACACGCAAGACAAGGAGTCGCCACTCCCGCCCAGGGCAACTGTCACGAACCTCCGCAGGATCGCCTCGGTTTCGGGCGTATCGGGAGTCGCGTCCGCGAGATCTTCGAGCGTAGCGTACCCGGTGAGCGCCAGATAGTCCGGGTATTGTGCGATTCGCTCGAGGAGGCCGTCTCGGCCCAGTTCGGGGTGGAACTGTGTGGCGTAGATGGGCCTGTCATCGAAGCGGAACGCTTCATTATCAATGCCGGCGCTAGACGCCAGAAGCGTGGCTCCTTTGGGGAGTTTGGTTACGATGTCCTCGTGGCCGATCTGGACCTGGAAGCGGTCGCCAAGGGGGCCGAAGACCGGGTCGTCCTTGCCTTTGGGCGTCAACTCCAGCCAATACGTCCCGACCTCGGCCCGGTTCCGGTCCGTGACCACCTCACCGCCCATGGCTCTGGCCATGGCCTGAAATCCCCAGCAAGAAGCGAACGTCGGCTTGGACGTTTCGTATAGCTGACGCATGGTTTCGAGCGCCGCGGGAAGCCAGGGGCCGCCTTTGGCGACCGAGTAGTCACCGCTACCACCCAGGAGGACGACATCGGCGTTGGCCAATTCCCTTTCCGAGGGCACCCCACCCAGGAGGTCGAAGACGCGAATCCGATCTCGATCACAGCGGAAGGAACGGGAAAAGCACTCAATTTCGTGCTCCCTCATGGGGTCGTCGGCATTACGCACCTGCAGGAGCAGGAAGCTGGGCTGGCGAGTCATAGAGAGAGTGGAATTGGAGCCATCAACGTGAGGCAGCTTCAGCGAACCTCGGGCCCGCCCACACGATCGTCGGGTACGAAGCGGTCCCGGGCGGGCATGGTCACCGCCGGCAAGGTCTCGGCATTCATGATCGCATCCTCCGGAATGATCTCATTGAGAAAGAGGATGTACGCGGCGACCGCGTAGACTTCGTCGGGTGTGAGCGACCCGGGGGCCGTCATCGGCATGGCGCGGGTCACATAGTCGAATATGGTCGTGGCATACGGCCAGTAGTTCCCGATCGTCCTGCGGATGCCGCGCCTTTCACCGAACGGAAATCCTTCACTGGGTTCGCGGCCCACCAGTCGGTCATTCGGACCCTCCTGCCCGGTGGGCCCGTGGCATCCCACGCACTTAGTGTCGTAGACCACCTTGCCCTCTGCAACGGAGCCGCTCCCCGGAGGAGCGCCCGCTCCGTCCGGGCCGAAGTCGATGTTCAGGGCCTCGATCTGGGCTGGCGTGGCGTCATGGCCAATGGCGAAAGTACTCGGCCACTCGGCCGAGCCGGACGTCACAGCGCCGCTCTCACCGTCCGGGGTGTTCGGCCCGCATCCATAGAACACGAGCGTGGCGGCCGCCAGCAGGCCGAAAGGGACGAACCGTATCCGAGCGAACCTCTCGGGTGCCGGCCCCTGCGCAAGCCGACTCACGCGCCCTCTCCCTGAGCGAAGTACACGCCACCGTCCACCTCCACTCTCCATGGCCGGATGCTGTTGTAATGATAGGAAGTGCCCGCGCCGCGCGCCGCCATCTGTGTTTCCAGATCGGGCTGCACGTAGCCGGTCTCGTCGATCGCGCGGCTCATGAGCACGGCCACGCCACCGTCCCAGTTCCAGATGTGCCGGAAGCGCGTGGCACACTTCGAGAGAACGGGTTCCTGGAGTTGAGCCGACGCCCAGGTATCGCCCCCGTCCGTGCTCACCTCCACCCGGGTGATGCGGCCCCGCCCGCTCCACGCGAGTCCTGTAATCTCCCACCAACCGCGTTCCGGAAGCACGTTGGGGAAGGCCGGGAACGTGATGATCGACTTGGCGTCCATCACGAAGCTGAACTGCCGCGCGGTGCCGTCGGCTAGCGGGTCAGTGTACTTGGAGGTTTCCTCGCGTGTCATGGAGGGCCGGTCGGAAACTTCGAGGCGGCGGAGCCATTTGACTTGAGCGTTGCCCTCCCAGCCGGGCAGGAGCAATCGGGCGGGATAACCCTGTGCGGGACGGATCGCCTCGCCATTCTGACCATACGCGATCATGGCATCGTCCAAGGCCTTCTCGAGCGGAACGCTGCGCGCCATAACAGCCGCGTCTCCACCTTCGGCGAGCAGCCAGCTCGCGCCCCGGCCGACCCCGACCTCCCTCAAGAGGGTCGACAACAACACGCCGGTCCACTCGCTGGTGCTCAACAGCCCGTCGATCTGGCTCGGGGAACGTTCAGGAGCGGCGTTGGGGTTGTACGCAGCGCCTCCGTTACCGGAGCACTCCACGAAACAAAGCCGAGATTCGGCGGGAAAACGCTTCAGATCGTCGAGCGTGAACCTCATCGGGCGGTCCACCATTCCATGGATCAAGAGTTCGTACCCGTCCGGGTCGATGGCCGGGACTCCAGCATGGTGCCGCTCGAAGTGGAGATCCGCCGGAGTGATGATGCCTTGGAGTTGCTCGATTGGGGTCCTGGAGGATGCTGTTACCGCGGGTCTGCCCATGACGCGCTGGGGCTGCTCTGCGGGAGCCCGTTGGCCCAGAACGCTGGTCGGCGCCCCGAGCACCTTGGTGGGATCCGCCTGTGCGGTCTGCAGACGGGCTGCTCCCTCTTCCACACCGAGTGCGTCGGCCCGGGTCTTGAGAAGACCGCCGGTGATCAGCCCGCCGGTGGCTCCCAACATGGTGCGTCTCGAGATGTTGCCCATCGGTCGATTCCTCGTTCCCGGCAGCTGGTTTCTGACCCGGCACAATTTCCGTCCGGAGCCATGTCATCCGCAAGCCGGTCCGAGTTCGCTATCAGAAGGACCAGTTCACGATCGGCAGGAACTGCAGGCTCTCCTTCCCGCTGATGATGTTGATCAGCCCGATCTGGATTCCCTCCATGTTCGTGGCCCAGTTCACAATACCGAGCTGGAGGCCGCTGATGTCGCGGGCCCGATTGAAAATGCCGATTTGAACGGCCTCCCCGTTGTTGATTTCGTTGTAGAGTGCGCCGGTTTGCAGGCCGTTGAACTCGCCCTTGACGATGCCCACTACGCCAGTTTGCCAACCCACGAAGTCACCCTCGGTGAGGCCGACGATTCCCACCTGGAGTCCCTTGGAAATACCCTCGGTGGTCTGGTTGATGAGGCCAAGGTCCAGGCCCTGAACGGAGGCATTCTTGTTGTAGATGCCCAGGCGCAGAATCCGGATCGCCGAGTCCGCGTCCCGGAGTTGGACCCCGGGGGCGAGAGACAACTCGAAGCTCTTCGGTTCGATCGCCGTGTCCTGAGGCGTCTCCTCCTGGGCGACCAGGCTCGCCGGTAGGGTGGTTGCCGTCCAGCCCAGTCCCAATGCGAAGAGTAGTAGAGAAATCTTCAACGTTCCTCCTTGTGATCGAGGTCGAGTTGATGCTCACGCCCGCCGTTCACGGTGCTGAATACGCGATAGAACGGCCGGGACCCCCCAAAGCGCTTCGTGGAATTCGGGCGGGAGATCTTTGAGTTTCTCATATGCCGACACCTGCGATTCGTGATAGGATATCGCCCTCCACACCTGCGGCCACCACTTCCGGGTGTCGATCCGAGTGGTGATCGCCCACTCCGGCTCCGACCAGCAAAAGTAATACAACTTCGAGATTGCGTGGGGCGCACCGTGGTCCGGCAGATACGTCGGGTCCGCCGCAGCGACCGTGGCCGCCGTGGTGAACTGGCAGATCGCGACGTGATCGGCGTGGCCGTAGGCGCCAACCTGATCGAACGTCAACACGACCTGAGGGCGCACGCGACGCAGATGCCGGACGATCTTGCCGATGGCTTCGTTGGGATCCGCCTGATCCAGGTCTCCGTCCGTGTAGTCGAGAAAGCTGACCTCCTCGACTCCGAGCACGGTAGCCGTGTCCAGGAGCTCCTGTTTCCGGATTCGGCCCATGGCTTCAGGACCCGGATTCTCGGTGCCGTCATGCTAGCGGACGCGCTCTCCCCGCGTTGCGGTTACGACGTAGATCTGGACTCCCTTCGGACCGTACTTGGCCAGGGAGCCTCCCGCCCCCAGTGATTCGTCGTCCGGGTGGGCCACGACGCGAGAGTCACCTACTGGGCGGTTGCCTTCGTCTCGCCGGATGCTGGATGGGCCGTAGGTCCCGGTGGAAGGATCACTCGCCTTGCCTTCATCGACCAGTAATCCTTCATGGACGAGCCGCGAGGAACGAGTTATATGGATGGGTCAACGAGCTATTTGGACTCAGTAGCTTGGACTGAGTAGCAAGAACTTGTAACATGGAACTTCCGAGCCTGTTTTCGGGATTAAGGACGTTACGCTTCGGCGGGTGCTCACGCTGCTACCCGCCCCACTGGAGAATGCGACAATGTTGATCCGAAAGCCCAACGACATCCCGTCGTCCGAGATCACGCCCGAGAGCGTCTATATCGATCGTCGTCACTTCATCGGGAAGACTGCCGGGATCGCCTTGGGGGGGGTTGCTGGTGCCGGCGCCATCGGGGGCGCAATAGCGGGCCGGCCAGGGCGGGCGGCGGCTCAGGCGGCACAGGTCGGCCAGAGAGACTGGAGCGCTGTACGCACGGAATTGGGCGAGGAGCTGAATTCCTTCGAAGACGTGACCACCTACAACAATTTCTACGAGTTCGGAACCCAGAAGGAGGACCCGGCCCGTAACGCACATACCCTTCGGCCCCGGCCTTGGACGATCGAGGTGGGAGGAATGTGCGCCAATCCGGGCGTGTACGGGCTGGAGGATTTCATTCGGCCCGGAACGATGGAGGATCGCATCTACCGGTTGCGCTGCGTAGAGGCGTGGTCCATGGTGATCCCCTGGTATGGCTTCGCGCTCAAAGACGTGATTGATCGGGCCGATCCGCTCGGAAGCGCTCGTTACGTGGAATTCAAGACGCTCCTCGATCCCGAGCAGATGCCCGGCCAGCGGGCGAGGGTCCTGGACTGGCCTTATGTGGAGGGCTTGCGTCTGGACGAAGCGCGCCACCCGCTCACGATTCTGGCGACCGGTGTCTACGGTCAGGATCTCCCCAACCAGAACGGGGCGCCCATCCGGCTCATCGTGCCTTGGAAATATGGGTTCAAGGGCATCAAATCCATCGTGAGCATGACGTTCACGGAGCAGGAGCCGTTTAACTCGTGGAAAAGGTCTGCGTCGCACGAGTACGGCTTTTACGCCAACGTGAACCCGGAGGTCAACCACCCGCGGTGGAGCCAGGCGCGGGAGCGGCGGCTCGGTCCCAATTGCGGTGTGTTTAGCTGCGAGCAGATACCGACCATGCTGTTCAACGGGTACGTCGACCAGGTGGCCGGCCTTTATGCGGGGATGGATCTTCGGGTCTACTACTGACCGAGCCGGATCGGGCGAGGCGAGTCAGCGGGTTGAAATCGGTAGCCTTGGGTCGCGCTCCTAGCTACTGCCGCCACGACTCCCTGAGCAAGAGTTGAACAAGAAGCGGCGCGTCCTCCTACTCAAGGGGCTTGTCTGGCTCCTGTGCCTCGCGCCTGGCGTGTGGCTGGTATGGCGTGGGTTTACAGATCGACTCGGTGCCAACGCCATCGAGGAGGTCTTACACCGGCTGGGCGACACCTCGTTGGTCATCCTCTTGGTCACGCTGTCCATCACCCCCATTCGGCGCCTCACCGGCTGGAATGACCTCGCTCCGCTAAGGCGACCGCTCGGACTCTTCGCGTTTTTCTACCTGACGACGCACTTCCTTTGGTATGCCGTCGTTGATGAGGGGCTCGCCTTCGAGTTCATCGTCGAGGACGTGATCGAGCGTCCTTATATATTAGCCGGCTTCACCGCGTGGCTGATGCTGATACCCCTGGCGATCACTTCGACCAAGGGGTGGATCCGGAGGCTCAAGAAGAACTGGCAAAAGCTTCATCGGCTGGTGTATGTAGCTACAGGTTTGGGCGTGCTGCATTTCTACTGGCAGGTGAAGGCGGATACGTACTGGCCCTTGGTGGCTACCACGGTGCTGGTTGCACTCATGCTCCTTCGTATTCGTCAGGCGAGGAGACCGAGCCAGAGATCGCTCGCCGACTGATTCCATGAGTTCACTCGAGAGGTACCGCGCGATCATCCCTGATTGGGAGGGTTTTCGGGAAACCATTCTTCGTCGGGATCCGCCCACAATCCGGGTTCGGACGGGACGGATCTCGGTGGCCGTCCTCAGGGACCGGCTCCAGGCCCAGGGGTTCGTGCTCTCGGAGGTGGAGGGGTTGCCGGAGTTCCTACGGGTGATCGGTGGTCCCCACTCCGTGGCCGACACGCTCGAAAACTGGCTGGGCCTGTTCTACATCCAACAAGGCTCCACCGGGGTGGCGGCACCCCTGCTTGCTCCCCGTCCAGGTGAGCGCGTCCTGGATCTATGCGCGGCTCCGGGGGGAAAGACCACCCACATCGCCGACCTCATGCAGGACCGGGGCTGCATCGTGGCGGTGGATCGGAACGAGAACCGGATCCGGGCCCTCCTTGGGAACATGTACCGTACGGTGCACCCCAACGTGCTCGTGGTCGCCGGGGACGGAAGGTCGCTGCCGGACGGAGCGCTGTTCGACCGGGTGCTGGTGGACGCCCCGTGTTCGGCCGAAGGGACGTTGCGCAGGAAAGGCGGGAAGCCGAGAGGGCAGACCGCCAAGTTCCGGAGGCAGGTGCCTTTGCGGCAGGAGGCGCTTCTCCGGAGAGCCATCGCCCTTACGCGCCCGGGCGGTACGATACTCTACTCCACCTGCACGTTCGCCCCGGAAGAAAACGAGGCCGTCGTCGATCGTGTTCTGAAGGATGCCCCCGTCACCCTCGAACCGATCACGATCGAGGCCCCTCACGCCCCTGGCCTCACGTCGTTCGAGGATCAGCGGTTCGATCGTAGCCTGGCGGGCGCCTGCCGGATCTACCCCCACCACTTCGATTCGGGTGGATTGTTCCTGGCACGGCTCAGGCGGCTCGGGGGGAACGAGCCCCCCGGCTCCGACGTCGTTGATGCGGCGGCGCTACCCGGGTGGAGTCCGGTCCCGCCGGCATTTCCCGACGGGCGCACGGATCCCGCCGCTGCGGCTGAAACCATCGAGGTTGCCTTCGATCGTCTGGAGTCGTTATTCGGGATCGGGGCCGCCGTCCGAGGCGACTTCGGGTGGATCGTAAGAGGTGAGGATCTTTGGGTCCATCGATGCGAAAGCTGGCCGTTGGGAAGCTGGGATAGCAGTGGCCGTTGGCGGGTGGTCTCGGTCGGTCTGCGGGCGATGGTGCCGGATTACCGGAATCGGCCGCGGCCCACCAACGATCTCTTTCGGCTTCTGGAGAAGGCGATCCTCCCCAAACTCGTCTCGCTCTCGGTGGACCAATGGGCGGAGCTCCTGAACGGGGAGGACATCGAGGTCTCGGGTGTCGAATCCGGATTCGTGCCCTTAGGACTTCAAGGACACGTCGCAGGTCGAGGTCTCGTGCGGGGAGAGACCGTGCGTCACGAAATTCCTAAGGTGCAGGCGCGCTGGCTCGCGAAAATCTTGGGCTTCGTTTCGGGTCGGCCGGCGTCGGGCGTCGAAGAAGGCTCAGTCGGGAACCCGAAGGAGATAGTCCGCGACGAAAGACGCGTCGCAAGGGGCGAGGCGAACGGTCACCAGTGAGTCCGGCTCGAACCAGTTCATCTCTGTGTGCTCGGTCGGCTCGGGCCGTCCACGGATGACCACGTCGAGAAACCGAACCAGAAATGGCGAGCCAGGGTCTCGACACTCGTAAACGACCTTCCCGACCGAAACCGTCTCGACACCGAATTCTTCGACGAGTTCACGGGTCACCGCCTCGGCCTCCGTCTCTCCCTCGTCGACCTTTCCCCCAGGAAACTCCCACAGGCCTCCGTGACGTTTATGGTCGGGCCTCCGCCCCAACAGTACCCTGTGCTCTTTCCGGATGATCGCCGCGACCACTGAAATCCGAGTCATAGCAGCACGGTAACTTTTGGGGAGAGCGCTGGCGACTTAGGTCGGACCGTGACACCGTCGTCCGCCGGTTCAATCATAGACGTAGGAGGCACCCTGCGAGATCGCTGCCTTGAGAGCTTTGTTGAGAAAAGCGACCTCACTGACTACGGTGTCAGGGTCGTGGTTCATCCGGTCAGGGACCGTGAAACCCAGTTGCCGGGGGGGGGCCGGCGATTTGGATGGAACCTTTAGGCTCCCGGCGAATGTGTTCCATGCTCAATCCCGTGGTATGACGGCCCGGTTGTGCAATGATTCTTTTCGGTAGCAGGGGTCTCCCAGGTTGCCCGACTCTCTCCGCCGCACGCTCTCCTGTCTCTATATATAGAGGTCTGCTTGGTCCGGACCCGGAAAAGCCGCAGAATAACTTATTCGAAAAGTGGTTGACGGGGTCCACTTCGGACGCTTTATTAACGATCGAAAATGAGTAGTCGCTGTTCCGATGATCTATAGAGATGACCTGGTGGAGTAGTTTCAAATTAGGGGGGGCAATGCAAACACGATTCCGTTTCAGAGTACTGAGCGCATTCGGCGCCTTGGTGACGGCTTTGTTGCTGGTGGTGCCGAGTCTCGGTGCACAGCAAGGCGGTACGGTCACCGGACGTGTGACTGACGCCTCGACGCTGGAGCCCATTGCAGCGGTCCAAGTGTTTATCTCGGCCTTGGACCTGGGCGGTCTGACACAGCAGAACGGCCGCTACTTGCTCCAGAATGTTCCTGCGGGAACGCACACCTTGAGCGTGTCCCGGATCGGGTACCGAACCGTCGAGGCGCAGATCACGGTCGGTGGCGGTGCAACCGTAGAGCAGAACTTCGCGGTCGCCGAGGAAGCCCTACAGCTCGACGCGATCGTCGTCACAGGGACGGTGGGCGGTACACAGAGGCGGTCTATCGGGAACGCGGTTACTGTCGTTGACGCGGCAGCGATCACCGCACAGGTCCCCATCACCTCCATGCAGCAGATGCTGGCTGCAAGAACGCCCGGCCTCAACTTCACCAGAAGTTCCGGGGGCCTCGGGACGGGATCGTCCATTAATATCCGTGGCTTCTCCAGCATCCTGATCGGTAACCAGCCCCTTATCTACGTGGACGGCATCCGGGTCGATAATTCCTTCGGCTTGGGTCCAGAGAATGGGTACTCTGATAACGCCGGCAGCCGCGACTCGGGAGGATCCGGGGGCAGCGCGCTGGACGACATCAACCCCGAGGACATCGAGAGTATCGAAATCATCAAAGGTCCGGCCGCGGCGACCCTCTACGGAACCGAGGCGTCGGCGGGCGTGATCCAGATCATCACCAAGAGGGGTGCGGTGGGCGCGCCTGAGTTCACGATGACGGCACGTGTGGGAACGAACTACATGGTCCATCCCGCCCGTACAATCGGCCATCAGTTTGGATGCCGCGCCGGCAGAAATTATTACGGGACACCGTCCGGATGGAACAGACGGGAAGACGACTGCCCAGAGGCAGAACTCATCAAGTTCAACATCTACGACTATCACGCGGGTCTGATCACCGAGAGGAACCCGGATGTCGTCGCGGCCAATCCTACCGGTCCCCGCGACCTTTTCAGTAATGGCTTTTCGCAATCCTACAACCTGGGCGTCACCGGTGGCACCGAGACCGTCCGCTACTTCATCGCCGGCGATTGGCGGGACGCGACGGGAATCGTCCCCTGGAACACCCAAGACCGGATCAACCTGCGGACCAACGTCGACATAGTCTTCAGCGATGACTTTTCGGTGAGCTTTCGTGGAGCCTACCAGGAAGGCAACACCAGGTACACATTCGCGCATCCCTACCAGGGCGGCGCTTATACCGAAATGGTTTACGCCCAGTCACAGCATCTGATCAACCACCCGCTCAACGATAGTACTGCAACAGGTGGGTTGAATGGGGACGGGCTGTGTCCGGCGGACATCAATGGTGTTATAAGGGCTTGTGATCCCGCCCACGCTCCTACTGCGGGCGTGCGCGGTGACGCGGACGGCTTCTACGAGCGCGACCCCGACCATTACAGCACCGTCGAGTCTATCAGGGATTATTCCCGTTTCACGACGAGCGTAACCGCGCAGCACAGCCTCGGCGACTGGCTCAACCAGCGGCTCGTCTTAGGAATCGACAATAGCTGGACCGAGAACAGTCTTCTGGTACCCCGCAGTGTCGGCATTCCGACCTTCCCATTCCCCTACACCAGCGATGGGGAGATCCAGCTCTCGCAGCCCATCTCGACGCGTTTCAGCTTCGACTACAACGCGAGTGGAGTATACGAGCCGAACGCCACATGGCAGTTCGTCACGTCCGCGGGAGTTCAGTTCAACCGGTCGAACACGAACAGGATCGAGTCGATTGGGCACATACTCCCGTCGCCTCTTTTCATTAATCTTCAGAATGCGACCGACTTCGAGGACCCCGAACACCGAGTCAACGAGGGCAGATCTCTTGGATTCTTCGTCCAGGAACAGATCGGCTGGAACGGGCGGTTTTTCCTCACGGCAGCCGTGAGAGCCGACGACCACTCGGCGTTCGGTGAGTTCTTCGAGCGGCAGTATTATCCCAAGCTTTCCGGCACCTGGACGATATCCGAGGAGAGCTTCTGGGGCATTGATCAAATAAACTCGCTGCGGATTAGAACTGCTTGGGGGGCGGCGGGTCGCCAGCCGGGCACGTTTTCTAGGACGCCGCAGTATCAGGTGGCGACGGGACCGGGCGGTTCTGCTCCGGCCATCCGTCTTGCATCACCCGGGAATGTGAACGTCGGCCCGGAAACGAGTCAGGAATGGGAGGGAGGCTTCGACATCGCCTTCTTCGACGACCGCGTTTTTGGTGAGTTCACATATTTCCAACAGTGGGTATTCGACGCGATCGTGCGCACGGATCTGGCGCCCAGTGAGGGCTTCACCGGCGGCATCGAAGCGAATATGGGTTCGATGGAAAACAAGGGGTGGGAGGCGTCCATTGACTGGACGGTCATCGATTCGGACAACCTGGGCTTCAACGTCAGGGTTTCGGGTGACCACACGGCGAACCAGATCACGTATCTGAATCCGCTGGCGGACACGGACGTGAATTTCAAGGAGGGATATTTCTTCCCCAACGTCGTGTTCACCATTACCGACTCCGCCAAATTCACTGACCCCCACCCCGACAGCATTTACGTGTCGGGTCTTACCACGTACTGCGACTTCGGCGATCCGCTTAGCCCTGAGGGGCTGTCTCGAGGTGGTCCGAGCGTTCCCTGTTCCGTAACGAACGCCGCGGATCAGGAGCTCATGGCTGCTGCCGCGTACCCAGCGTACACGTACAGTATCGCGCCCACCCTCCGCTTGCTGCAGAACCAGCTCGAGCTCTACGCGCTGGCGGAAGGCTCGTACGGCCGGTGGCTGGCGAACATCGATGCGGACGCTCGAGGCACCAGCAGCCTGTCTAACTACGTGACGGGTTCGAATTCGAGGCAGTCCTCGATCTTCACCGACGGCAACTGGTATGGCTCGCGGCAGCAGAGAGACGAGCGCTACACGGGTCGGTACAGCGCAGACTTCTGGAAGCTTCGGGAGGTAGGTGCCCGGTACCAGATTCCGCAATCTGCTCTGGCATCGTTGGGTATTGACCGGGCCTCGGTATCGGCATCGATGACGAACGTATGGACGATCTGGCGGAAGCAGTGGAGAGATCGCGGAAACGTCCGGATTCCGGATGTCGAGACGGTCGCGGCTTACTCCAACGAGCCAAACTTCACCTACGGTGGTGAGTTTCCAGGGATCGCCGCCTTCAACATGAATGTGCGGGTGAGCTTCTGAGCAACCAGGCGCCGGACGGACGGTTGGTTGCGTCCGTCCGGCCGCTTGGCCCCCTTCTTGTTACCATTCATAGGGATTGAGAGGAAGATATGAATCACATCAGTCAGAGTGGGAAGTGGCGGGTCGCTCCGGCCATGACGCTGGCGTTGGCTGTGTTGCTTACGGGATGCGAAGACTTGCTCCAGGTAGAACTGCCGAGCACCATCACCACGGACGCGCTGGATAATCCTGACATCGCCGAGGTTATCGTGAACTCGGCGATAACCGCGGTGGAGTGCGCCTATTCGCGTTTCATCGTCGGCAACCCCACGGGGATGGAAGACGCAATGGTCGACCATGGCGGCGGCGCCGCCATTGAGTACCAGGACGTCATCAGCACGTCCGGTTGCGGGAGCGGCAACAATTACAGCTGGTTCAATCCCTTTCAGGAGGCCCGCTACACCGCCGAAGACCTCTATACGCGGCTAGACGGGTGGACCGAAGAGGAGCTCGCGTTTGGGATCGTCAACTACAACTCGAAAGAGCAAATGATGGGTTTCACGGCTCTTTACGCCTCGATCCCGTACCAGATCTTCGGGGAGGTCATGTGTGAGGTAGCGATCGAAAGGGGGCCGCTCCTTGCGCCGGATTCGATTTTAGCCATAGGCGAAGGTTGGGCTACCAAAGCCATCACTCACATACAGGCTCATATTGCCGCTTTTAAATTGGATGACGGAACCGGTCTACCTGGGAGCGACGCCGCCGCCCGGTTGATACCGTACGGCATCAGCACCGACGCCGAGGCGTTCGCCTACGGCATGAGGGCCCGGATCAGGTGGGCACGCGGAGGCTCGCACATGGCGGGCGCGGCGACCGATGCCGCAGCGGCAAGAGCCTTGGACGGCGACTTCGTCGCCCTATCGACTCGCGAGTCGGGCGGGGAGGCTCAGCGGGCGAACCATTTCTGGAGAGAGTATGTGGAGAACCCCCTCACCACCGTAGCCGGTGTCGTGGATTGGTGGGAGGATCCTTCGTTGGGGACAAACCCTGGCGGACCCTGGCCGGCAACCGATGCCGGTGACTCCACGAGACTCATCCCCTTCACGGGATACGTTGGCTTGGCCATCGCCGCAGACGGGCGAGCCGTCGACGCCGTTGGAAATGCGATCGACTCCACCACGGCGGGCGCGGTGCTGGATACGCGAGTGACCGCGACCTTTGGGGCTGCAGCGCTCGATAACGAGGATGCCGGGTGGCTACAGCAAAAGTGGACAACAGAGGACGACGACGTTCCCATAGTGAGCTGGCAGGAGATGGTACTCATCCAGGCCGAGGCTGCCACAACCGCCGCGGCCGCCATCGCCTTCATCAACGAACTCCGAACGGCCGCGTCCTTGCCCCTGGTAACGTACGCGCCAACGGGTGGCGAGGTCGAGAACATGATCTTCGAGGAGCGGCGGAGGCAACTTTGGCTGGAGGGCCGCTTCTGGGCCGCGAAGATCCGGAACCAAGGGCCGACGGGCACCAAGCTCTGGTTCCCGCGTGACGGGAGGCAGGAGACGAGGGAACAGGATCCGAACGACAACAATATGAACGGAGGCGTTCGGATGCGGATGAGCAATTCCGAGTTCGACCTCAATGACAATACTGCGAGGGCCGACCGGGCTACGAAGTGTATCCTGGAGCAGCGGCCCGTCCATTACGATCTGGGCACGGGGGGATGATGGAACCCGACGTCGATCGTCTCGGGCTGTAGTAGGGCGAGACGACGATCATCGAATGGCCGGGTCCGGGGTGATTCCCCGGGCCCGGTTTTTTTGTATGGGTTGTCGGTGGGGCGGGGTGTCGTCAGAGGTCCGGCTGCGGAAGCTCCATACGCTCAGACGCTGAGCCGTGCACCAAGGGTGGTGGCACTTCACCTCGACATCCTGCAGGGCGCCGGGGCCGCTGGACACGGAGGTCCCTGACGCTCTAGCCTACTAACCCTTCACGAACGGCCGAAAATGAAAGCCATCGACCATGCCAGCCGGCCCCACGGTGCCGCCGACGAAAGCCACTTCGTGATCCCTGCACTGATGCAGCCCCTGCTTGGCCGGACCGACGGGCTGCCCATAAGGGTCTACCGCGTAACCTTTGGTGAGGGCGCCCGAACCAACTGGCACAAACACGACGACGTCCAGGTGCTCTACGGACTGAGTGGTACGTGCGTCGTCGTCGACCGCGGGGGCAACGAGCTCCCGCTCCACCCGGGCGACGTGGTCGTGATCGACCCCGACGAGGAGCACTGGCACGGCGCGGCCCCGGGGATGTCGGGGGAGCACCTCGCGATCAACGCGGGAGCTGAGACGACCTGGCTGGAGTCCTCGGGCTAACTTGACTGGGGCTGAGCTTCTCGCTGAGCTTCTCAGGCGTCCCGCACGGCCCTCTTCACCAGGTTCTCCATCAGCGGCACCTTGAAGTGGTTGTACCGCAAGGGCTCCGCTCCCTCTACCGCGGCCGCCCCTGCCAGGGCAGCGGTCTCCTCGTTCTGGGTGCGGCCTCTCACGAGGTTTTCCACGGCCGTTAGGCGCCGCGGGATAGCCTGTACGCCGCCCACTACGATGCGGGCGTCGGTGATCCGGTCTCCATCTAGCCTGAGCGCGGCGGCGACATTAACGAGCGGGAAATCCCAACTGCCACGGTCCGCCACCTTTTCGAAATAGAAATTGGCTCCGGCCCAGGTATCGGGAATGCGGATCATGGTGAGCAGATCCTCGGGATCGAGGACCGTCATCCGCCGGATGTCGACCGCGGGTGTCATAAAGAAATCCTCGGCAGAGACGACCCGCTCGCCACGGGAGCTACGAATCACCATCTCGGCATCGAGTGCCACCAGGGCGGGAGCCGGATCGGAGGGCGTCACAGCCACACACCGGCTGGCTCCGAAGATGGCGTGCTCCCGATTCATGGCTTCCGGCGCGCTGGCGTAGCAAGTGTTGCCACCGGCCCTGTAGCACGCGAGCCCGAAGCGGTAATACCAGCATCGGGTGTCCTGTAGAACGTTGCCACCCACCGTGCCCGAGTTGCGGATCTGGGGGCTCGCCACCATACGGGCCGCCTCCGCGATCAGCCCGAATCTCTCTTGAATGACCGGATTGCGCTCTATTTCGGTGAGGGTGGTCATGGCCCCGAGCTCGATGCCATCGGCCGTCTCACGGATCCCATGAAGCTCGGCGATGCCCGCGAGGTCGATCACAGCCGAAGGCGTTTTCCCCCGGTCTTTGAACCAGCCGAGACTGTCGTGCCCGCCGGCGATGGTCCAGCACTCCTCTCCGAAGCGATCCAGGAGATCGAACGCATTGTCCACATCCGTGGGTTGATACAGGTCGAAATGCGACATCATGTCCTTCAACATGCCTGGCTCTCCTTCCACATGCGGGCGCCTGTCAGCGGGTTCTCACTCGTGAGGCTCTTCCTCACTGCGTGTTAACCTGTAGCGGGCTATGGGATTGGTCCTGTCCCGAGGCAGCATTTACGATCATATCCGGCACGATCGGCGATCGGTTGAAGTAGTAGCCGTCCAGGGCGTCGGAGATCGCACACAACAGCGCGGCCGCCGCACATCCCATTACAGGTTCGCCGATTCCCTTCGCCCCCACCGGGTTCTGGGGATCGGGGGTTCCCACGGCCGCCCATTCCATTTCGAGAGGAACGTCCAGATATGTTGGAGGCTTGGTCTGGTGAAATCCGACCGACCCCGGTAGACCGTAGTGTGTGTCGTAGACGTGGCGCTCGAGGGCCGCCATCCCGAACCCCATCACGGCCCCGCCCTTGATTTGCGCCGCGAGACCCATCGGATGGAGTACCGTTCCGCAGTCCGCTACGCCCAGGTAGTCGATGATCTCGAATTGGCCCGTCTCCACGTCCAACTCGATTTCTATGAAACCGGTTGCCAGCGCCGGAACGGTGCCGTTTCGTGGTATGTTGTCCCTGGCCACTCCGATCAGGCCCGTGCCGGCGATCCCCTCCACAGCGCGCGCCGTCATCGGGTTGATCTCGTCGGGCACCTGTTCACCGCTGTACCGTCCGCCCAACTGGATGGCCCTCTGAGCTGCGGCTGCGTAAGTGAGGCGCCGTGACGGATTGGCCCTCGCGAAGACCGTTTCGTTTCCGACGTCGTAGTCGCCGGGCGAGCCACCGAGGTCGCGCGCCGCGATCTCTTTGAGCTTCTGAACCGCGTCCATGCCCGAGGCGTAGTTGGCACGGGACTCCGTGAATGACGTGTTGCTCCCGAACTGACCCAAAGTCCACGGAAGACCGCGGCTGGAGTCACCGCGGACGATCTCGACGTTCTCCCAGTCGTAACCGAGCACTTCCGCCGCGACCCGGGATGTGCTGGCGTACGAGTACGTACCCAAGTTCCCCACGCCCGTGTGGATGATCAGCTTTCCATCCGGCGCGATACGTAGTAGCCCGTCGAATCCGTTGGATCCGGCCCCGTGGAACGCCTGGCCTACCGCGACTCCAGTGACCTTCGAGCCACGCCGCTGTCCGCTGCGTGCACGCCTGTCCTCCCACCCGAACTGCTCCGCCCCCAGGTCGAGCGCCTCACGTTGATAAGTGCTCGTGACTGGACCCTGGCCGGCACCGTAACCGGAACTGTTATCCGGCGCGTTGATCCGGCGGATGGCCACGAGATCGAGACCAAGCTCGCGGGCCGCCTTATCGATGATCGGCTCGACAGCTGTCGCCAGCTGGTTCTGCCCTGGCCCCCTTTGGGCGCCCGTGGGCGGCGTGTTGGTGAGTATCGGAAGCCCTCGGAAGCGCATGGCGGGCGGCGTGTAGACGAGTGACATCGCACTTCCTGCGGAATTGTAGTCACCCCCACCTGAGTTGGGCCCGTTGTTCTGGACGATGTAGAGATCGGCCGCCGTGACACGCCCGTCGGATTGGAACCCGATCTTGAGCCGGCCCTGGAACGCAGGTCGACACACACCGATGAAGTTCTCCTCGGCTCGGCCGATGCGCATGAGCACCGGACGACCGGTCTTCCGCGCCATGTAGGCCGGAATCGCCATCACGGGGTAGGCACCGCCCTTCGACCCGAACCCACCACCACAGAACTCTGAGACGTATACGAGATCCTCTTGTTCGATCCCGAGGAGACCCGCCAGACCCGGAACCACGTAGGCCTGGCTCTGGGTCGAGCCGTACACGTAGCATTTCCCGTTCTGCCAGTACGCCATGGCGCTGCGTGGCTCCATGGAGTGATGCGACGTACCGGCGGTGACGAAGGTCTCGTCGAGCACGAGCGCCGCGTTCGCGAAGCCCGCTTCGACATCGCCGTACGACCACTCCGCCAGGGGCTCGCCCATGGGCATCTGGCCCTCGCCGCCGGCAGCGAAGTCCTCAGCGGTCCACTTCAGCTCGACAACTCCCTCACCTCGCCTAACGACGTTCCCGTCGGTCCTGGCGTTCGGCCCACCAGGACGCAGGCTCTCGAGGGGGTCCACGCAGAACGGAAGCGGCTCGAGGTCCATCTCGATGGCGGCGATGGCGTTCTGAGCCGCGGTCTCGCTCTCGGCGGCCACCGCGAGGATCGGTGCGCCCACGTAGAGGGGCTCGTTCGTGAGGATGGTGTTGCCAGGCGCCGACACTTCAGGAAGCTCGTCGGCGGTCAGAATTCCGATCACGCCGGCCATGTTGCGTGCCTCGGACAGGTCGATGCTCCGAACACGTCCGTGCGGCATGGGGCTGGTCAGCAGGCGGCAGAACAGCATGCCGTCCGCACGGAAATCCTCGGCATATTTCGCCCGGCCGGTCACCTTCGCGTGAAGATCCGGCGGCGTGAAGTCCCGTCCAATCAAGTGGGCCATGTCACACCTCCCCTGCTGCGCGCATGATGCCGTTGAGATAATGGTCGTACGCCCCGCACCGGCACACGTTACCCGACATCGCCTGGCGCGCCTCCTCCCGGGTCGGGTTCGGGTTCTCCGTCAGAAGACCCACAGCCGCCATCACTTGGCCCGGCGTGCAAAAGCCGCACTGCGGGCCCAATTCGTCCATAAAGGCCTGTTGGACCGGGTGGAGCTCTCCGGTCTCACTCTCCAGGCCCTCGACCGTTGTGATCTCCTTCTCGCGCGCACGCATCGTCAGAGTAGAGCACGAGTAGTGAGTCACTCCGTCGATCAAGACGGTGCAGGCGCCGCACTCCGCTCGGTCGCAGCCGAGCTTGGTACCGGTGAGCCCGAGCTTGTAGCGTATGGTCATCGCGAGCGTTTCGTTGGGGAGCACGCTGGGGCGGCGGATCTGACCATTGACGTTGAGTGAGATTATTCGCTCTCCACCGGCCTGTAGAGCCGGCCTGGAAGCCGCGGACGCCAGGTATGGCACTCCCGAAACCGCGACCCCTGAGGCGATAATCCCCTTGATGAAGTCTCTACGGGACCAACTCCCGCAGCCCTCGAGCCACCCGAACGGCCTACCGTCGGGTGAGGCGTCAGCGCTGGTCGGGTTTTCCGATTCTGCGGGCTGGGTGGGGAAGGGGCTCGCACCGGTTCCTGCGAGACCGACTTCGACGGAGTTCGTCTCGGACATGGGCACCGCTCCCTGCTGAGGCTCAGGTGATTATGGTACGCCGAAGCCGTGGGGAAAACAACTTCCCCCCCCTTATCCTCCGACCTCGATCCGGAGCGGGATGATGGTGGAGCCCCAGTGAAGGCGGAGCGTCGCCTCGTACGGCCCGACCACGGGGAAATAATAGGCCAGGACCTCCATGTGGGCTCCAGTCTCGGGCGAAACATTCGCCCGGAAAACCTCGGCCCCGAATGGGTACAGGGCGTGATCCCGGTCCCAATCGCTGACCACGATGAGCTCCCAAGGTTCGTTCTCCTTCGGCACCATCCAAATTCCATAGCGGCCGGCGTCGAGAGGGTGCCCCTCGAGTTCCACAGGCTCGGAAAAATCGATCCAAGTCGATCGGTTGGCTCCTGGTGTCCAGATCGCGTCGTACTCGACCAGATTCCCGAAGAGCTCGCGTCCACGGGCGACAGGACGATCGTACTCCAAGGTGATCACCACGCGGTTGACGGTCTGGGCCACGACCCCGTGTTGGCTGGCCTGTGGCGCCGGATTGGTGAGCTGTGACGAGCCGGCGCCGGCGCCCACCGTCGTTGTCAACGTGACAATGGTGAGAATCAGGAAGACTCGTCGCATGTTGGTATCTCCGACCCAGCGTCCGTGGGACTGGTTGACCGCTAACACCCGTGCGATCGGGCGGGCGTTCAAGGTAATGCCACAGGACGGCGCCGGCATCAGGTATTGCGGGGAACCGATCTCCACCTATGCGTATGTCAATCCTGCGGTGGCCGTTCTCCTCGGGTGGCTGCTGGCCAACGGGCGGCTCGACGCGAGGGCCGCGCTGGCCGTCCTCATCATTCTATCCGCGGTGGTGCTGGTTTCGGTGAAGGGTGGGGAAGCGAGGCGTCCGGCTAGTGATTAGTCCGAGTCGGGTTCTTCGTACGGCGCATAGGTCCCGAACAGACGCATCTCGTCTGAAGCTTCGTCGACCGCCTCGAGGCATGCCTGCAGGGCCTCTACGTCGGGTGCTACGATCTCCATATAGAAGCGATACTTCCAGGGTTCTCCACGGATGGGACGAGCCACGATTTGGCTCATGTCTACGCCGTAGCTGTTGAAGACGCTCAGCAGGTTGTACAGAGCCCCGGGTTTATTGGGGATGCCCACCGCCACCGCGCCGCATACGCCTCCAGAAACGGGCACCGTACCCGAGGCGGACAATTCGAAGAAGCGTGTGTAGTTACGAGGGTCGTCCTCGACGTCGGTCTCGAGTATATGAGCCCCGTAGAGTTCAGCCGCGAGTTGCGAGCTGATGGCCGCCTCGTAGTCGCCGGATCCCTGCATCATGTCCTTGACGCTTCCAGCAGTATCGTAGACGACGACGGGCTCCATCTGCTGGTTCTGCTCGAACAGGTTGCGGCACTGTTCCAAGGCCACCGGGTGGGAAGCGATGGATCGGACAGCCTCGAGCGCCACACCAGGTGGCGCGGAAACGCAAAGGCGGATGCGAACACGCGTCTCTCCTAGAACCGCCAGTCCCGACGACCACAAGAGGTCGAGGCTCTGCACGACCGGTCCCGCCAGGGCGTTTTCCACCGGGATGACCGCCCGGTCCGCTTCATCGTCCGAGACTGCCTGAAAGGCCTCGGAGAACGTCCTGCATGGCATCAGCTGGATGTCGGGCCCCAACAATTTGAGAGCTGCTTCGTGGCTGAACGCCCCGGCCTCGCCCTGTATGGCGACCCTAGTCATCAGAATCTCAAGCGGATGTTGGCCGACTTGGTAACGGTCATTGTGTGCGTTGCGAGGCCCTTTGCGAGCCCGAATGAATCGAGCGCTCGTCTGGACAATGGGGCGCGTGCGCCGATACTTAGCTGGCCGCGAGCGATCGTGTCAAGATTCGGCTTTGTAGGGAGCTTTGCGCGCCGAAGGCTGTCGAGAAGTCCAGCTTGCCGTCCTCGTCCGAGAATAGCTTGACGGGGGCGTTGGCTTGAGCAACCTTTACCGCCTATTCTCAGAATAATCGCGGCTACCCGCTTCTTCTTTCGTGGTGAGAATCACGATTCCGATGCGGCGAGTGACCGCGAGTGCCAAGAGGTCGCGAGCTACGGATCGCCCGAAGTTCCGACCACGACAAAACGGATGGAGTAGACGATGCGTAGCAAAGGAACCGTGAAGTGGTTCAACGATCAGAAGGGGTTCGGATTCATCACCCCGGAAGATGGAACCAAAGATTTGTTCGTCCACCATAGTGCGATCCAGGCGGAGGGTTTCAAGTCGCTCGCCGAAGGGGAGAGCGTCGAGTTCGACGTGGTGGAGGGAGCCAAGGGCCCCGCCGCCGAGAACGTCGTGAAGCTTTCGTAGTTCGCGGCCAGAGAGCCGTCACGGAGAAACGGGTCACCCCTGTGCATGGGGGTGGCCCTTTTTCTAAGGAGGCTGCTGAAGGAGTACAGCCTCTTAACCCCTTCGAGAGGTTCCAGCACCGGCAAGGGGTGACCGTCCTGGATGGTGGGTTGGCTACGTCCTTGGAGGCACTTGGATACGACCTCGCCGACGACCTGTGGTCGGCCAAAGTCCTTCTCGAAGACCCCGACGTCATTCAGCGCGTACACTCCGATTTTCTCCAGGCGGGGGCGGACTGTATCACGGCCGGCACCTACCAGGCGTCCATCCAGGGCTTCATCGCACGGGGCGTCGTTAAAGAACGGGCGGTGGAGGTTCTGGGCCGAGCCGTCGGCCTCGCCGTCGAAGCGCGAGACGCATTCTGGAGCAACGCCGAAAACCGCAACCAGCGGCTACGTCCTTTGGTGGCCGCTAGTGTCGGACCATACGGTGCGTACCAGGCGGACGGTTCGGAATACACGGGAGCCTACGGCCTGAGCGACGATGAGCTGTTGGACTTCCACGGAGGGCGTTGGCGGGTCCTGGCGGAGAGCGGGGCCGATCTCATGGGCTGTGAGACCGTTCCATCGCTGCAGGAGGCGGAGGTGCTCCTTGAATTGTTACGTCGAACCTCCGATCAATGGGCTTGGATGAGCTTCACGTGCAGAGACGGGTCGCACCTGAGCGACGGGACTCCTCTCGCAGCGGCGGCAAGGATGTGTGATGCCGGGGCCCGGGTCGCCGCGGTCGGCATCAACTGCACGCCGCCCGAGCACGTCTCGGAACTCATCTCAGTGATCCGGAACGCGACCGACAAGCCGATTATCGCGTACCCCAACGCCGGGGGGAGATACGACGCCGAGCGCAAAACCTGGAAGGGCGATGTGCCTCGGCACGACTGGCCAGCGTTAGCTGCCGAATGGCGTGACCGGGGCGCGTCGGTCATCGGCGGCTGTTGCCGCGTGGCCCCTGCCGACATCTCCCGTATGCGGGGTCGCCTGCTTTCCTCGGATCAGCCATGACGGATATCTATGTCGACGCGGATGCCTGCCCGGTCAAGGACGAGGTCTATCGCGTAGCGCAGCGTTACGGACTCAAAGTGCTGTTGGTCTCCAATGCGTGGCTGCGAGCCCCGAACGAAGAGTGGGTCGAGGTGGTTGTCGTCGGAGCGGAGCTCGACGCCGCGGACGCTTGGATCGTCGAGCACGTCACCGAGGACGACATCGTGGTCACAGCCGATATCCCGTTGGCGGCGCTCTGCCTGGAGAAAGGCTCGAGTGTCCTGGGGCCCAGAGGGCGCCCGTTTACCGAGGACTCGATCGGCGGGGCACTCGCCACACGGGAACTGATGTCACAGCTCCGCGAGATGGGGGAGGTCACTGGTGGACCTCCTGCTTTCGAGAAGCGGGACCGGTCGCAGTTTCTTCAAGCCTTGGATCAGATGGTCCACGCGATTCGGAAACGGCCGCGGTAGGGCGCTTTGACCACCGGGCGCCTTACCATCGAGCGCTCTAACCGGGCGGAACGGGATACGCACTGGCGTGGACCCGAAACAGCCGTCCTTTGGATGCTTGTGCAGAGTGATATTTCGCGACTAATCGAGCCACCTCATCGGCTAACTCGGCCGCAAAAGTGGTCTGCGCTTCTCGAGACTTGAAGCGGACGTCGGTCCGAAGCGCCAGGGTCAGGGCATCGGGGTCGCCTTGAGGAGTCCGGTGCTGAAGGTCAGCGAGGTCCCGAATCATCTGCGACGCGACAGCCAACAGATAACTGGCGGAGGCCTTGTCTTCTATTCGTTCGGGATCCGCGCCGAGCCCACCAAGTGCGGCGGGGTTGATCATGTAGGAGCGCCCGACGGCCTGCACGAGTCGTTCTACGCAGTTTCTCACCCTCCGCTCTCCGACCAGCTGGACGAGACCTTGCTCCTCCAGTTGCCGGACGTGGTAGTTCACTTGCTGGCGAGGCACGCCCATACGGCGCGCCAGACCCGCCGCCGACTCGGGTTCTGTAAGCTCGCTGAGTATCTGGAGCCGAAGAGGATGAAGAGCGGATGTCGCTGCTGCTCCTTCGTCGATGATATGTACGGCTTTGTGCATACGCCTCCTGACTCCTGGGAGTGAACTATTGCACCTGAAACCATAGACAAAATAAACTGTCAAGACAATAGTGAGAATCCACACAATCGTTTCATAACCTGTGATTCCGGCTGGTACGATGGGAAATGGATAAGCCTTTGGGTGACAAGCCCTTGACCGGGGCGTCCTCCGTCGCAACCCTAACGGTGTTGCCCGGCGGACGTCGGGGAATTTCCCACGACTCGATCGTCGTGGTACCCAGCGCGGGGGACGTTCTGCGCGTGTTATGTGGTCAGGCGGTACGGATCATCCGGACTCCCGATAATGGCCACCAAAGGAGTTGGAAGATGCGTACGAGAGGGACTGTAAAGTGGTTCAACGATCAGAAGGGCTTCGGATTCATTACGCCGGAGGACAACAGCAAGGATTGCTTTGTCCACCACTCGGCCATCCAGGCTGAGGGTTTCAAGACCCTCAACGAAGGTGACGCGGTGGAGTTCGATATTGTGGAAGGGCAGAAGGGTCCGGCTGCGGAGAACGTTGTTCGACTTTAGCCAGTCCAGATAGCCAAAAGGCATCAAGCAAGGGCCGCTCCGATTCGTCGGAGCGGCCCTTCGCTTTTTTCGCTAGAAGGGGTAGAAGAAAGCCAACTTCAGCCGGGCGTTCAACTCCTCTTCTCCGAGAGGGAAACTCCCGCCAAGGCCCACGAACAGAGGGTGCCGGGCAAACGGTGCCACCCTGATCCCCGGCGAGAGGGCGACGATGCCCTCTCCGTTCAGTTCCAAGAGTCCTTGCACGCGCGGGGAAAAGTCGTACCGCGCGGAGAAATCGTAGTGGAGTTCGGTCTCGAGCTCTTCGCCCGGGTTCTGGTGGGGGGCCCTTTCAGGCCGCAGACGGTATCGAGGGATGCTCATTTCCTACGTGGATCCGGCTTGTGCGGCGCCTGCGTAGGCCAAACGGTCTCCAGCTCGTGATTGGAGGCCTATCCTGAGCGAGGACGGTGCCGGGGAATGAGAAACCGGGGGAGGAACATCCCTCCTCCGGTTTCCGGTACGGACCTGACCGTCTAGCGACCGCGTCTTCGGAAGGGACGACGGCCACTTCGAGCCGACATATCGACTTCAAAGGGTTCACCGTCCACGGTCATGTCGGGCATGTCCGTACCGTCGAAGATAATCACGACGGTGCGGGTTTTCGTGACATCGCCGTCGGGTCCGTTGATGACATTGATCGTCACATCACGCGTGATCGTGCCCGAAAGCGGCCACGCGTTCTTCGTGCGCGGGACAGGGTGGACGACGTCCACCATGAGCGAGGTGCTCGACATACTGTAGCTCCGTGTGCCGTCCTCGTCCGTGTGCTGGCTCCGGGTCATGCTGGTGTTACCCGTGCCGTTCACGGTTCGGGTTTCCTCTTCTCCCTCGAGCCCGGTGATCCAGTGGTCACGTGAGCGCGTGCCCGTCCCCGTCCAAGTGTCGCGAGAGAACTCGTGGCTCGATGCAACCACGAGGTGAATCGAGTCCGTCGTAAGTGGATCCAGAGCGTCCTGCACCATGTCGTCTTCGTAGAACGTGGCCGTGCGGGTCCTGCCGTGCGGCCGCTCCCCTCCGAACAACTGGCCCATGTCGCCGAACTCGTCGATAGTAGCGTCCGCGGCGATCATGGCCACATCGAGGGTCAAGCTTTCCTCGAAGGAGGACTCCAGTCCGGCCGTGTTGCTACATGCGGCCAGCGCAAAGAGGCTGAGGGTCAAGGCTCCAGATTTCATACGGTGGTTCATGTCCAACTCTCCTCATGCGACTCGAAATGCCGAACGGAGCGTCCGATCATCCCTTCCACCCGGCTTAGACTTCCACGGTGGTGGGAACGTTAAGTGGGACCGACGCACGCGCTCCGCGGAACAACGGAGGGCGGGGGCTAGAGGATTGTCGCCCGCTCGATGCGATCCAACTCGGGAAACTCGGCATCGAAATACTCGGCGCCCAGGGCGAGTGCCATCGCCTGATACACGCCGTCGCCGCGGGGCGGACCGTCTCCGTAGTCGGCGTACAGCCCATCCACGACCTCCATCCCCTCGACGACCTCGCCAAATGGGGCAAAGCGGTCGTCCAGGCTGGAGTTGTCCTTGGAGTTGACGAACACATGCGTCGTCCGGCTGTTGGCTCCGGACCGGGCGAAGGACACACGGCCTCGCGTGTTCGACTGGGTGACGGGATCGTCGGCGAGAAGTTCACTTTGCCAGACGCGGTTCACGTAGGGATCGTCATGGATCCCGAATCCCGCCGTGAAGTCCTCCAGCACCCGGTGGAATCGGACCCCGTCGTACCACCCACGTTTTACGAGATTGTAGAAGCGGTCAGCCCCGAGGGGGGCCCAATCGCGGTGTACCTCGATGACAAAGACCCCGGCCGTGGTCTCGAGGCGGGCCTGGAAGATCGCCGGAGCTGATTCGTTGAACTGGCTGGCAAAAAGAAGCGGGTTCTGAAGTCGCGCTTCCTCTGCTTCGGCCCCCGCCTCGCCACCGTCCGCGGCGCAGGCAGACAAGAGGCACAGAGAGAGAAAGAGAAAGGCGGCTCTGGCCGTCTTTCCTCCTGCTCTAAGAGATTGCTGGGAAGTCAAATGGACCCTCTTACCTATCCTTGGCATGCCCCCCGGAGCTTACCGCGACCAGCCGTCCCATCGCAACCAGCCGTTCCGCCACGACCCTCTGAAAATGAGATGCCAGTTGGTCTCAGAGGGTTGCACTCAACGTCGTTGGAATGTTCCGGTGACCTCGACCTCGACGTGGTACCCGTCTACCCTAGCGGGGATCTTGCTGGCCGCACGCCGGTCCTTCACGTAGACCTTTAGGCAGGGTTTACCCTTGGACAGCCCGATCGCGGTTCCGGTCACCCCCGGGCGATCGATCACTGCCTTGGTGAGTTTACCGAGTGCGCCCTTCATGTCTCCGACATCTCCAAGGAACTTAGCCCCCATCGATTTCAACGCTGAATAGATCCAAGACGAGGTCGATCGGGTTGGCGATGGTGTGGGTATTACTTCCCGCGAACAGGAGCCCCACTGGCCGGCGGTCATCTTGGCCACTCGACTGCGTGACCACCAGAGATCCCGAATCTCCGCCCTGGCTGAAGCGTCCGTCGGTGATGAGGATCTGGTCGATGAATCGCGCCGTTCCCGTGTTGTAATTCACGTTGATCGTGGCGTTGAGGCCGCTCACGACGCCCCTCGTCAGGCCTGTGGTGCGTCCATACTTCTGGACCGCCTGCCCAAGCGTGGCGGTCGTCGGCTTCGTCCGTGGTTCGCCGTAGCCGTCCGCCGGTGTGCTCGTCCCCAGGTTATCGGAGTCGGTGAGTGCAATGGCCGCGTCAACTCGGTTGTTCGGGCAGCTCAATAGCCTGCAGAAACGCAAGCGTTCGAACTTGTATAACGTCCCGATGGAGTTGGCGGGATCCGTGCCTCCGTCTACTCGCCCGGGCTGGAGGATGTCATCTCCGGTCTTGGCGTCATTCCGGTTTGCGAAGACGTGGTTGTTGCTCAGCGCGAACGTGCGTTCGCCATCGCTGACGCGGGCTCCGATGGTTCCGGCGGTCACGTCCGGCTGGCCTCCGGAGACGCCGATCGGCACGGGGCGAGGGAAACGACTCTTCCGGTCGACCGGGCTATCCGTCTTCTTCGCACGGGGCCTATCACTGAGAGCCCAGAATTCGCCGGTGACCTCGGTGCGCACGGGGGTGCCGTCGAGCATCATGGGCAGGCCCAGGATACCGGGTCGGGCGGTGTAGACGAGCACCACCGGAGCGCCATCTGGGCCAACGCCTACAGCCGTGCCCACGACGCCATCGATGCCGAACAGATCCGGTGTGTACAAGTCCTGAGTGGCCATCGCCGCGAAGAGATCCGCGGGCTTCGGAACGGGGGTCAAGCCGTTGCCCCATTGCATGAAGCCGACGACTCCGTACTGCGTGGGCTTCAGATCAAGGCTCAACCCGTCGCGCCATCGCGCACCGATTGCCGCGGGGGAGGGAAGGAGAAACTCGGCGAGCAGCGCCCCCGCGAGTGTCAGCTTGGACCAGCGCCCCCGTTCCTTCATTGCATGCTTCCGGCGCCGACTACGCGTTCAGGCACAACAGCAGACTCTCCGTCAGGCGTTCTACTGACAACTACTGACAATCTACACGACACCTCTCGCCTCCGCTTCTACCTATATACATACGGGAGAACCATTGGCGAAGGTTCCATCCGCAACGCGGCCCACTGTACTCCTTCAATAACCCTCGGCCCTATTGCCTCATTCGCCGGCAGTTCCAAGATTTTCAACTGAGGGCGGCGCTGGCGGTATCCTGGAAGACTGGGAGAGATCGTATTCTGAAAGAGAGACGGCCCATACACGTGATTGCGACAGGGAGATGAGGTTCCAGGAGACTGCTGAGCGGGTGCGTCTGATAGGACGCTTGCGTTCGCGCGTGCTGGCGGCCGCCTGTGTCGCCGTGGCGGGCTGTGGTGGGACGTCCTCCGTAGGGAGCGCCGGAACGGTCTCTGCGCCCGTCGGGTCCGACGGGGAGGAGCCCCTGGCTGGGACGACCCAATTCGCGCGCTCCGTCGATGCGTTTCCCGTATACGACCAGAACGGCAGGGCGTACGACCCTCCGTTTCTCGGTGGCTTCAACGTGCCCCGTCCCCAGTTCGCCGACATCGACGGTGATGGGGACGTCGACCTCTTCCTTCAGGAACGCCCGGACGAGTTGATGCTGTTCGAGAACGTCGGCGGACCGACCCGACCACAGTTCGTGTGGCGCACGGACCGATATCAGGACCTGTCGGTGGGGGAGTGGACCCGCTTCATCGACTTCGACCGCGACGGTGATCTCGACCTTCTGAGCGAGCGGCGCTTCAGCTATGTGCAGTACTTCCGCAACGACGGTACGGCCCAAACCGCGGTCTTTACCTCCATTGGAGATTCCGTTCGGGACGTCGCCAGTGAGCCGGTCTTTGCGGATCGCCAGAACATTCCCAGCCTCAACGACATCGACTGTGACGGCGATTTGGATCTCTTCCTCGGCCGCTTGAATGGGACGATCAGCCGTTACGAGGTGGCCGAATTGACGGATGACGGAGTCCCAGTGTTCCGCTTCTTGGAGGATCGTTTTCAAGACATCGAGATCGTGGCTCAACTGGGGAGCCTGCACGGCGCGAATTCGATGGCCTTCGCGGATGTCGACCAGGACGGAGACCTCGACTTCTTTTGGGGTGACTTCTTCGAACCAGGTGTGCTCTTCGTGGAAAACACGGATTCGTGTGGTGAACCCAACCTCCGCACGGATCCGCAAGCCTTCACCGCGAACGAAACGATCGCTACGAGCGGGTACAACGTGCCGGTTCTGGAAGACGTGGACTCCGACGGCGATCTTGACCTCTTCGTGGGTGTGCTCGGGGGGGCCTTCAATCCCAATCTGACGACCGCGCGGAACTTCCACTTCTACGAGCAGGTGGATGGAGACTTCATCCAGCGCACCGAGCGATTCGTCTACACACTCGACGTCGGAGACGAGAGCATTCCGTCGTTTGCCGACTTGGACGGGGACGGTGATCTGGACCTGCTGCTCGCCAACAAGTTGGATCCGGACGACACGCAGACGTCCCGCCTGTATCACTTCGAGAACGTCGGTTCGGAGCGGGCTCCTTCGTTCGAGCAGCGCGCTCATATTCCGCTCTTCACCACGTATCACTATGCGCCGGCGCTGGGTGACCTGGACGGTGACGGCGACCTGGACATGCTTGTCGGCACGTGGAACAGGGGTGTCGCACTCTACCTAAATCAGGGTACACCCTCGGAGCCGGAGTTCGTCCTCCAGGACACGACTTTCGTGCGGCTCACTCGAGGGAGCAACAGTGCACCCACCCTGACCGACGTGGACGGCGACGGGGATCTCGATCTCTTTATCGGAGAGTCGTCAGGCGAGCTCAACTTCTATCGGAACGTGGGCTCTCGGTTTGCTCCGTCGTTCGAACTGGTTTCGGATCGTTTCAGCGAGATCGATGCGGGGCGGCGGAGTTTTCCGGCGTTTGCGGATATCGACGGCGATGGTGACGAGGACCTGATACTCGGTCGCGAAGAGGGTGGGGTTCTCCTATACCGGAGGGAGGGTTCCGTGGCAGATGTGGACCCGCTTTTTGTCGTCGATTCGACGTTTACGCTGCCGCTCCCCAATTACTCCACACCGTCGCTTGTGGACATCGATGGTGACGGTGACCTCGACGTCTTCTCGGGGGGACGCGGTGGGGGGCTGATCCTGTTAGAGGGGCGGTAGCCGGTACGGCCAGGCGGATCGCTCTCCGCTACAGCACAAAGCCTACACCCAGGAACAGCACGAGCGCGCCCGCCGCAGCCATGAGCGCGTAGGGAAGCTGCGTACGGACGTGGTCGATGTGGTCCGTGGCGGAAGCCATGGAGGCCACGATCGTGCTGTCGGAGATCGGCGAACAGTGATCCCCAAAGATCCCGCCGCCCAAAGCCGCTGCCAGCGTGAGCCCGAGGTGTAGATCCAGCAGCTCGGCCATGGGTACGACGATCGGAATCATGATCGCGAAGGTGCCCCACGACGTTCCCGTCGAGAAAGCCATGATACACGCGAGCACGAAAACGATGGCCGGCACAAAGCCGGGGTTCACGCCCGCTTCCGCAACCTGAGCCAGCCACACACCCGTCCCCAGGGCCCGTTGTGTTCCCGCGATGGAAAATGCCAGGGCGAGCACGATCACGACGGGCGTCAGTCCTTGAATGCCCTTGATCGTGTAGCCGGTCACTTCGCGGAAATTCATGATCCCCTGTGCCCGGTACATGACCGCGGCAAGCATGATCCCGACGATCACGCCCCAGAGCACGGCGTCCGAGCCGCTACCTGCCAGCATTCGATCCAGGTTGGTTGCCTGCGCCTCCCCACCCCCGGTGATCCATAGGACCAAGGGTACCGTGGCGACCATGGCAATGACAGGAAGAAGCATGTTGACCGCCCGTCGCGGCACGCCTTCCTTGGCCGCCAACATGGAAACGTCCGAGGACATCATGGGTTCGGCGCCGTCGCGGAGGAGTTTGCCCTCTTCCAGGATCCGTCGCTCTGCCTCCCGCATGGGTCCGACATTCCAGTCGGTCAGGGCCACGAACACGACCAGAATGATTGACAGAATCGCGTAGAAATTCAGCGTGAGCGCCGAGAGGAGCACCCGGTTCGGCTCCGCAACGTTTTGCGCAACGAGCAGTGTTACGATGTAGGCTCCCCAGGCGTTGATCGGGATGAGAAGTTGCTTGGGTGCGCACGTCGCATCGAGGATATAGCTGAGTTTTTCGCGAGAAATCTTGGCGCGATCGAAGAGCGAGCGCGACACGGAGCCCGCCACGAGTAGTCCGAAGTTCGATTCCAGGAACAGGCACATGCTGGTGCCGATGGTGAATAGCCGCACGGTGCGCCTGTTCTGACCCAAACGCCTGCGCTCGACCCAGTTAGTAAATCCCTCCATGCCGCCCGAGGCCTGAGTCAGCGTGATGATCCCTCCGATCAGCGCGGAGAAGACGAGCGTTCTGGCGTTGCCGGGTTCGGTGATCGCTCCAAGGAAGGTGTTTACACCGTCGACCAATCCTCGGACCGGATTCCACGAGTTCATGATGGTCCAGCCCAACCAGACGAAGGTGGCCAGCGAGATGTAGACTTCACGAGTCTTGATGGCCAATGCGATGGCCACCACGGGCGGGAGAATCGACAGCCATCCGATGGTCTCCACGGAGTCTACTCGCCTTCCACGATGCGAATTTCATCCGGGCTGTTGGGGACCACACACAGGAACTCGAAGTCTTCCGGGCCGAGGGATTCGTACCAGTGCGGTACGCCGCCCGGAATGAAAATGACGTCGCCCCGACTGACTTCGATCACCTCGTCTCCGAGACCGATGCGTGCGGCCCCACCCAGCACGTACTGCTCGTGCTCCACCGTGTTGGTGTGCTTTGGCATCCCTCCTCCCGGCTCCATGGTGAAACGGCGCATCGAGAAGTTCGGCCCTTCATCCGGGCCGATCAGGACTTGTCGAACGGTACCGGAGCCGGCGCGAACCGGCTCAGCTGGAACTTCGTTGGCGCTCCTGTGAGACACGTGCCCCCTCTCCTGTGTATCTGTGATGTGTCGGTCGCTCCAACGGCCTTCTAGCGGTTGAAGGCTTGATACTGTGGGCCGCTCTCCCAGTCCTGGACGCTCGAGATGTTGGGTACGCCCCAGTCGAGGCCGTTCCACCCCTGGAAGTCTTCCATCCTGAAGGCCCAGAAGCCGGTGACCATGTCGGATAGGACGATCAACCCGTCCGTGTTCCGTACGTCGATGCCCCACGCGCCCATCATCACGTCGTCCTCTCCGGACGGTAGATAGGTGTCGTAGAATGCCACCGTGGTCGGGTCCTCTGGATCCACTAGCGAGAAGACCTGGAGGCCGTCCAAGTAACCCGATACGAACACATAAGGCCACCGCACCTCGTGGTTGTGCACCAGATTCCGCCAGTCCGCTGTCCAGGCCGAAACGGGCCTACGGATATTTCTGGTGACTCCGTCGAGCCCCGGCTTCAAGTCGAATATGCGCAGCGGAGCATACCGGTATTCGGTCTCCGTTACTGCATAGCGACCGTCGGGGGAGGGCGTGAAGGTATGGCCCCTCGACACCCCATCGATCCCCGTGAGGCTCACCAGATGCTCCGGGCTCTCGAGGTCGGTGACGTTGTAGACGTAGTATCCACCCGTGCCCCCGCCGTAGAATCGGTCCTGCCCGGTGTCGGCGTGGTAGCCGATGTAGAAGTCGTGGTATGCGCTCTCCCCCGGGACCGCCACGGAGGGAGGGAGCGGGATCTGGGCGACTAATGCGTCCGGTCGTCCCTCGACCAAGTAACCCAGGTCGTAGACGTTCGCGTGAGACGCAACCCGCGTTGCGAAGAGAAGCGCCCGGCCATTGCTGTGCTTGTACGCGAACACGTTGTGGAATCCGCCCTGCTCCTGCGGGCCCTGGAGCCTCGCGACTTCCCGAAAGGTGGACGCGTCCGGAAGACCCGTGACGTCGAAGATGATGGCGCCCATATCGGAGTCCGGGCCCGCCCGCCGAAATTGGACGGCGTGGACTACGTAGTTTCGATCGGCCCACTGGAAGGTCTTGATGTCCGTGCCCGCTGAGCCCACGTGCAGATCCGCGTCGTCGATGCGCCAACGGTGAAGTACCGTCGGGTTCTCGGGATCGTGTAGGTCGATGACGTCGAGCCCCCCGTTTTTGCGGGCGACGTAGGCGTAGGGACGGGCCAGGTCCTGCTCGATTTCGATGTCGGTGACGCTGGGGCCCAGCGGTAAGTGTGCGACCACCTCGATGTTGGCGCTCCCTCTCATCTCCAGGGACTGCTGGCCGTTTAGGGAGCCACCTGGGGTGACGAGCGCCAGTCCAAACGCCAGCGTCGCCATCCGTACCATGTCACGTTGCGTTCTCATCGTGCTCCTCGCTCATTTCGTGCGCTGCCCTAGACAACATCAGGTTGGTGTCCCGGGTGGATCATCGTACGATGTCCCTTATCCGATCTCGAAGCAATCGTAATCCCGAATCCTGAAAAACGTCTCATGTACGAGCGGATCGTCCCTCGAGTCACTGGCGAGCGCGGGGCTCAGCTCATTTGATCCGCGGCGGGCCAGAGCCAGGCGGCTCCCCGCACGCCGCTCGAATCACCGTGTACGTTCCGCAGCACCCTCGTGGTGACCCGATCGCTGAAGACGTACTCAGGTAGGGCTGTCTGCACGTCCTCGGCGAGCGCGGGAAGCTTCGACATTCCCCCTCCCAGAACCACGATTCCCGGATCGAGCACGTTGATGACGGCGGCAAGCCCCCGAGCTAGTCGATCCACATAGCGGCGGCGTGAGGCCACGGCATGGTCGTTGCCAGCGGTAGCGTTGGTCACGATCTCCCGAGTCGAGAGTCGCTGGCCCGTGACCGCTTCGTGATCCCGTACCATGCCGGGTCCCGAGACATACACTTCTACGCACCCTTTCCGTCCGCAGTAGCAGTCGGGTCCGGGCCACTCTCCGCCCTTGGGCCAGGGGAGGGAATTGTGGCCCCACTCACCGCCGATTCCCTGATGTCCCTCCAAGATGTGCCCCCCGACCACGATACCCGCGCCGACTCCGGTGCCTAGGATTACACCGAATACGACGTCTGCCCCCATGCCCGCACCGTCGAAGGCCTCGGAGAGCGCGAAACAGTTCGCATCATTCATCACGCGGATCGGCCGGCCCATGATCCCTTCGAGGTCCTTGTCGAACGCGTGTCCGTTCAACCATGTCGAGTTCGAGTTCTTCACGAGACGTGTCGCCGGCGACAGAGTTCCCGGGATGCCCACACCGACTGACCCCCGGGGCTTTTGGCCGCTCGCCGCACTCGCATCGCCCTCGAGGAGGGAAATGAGACGGTCGATGGCCATGAGCGTCTGATCGTAGTCCTTCGGGGTCTCGATCCGTCGACGGGCAACCTCGGTTCCGTCTCTGCTCAGCGCCAAGCCTTCGATTTTGGTTCCGCCGAGGTCGATGCCGATACGAAGGGTTGTGCCATTCATGGCGTAGATAGTCGTCTGGCGGCTGGAGGATGTCCAACCGAAAGGGCGTCAGCCGGAAGCGTTCCTGGTGTCCGACGAGGTGTCTCCGTTAACAGGTTGCCCAGCTCTTGCTCGATCATGTACCCGATCATCCCCTCGCTCTCCGCACCCAGGACGTCGAGGGGGTAGGGGCGCACGTTTTCAAGCGCAGCAGCCTGCAGTGCCAGGTGACCTACTTGGGGACCGTTTCCGTGCGTGATGACAAGCTGGTGGGCGTCCGCGACGGGTGCCAGCGGCTCGGCCGCAACTCGCACGTTCTTGCGCTGTACCGCCGCTGTGGGTGGTTCACCCCTGCGCAGCAGAGCATGCCCTCCGAGCGCCACGACGATGCGCACGCTCAGCCCCCGAGCGTCGCCACCATCACCGCCTTAATGGTGTGCACCCGGTTCTCCGCTTGATCGAACACGATCGAGTGTTGGGATTCGAACACCTCGTCGGTCACTTCCATTCCGTCCAGCCCGAACTTCTCGAACATCTGCTGTCCGACTGATGTGTTTCTGTCGTGGAAGGCTGGCAGGCAGTGTAGGAATTTCGCGGGCGGATCCCCGGTCATGGCCATGACCTCCGAGTTGACCTGGTACTCTCCAAGGAGGTCGATCCGTTCGGCCCACTTCGACTCGGACTCACCCATCGATACCCACACGTCCGTGTGGACGAAGTGCGCGTCCCGGACACCTTCCTTCACGCTCTCGGTCAGTGTGAGCGTTCCACCCGTGGACTCAATGATTTCTCGGCACCGGGCGACGAGGGCAGCCTCGGGCCAACACGCCTCCGGAGCCGCTAGCCGCACGTCCATGCCCATCTTGGCTCCCCCGACCATCAGCGAGTTGCCCATGTTGTTCCGAGCGTCGCCCAGATAACAGAACGAGACGTCGGAGAGCGGCCTTAGGCTGTGCTCCTCCATCGTGAGGAGATCGGCCAGCACCTGGGTAGGGTGGAACTCGTCGGTCAGGCCGTTCCACACTGGGACGCCCGAAAACCTATCCAACTCCTCGACGATCTCCTGTCCGAATCCCCGGTACTGGATCCCATCGTACATTCTGCCCAGCACGCGGGCCGTGTCCTTGATCGATTCTTTGTGCCCGATCTGCGATCCGCTGCTCGGTCCCAGGTACGTAACACGCACGCCCTGATCAAAAGAGGCCACCTCGAAGGAACAGCGTGTCCGGGTAGAGGTCTTCTCGAAGATCAGGGCGATGTTCTTGCCCGCCAGGCGCGGGTGCTCGGTCCCTTCGGCCTTCTTGGCCTTCAACTCGGCCGCTAGGTCCAAGAGGTACCGGATCTCCTCCGGCGTGAAATCGTCGAGTTTGAGAAAGCTTCTCCCCCCGAGATCCACCGTCATCTATTGCCTCCTACGTCCTTTGAGGTGGTCGGACTGGGTTCCCCCAGGAGCGGGCACATGCAGTGGCCTCCGCTTCGCCCACGGCCCAACTCAGACCCATCAATCGTGATCACTTCGATACCCGCCTTACGCAATTTAGTGTTCGTGTACTCGTTCCCCGAGTACGCCACAACTACCCCGGGTTCGACGGCCAGGAGGTTGTTCCCATCGTGCCACTGCTCACGTTGAGCCTGGAACTCATCTCCTCCGGTTCCTATGATCCTCAACTGGTTCACCTGCAGTGCGGATGGACCAACACCTTTCTGAGCCGCCCGACCTCCGAGCCCACGTAGAAGTCCATATTCTATTGCGAGGGCCCCGAAATGGCGGTGACGTGATGTATGCCCGGAACTCGGAGGGTCACGAGATGGGACCTCGGTCTGTTGGTCGGTGCCTATCTCTGGAGAAGCTCTCCCCTGATATACTCGGCGAGGTCCAGAATCTGCTCTGGGCTGAGGGAGTCTCCCCAGGCGGGCATATCGTTCCGGCCCTCAGTCACGACCGTGACGATCGCCTGGATGGTGAGCTCGTCCGAGTACCCGATCCCGCTTTGGCCGCCTCGGCCGTCCTCCCCGTGGCAGGCCTGGCATGCCGTCACGTAGAGCTGCTGGGCCGCCACCATGTCGCCGCCGGCGTGTCCGGCTTCGGGCTCGGTGGAATCGGCAAAAGCTCCGGTCCCGCTCCCACCTTCCGCGCCGGGTACGACGGGATCCACGGTTCCGGACAGAGAGAACAACCACACCCGATCGCTCCGTGCGGACCCCACGAACAGGTTTCCGGAGGAATTGGCCACGATGTATTGTTGGCCTTCGTGCTCGAACACGCTTACGGGGGCATTCATGCCGGCACCCGTCTGGAATTGCCAGAGGCGTCGGCCGTTCGACGCGTCGAGCGCCGTCAGCCGTCCGTCGTTACGTCCGACGAATACCAGCCCACCCCCGGTGGTCACCGAACCGCTGTAGCACCGGTCCGGCCAACGCTGACTCCAAGCCAATCGGTTGGTCGTCACGTCGATGGCCGCGAAGATGCCGGTCCCCGCAGCGGCTACGCCGCCGAAGATCCCTCCCCAGAATCTGTCACCTGATTCGGGCTCCGCGTTGAAGGTCGGACCGCCCCGGAACATGGCGATCTGATCCGTGGCACAGACGTAGTACAGCCCCGTTTCGATGTCGTACGAGCTGGGAGCCCAGTTGGCGCCGCCCGTGAAGGAGGGTTTCATCACAACACCCTGGGTGAGGAAGGGTGTGAAGATACGCCCGCCGTTTACGAGATCGTACCCCTCCGGCGGAATGTCGATCGACTGCGGAATGTAGGCGTCGCCGATGGGATACGGCTGCGTTGCGGCCGTAGCTTGCCCGGGCTCCTGGGGTACCGGCCGCTCCTCGATACCGATGAGCGGCTCCCCGGTTTCGCGGTCCAGAAGATAGACCCAGCCCGTCTTGCCCGTCGCCGCGAGACCCGTCCGCATCTGCCCGTCGATCTCTCTGTCGAATAGGACGACTGGCGTCGGCATGTCGTAGTCCCAGATGTCGTGATGCACCATCTGGTAGTGCCACCGGTACTCTCCGGTCAACGCGTCGAGCGCTACGACGGACGAGGTGAATAGGTTGTCGCCAGGCCGACCCGCACCGTTTAAGTCGGGCCCTGCGTTGCCCGTCGTGAAGTAGATGAGCCCGAGCTCCGGGTCCGACGCCGGGGTCTGCCAGACCGAGCCACCGCCGTACCGCCATGCGCTGGTGTCCTCGGGCCACGTGTCGTGCCCGAACTCACCGGGCCCCGGGACCGTGTAAAACGTCCACACCAGTGCCCCGCTTGATGCGTCGTACGCTTTCACTCGGCCTCGCTGGGCGTACTCGGCGCCGGCAAAGCCGGTGATGATCAGGCCATCGTAGTAGAGGGGCGCACTGGTGATCACGTATCCGTCCTGCCACCGTTCGGCTTGGACGGACCAGAGGATCTCACCGGTTTCCTTGTCGAGAGCCAGCAGTCTTCCGTCCAGTTGGCCTATGTAGACCCGGCCGTCTCCCAACCCGACACCACGACTGAGCCATCCGCAACAGATCGTGGAGATGTTCTGCTCAAGGTTGGCTTCATAACTCCAAAGGATCGCGCCGGTCTCAACGCTGAGGGCGAACACATCGTCGGCCCCCGTGATCATATAGATGACTCCATCGTGCACGATCGGCTGCGCTTCGCCCGAATAACGCGGACCTGCACCCGAACCCCTGAGCCGAGTCTGCCAGACGCCTTTGAGTTGCCCCACGTTCTCACGGTTGATTTGGTCCAAGGGGGAGTAGTTCTGGTTGAACAGGTTCCCCCCGTTGGTGAGCCAGCCGTCGGTCGGAGCTTGGACGAGAGCATCGGTAGAAAATGCCTGGGCAGACGTTCCGGTTGCGGTGGACAGTGAAAGGAATGAAACTGCGGTGAGGGTCGATACGGCAAGAATGGTCTGTCTCATGATCGTCTCACTTGGTTCTTGGAGTGTCGCGCCCAGACTCGGCGTGAGGTTAACAGTAACAGATGAAACAAGCGACGGGTTCTGTTCGTAAGGCTGATGACGGATGGAAGGCACGTGTTACGCGGGCTGTCAGATTTTCGAGGAAATGGCGATATGATGAAATCTCTCGCTCCTATAGCCCTTACGGGCGTCGTCACTGCCATCTTGTGGAAGATTCTCCAGAGTCTCATGGCGCCCGTGATCGCTTGGATCATTGGGATGTTGGCACTTGGGCTCAAGATCGGACTCGCGGTGCTGACGATCGGTGGTGCGATCTATGGCGCAAGATGGGTGATGCGCAATCGCGCCAAGAGTGAGGCGGACGCGTAGGAGTCCTTCCTCCGCAGTCTGTCCTTCCCCCGGGGTCTTTCCCTGGTACGCTTGAACCAGCTATATCCCAATCTGTAAGAAGGCTTCAATAGCCCTCCAGATTCGATCCTGACGTAGCGTTTTTCAGCACTCGGTTGGTACTCACCAGGGACTTACTCTCAGGAACCCAGGAGATCGAGATGGTTCGGACCCACGCAAGAGTATGCGTCGCCCTAGGGCTTATTCTGTTCGTTGCAAAACCGGTTCTGGGCCAGGCGCCCGTGCTTCGCTCGGCACACCACGACTTTCGGGTCGTTACCGTCGCCGACGGTCTGATCGGCCCGTGGTCCATCGCATTCCTCCCCGGAGGCGACATACTGATCACGGAGAAGTCGGGGCGACTACGTCTCGTCCGAAACGGGGTCCTGCGTATGGAGCCCATCGAGGGAGTCCCAGCGGTTCTGGACCAGGGCCAGGGTGGGCTCATGGACGTGGTACCTCATCCGGATTTCGAGTCCAATCAGTTTGTCTACCTAACCTATTCCAAGCCGATCGGTGACGGCAACGAGGCGACCACCGCGTTGGGACGGGGGCGTTTCGTGAACGACCGGCTCATGGACTTTGAAGACATCTTCGTTTCGCAGACCCGGGGTCGGGCTGGTCACTTCGGATCGCGGCTCGCGTTCGATGCGAACGGGTACATCTTCGTCACGGTGGGTGAACGTCAAATCCCGTCCAGCGGAGACCTGGAGGCCCACCCTGCGCAGGATATCACGAACCACCACGGCACCGTCAATCGTCTCAATGACGACGGCAGTGTGCCTACCGACAATCCCTTCGTCGGCCAGGGGGATGCACGTCCCGAAATCTGGAGCTACGGACACCGGAACCCTCAAGGTCTGGCCATCCACCCGGAGACGGGAGACATCTGGGTCACCGAGCACGGACCTCAGGGTGGGGACGAGTTCAACCGAATCCTTCCCGGATTAAACTACGGTTGGCCGGTGATCGGGTACGGCGTGAACTACGGAAGCGGCCTGGCGATTCATGAAGGCACGCGGCGAGAGGGCATCGAATCCCCAACGCACTTCTGGGTGCCGTCCATCGCCACGGCCGGGCTGATGGTCTATACCGGAGACCTGTTTCCCGCGTGGAAGGGAAACATTTTCGCCGGGGGCTTGGCTGGCCAGCAAATGGCGCGTCTCACGATGGAGGGGCAGCGCGTAGCCCAGGAGGAGACGCTCCTCCAGGGCCTGGGTCGTGTACGGGACATCAGACAGAGCCCGGACGGATACATCTATGTAGCGATCGACGGTCGCGCTCAGCCCTCAGCAGTGGTCCGCTTGGAGCCGGCCGGAGCGAGGTGACGTAGAGGTCCATGACATACCAGCTGCGGCATTCGGAGCCGCTCGAAGACATCGAAGGCGTCTTGCTCAATTTGGACGGCACGATCTTCGTCGGTGATCGTTTGGTCCCGGGAGCGGCTGACGCTGTGGACGCGCTGCGACGAGCCGGCCTGTCCTTGAGGTTCGGCACGAACACGACCCGGATGTCGCGAACAGCCCTCGTGAGTCGCCTGCAAACGATGGGGCTCGAACTGGAGCCTGGCGAGGTGTTCACTGCGCCTCTCTCTGCCGCGGCTTGGCTGGAAAAGAAGGGCCTCTGGAACTTGTCTCTGTGCGTCCCCGAGGCCGCTCATACCGACTTTGGGCATTTCAAGATCAATGAAACGTCTCCCCAGGCCGTCGTCATAGGGGATCTCGGCGAGGCCTGGGACTTCACTCGCCTCAACGACTCGTTCCGTCATATCATGGAGGGTGCGGAGTTCGTGGCTCTACAGCGAAATCGGTACTGGCACACGGGCGAAGGATTGTCGTTGGACGCGGGCACATTCGTCGCGGCGCTCGAATACGCCACCGAACGGGAGGCCACGCTCGCAGGTAAGCCGAGCCCGATGTTTTTTCAGGGCGCCGCGGAGTCGATGGGAGTGGAGCTGTTCAACCTGGCTGTGGTGGGAGACGACCCCGGGGCGGATATCGCGGGGGCGCACGACTGTGACGCTGCGGCGATCCTGGTGAAAACCGGTCGCTTCCAAGGGGGGGTACTCACCCGGAGTATGCCGCGACCCGATCTCATCCTGGATTCGGTGGCCGCGCTTCCCGCAGCTCTCGGAGTTGGATTTTGAAGGGTTGTAGCGAGCGCCCGCAGGAGGAACTCGCGGGAGAGCGAAAAAGGGAAGGGCCGTTCTACGACAACCTGATCTCCGACCACCAGATTTTCATTGATCCTGTCTCTGACGACCGGGCCTCGGAGGGAGAGGTGCGGGCGGAGGGAACGACGCCGGAGCAAGAGACGCCGGGGCAAGGGACGCGGGAGCAAGAGACCAGGGAGGAACGGACTTCACAGAAGTGGCGCACGATTCTGGGGCCGTATGGCGGAGCGGACCTCAGGCGGAGTTTGACACAAATCCTCACGTCGGTGGTGCCGTTTTTCATTTTTTGGTACGCCGCTTATAGCGCTCTTACGGTCGGATATTGGCTCACCCTGATCTTAGCTGTGCCGACCGCAGGCTTTGTAATGCGACTCTTCCTGATCCAACACGACTGCGGGCACGGATCATTTTTCAAATCACAAAAAGTTGCGGACTTCGTCGGATTCTGGCTCGGCGTTGCGACCTTTACGCCGTACCGATATTGGCGCAAGACACACGCCTATCACCACGCCCACTCCGGCGACCTGGGTTTCCGCGGACTCGGTGACGTCGACACGATCACCGTGTCGGAATACCTCGAAAAGCCTTTTCTCGGGCGCCTGCGTTATCGTCTCTACCGACATCCGTTCGTGACTCTGGGCCTGGGGGGATTTTTCGTTTTTGCCCTCAAGCATCGTTATCCCTGGGACATTCCAAGGCGATGGAAACGAGAGTGGGCGAGCGTGTGGAAGACGAACGCGGCACTTGCGGCACTTCTGGTGCTGGCTAGCCTGACCATCGGCCTCAAAGCAGCGGTGATAGTTCACCTGCCTGTGCTGATCGTCACAGGAACGGTCGGTGTGTGGCTCTTCTACGTGCAGCATCAGTTCGAAGATACCTATTGGAATGAGCACACCGACTGGTCGTACTTCGAAGCAGGTCTCCAAGGAAGTTCTTATCTCGTGCTACCCAAGCCTCTGCAGTGGGTGACGGCCAGCATCGGCATCCATCATGTGCATCATCTGAGTGCTCGAATTCCAAATTACCGGCTCCAACAGTGCCTGGATGAGAATCCTCAACTCCAGCATGTGACGCAGATCACCATCTGGGATGGGATCAAGACCCTGAGGCTCGCCCTCTGGGACGAGGACTCCAGACGCCTCATCAGTTTTCGAGAGGCGCGGCGCCTGGCGTCTACCGTGTGAGATCACCCCCCGAGCTACCGTTCATCCATGTCGATCAAATCAGCCATCAAGTCCGTTGTCACTCTGGGCCAGGGGCTGATCCAAGGGGTGACCCAGGGGCTTCCTGAGGCAACTGCCGGCCCCGACCCCATAGAGTTGTTCGGCGTGTGGTTCGAACAGGCGAAAGAATCGGGAATCCTTCTTCCGGAGTCGGCTTCCCTCGCCACGGCCAGTCGTGATGGTGTTCCCTCGTCTCGGATGGTCCTTCTCAAGAGCTTCGCCTTGGACGGATTCGTTTTCTTCACGAACTATGGGAGCCGAAAGGCCAAGGAGATGGACGAGAATCCGAAGGCTTCGCTCCTGCTGCACTGGGTGGTGCTCCAACGGCAGGTCCGAGTGGAGGGATCGGTCGAGCGCATCAGCGCCGAGGTATCCGCGGAGTACTTTCACACACGGGCCCGGGGCAGCCAAATCGGGGCGTGGGCGTCCCGGCAGAGTGAGGAACTGGAGGGCCGTCCGGTTCTGGAGATGCGTGCCGAAGAGCTCGAGCAGCGCTTCAAGGGCCAGGGCGTTCCTTCTCCTGATTTTTGGGGGGGGTACCGCCTCATTCCCGAGCGCATCGAATTCTGGCAGGGACGTTTGGACCGGCTGCACGATAGGCTGGAGTATACCAAAGCAGAGGGAGAAGGGGATTGGACCGCGCGTCGCCTCTATCCCTGAGTGCGGCCCTGAGGCTGGGGCACCCACTGGGGCATCAACGATTCTATTCGCCGTAGTCCTGCGTGCGTAGTGCTAAATTATTGATTTACAATAACTTACGCACCATCTGTACGCCCACGATTTGTGAGCATTAACCACTTGATCTCCAGAAACGGTGCCGTGCCACCACTTTCCATGGGGTTTCCGACTGCCTACCCCCCGGTCATTGGCGGCCACGGGGCGGTACTAGTGCAGGACCGCACGGTTTTGAAGACCGCCGGAGACACCAGTCCCCCTCCGCCCCCTCTGCTCTCCTCGACTCTTTTAGCTCCGAGAGTTCTAACGGGCCCAGACGATAGGAGGACGAGACCTGCTCGCCAAGTAGGCACAGATACTGAGAAAGACTCTGGGCTAGAGATTCCCTTTCCAGGCTTCCATTAG
>ERZ651768.29-NODE-29-length-110601-cov-5.912010_pt1 | contig 110601 bp, 87 predicted proteins | sample MGYA00514754_ERZ651768 | MGnify/ENA metagenome assembly ERZ651768
CCCGGACGCCGTTTCGCACGGCGTTCAGGACGATCCTCTGCTTGATCATGTCTTCGGAGCCGATGCCTTCGAAGAGGTCGGGCGCCCGTGCCGGATCGATCTGGTAGAGCAGGGATACCTCCAGCGCGATGTTCATCTGCTCACTAGTCTGAGCCTCGATCTGCTCGACGGTGCCGCTCGGCGGAAAACTTTGCTCGCGGGTCGACATGATCTCGACCGAGGCGAGCGGGACGAAATGTATGCCCTGGCCCAGTGGAGTTTCGGTGACGTTACCCAGAAAGTGCTTCACGCCCACCTCACCGACGTCGACGATGACCACTGCGTTGACGGCGGCGAGACCGGCACCTCCGAGCATCAGTCCGATACCTATGAGCCTGGCCTTGCCCCGGTTTTGCGCGCCCGCTACGGACGGACCGATCACAAAGGCGGCGGCACCCGCAATGACCACAACAATGGCCAGCATCAAGACTTGCATGACGATCTCCTTTTGATAGTGGGGAGCCTGTTCCCCTATGAGGGGCTTCGCTTCCCCACGAAGTAAGGTACTCTGCTTTGTCACTCCACTACGCAATACGGACGTCGAACGATGCTTCTTTACGGAGATCGATCTGGATCCGCCTGTAATCTAGCGACACGGTCGGCCGTGGGCAGCCTTGTGGAGGGGCACCTCGGAGCGACATCGTTTGGCATGGCACTTCCCCAGGGGTTGTACCGAATCGTGTTGCGGGCCCTTCGCGTCCTATCTCCCGTGCTCACGAAAGGGGAGTCCAAACTTGCACGCGGGCTTCGCGGCAGGCGTGATGCCCACGAGCGGTTAGCCGCCGCCACCACTGCCACCCCTCTCGCCGATCGGCCCGTCGTCTGGGTGCACGCGTCGTCGGTGGGCGAATCACTCCAGGCTCGGGCCGTCATCGATGTGCTTCGCCGTCGAATGCCGGGAATCCATGTTGTTTTTACGTTCTTCTCGCCCTCGGCCGAGGCGGTGCAGGGGACTTTTCCGGCCGACGTCTCTTCCTATTTGCCCTGGGACCTTCCCGAGGTGATGGGGCCGGTCCTCGACGCTGTTCGGCCTGATGTGATCGTGTTCACGCAACGTGAGGTATGGCCGACCCTGGCCGAGGAGGCCGGTGCTCGGGGCGTGCCGACCGTCCTCATTGCCGGCACGATGCCGCAGGGGGCCGGAAGGCTCAGTAGGCCGGGCAGGATCCTGCTGGGCCCCGCGTTTCGAAGCCTTCGAGCGGTCGCCGCCATCTCCAAAGAAGACGGCGATCGATTCGGTCTCCTCGGCGTGGAGAAGGATCGCGTGACGGTGACCGGTGACCCGGGGATCGACGGGGTTCGGGACCGTGCGGCCAGGATCGACCGCGGAGCGCCCCATATGCAGATCTTCGGGACTGGCCTCCGTGGCGAAGGGGGGCCGATTCTGGTTGCGGGCTCGACGTGGCCGTCGGACGAAAAGGTGCTCATCCCGGCGTTGGCACGGGTTCGCGAGGTGGTTCCTGGACTGCGGCTCGTTTTGGCGCCACACGAGCCGGGCGGTTATGACTTCGTCGGGCTCGGTCGGAGATTGGCGGCAGATGGATGGACCCCCGCCCTTTTTAGAAAAGTCGGGGAAGTGCATGGCGTGGACGCGATTCTGGTGGACCGCGTCGGAGTGCTGGCCGATCTATACGGCTTGGCGTCGGTCGCCTACGTGGGCGGCGGATTCCACAAGAGCGGCCTCCATTCCGTGCTCGAACCAGCCGCCGTGGGTGTGCCGGTGCTCATTGGTCCGCAGTACCAGGGTTCGGTTCATGCGACTCGCCTCCTGGCCGTCGGGGGCGCCCGAGCGGTCGCGGATGCGGATGTCCTTGCCGTCACCCTCCGCGAGTGGCTCGAAGTTCCGGGAAAAAATGAGGAACGCGGCCAGCTTGCCATGGACTATATTGAAAGTCAGCGAGAAGCGGCCGAATATACGGCTGATCTGATCACCCAATTCTTGCCCCAAGAAGATCGACCGGGGACCCTCTCCGAAGGAGAGATCTGACTTTGCGATCGAAGCTTTCCCGATACTGGCCCCTCACCACCGCGACGTGTCTCGTGCTCTTCGCCGGGTGCGGCGTTGAGTCGGCCCGGCCGGGCCAGGCGTCCGACCTTCCGGGGGACGTGACCTCGTCGGCGCTTGCGTCGGATGCGGAGACGAATTCGGACCCCGTTTCTGCGAATTCTGGTGCGGGCCTGACTACTCCAGCGCCCTCCGATGTCCTGAGCACCAGGCCCTCGCTCGAACGGCGAGCGACCGCCTCGGTCCAGGTCGTGGGGGATCCGCTTACCCGTGGCGCGGACGCCGACACCAACACCCGGACTGATGACGACAGCGGGACTGACGCTCGGACCGGAACTGCCGACAACGACGCCCAGACCGGAACCGACGACGAGGCCGATGACGAGCCGAAGGTGGACCCGCGAGTGAAGACCTTGGCCTGGCTCGCCGACGAATCGGTCAGCGAAAACTTTCCGGCCCCGACCGCCCGCACCAGTGGGGGTGGCGAGGTGCCTAGGATTGTGTTTCCGGAGGAGCCCCTGGAGTTCGTCAGGCCTGAAGCGGTGAAGGGCATTTATCTGAACGCCTGGGCTGCTGGGTCTGCAGCCCGGTCCCAGGCCCTCATCGATCTGGCGACCCGGACCGAAGTAAACGCCTTTGTGATCGACCTCAAGGATGCCTCGGGCTACGTGAGTTATGCGACCCAAGTGATGACGGCTCGTGAGGCGGGCGCAGATCAGGAGATTCGTATTCGGGACCTGACGGCGCTTCTCGAGCGGCTCCAGGAGGCGGGCATCTATCCGATCGCCCGCATCGTGATAGTCAAGGATCCGCTTCTGATTCATGCGCAACGGGAATGGGCGGTGCAGGACACAGCGGGCGGCGTCTGGGTGGACGGCAACGGTTCCCTCTGGGCCAACCTGCACGACCAGAGAGTCTGGGATTACCACGTCGACTTGGCGAAGGAGGCGGCCGCGGTGGGCTTCCCCGAAATCCAGTGGGACTACATCCGCTTTGCGGACGCACCCCCAGAGCATCTCCTCCGAGCCACCTACCCTGGTGCCGACGGCCGGCGTCGAAGGGACGTCGTCGAGGGGTTTCTGGAGTACGCCCGTGCCGAATTGGAGGATTCGGGTGTTGACGTGACCCTCGATGTCTTCGGGGCGACCACGTCCTCCTCGACCGACATAGGGATCGGCCAGTACTGGGAGAACTTCATCGGTTCGGTCGACGTGGCGCAGCCCATGGTGTACCCGTCCCACTATTGGGAAGGAAGCTTTGGCTTCAAGGACCCCAACGGACACCCGTATGAGATCGTGCGGGCAGCGCTCGTGTCTGCAATGCAGCGTTCTGAGGCGATGGGGGAGGCCGTGGGACTTACGCGGCCATGGCTTCAGGACTTCACGTTGGGAGAGCCCTTCTACGACGCACCGGAGGTCCGGGCTCAGATTCAGGCAACGTACGATGCCGGCATCGACGAGTGGCTCCTCTGGAATGCCGGGAGCCGTTATACCGAGGCCGCGCTCGCACCTGTGGGCGGTTATCCCGAAGATGTGGAGCCACTGATGCGCGTCGGGGGCAGGATCGTGCCCGTTTCTGAGCGGTACGAGGCGATGGCGGCGGAAGCCGAGGAACGGGCGCTGGCGCGGGCGGTGGCGGATAGTATCGCGGCGGTGGTTGCGGACGGCGTGGCCTCCGAGCCGGAGAGTCTGGAGGTCGTGGGCGGAATCCGGCGTTAAGCCGGCGTCCTCGCGAATTGCAACTCGTGCAGTCGGGCGTAAAGCCCACCATGCTCCAGCAGTTCTTGGTGGGTGCCTTCCTCGCACAACTCCCCTTGGTGCAGCACCACAATGTGGTCGGCGCCCAGGATCGTCGACAATCGGTGGGCGATCACCATAGAGGTCCTGCCGGCCATGAGCTTGTTGGTGGCCGCCTCGATTTGCGCTTCGATCTCCGAATCGACCGAACTGGTGGCCTCGTCGAGCACCAGGACCTGAGGATCGAACGCGAGCGCCCGCGCAAAGGACACGAGTTGGCGTTCTCCGACTGAAAGGGTCGCCCCTCGTTCCCCCAGCTCCTGGTTATACCCATCCGCCAGGCGCTCGATGAAGGGCGCTGCCCCAATTCGTTCGGCTGCCTCACGCACCCGATCTTTTGGGATGTCTTTCGCCCCAAGACGGATGTTGTGAGCGACGTCCTGACTGAAGAGGAAGACATCCTGGAGCACGAGGCCGATGTGCTCGCGCAGCTCGTCGAGCCGTAGCCGATCGATCGGTATGCCGTCCAGCAGAATCCGGCCACGCTGCGGCTGATAGAAGCGCATCAGCAGGCTGATGATGGTCGTCTTTCCGGCTCCGGTGTGTCCCACGATCGCCAGTCGCTCGCCTGATGCGGCGCGGAAGCTGACGCCCTTGAGGGCCCAGTCCCAATCTCCGTTACTGCCATCGCCTTCGACGCTGTCAGTGCCCTCGCTCTTGGTGCCGTTTTCAGCACGTTTGCCGTACGCGAACCACACGTCCTGGAACTCGATTTCGCCGCGCACCGGCTGCTCCAACGGTACGGGATCCGGCGGGTCCACGATCGCACTCTCCCGGTCGATCAGTAGGAAGATCCGTTCCGAGGATGCCATGGCGGCCTGAAGCAGGTTGTACTTCTCAGAAAGATCCTGGATGGGCCGAAAAAAACGTTGGGCATACTGGATAAAGGCGGCCAACACGCCCACGGTTAGCACACCTGCTAACAGAGTGGCGCCCCCCCTCCAGATGATCAGCGCCAGCGCGATGGCGGTGAAGAGTTCGATGACGGGGAAAAAGAGCGCGTAGTAGGTGATTGAGCGGAGATGAGCCTCCAGGTAGTCCTGGTTGATTGCGGCGTGACGTCGCGCGTCGTGCCCCTCCCGGTTGAAGAGTTTGACCACCATCATCCCCGTGATGCGTTCGTGGAGGTACGCGTTGATGCGCGCTAGCCGTACGCGGATGTCGCGGTAGGCGGTGCGGAGCTTCATCCGAAAGAGAAAGGCCGTGAGCACCACGAACGGGAGCACGCTGAAGGTGATCAGGGCGAGCCTCCAGTCCATGATGAGCATGGCGCTCAGGATGAACCCGAGCGTGAAGAGGTCGCCGAATACGGCGACGACGCCTGAGGCGAAGAGTTCGTTCAGTGTCTCGACGTCGCTCGTGATGCGGGTCATGAGGCGGCCCACCGGATTCTTGTCGTAGAAGCGCAGGTCGAACCGCTGGAGTTTGCCGAAGATTTCCGTTCGCAGGTCGTACATGACCCGTTGGCCCAGCCAGGTCGTGAGGACGGTCTGGGCGTAGAGCAGGACGAAGCCGAGCACGACCGACCCGAGGTATGCGGCGGCGAGCGTGGCCAGCAACGATGTGTCGCCATTCGGAATCGCGTCGTCCAGGGCGATCCGGGTCAGCCAGGGCCCGACGACCTGGAGAAAGGAAGCGGCCACGAGGATGGTGATGGCCAGAGCGACGTACCGCCAATACGGCCGGAGGTACTGGAGAAGCCGCCTCATCAGGCGGGCGTCGTACCCCTTTCCGAGCGCCTCTTCTTCCTGGAAGCCGTCCTGCGCTGGAGGCACTTCGTACTTCCTTCGTTAGGTGGATGACCAAGAGCGGACTAGGAAGTTATCGAACTAGAAGGCTATTGAAGAAGTGGTACGAGCGCGATGAGGGGCGAAGGTGTGGCGGTGTGTTGCGAAGATGTGGCGTTGCGCTACTCCCCGATTCTGGTGCTATTCCGAGCATGGACGATTGGATTCGGATTCGAGGCGCACGCCAGCACAACCTCCGGAATCTGGACATTGATCTACCCAGGCGGGCCCTCACCGTGATCACCGGACCTTCGGGTTCCGGTAAGTCTTCGCTGGCGCTGGACACCCTGTTCGCCGAAGGGCAGCGCCGGTACGTCGAGTCGCTCTCGACCTACGCGAAGCAGTTTCTCGAGCGCATGGAGAAGCCCGACGTCGACTCGATCGAGGGAATCTCGCCCGCCGTGGCAATCGAGCAGAAGAATCCCACCAAATCCAGTCGCTCCACGGTCGGAACCGCTACCGAGGTGTACGACTACCTCCGGCTGCTCTGGGCGCGGGTGGGTCGTACGTACTGCCGGGAGTGCGGGGACGAAGTGCGCCCCGACTCCGTGACGAGTGCGGCCGGCCGCGTGCTCACCTTGCCCCAGGGCACACGGATCCAGGTGACCTTCCCGCTGAAGCTTTCGGGCCGCGTGAAACACGGGCTCGTGGTCGAGAACCTTCGGGCGATGGGGTTCGTCCGGATCCTCGCGGACGGGGTCTTGATCGATCTGGGCGAGGATGGAGCTGAGACCGTGGAGCACGTCGGCTTCGACCTGACGGAGGTGGCCGAGGCGCTCGTGGTCGTGGATCGCCTGACGATTTCTCAGGAGGACCGCGATCGCCTGGCCGATTCGCTGAGCACGTGCTTCATCGAAGGAGAGGGTGAGGCCATCGTGCTGATCCACGGTGGTGGCGCCGACGGTGCTGGCGACGGCGGGCGGGAGGTCACGGAACGCCTGGCGTTCACCGAGCACTTCCGCTGCCCGAAACACCCTGAGATCGAGTTCTTCGAGCCGACGCCTAAGCTATTTTCGTTCAACAATCCTTATGGATCCTGCCCGGTGTGTACCGGTTTCGGCTCCACGCTCGACTACGACGTCGACCTCATCGTACCCAATGACGCCCGCTCGATTGATGAGGGGGCGGTCGATCCCTGGTCGAAGCCCCGATATCACCGCGAGCGAGCCAAGCTGCGCTCCTTTACGCTGGAGCAGAGCGCGTCTCTGTACAGCCCATGGGCGGAGCTTCCCGAGGATTTCCGGGAAGCGGTCCTCTACGGAGCCGAGGGGTTCAAGGGGGTGATCCCTTTCTTGGTGTCGCGGGAGCGGAAGCGCTACAAGCACTACATCCGCGTGTTTCTTCGCCAGTACCAGAGCCCCCAGGTATGCCGCGCTTGCGGCGGAGCACGGATCCAACCGGGGGCACTCTACATCAAGATCGGCACCTCCACGATTTCCGACGTGAACAGGCTCCCGATCGAGGATGTCCAGGGTTGGGTCGGCGGCCTCGAACTGAGTGAGATGGAGGCGCGGATCGCGGAGACGATCCTCCGGGAGTTGCACACCCGCCTCGCCTTCCTGGTCGACGTGGGTCTCGGGTACGTTGCCTTGGACCGGCAGATGCGGACGCTCTCCGGGGGTGAGGCCCAGCGCATCAACCTCGCGAACTCTCTGGGCTCTCGACTGGTGGATACGCTGTATGTTCTCGATGAGCCGACCGTGGGGCTGCACCCGAAGGACACGTCGGCCCTCTTGGCCCTTCTGGGACAACTGCGCGACGCGGGGAACTCCGTGGTGGTGGTCGAGCATGACCCCCTCGCCATCCGCGAGGCAGACCACGTCCTCGAGTTGGGTCCCGGGTCGGGTGAGAAGGGCGGGAGTGTCGTCTTCCAGGGTTCACCCGACGAGCTTGCCGGGGCCGACAGTACGACGGGGTTGTACATCTCGGGTCGTGCCGAGATTCCGGTTCCCGCTGAACGACGGCGTGTGGATGGAGCGAGGTTGAGCCTTACGGAGGGGCGCCTCCACAATCTCGAGGGTGTCGACGTAGAAATCCCGCTCGAAGCGATGACCGTTGTGACCGGGGTCTCCGGGTCCGGTAAGTCGACGCTCGTTCACGACCTCCTGTACCATGCTTTAGAGGGGCAGTTGAAGGGTGGCGAGACGAGTGCCAAGGAGCACCTCGGAGAGGTGATCGGAGAAGTTGCGTCCCTCGAAGGCGCCACCATGCTCGACGAGGTCGTCCTGGTCGATCAGTCGCCGATCGGACGAACACCACGATCCAACCCGGTGACCTACATCAAGGCGTGGGACGAAGTCCGGAAATTGTTCGCAGCTCAGCCGCTCGCGCGCAAGCGGAGGTATACTGCCGGGGCGTTCTCGTTCAACGTAAAGGGTGGCCGGTGCGAGGCGTGTAAGGGAGCGGGGAACGTCGAGATCGAGATGATTTTCATGGCCGACGTCTACGTCCAGTGTGATGCCTGCCGGGGCACCCGCTATCGTCCGGAGATGCTGGAAGTGCGGTTCAAGGGGCGCAACGTGGCGGAAGTGCTTGACCTCACGGTGGACGAGGCGATCCGCTTTTTCATCCGTCAGGGCCGGCTGGGGCGCATCCTCTGGCAACTCCAGCAGGTCGGTCTCGGTTACCTCAAGCTCGGACAACCTGCCCCGACCCTGTCGGGCGGTGAGGCACAACGGCTCAAGATTGCACGGGAGCTGGCGCGTGTCTCCGGAAAGAAGGGGCGTAAGCTCTACATCTTAGACGAACCCACCACCGGCCTCTCGGGCGAAGACATAAGGAAGCTCCTTCACGTGTTGGACCGCCTGGTGGACGCCGAGAACTCGGTGCTCGTGATCGAGCACAATCTCGAGGTGGTCAAGGCCGCCGATTGGGTGATCGATATGGGGCCGGGTGCGGGCGCCCGGGGCGGACAGGTGGTGGCGATGGGGCGTCCCGAGGAGTTGGTCTCCGTTCTCGAGAGTGAGACCGGGCGCTATCTCGCCGATGTGCTGGGCTGAATGCCCGCGGCGATTTCGGTCCTACTCCCGGTGCGCGACGCTGCGCCGTACTTGCCGGAGTGCATCGCCTCGCTTCGTGCTCAGACGTTCGAGGACTTCGAGGTGCTCGCTGTGGACGATGGTTCGACGGACGACAGCCCGGGGCTTCTTTCTGCGTGGGCTCGAGAAGACTCGCGGGTCAGCGTGGTCCACCAGCCGCCTGGGGGCATCGTACTGGCGCTCGAGGCGGGTCGGACCAGCGCGCGAGGCCGCTATCTGGCTCGCATGGACGCGGATGACATCGCCGAGCCCACTCGCTTCGCCGAACAATTCATGCTGCTCGAGGGTCGGCCGGACCTGGCGGGGTGCGGGGCGGGTGTCCGCTACTTCCCCAGGGCCGAGGTGCGGGGCGGGGGGCGACGTTACGAAGACTGGATCAACGGAATGCGGACTCCCGAGGACGTGGAACGGAATCTGTTCATCGAGTGTCCGCTAGCGCACCCCACCTTCTTCTTGCGGACGGCCATCGTGGCGGAGGTGGGCGGATACGTGGACCGGGGGTGGCCGGAGGACTACGATCTGATACTCCGGCTGTGGCGGTCCAGCGCTCGGCTGGCGGCGGTCGATCGGGTGCTGCTTCAGTGGCGAATCCACCGCGACCGGGCCTCTGTGCGGCATGAGTCCTACACTCCCGAGGCTTTTCGACGCTGCAAGGTCCACTACCTGCTCGAAACGCTGGCGCGGGGTCGAGATGGTTTGGTGGTGTGGGGGGCGGGGCCGATCGGAAAGGCGTTCGCGCGGGAAGTTCAGGCGCAGGGTGGGAGCGTCCGGGCGTTCGTCGATTTGGATCCTCGAAAGATCGATCAGCACATTCATGGGGCCCCTGTCATACACCCGTCCGGGATTGATGAGTACCGGGGTGGCTTCTCGGTGGCGGCGGTCGGCCAAGAGGGAGCCCGGCACCAGATCTGCGCCGAACTCGAGTCGGCGGGCTGGGAGGAGGTCACCGACTTCGTTGCCGTGGCCTAGGAGGAGAACCCCCACAGCCTTAACGAACCGCCCCGGATCCGGCTCCTAAGGAGGCCGCCCGCGGCACTTCTTCAGGAGCTCTCGGGGGAATTGTTCGAGGGCTCCTTTTTTGTTAGTTTTCAACGAGTTAGCTCCCTCTGCACATCCCTTCGAGGAGACGCTTTGAGGCGCATCCTCGAAGTCAGAACTACCGGTTCATTTTGCTCTGGGAACGAACGAATCACTGGCACCTTCCGCGACTCCGCCACCCGCCTGAGCGAGGTATTCGCCCAGACGGACCCCCACCCGCCGAAAGATTCCACCAACGCTCTTTTCGAGGCTAATTGATGGCTGACGACGAACTCCGTTTGGGCGGAGAGAAAGTCCTAGAACGTCTTCTCGAAGACGAGATGCGCGAATCGTTCATCGACTACTCGATGAGCGTCATTGTACAGAGAGCGTTGCCCGACGTACGTGACGGCCTGAAGCCGGTTCACAGGCGCATCCTGTACGCGATGGGCGAGCTCGGGCTGAGCCCGGGGCGGGGTTACAAGAAGTCGGCCACGGTGGTTGGGGATGTGCTGGGCAAGTACCACCCCCATGGCGATTCCTCCGTGTACGACTCCATGGTGCGGATGGTCCAGGAGTTCTCGCTGCGTTATCCCCTCGTCGACGGCCAGGGAAATTTCGGGTCCATCGATGGCGACTCGGCGGCGGCATACCGGTACACCGAAGCCCGCCTTACCGCACTGGCGATGGAGCTTCTGCAGGACATCGAGAAGGAGACGGTTGCCTTCACGCCCAACTTCGACGGGCGCTTGGAAGAGCCCACGGTCCTTCCGGCGAGGGTGCCGAACCTGCTCATGAACGGCAGTTCTGGGATCGCTGTAGGAATGGCGACCAACATCCCGCCACATAACCTGCGGGAGATCCTCGCGGCGGCGGCGGCCCTGATTGCCGATCCCGACCTTTCGCAGGAGCGGCTCGAGCAATTGGTGACTGGCCCCGATTTTCCGACGGGTGGGTTCATCTGTGGACGGTCGGGCATCGAAGACGCCTTCCGGACCGGCCGAGGCCGGATCGTAATGCGAGCGCGTGCCAAGATCGAAGAAATGAATGAGTCCTCCGAGCGCATCATCGTGACGGAGATCCCGTTCATGGTCAACAAATCCCGCCTGATCGAGCAGATCGCTCAACTGGTTCGGGACAAGAAGATCACCGAAATCCGTGACATGCGGGACGAATCCGACCGAGACGGGCTCCGCATCGTCATCGAGCTCAAGAGGGACGCCATTCCACAAATCGTCTTGAACCGGCTGTACAAACACACACAGATGCAGTCGACTTTCGGCACGATCATGCTGGCGTTGGTGGACGGGGTACCCCGCGTTCTTACGCTCCGGCAGATGCTCCAGCACTTCATCGATCATCGTCACGTGGTGGTCGTGCGCCGGACGACCTTCGATCTGCGGAAGGCCGATGAGCGGGCGCACATCCTCGAGGGTCTCAAGATCGCCGTCGACAACATCGACCAAGTGATCAAGATCATTCGGGGCTCGCGGGATGCCGAGACGGCGTCGGAGCGTTTGCAGGAAAACTTCGAGCTTTCGGAGCGGCAAGCCAAGGCGATCCTGGACATGCGGTTGGCTCGGCTGACCGGGCTGGAGATGGAGAAGCTCGACGAGGAACTCGCCGCGTTACGTGTCACTATCGAGGAGCTCAGGGGGATTCTGGACAGTCGCGATCGCAGGATGGAGATCATCACCGAGGAACTCACCGAGATCGGCAAGAAGTACGGAGACGACCGGCGCAGCGAGATCATCGGGGACGCGTCTTCGTTGGACGTGGAGGACCTGATCGCGGACGAAGAGATGGTCATCACGGTCTCACGTGCGGGATACGTGAAACGGACCGAGGTGGACACCTACCGTGCTCAGAGGCGTGGGGGTCGGGGGCTCCAGGGAATGGGCACGAAGGAGGAGGACTGGGTGGAGCACCTGTTCGTGGCGTCCGCCCACGAATACCTGATGATTTTCACCCGGTCGGGTCAGTGCCACTGGTTGAAGGTATGGCAGGTCCCGCCGGCTGGTCGGCACTCCCGTGGTAAGCCGATCGTCAACCTCCTGAACATCGATCCCTCCGACGAGATCGCGTCGGTGGTTGCCGTACGGGAGTTCTCGGACGACCGGTACCTCCTCTTTTGTACCAAGGGCGGCAAGATCAAGAAGACGGCGCTGTCCGCTTACGGGAATGTGCGGACGGTGGGCCTGATCGGGATCAACATTCGCGAGGGGGACGAACTCATCGATGTCCAGCTCACCGATGCGGACAACGAGGTGATTCTCGCGACCAGGAATGGCCTCGCCATTCGCTTTCGCGAGTCGGACGCCCGTCCGATGGGTCGGGTCGCGGAGGGTGTTCGGGGCATCCGTCTGGGTGCGGACGATGAAGTGGTCGGCATGGTGGTGGTGGCTCGCGACGAGGCCACGTTGCTGGTGGTGTCAGAGTCGGGGATGGGGAAACGCTCAGAGATCGACGCCTACCGACTCCAGGCACGTGGCGGGAAGGGCGTGATCAACCTCAAGACCAACGAGAAGACGGGGAAGGTCGTCGCGATCAAGTCGGTGGTCCCAGAGGACCAGCTCATGGTGATCACCCGGAACGGCGTCATCAATCGTCAACGGATCGACGAAATTCGCGTGATCGGACGAGCGACGCAGGGCGTTCGCCTGGTGAACCTCGATGAGAACGACAGCGTCATGGATGTGGCCCGAGTGTTTCCGGATCCGCCGAACGGCGAGTCGAACGGCGAGGGAGCAAGCGGTGATGGAGCCGCGGGCGACGAAGCCACCGGCGAGGAAGCTGCTGGTGGGGGAGCGGAGGGCGAGCAGGATGCCAAGGCTTCCGTCGACTCGGGTACAGGAGATGCCGTCGAGCCGGACTCCCCCACGGAAGGTGAGTGAGTCTCTAGTCCAGCTGGACGATATCCGGGAAGCCCAGGAGAGGCTCCGCCCAGTCGCCGTACGTACACCGCTCTACCGTGCAGACGTGTTGAGTGGCGAGTTGGGCTCCGACATCCGGCTCAAGCTCGAATCTCTTCAGCGGTCTGGTTCCTTCAAGTTCCGGGGGGCCTACAACTTTATTGCACAGACCTCCAATGACGTCCGCTCGAGGGGCGTGATCACCTACTCGTCCGGGAACCATGCGCAGGCCGTCGCGTTGGCGGCTCAACTCCACGGGATCCGGGCGGTCGTGGTGATGCCTACCACCGTGCCCCGGGTCAAGCGGTTGGGGGCGGAGCGGTTGGGGGCCGAAGTCGTGCTGGAGGGGACGACCTCTATCGAGCGGGGGGCAAGGGCAGAGTCGATCGCCGAGGAACGGGGGCTCGTGATAATCCCGCCTTTTGATGATCCGAGGATCATCGCGGGTGCGGGCACGGTCGGGCTCGAAATCGCCGAAGACTGGGATGCCTTCGATTCGGTATTGGTGCCCATCGGAGGTGGGGGGCTGTGCAGCGGAACCGCGGCGGCCCTACGCCGACTCCGGCCCGACGTTCGGATCGTTGGGGTGGAACCGACCGGGGGTGCGTCCATGAAGGCGGCGCTCGAGGCTGGCGAGCCGGTCACGCTCGATCGGACCGAGTCTGTCGCCGATGGCCTCATGCCGGTGCGGACCGGGGACTTGGCGTTCAAACACGTGTGTGAGCTTGTGGATGACGTCGTGCTCGTGGACGACGACGCGATCAGGAGCGCGTCAGCGTTTCTGTTCAAGCGGCAGAGGTTGGTGGTCGAGTTGTCGGGAGCCGCAACCACGGCCGCACTGCGGTCCGGCCAGGTCGAGACGGAGGGTCGAAGCGTGGTCGCGGTCGTGAGCGGCGGGAACGTCGACCCAGCCGTCCTCATGGATCTTTGATCGATGCACACACTCGTCCTTTTCGATATCGACGGTACGCTTGTGAGGGGGGGGCCGGCCAAGGTTTCCTTCCACGCGGCGATGCTGGAGACGTTCGGTACCGTCGGGGCGATGGATTCCTACGACTTCTCCGGGAAGACCGATCCGCAGATCGTTCGGGATCTACTTGCGGCCGCTGGGCTGGAGGACACGGTCATCGACGCTGGCCTCGCCGGGCTTTGGGACCGGTACATCGGCGAGCTTGAGTCGCGTATCAGCACAAATCCGATGCGGCTGCTCCCGGGCGTCGCGGGTTTGATCGAGGCGCTCGATTGCGAACCAGAGGTGGCGTTGGGACTGGTGACTGGCAACATCGTCCGAGGGGCCCAGGTGAAGCTAGGATCTGTCGGCCTCGCCGAATGCTTCGAAGTTGGCGGATACGGATCCGACCACGAGGTTCGTGAACATCTGCCGGCCATCGCACTTGAGAGGGCGTTCGAAGCCTGGGGCGTGAGCTTTCCTCCGGAGTCGGCCGTCATCGTCGGTGACACACCGCGAGACGTGGAGTGCGGAAAACACGCGGGCACCAGAACGGTCGCCGTGGCGACCGGGAACTTCGGGCGGGAGCAACTGGAGACGACCGGAGCCGACACGGTTCTGGACGATTTTTCCGATGTAGCCTCGGTGATCGAAGTCCTCATGCCCTGATCAAGACGGGGCGGCGGCGGGTCCTTGGTCCTGTTGGTCCGGCCCGCGATTGCAGCGGGGTGGCTTGGGGAGCATCTTACTGGAACCTGCGCGGCAGGTTACACCCAGGGGGGGCATGCCCTGGCCGTACATCGAGCAATGGAGTGAATGGTGACTAAGAAGAAAGGCGGAGATCTCAAGGCGTTCTTTGGGGTTTTGGGTGTGATTGCTGTGATCGCAGCTGGCGCTCTTTGGTGGTCGTCCCGCGGGGGCGGCACGGGCGGTGCCGCGACGCGACCGGTCGCGAGCATCGTAGAAATGGAGGACATCGGGGCGCTGGTCCAGTTGGCGACGGGCGTTGAGCGTGGGGATCCCGACGCGCCGATCATGATCCTGGAGTTCGGGGACTTTCAGTGTCCGGCCTGCCAACAGTTCGCCACGTTCGTGAAGCCCCAGATCGATTTGGCGTACGTCGAGGGGGGAATCGCCCGATTCGAGTTCCACGACTTCCCGTTGGCGGGACACCCGCATGCGTTTTTTGCGGCTCGGGCGGCGCGGTGCGCACTCGATCAGGGTGAGGAGTACTTCTGGCCCTACCACGATCAGCTCTTTGCGCACCAGGCGACGTGGAGCGCTAGCCCAAGCCCTCCGGCGCGTGCCTTCGAGGACTATGCGTCCGCGATCGGTCTCAACGTAGAGGACTTCGCCGACTGTCTCGACAGCGACCGCCATGCCGACGTCATCAGCGCCAACATACGCCTGGGCTTGGAGTTGGGCGTGACCGGCACGCCGACGATCTTCGTGAGCAAGGGCGATGGCGGGAATGTTCGGGTGTCTCGTTGGAATGAATTCGACGCTATCAAGAGCGTGGTCGATCGCATGGTCGAGGAGGAACAGGGAGCCGCGAATTGAGCGACGACCTCGCCACCGTCCGGCTTCTCTTTGCAGACGACGGATCGTTCCACCATGAGGAGGTCCAAATACCGGCCGGGGCGATGGCGGGTTATGACCGCCTGATCGACTGTCTCATGGAAGACCCGACGGTGCTCAAACGGCTTCACGTGGACGTCTCACGCGTCTGTTCTGCCGAGTTGACCAACGCGGCCGAGTCGACCAACGAGAGCACCTAGAAAGCAGCCTCGGCCAACTCCCGGGCACGGGCGAGAGTCCATTTTCTGACCACCTCAGGGGGCCAGAGCCCGGCTGCTGCCTGTGCTGACAACGTCGTGGCCTCCTGACGGGCTCGCCGCGCGGTATCGGGATCGACCCACGCCTTCGCCTCCGCTTCTTCCAGTTCGTCTTCGTCCAGTATCTGGACGTCCCCGGTCGGATCGATCCAGAGATCGAGAAACAGATCGGTGGTCCGCCAGACGCTGCCTTCCTCGAAGACGCACGGGGTCAGAATATTCGCGTAGGTACCCGAGTAGGATCCGTCGGCACGATGGAAAACTCCGATATCGTGCCAGGCGCCCGGGAACGTGAACCAGATCACTTCGGAGCCGGTCTCCAGTACAACCACCCCCGCGATCCGTATTGGTGATTCGAAGTTCAGGTCGTGGGCGTAGGTGACCTTTACGCCCTCTACGTCATGGATCAGGTACTGCGTGTAGACCTTCTCCCGATCGGGCGGTCGGAGGTAGTGAATCTGGACGAGCGGTGGACGCTCTTCTTTCACTTGTCCGTGACTTGTCCGTGACTTGTCCGTGACTCGCTGACGGCCTCCACGAAAATCTCCATCGTGCCCCCGCACACGGCCGGGCTCAGAGACAGTAGATCCTCGGTCAGGTCGACCCGGACCAACTGGGGCTCTCCGGTCTTGATCACCTCGAGCGCGGCCTCGATCACCTCACCCTCGCCGCACCCCCCACCCACTGTGCCCACCAGGTCCTCTCCGGGGTCAACGAGCATTTTGGCGCCCACGCCTCTAGGCACCGAACCCTTGGCGGACACGATCGTCGCCATAGCTATGGTGCGGCCCTCGCGAACCTTTTCGGCGATCGCTTGATAGAGGTCGTAATCGTTGTGGCTATTCAATCAAGGCTCACTTTCCTTGAAGAATCGTTCCAAAATACGTTCTTGTTCCGCTAGGGGCACGCCGGTGCCACCCCTCCACTGCAGGACGATCTCCGCTGCGACCGCAACGGCGATTTCCACTGGCGTCTCGGCCCCTATGTCCAGTCCGACCGGGGCACGTACCCGGGAGAGCCGATCCTTGGGCATTCCTTCGCCTTGGAGCTGAGAAAAGGCCGCCCGAATCCGCCGCCGGCTTCCGATCATGCCCACGTAAGGTGGCTCCACTTCGGTCTTCAGCAAGTGGCGTAGGCACTCGAAGTCGTACTTGTGGCCCCGGGTGACCAGTACGATGTGACTCGTCGAGTGAATGGGGATGTCGGCGAACGGATCCATGAAGTCGACCCGAACGATGCGCTCGGCTTCCGGGAACCGCTCTCGGGTGGCGAAGTCGGGCCGATCGTCCACCACGATGACACGAAAGCCCATCAAGGCGCCCATGGAGCACAGGGGCTGTGCGATATGGCCGGCACCGACGATGACCAAGTCCGGCTGGGGGTAATGCACCTCCACGTATACCTGGACCGTGGATCCGGAGGCGGATTTCAACTCGTAGAGACCCTTCGTCGAGGCTCTGTGCTCTTCGAGTCTTTGTGTGCCGAGCGCTAGCGCTCCGTCGTCGAGTACAGCATCACCGAACGAACCCACGAGGCTTTTGGCCCCGCCCTTCGCCTGACGGACGACCACCCGCGCGCCCACGAGCTCGGGAGAGTCAGACACACCAACGACGAGTGCCATCGGATGGCGGGCCTCCTGGGCGTCGAGCACCTCTGCCGTTGCCTCCACTGCCGTGAGCGGCTTGTTCCCGGGGTCTGTCATAGGCCTTGCTGATGCAGGCGGTACTCGTCGGGACAGTGCCGGCGATACGCCTCCATGTCGTCGATGTCGGTGACAGTGCCTTTGTCGTCGACCGGGACCGATGCGATGTCCTCGCGGTGTCGGTGCACCACGGTGCGGGCGCCTTCCGGAAGTGCGTCATTCAGGAGTTCATCGAACAGCACCCTGCCGAAGAGGACGGGATGACCGCGCTCACCATTAAAAGTGGGGATGACAAGCCGTGCCTGGCTGCGTTGAAACACGTCGATGAGATTCTGCACCGTGTCTTCGTGAATCAAGGGATGGTCGACGGGGCAGAAACAGACTCCCTCGACCGCATCATCGAGGACCCGGAGTGAGGCGCGTAACGACCCGATGGGACCGTCCTCGGGTGATGGGTTCAGCACAACCTCGGCGCCTGCCTCTTCCGCCATGGCGGCCACAGGTCCGTCCTGTGTGGGAAGTGCGACCAGCACCCGACTGCAGCCACCAGCCCGGTGCGCGTGGATCACCCGCTCGAGGAACGTTCGGCCCTCGACGTCGAGCATCGCCTTGGAGGTGCCCATCCTGGTGGAACTACCGGAACAGGGAATCACACCCCAGACCTCAGCCTGCGAAGGCTTCATAGAACCCACGGTTTTCCCGCGCGAGACGGCGAATGAGATCGGCCGGAGCGAAACGGTCGCCGTATCGCTCCTCGAATTCGTTGAGGCGGCTCAAGATGGTCCGCGCGTGAATCGTGTCGGCGAACCGAAGGAGGCCGCCACGAAAGGGGGGAAAGCCGGTCCCCATGATCATTGCGAGGTCCACGTCACTGGCGCGTTCGACGATGCCCGCCTCCAGAGTTCGAGCGGCCTCATTCACCATAGCCAGCACGAGGCGGCCACGGATCTCGCGCTCTTCGAGATCCACACGAACCGGCGGCACCGTCTGAGAAAGAACGGCGTAGATCTCCGGGTCGGGCCCCTTCTCTTTGCCTGATTCGTACCGGTAGAAGCCAATCCCTCCCTTCTTCCCCAAGCGCCCACTTTCGGCCAGCGCCACCAGTGGCGGAGACGGAGACAAGCGGTCGCCGAGGGCCTCGTGCAGCGATTGCCCTGCGTGCCGGCTGATGTCGATGCCGACCTCGTCTACGAGCCGGAGCGGGCCCATGGGCATTCCGAAGTTCTTCGCGGCGGCGTCGATGGCTTCTACACTGGCCCCATCCGTGAGGATAAAACCCGCTTCGTTCATGTAAGGGCCCAGAATGCGATTCACCAAGAAGCCCGGTCCGTCATTGGTCACAACCGGTACTTTGCCGAGTTTGAGGACGAGCCCATAGGTGGTGGCTACTGCGTGGTCACTGCTCCGGGTCCCGCGCACGACTTCAACCAGGGGCATTCGATGGACCGGGTTGAAGAAATGCATACCGACGAAATTCTCGGGCCGTGCCAAGGCAGACGCCATCTCGTTCACGGACAGGGAAGATGTGTTCGTGGCCAAAACACAGTCCCCGCGAACGGCGTCTTCGGTCTCTCTCAATACGATCCGCTTGATGTCCATCTTTTCCACGACGGCTTCGATGACCAGGTCCTGCCGCATAAATCCCTCGTATCCGAGACTGCCGGAGATGAGCGTCATCCGTTGATCCGCCTCGCGGCGCCGAAGCTTTCTCCGCTTGACCAGGCCGGTGAAGAGCTTGCGAGCGTGCTCAAGGCCGCTCGCGACAGCATCATGGCGAATGTCCTTCATGCGGACGTGCACGCCTCGGTAGGCGGCGAGTTGCCCGATCCCACCTCCCATCACCCCGGCTCCCAGCACGGCGAGGTACTCTACGCGTCTGGACTCGACAGTCTCGTCATCGACTCCGGTCCCCTTGCGTGCTTCCTCTCGGAGATGGAAGACGTGGATCAGATTCTTGCAGACCGATGACGTGACGAGCTCTCCGGCCGCCTTGGCTTCGATTTCGAGAGCTTTCTCGAGGGACTTGCTGGCGCTCCGGCGTACGACTTCGAGGATCTTCAGAGGCGCCGGGTAGTGGCCCCCCATCTGGGCCATGACCCTCTTCTTTGCCATGAACAGGATCAATCGTCGGCCTGGGAGGGTGCCGTCCATGAGGCGCCTCAAGAGAGAGAGCCGGGCACCTCGTTGCCTGCTCGATTTTCCGACAGCAGTCGCGAAGGCGGCGACCTTCTCTCGAAAGAGGTCAGCCGGCGCCACCTCGTCTACAAGTCCCATGCGCCGCGCCGTCGAAGACGACACCTGACGCCCACTGAGCAACAAGTCCAGGGATGCCTGGACCCCGACCAATCGTGGAAGCCGGGTCGTTCCTCCCCATGCCGGCAGGATTCCGAGAAGTACCTCCGGTAGCCCCATCTTGGTGGAGGGGGAATCGGAAGCGATACGATGATCGCAGGCAAGCGACATCTCCACGCCGCCGCCCAAGCAGATGCCATGTATGGCCGCGACGGCCGGGACGCCCAGAGAGTTCAGGGATCCGAGGATGCACTGTCCGAAACGCGAACCCTCTGCTCCCTCCACCGGATCCTCGACGGCTTCGATAGCAGTGACGTCCGCCCCCGCGATGAACCCGCTCTTTGCGCTCCACAACACGGCCACGCGCACCTCTGCTCGGGAGGCCAGATCCCGCACCTCCCCCAGAAGCTCCCCCAGTCGCGTAAGCACCTGCTCGCTGAGCACATTTACTTTGCGCTCAGGGTCGTCGAAGGTGATCCAGGCAACCCCCTTCTCGTCGACCTGAAGCGTCGGATTCGTGAGGGGCGGAGGGTGGATGCTTATGGCTTCGGGCGACGCTTATAGTTTCGGGCGCGAGGAGGCGTTGTCTCGCATGAGTCGAAGCTGCAGGGGTTCGCCGCGGACCACCGTTATGGAGATGTTCCAGTATAGCTCCGTGTAGGGGAGTTCATACCGGGCCGTTACCCAATAATCTCCGGCGTCGGCTTCGAACTCGGCGATACCATTGGCGTCCGTCGTGTCGGCAAGCACCTGGAGTCCGCTTGCCCGTTCGTGAGCGGTCATGGCCACGCCCACCTCGGCGTACGCCTCGTCCGCCCAAGTCTCACGGAGCAGACGGATCTCTTGAGCGGCCGCCAGAGAGGCTCCCTGGAGGGACGTGAAAGCTTCGAACGCGGCATCGCGCTCGTCCTCCACGTCGGCGTACTCGTCCTCCATGTCCTGAAATTCATTGTAGAGAACGCGGTATTGCCCCTGTTGACGGTTCATCTGGTCGAGCTCGTCACTCAGGGTACGAAGTGTGTCCCGAAGGGTGTTCCAGCGGGCCTCGGCGTCGCGCCAGGCCTGCTGTGATTCGGCAACCTGATTCTGCGCGGCGAGTACCGAGTCCGGGATCGGCGGTTCGGGCCTCGCGGCCGCTGCAGTCAGCGAATCGAAAATGGCGTCCCGATCGTACGGGAACAGACGAATCTCGAGGTCGCCCAAAGCCCTGGGCTCGGCGTCCTGGCTCTGGTCATTCTGGGCGATTTCAGCGGTAACCACCACCTGGGTGGGACCGCAGGCAGAGAGAAGAGCCGCTCCAAGAATGACCGGCAGAAAGTTGCTAGGCGTCATGTCCAACTCCGTTGTGTTCCGAAAAGTCTGGGCCAATGTACCAAGTGGCGGCGGAGATCCACACTAGGGAATCACTCCGTTCAGGATATAGTCACGGGGATCTTCGGCCACGCCATCCTTCCAAACTTCGTAATGGAGATGGCTTGCTGTTGCTCTACCGGTGCTACCGACCTGGGCAAGAATCTCACCCCGTGCAACCACCTGTCCCGGTTCGACAAGGTTCCTGTCGGAATGTGCATAGCGGGTCATGATTCCGAATCCGTGATCGACTTCGACCGTATTCCCATACCCTGATTTCCAGCCCGCATATGAAACGACTCCCTTCGCGGCCGCAAGAATCGGTGTGCCGGTCACCGCACTGAAATCCAAACCGATATGCGGGAGTTCTTCGTTGGAGATGGGATGCAACCGGGCTTCACTGAACGTGCTGCTGACCATCTCGATGCCCTGCCCGGCGGTGGGCACGATGGAGGGAGTTGCTTCGAGAAGAGCGTAGTTCGCCACAAGGCTCTCCAGGGCTGCCGCCATGCTCTCGGAGAGCAAGGACGCCCGCCGCTCCAGCGCCGAGAGGTCGTAGGAGGTGGCGAAGAGGGCTTCGGCGGTCAGCGGATCCGTCTCCCACATTGGCGTGGATTCGGGCGTCGCCATGCCCGGTCCCCCAACACCCACCTCGAATATTTCGGCGTCGATGGGATTGAGACCTGCTATGAGACGAAACCTCTCGTCTGTCTCGATGAACTCATCGATCGACCCTTCCATCTGGGCAACCCGAGTGCGTATCGACTCGACCTCCTGCGAGATCACGGCCTTTTCACCACGGAGCTTGAGGACCTCGACACGGGACAACCCGTCAATAGCAACGATCATGATCAGCGCGGCTAGGACAGTGACGGCGGCGGCTACCAAGGAGGGCACGTAGGGCAGCGCACCAACAGATACGCTGAACTGCCGCACGGGGCGCTCAGCCTCGGACACACAAACAAAGGTCCAGCGTTCATTGGTCATAAAAGGAGGGTCCAACGTTGATTCGTCATGATCGGGCTCGTTCTGATTGCGGGCCGAAATGTGGGTCCATCAAGGGCGAATCGTCTCAAACCAGTCATTACGTATTGATGGTGCAGACGGGAAGATATTCGGGGCCGTCGGAGAGTGTCAAGCGCACCCGACACACCATCCCCTATCGGTCCACTCGAGGGAAGAGAGGTGCGCCCTTCTCGACCCTGAGACCCCCGAGTGATATGGAGCGGGCTTGGTCGAGAGTCGGCACCGACTTCAAGCCCAACCGACCCGCGAGGTCCGTCATTTTTTGCGGCGTCACGGGCAAGAACAGGGCGGTCAGGACGGCAATCACCCGGGCGAGCGATGCGAGGGTCTCGTCGAGATCCTCCGCGCCGGACGGGTCCTTGGCTTGTGACCAGGGCTCGCGGCGGTCGACGTAGCCGTTGGCCGTCCGGGCCAGGTCCATGGACGTGGCCATGGCGTCATGGACCCGTAGTGCATCCATGTGCCCGGTCACCGCACTCAAGGTCGATGCGATGTCAGCCTCCAAGCCGTCACCTGCCGCCTCCGGGATGATCCCGTCCCGGTATTTGACGATCATGGAGATGGCACGGCTGGCGAGGTTGCCGAGAACGTTGGCGAGCTCGTCGTAGCGTGCATGAAAACGTTCGGGCGTATACGAGGCGTCAGAGCCCGTGGGCATGTCGCGGAGCAGGTACCAGCGGACGCCGTCGGTACCATAGTCCTCACGTAGCGCCAACGGGTCCACGACGTTGCCCACAGACTTGGCCATCTTCTCATCTTCCATGATCCACCAGCCGTGCGCAAGAATCTGCTTCGGAAGGGGAAGGTCGGCGGCCATGAGCAGCGTCGGCCAGTAGACCGCGTGTGTGGTGATGATGTCCTTGCCCATGATGTGCAGGCTTGCGGGCCACCAGGAATTCCCCTGATCCGCAAAACCCGGCTGGTCGGGGCCAGAATCGGGGTCCAGGAGACCCGAAGCGGTGACGTAGTTGATGAGCGCGTCCACCCACACGTAGCAGACGTGATCGGGATCGAACGGGAGTGTTACACCCCACGCAAGACGTGATTTAGGCCGGGAGATCGAGAGGTCCTGCAGCGGTTGTTTGAGGAACCCGAGAATCTCGTTGCGGCGTGTCCCGGGAACGATCCATTCGGGGTGGTCCTCAATGTGCTGGATCAGGCGCTCCTGATAGTCACTCATGCGGAAGAAGTAGTTCTTCTCTTCCACGAACTCGACGGGGCGTTTGCAGTCCGGACAGAGGTGCTCGGCCCCAACCTCCCTCTCCGTCCAGTATCGTTCTTCCTGGACGCAGTACCAGCCGCTGTACACGTCGTCGTAGATCTGTCCCTTGGCCCAGAGCCGCTCGAGAACCGTGCTGACGACGCCGATGTGCTCCGGCTCGGACGTCCGGATGAAGCGATCGAACGAGATGTTCAGGTCTTTCCAGGCTGCCTCGAAGGACTCCGCCATCTGGTCGGCGAGTTCGATTGGAGTCATGTCCCGCTTGGCCGCGGTCTCCTGCATCTTTTGGCCGTGCTCGTCGGTCCCCGTCAGAAAGCGGACCTCGGCGCCGGTCTGCCGATAGTACCGGGCCAGCGTGTCGGCGAGCACGGTTGTATAGGCGTGCCCAAGATGGGGATCGCCCGTAGCGTAGTAGATCGGGGTCGTGAGATATCTACGGTTCATGTAGGGGTAGTTGGGGGCGTCGCAGAGACCTCGCTCTTGAGCTCTTCGAGGGATACGGTGCGGCGCTCCCCCTCAGCGGAACGAAGTGTGACGGTCTCCTGCAAGATTTCGACGCTGACCACCTTCTCTTCTCCCAAGGACGTACGAAGGATCTTGCCCTCCCTAGGGAATCGGCGGCGTGCCTCCACGTAGGTCTTGTGCTCGTACATGAGGCAACACATGAGGCGCCCACAGCACCCCGATATTTGAGCCGGATTGAGTGACAGCTTCTGGTCTTTGGCCAGCTGCAAGCTCACGGATTTCAACGCCGGTAGCCAAACCGAAGAACAGAGCTCGCGGCCGCAACGCCCGACCCCGCCGAGAAGCGCCGCTTCGTCGCGGACCCCGATTTGCTTCAGTTCGATGCGGGTCCGGAACATACGCGCGAGAGAGCGAACCAGTTCTCGGAAGTCGACTCGACGGTCCGCCGTGAAGTAGATGATCAACTTGTTCTTGTCGAACTGCCACTCGGCTTCCGCAATCTTCATGTTCAGCTTGTGGCGCTCGACGAGCTTACGCGTCTCTGTCCGGACGCGGGTCTCATCCGCCCGAAGTTTCTCCATCCCGACACGTTCGGTCTGCCGGGCCACACGGAGAACGCGCCTTTCGGGCAGCGGGGTGGCGCATCCCCCTGACGTCTCACACTTGCGCTCCGCGATTGATCCCAGCGCCGTGATCTCACCGAGATCCTCGCCCCGGCCCGCTTCGACGATGACGGGGGCCCCGGGAACGAGATCGAGGGCCTCATATGCGAAATAACCCTTGCGGGTACCCTTGAAGCTAACCTCGGCGAAATCGGCCATTGAACTGAACCGTGCTCAGTCGGTGGGGGGAGTCTTGGGCGTGGGCTCACCCCACGCCCCCATCGCCGCGTACTTCGCCCAGCGCGTCTTCCGCAGTCGGTCTGTCTTGATTTTGCTCAGTTCGCTGAGGTTGCGCCCGAGGGCCTTCTTCACAGAAGCCGCCGCGGCGTCCCAATCCGAGTGTGCTCCCCCCGATGGCTCGGGAATGATCTCATCGGCCACGCCCAACGTGACCAGATCCTTGGAAGTTATCTTGAGCGCCGCTGCCGCCTCTGCCTTGAAATCGCGAGAGTGCCATAGGATCGCGGCGCAGCCCTCGGGTGATATCACCGAGTATACGGAGTGCTCCAGCATGAGTATGCGATCGGTTACACCGATACCGAGTGCCCCGCCGGAGCCGCCTTCTCCGATGATCACCGACACGAGCGGGACCTTCAGCCGCGCCATTTCCCGTAAGTTCGTCGCAATGGCCTCAGCGACCCCCCGCTCCTCCGAGCCGAGTCCGGGGTAGGCGCCTGGAGTATCGATGAAGGTGACCACTGCCCGCCCGAATTTTTCTGCCTGTCGCATGAGCCTCAGGGCCTTCCGGTAGCCTTCCGGATGTGCCATTCCGAAGTTCCGGCGCAGGTTCTCCTTGATGGTACGACCCTTCTGGTGGCCTATCACCATGACAGGGGTGCCTCCGAGCGCCGCCCATCCCCCGACGATCGCCTCGTCGTCCCGGAAGGCTCTATCTCCGTGCAACTCCATCCAGTTCGTGAAAATCCGCTCGATGTAATCGAGCGTGTAGGGGCGTTCCGGGTGGCGCGCCACCTGAACCTGCTCCATGGGAGTGAGATTCTGGTACGTAGACTCTTTCAAGGCATCCAATTTCTTTCGGAGCTCCTTGAGATCCTCGGAAACGTCGAAGCCGCTGCGCTCGGCCGAAGCCACGAGCGCATCGATCTGCTCCTGGACTTCCATGAGGTTTCGCTCGAATTCAAACCTCGGCGATCCGGCCAACGTCGCTCTCCAGTGCATGGGGAATTAGCGCCTCCCATACTAATGGGTCGGGCACTGGGGCGGCTACACTCAGAGAACAGTTTCAGGAACTACTGATATATCGTCCTGAGACTCCGGTTCGGGCACGAGGTACGCGATGATCCCTGCCATGATCAACACGGCGACCGCCCCTAGGACGGTGTTGCTTGCGAATCCGAAACGGCTGTACATGGGCCCAGCCGCGGCAGCACCTACTGCGAAGCCGATCTGCCCCAACGCGATGGTCATGCTCATCAGTGAGCCTCGGCGTTCACCGCTCACGAGTGCCGTCAACAGCGCCGAGAAGGGACTGAGGCGCGCCGCCACGAGTACCATGAGAACGAAATAGAGGACATAAGCGGCCCAGAACTCACGGACCAGTACGCTCGTCAAGAGCATCACGAGAGAGAGGCCGACGCTCGACATGATGATGATCCGTTTCCGGCCGATTCGGTCGGACAGCTTCCCGGCTTGCGGGCCGGTGAGGACGTTCGCGATTCCCCCGACGACGAACAGGCCGGCGATCGCATTGGAGCTCAGCCCCAAGGATTGTTCCAACCAATAGGGCAGGTAGACCACGAACAACGAGACGCCGACAAACATCGTGAAGTAGGCCGTCGCTGCCGCTGCGATCTCACTTTTCGCAAGCATCACTCGATAGTTCCGCACTGCGCTGGCAACCGTGAGGGGGCCCTCGGCGCGCTGGACGTCCGGCTGAGGAACCCGGAACCAGATCAGGAGGAAGGTCGCTCCCATCGCGACCGCGAACAGATAGAACGGCACCTTGAACCCGTACGTTCCAGCCATGACAATGCCAATCGGGATGCCGGCAATCTGGCCGAAGGCCATGCCACTCATTACCCATCCCGTGGCCCATCCACGGCGGTGATACGGGAAGAAGTCTCCGATGTAGGAGACCGCCGAACCGCTGAGAATTCCACCGGCGCAGCCGGTAAACAGCCGGGCGGCAAGAAAGGAGAAGTACCCTTCTACGAAATAGTGCATCAGGAGGGACACCGTCATGACGGCGGTGCCGAGGAGCAGAATCCGACGACGCCCGATCTTGTCCGAGACGGGACCCGCGACGATCGCGAAGACCCCGACCATGATCGCGTAGGCCGAAACGAGCGTCCCTAGGCGGGACTCGCCGATACCCAACTCCTGGCCGATTAGTGGTAGGATCGGCGTGATGATCATGATCTGGCTACTGGCGGAGAAGACCAGTAGCCAGAGAGCGAAAATGATGATGCCGGTGGAGGCCTTGGGTGGATTCAAGGCCGTGGAGTCCTCAAGGGCCCTTGTGTCGTTTTTTCTGCAGTGCGGTTCATCGACTCTCCGGCGTGAGCCACCGGGCCTTCTGAGAAGGCCGTAGAGGGCTTCGAACCCACGAAGGTGTCCACGACCGTGAGCGAGTGCAACACCCCGACCCGGCGCGGCTCTGCTTCCATTTTTACGGGTGTGTACTTAATGTAATCAGCGAATTTGACGTGGTGGTCTGGTCTCCCTCGGTGGGGACCCCTCCGTAGGATCCTTCCCAACGTGCTTCATCGGTAGGTTCGACTCTACGGACTCCTGAGGGATTCGCAGCGTTGATGGGGCGTAGCTCAACCGGCAGAGCGCCTGGCTGTTAACCAGGAGGTTGGTGGTTCGAACCCACCCGCCCCAGTAGTTGGAAGATCTGATCCCGCAAGGTTTTATCGCCCTGTGGGGCTTTGCTTTTGAGGTCACGAAAAGACGATTGCATCTGGCGAGGGCAAAGAAGAGACGCTTCATCTGTCTTTTCTTTTCGTCGGGACGTTGGATTCTCAAGAGAAGCCGGATCGTAACGAGGCACCCGGTGGATCGACATTGGACCTTGGTCCTACTCCCCCCGGTCTTACGCGCGCGCCTCTTTGCCAGCCTGCACCTCGTACGCTTTGATGAGGGCTTGCGTCCCTTCGTCGGCACAACCGAGTCGTTCGACGATGTTAAAGAACTGGTGGGCCAGGCTGACACCGGGTAGTGCGAGCTTGACGTCGTTCGCGGCCTCCAGAACCAGTTTGAGGTCCTTCTGCTGCAGGCGCACCATGAATCCCGGGGCGAAGTCGCCCTTCAGGATGCGCGGGCCCAGATTCGTCAGGTTCCACGAGGCTGCGGCACCGCCGCTGATGGCATCCACCACCTTACCCACGTCCAGGTCGGAGGCTGCGGCCAGCATCAGGGCTTCGGCCATGGCCAGGTTCGCTACTGACACCGCGATCTGGTTGCAGGCCTTCGTCGTCTGACCGGCGCCGTTGCCGCCGATTCGGTTGATGTTCTTGCCCATCGCCTCGAACACGGGCAGACAGTCGTCGAACACACTCTGCTCACCGCCGACCATGATGGACAGCGTACCCTGCTGCGCGCCCACGTCGCCGCCACTCACCGGCGCATCGAGCATGTGCACACCCTTCTCGTTCAGGGCAGCGGCGATGTCCCGTGTGATTCGAGGAGAGATCGTGCTCATGTCGATGACCGTCGTTCCTTCACGGGCGGTCTGCAGCACACCGTTCTCGCCGAGGATCACATCCACCACGTCGGGTGTGTCCGTAACGTTGGTGATGATCACGTCGCTGCCGCTAGCTGCCTCGGCCGGCGTCGCCGCACGCTCGCCACCGGCGTCGATCACTTCTTGCACCCGCGGCCGGTCTGTGCGGTTGTAGACTTTGAGCGAGAAGCCCGCCTTGATCAGGTTCAACGCCATCGGCGCTCCCATGATCCCAAGGCCGACGAAGCCGATCTGTGTGGTACCGGGCGTGGCTGGCATATTCGATCTCCTAGTACAGGTGGAAGCAGTGTCGACGGTCCTGGGCGTCGGCGTCCTCGTAGATTTGCGCATCTGGTCCGGGACGGCCGGAATCTGAGCAGGATCCGCCCGGCGCGCACCCCCTCCTCTCCGAGAGCTTCGTCTATCGCCTTGTTAGTCTTCAGCCATGTCAGCACTTTACCGTTCGTTGTTGTTCGAAGTCGCCTGACAGAGCTCGGCAGCAGGTCACCCTAAGGTCTCCCACCACTCGAATTTCCCGGTACAGCCATGAGCGTTGACGAAGCCATTGACCAGGCGATGCGACCCCTCGCAGACCTGATCTCCCAGTTCATCTTCTATGCCGTACCCGTGGGGGGAGCGGAATTGCCTCTGATTGTGGCATGGCTCATCGCGGGCGGGCTGTTTTTCACCATCTATCTGGGCTTTATCAATGTGCGTGGGTTCAGACATGCTCTGGACCTGGTAAGAGGGCGCTACACGGATCCGTCGCAGCCGGGGGAAGTCACCCCGTTTCAAGCTTTGGCCACGGCGGTATCGGGTACAGTCGGGATCGGAAATATCGCCGGTGTGGCTGTGGCAATATCCCTGGGTGGGCCCGGTGCTACGATGTGGCTCATCATCGCTGGCCTGCTCGGCATGAGCACCAAGTTTGCCGAATGCACCCTCGCAGTAAAATTTCGGCGCACGCACAGTGACGGTTCCGTCAGTGGTGGGCCCATGTATTACCTGCAGCGCGGACTGGCGCTGAGAAAACTGCCACGGTTAGGCCGTGGGTTGGGGATATTTTACGCCGCCAGCATGGTGGTGGGCTGTCTTGGTATCGGTAACATGTTTCAGTCCAATCAGGCCGCCGCCATTCTGATCGACGTGACTGGAGGCAGCAACAGCTTCTTCAACGACAAGGCCTGGATATTGGGTCTTGTCATGGCCGTTACCGTGGCTCTGGTGATCGTCGGCGGAATTAAGAGCATCGCCAGAACCACCTCAAAGCTCGTCCCCTTCATGGCGGTGTTGTACGTAGTGTTGGCCCTGGCAATTCTGGCGTTCAATGCAGCAGAATTGCCCCGTGCCGTGGCCCAGATCTGGCAGGGTGCCTTCACCGCCGATGGCATCAGTGGTGGCTTGATCGGGGTCATGATCATCGGCTTCCGTCGGGCCGTATTTTCCAACGAAGCCGGCCTCGGCTCGGCTGCGATCGCCCACTCTGCTGTGCGCACGGACGAACCTGTCACAGAAGGGTTCGTCAGCCTGCTGGAGCCATTTATCGACACGGTGGTCATCTGCACCCTTACGGCTCTGGTTATCGTGACCACCGTCTACGATCCGGCAATGGCTTCCTCGGGTGTCAGCGGAATCGAAATGACCACAAGCGCGTTTGAGAGCGTCTTTTCCTGGTCACCCGTCCCACTGTCCATCGCGGCGGTGTTATTCGCCTACTCGACCATGATTTCCTGGGGTTACTACGGCTTGAAAGCGTTCACCTACCTCGCCGGACAGCATTGGCTCGCCGATATGGGGTTCAAACTGTTCTACTGCAGCTTCATCGTCCTTGGCAGCAGTGTCCAACTCGGCGCTCTGGTAGATCTGTCGGATGCCCTGGTATTTGTGGTGGCAATCCCCAACGTTCTGGGCTTGTATTTTCTCGCTCCGGTGGTGAAGAGAGAAATGCTTTCTTATCGAGAGAGACTCGAACGTTATTGATTTCGGGTCTTTTCGTGGGCAACTGAGAGGCTAGAGATGGCGAAGAAAAAGATGACCTCCTCTGAGGCGCTGGTCGAGACACTCGTGGCCGAAGGAGTGAAGGACGTGTTCGGCTTGGTTGGATCGGCGTTCATGGACGCGCTGGACCTGTTCCCAGACGCTGGTATTCGGTTCATTCCAGTGGCCCACGAGCAGGCGGCCGCGCACGCTGCCGACGGTTTGGCCAGGGTGACCGGAAGGCCTCAGGCCTGCATTGCTCAGAACGGGCCGGGCGCGGCGAATTTTGTCTCCGCCATCGCTGCAGCGTACTGGGCGCATTCTCCGGTAGTGGCCATCACTCCCGAGACGGGGTCCAAGGGGATCGGTACGGGCGGCTTTCAAGAGCTCGACCAGATGCCCATGTTCGAGAAGCAGACGGTCTACCAGGTGCGGGTCAACCGCCCGGATCGTATGGCCGAGCTGGCCAGGCGCTGCTTCTATCGGGCCAAGGCCGAGCTCGGCCCGACCCACCTGAACATTCCCCGGGACTATTTCTATGGCGACATCGAAGATGAGATCGTTGCCACTCCGACTCTGGGGGCGGGTCGCCCGCCCCACAGGGATATTGAAGCTGCGATCGGCCTGCTGAAGGCTGCCGACTATCCAGTGATCGTCTCGGGGGCGGGCGTCAGTCAGGGCGACGCCCTGGACGAGATCACGGCCTTGGCGGAGTACCTGAGCGCGCCGGTGGTCAACACATATCTGCACAACGACACCTTTCCGTACAGTCACGAACTCGGTTGCGGACCGATCGGCTACTGTGGCTCCAAGGCGGCCATGCGGACCCTCGCCAAAGCGGATGTGGTGTTGGCCTTGGGAACCAGACTGGGGATCTTCGGCCTGCTCCCCCAGTACGGGATCACCTACTGGCCCGAGGAGGCCAAGCTCATTCAGGTGGACAGAGACCTGAAGCAATGGGGCTTGAGCAAGATTCCGAACGTCTTTTCCGTGGCCGACGTGAAGGAGTACGCGACGGAGTTGCTGCGGGAGTTGAAGAACGTCCAGCCGAACACGCAGAGAAACGAAGAGCGCATCGCCGACGTAGCCAGAGAAAAGGAGACGTGGGACAAGGAGCTCGAAGACTGGTCGTCGTCTACGAACGAGCTGATGCATCCGCGGCGCTTTCTCTGGGAACTGACTCGCGCTCTGCCCGAGGACGCGCTGGTGACCACGGACATCGGCAATGCCTGCTCCATCACCAACGGGTATCTCAGATTCAACGGGCCCCGACAGCACCTCGCTGCCCTGACCTGGGGCAACTGTGGGTTCGCCTACGGCTGCGCCATGGGGGCCAAGATTGGCAAGCCGGATGCGCCCGTCTTCGCGATTCAGGGGGACGGCGCATGGGGTATCAGTGGGTTGAGCGAAGTGATGACCGCCGTCCGGGAGGACATTCCGGTTGTCGCCATCGTCATCAACAACCACGAATGGGGGGCGGAGAAGAAGAATCAGATCGACTTTTACGGCGACCGCTTCGTCGGGGTAAACCTTCCGGACAATCCCGATTTCGCCAAAGTGGCCGAGGCGATGGGCGCCAAGGGGTTTACCGTCGAGGACTACCAGGATGTGCAGGACGTGGTTCGGGAAGCCATCGCTTCCGGCAAACCCTGCGTGATCAACGCCGTTGTCGAGGGCGGAGAAAAGGTGCTGGCGGAGCCTTTCCGACGGGATGCACTGGAGATGCCGACCCGCCATCTCGACAAGTACGCACACCTGAGTCTGGAATAGAAGCAGGACACAAGAGAAGCAGGAACACCTATGTCCGATACGAAAGACTTGCTGTCCAATTATGATGCCCGAGACATCATCGAGAAGGACAAGAAGCATCTGTGGCATCACATGGTTCAGCACAAGATTTTCGAGTCGCAGGATCCGAAGGTCTTCGTTGAGGGCGAGGGGGCTCGGCTCAAGGACATTGATGGAAACGAGTATCTGGACGGCGCCTCGGGCGGCGTTTGGTGCGTCAACGTCGGCTATGGGCGCGAGAGCATCGCGAGGGTCATATACGACCAGTTGGTGAAGCTGCCCTACTACGCTGGAGTAGCCGGGACGATTCCGGCGGCCCAGTTCGCGGAGAAACTGACCGACCTGCTGCCCGGTTTGGACCATGTCTTTTTTGCAGGCAGTGGCTCCGAGGCCAACGAAAAGGCCTTCAAGATGGTCCGGCAGATCGCTCACTTGAACGAGAACACGAAGTCCAAGGTGCTGTACCGCGACCGTGACTATCACGGAACCACGATCGCCTGCCTGGCCGCATCAGGTCAGCCGGAGCGCGAAGAGGCGTACGGCCCATTCCCGGACGGATTTGTGGGCATCCCCCACGCCCTGTGCTATCGCTGTCCCTTTGGCCTGGCCTATCCCGATTGTAACATCGAGTGCGCCCGTGCCTTGGAGGATGTGATCCGGGAGGAGGGTCCTGAGACGGTGGGCGCCGTCATTCTCGAGCCGATCACGGCGGGTGGCGGTGTCATTCCCCCGGTCGAGGAATACTACCCCATCATTCAGGAGATCTGCAGAAGATACGGTGTCATTCTGATCATCGACGAGGTCGTCTGCGGCTTTGGGCGGACCGGGTCGATGTTCGGTTTCGAACACTATGACTTCACGCCGGACATCGTGACCATGGCCAAGGGCATGGCCAGCGCCTACGCGCCGATCTCGGCTACGGCCGTGCGAAGCGATATTTTCGAGAAGTTCGTCCACGATCCGAGTCGCAAGTACGCCTATTTCCGGGACATCAGCACGTACGGTGGCTGCACCGCCGGGTTTGCGGCCGGCCTGGAGAATCTGCGCATCCTCGAGGAGGAAGACCTCGTTGAAAACGCTCGCTTCGTCGGGGATTACCTCTGCGACCGCCTTCGGGAGCTGTCCGACTACGAGTACGTCGGGGATGTCCGAGGCAAGGGACTGTTTGCCGGCCTGGAGCTCGTGGAAGACAAGTCCTCGAGGACGCCTGTGAGCGAGGACGTGATGAACGCGGTCATGCGAAGGATCACCGAGGAGGGCGTGCTGGTTGGCAAGACTACCAGGAGCGTTCCCGGCTTGAACAACACCATCAACGTCGCCCCGCCCTTGATCGTCACCAGAGCGGATGTCGACGAGATTGTCGATGCGGTGAAGGTAGGCGTCGAGCGCGGTTGCCAGGAGGTCTTGGACTGAGTCGTCTGCTTGTTTGAGTTGTCTACGTGTTATGGATTACCAAACGGGTTGGACAGATCGGGATTGTTGACGTAGCTGGTGTCGGTCAACGTGTGCAGAAAGGCAATAACGAACTGTATGTCCTGAGGTGATAGACCCAATCCGGCACCGAACCGCACGAGTGGTAGCGGGACCTGCACTTGGGCTCCCCAACTGCACAACGGGCTGATCTACCTCAGCGACATGCACTCCGGTCTCTGGGTATTCAACCCGTTGTGCTTAGAACCTCGACACGTAGTCCGAGTCGCCGCCCACTCGGGGCGCTGTTAGAACGACCAGTAACTCTGCTTATGAGGGGCGTTTTCCCGTGAACGGCCGTGGCTGTCCGCCGCCACCGCGGCCGCCGCCCTCAATGGTCCCCGTGAGGGTCGCACCATCGATGGTACCCGAGTACGTCTGCGTGATGGTGTTGTCGCCGAAGGTCCTGATGAGAGTGAACGAGAACGAGCTCCCGTCGATCTTACCGTCCGAGATCTCAACGGCCTGGGGGCCACCACCACCACCACCACCACGACGACCGCGCGTGGTGGTGACAGTTCCGGTGAGCGTCATGCCATCTACGGTAAGCGAGAGCGTCGAGGTCCGTGTGCCGCGTCCAGTCTCCTGGGAGAGCTCCCACATTCCGGCCAAGTCTTGAGCCGAGGCCGGTGCGGGTGCCATGGCCACCACTGCTGCAGTGAGCAAGGCAGTAAGAAGGGCGCCGTGCTTCATAAGATACTCCGGTTAGAGGCATCACAAGCGTGAAATACAGACCCCCAAGGGGTACCGAGTGTTAAGCCCGACATGAGGACTGGACAGAATGTGTTGGGAAGAGGACTGTTGTCACCCATGACCAGTCACGGGGGAACACAGGTGAAACTCAGGCGAAGCTCAGGTGAAGCTCAGGAGGAAACGATGAGCAGTCCGAAAACGGCCGTGATCTCGAAACAGTCCAGCGCCCGTCGCTCCTTCATCAAACAGGTGCTCGCCACGGGCGCTGCGGTCTCGGCATCGAGCGCGTTCGCTGGTCGCGTTGCGGCAAGCATGAGCCAGGCGCGGGGGATCGTGGCTCTCGATCACGTCGCGATTCCGATCCAGAACGTCGAGGAGATGGTGTCGTTCTATCGAGAGCTCGGGTTCGGCGTGCGTGAGGCCGGGCAAATCGTTTCCATTCATTTTGGCGATCAGAAGATCAACTTCCACCGTCCGTCTCTATGGCAGAGCGGGACGTTTACGCTTCGAGCGGCCGCAGCGCAGCCGCCGTGCGGCGACTTCTGTTGGGTGTGGGAAGGCTCAGAGGCCGCGCTTGCCGAGGTGTTGGCGCGTGCTGAGGCTGAGATCGTTGCGGAGGGGGAGCGGGCCGGTGGACGTGACGGTGGAGACGCGGTAGGTCAGAGCGTCTATATCCGTGATCCGGACGGGAATTTGCTCGAATTCATCCGGTATTCGTAAGAGGTTAACCTTCCTCCAGTCCCAGCGCCCACCGGATGCCCCCGGTGACATGGGCTCGGAAGACCGGGTCATTGCTCCAGATATCGTCCCGGTGGCCGAGCGAAGTGTAGAACGATCTGCCCTCGCCGAAGTCTTGGTACCAAGCCTGGGGGTAGTCGCCACCCGCCTGCACGCCGTCGAGCCCCCCCAGGTCGGTCTTTCCGGTATCGATGCTGAGTAATACGTGTACGCGATCGCGTGAAAATCCGATCGGGATCTGGTTGCCGAAGAGCACGTCCACGTTCTCGTCGGGTCGGTCCGCCCTCCACGGTGCCGTGCCGTACAGGTAGAGCTCGTCGACGATTGGCCAACTGTCTCCCAGCATTCTCGTCGCGGGATGGTCCGTGTCCTCGACGTTGAGAACGAAGACGTGGTTCTGCTGGATCGCTTGGCGGAAATAGCCGCCCAGCATCTCCCCGAACTCCGGAGTGTTGTAGAGGGTCAGAGCCGCGCAGTGGACACCGACGAAGCCGCCGCCATCGTTCACGAAATTGATCAGCGCACTCTTCTGCGAGTCAGTGAGAGGCAGATTGCCGTTGGTCATCATCATGACACCGTCGAACTGGGCCAGATACTCCGCCGATATGATCGAGAGATCGAGGCTCTCGGCGTCCTGTTGGTATCCCTGCAGTGTCGTCACCTCGAATCCCGCGCGCTGTCCCCACGAGGTCACGGCGAGTTCGGCGGGCCCGAGGCTGGTGTGCTTGTACAATCCGGCGTGGGTGAGGAAGAGCAGCTTGCTGGGCTGCTGCTGGGCAGCCGCTCTTTCGCCGAGGAGGGCAACTCCGGCCACTGCCAAGACGCAGCTGATCCATAGTGTCGAGGCTAGCGAGTATTTTCGATTCTTGACCATGGCCGGGGCTCCTAGGTAGCGGTGGTGCGAGAACGGTCATTATGGCACGTCACATCCGGGGGCGGAAAGAGGGAGGGGAGGATTAGCGGTCCCAGGCGTCCTGTCCTACGTTCTCGGTTCGAAGGTCCCACGGGCATCGGGGCCGAGAGGAAGCAACTCTGGTGGCCACCAGACGTGATCCCACACCCGTAGGGAGTGAACGATGAATCGGTTCGCAACTCTTGCCGCAGCAGGTCTGACGGTCTTCGCAGCGGCGATCACACTGGCGCCGCCCACCGTGGCTGGCCAGTCCTACCGGCCGGTTACCGACGAGCGGTTGGAGAGTCCCGAACCCGAGAACTGGCTTTCCTATCGGGGGACCTACAACGGGTGGGGATACAGCCCGCTCGACCAGATCGACGTGTCCAACGTGCGGGATCTCAAACCAGTGTGGGCGTTCTCGACAAACACTACAGGAGGCCACGAGTCGCCACCCGTGGTCAATGACGGGGTGATGTTCATCACGACTCCGGGCAACCTATTGTATGCTCTGGACGCCGAGACCGGTGACTTGCTGTGGCGCTACCGGCACAACCTTCCTCAGGGTCGGATCGCGTTTCACGACACCAACCGGGGTGTGGCGTTGTTCGGAGACAAGGTGTACATGGCCACGCTGGACGCCCGAGTGGTGGCGCTCGATGCCCGTACCGGCGATGTCGTGTGGGATACGCCGGTGGCAGACAATAGCGCGGGGTACTACATGACCATGGCGCCGCTGGCTGCACGGGGTAAGGTCATGGTCGGGGTCTCCGGCGGGGAGCTGGGTATCCGCGGTTTTGTCGTGGCGCTCGATACGGAGACGGGCGAGGAAGTCTGGAGGACCTTTACGGTGCCTGCACCGGGCGAGCCGGGAAATGACACGTGGCCAGAGGGGGCATGGCGTACGGGTGGGGCCGCGGTGTGGCTCACTGGGCATTTCGATCCTGACCTCGGTCTCACCTATTGGGGCACTGGTAACCCGGGCCCTTGGATCGGAGACCAGCGCCCGGGGGACAATCTCTACACCAACTCGGTGATCGCCCTCGCTATCGAAACCGGCGAACTGGTAACTCATCACCAATACCATTGGAACGGGTCCTGGGACTGGGATGAGGTTTCGACGCCGCTCCTCATCGACGTGGAGCGAGACGGGCGTACGATTCCGGGGCTCGTTCATCCGGGCCGGAATGGGTACCTGTGGCTTCTGGAGCGCAGTGCCGAGAACATCCGGTATGTGGACGCCCAGCCTTTCGTGCGCCAGAACGTCTTTACCAGCCTCGACCCCGAGACGGGTCGGCCCACGTACGATGAAGACCGGAAGCCCGGTACCGGGAAGCCGGCTGATTTCTGCCCGTCGCTCTGGGGGGGCAAGGACTGGCCACCGGCGGCTTACAATCCCATGACCGGACTTCTCTACATCCCGGCCAACGAGAACCTCTGTGGGAGCAGTGTGGGAGTGGAGGTCGAGTACCAGGCGGGGCGCTCCTTCACCGGCGCCAGTACGGGGATGAGTGTGGCCCCCGGGGCCGACCATATCGGCGAGTTACAGGCCTGGGACATGAATACGGGCCAACGTGTGTGGACCCAGGAGTTCGACTCCCAGAACTGGGGGCCCGTGCTCACGACCGGAGGGGGACTCGTCTTCGCGGGTGGTACGAGCGACCGCTACTTCAGGGCGTTCGATGCCCGAACCGGCGAAATCCTGTGGCAGCAGCGCACTAATTCCGGGGTCATCGGCGTGCCGTCCACCTACATGGTGGATGGAGTTCAGTACGTCGCGATTCAGTCGGGCTGGGGTGTGGACGCCGCAGCGATGGGACGGCGCCTTGATGGGTTGCGTGACACGAGTAATTTCGTGCCGCAGGGCGGCGTGGTCTGGGTGTTCGCGATCGAGAACTAGTGTGGTGTAGCTGGTTCAGTTCGCGGCGAAGTGCTCCCGGAGCAGTGCGTTCAACTGGTCGGCGGCTTCCTCCGGGATCCAATGGCTGACACCCTCGATGACCTCGAAGCGATACGGTCCTTCGACGTACTTCTCGGTCAGCTCAGCGCCCTCACGCCCGAGTGCCGTGTCCTCCGTGCTCCACACGAACATCGTGGGCATGCCGATCGGGGTTACCGCGGCCCCACCCGCGCCCAGGTTCATGGCACCGTACCAGTTGAGCGCGGCCTGTAGCGCTCCCGGCTCGCTCAGAAGGTCCACATAGACCTGCACGTCTTCGTCGGAGAGCCCACCCCCACTCCAAGCGGCGTAGATGCCGCGCAGACCCTCGGCGTCGTTCGCGAGGAAGGTCGCCGCGGCACTGTCGGAGGCGAAGAGCTGGAAGTAACCGGAGCGCTCCGCCTGGTCACCTGTCGAGCTTCGGAGTGCTTCGCTGAACGCGTAGGGGTGAGGGACCGACAGAGGCACAAGCGAGATCACACGGTCGGGGTTCGTGAGCCCGACGTTCCACGCCACGGCCGCACCCCAGTCGTGCCCCACCACGTGAAAGCGTTCTTTCCCCAACACGTCGGCCATTCCGACCACGTCAGCGACGAGGTTGCCGACGGCGTAAGCCTCCACACCCTCCGGTCTGGCGCCTGGAGAATACCCGCGCTGATCGGGCGCCACGACCCTGAAGCCCATCTCGGCGACCGCGGGGATCTGATTCCGAAATTCGTATGAGCTTTGGGGAAAACCGTGGAGCATAAACACCAACTCACCGTCTACAGGTCCGGCGGCTATTGCGTCGAACGTGAACTCCCCGACTTGCAGTTGGATTCGCTCCATCGCCGTCTCGCCCGAGGCCACGGCCTCGATCATTGCCTCCCCGTCCACTTCTTCGGCTTCGTCCTGACCCAGGCACGCCACAAGTGCGAGCACGGACAGAATGGTGATCGACCTCATCGCTCTCACGGATACCTCCGAGTTGTCGTTACGCCAACGAGCGGCGTTCAACTGACGGCGTTAGCCGAAGACGGCGGGCCGCTGCTGACCCGAGCATATCTGCGGTGGGCGACGAGTGCAACGATCGGAGGGCCCATCGTCGTCTAGTCTGCCTGTAGTTTCACTCGCGGTGGGACGGATCAGCCGAAGCGACTAGACCAGACTGCTCGCGACGAACGCGTTGGTGGCTTGGAGCGTGGCCAGGATTGAGGTCCTCTCGACCCCGTCGCTGACCGAGGCAGCACCCGTCAGAGGAATCTGGCGGCCGCGGACCACCGCCTCCACCAGCACCACGACCGTATCGTGTTGCGGATGGCGGAGGCGCCGTGCGGACAGGAATCTGAGCACGACGCTCGGCCCGTCTTCACGGCCGGCTCGAAGAAACTGCTGGGTCACGCCGAGGACGGTATTGGCTGGCACCTCCAACGAATCCTCCTCTGTCTCGGCAGCTTCGCGTTCGGCACCGATGGAACGGTCTTCGTTGGCCAATCGCACAGAAATCGCAAAGCTACCTTGCGGGTTCTTGTTCAATCTTATGACACGCTGGGGGCCGGCCCTCCCGGCATCACTGTGTGGGTCTTGGCACCAGACCCGGTGGGATACGCGCTCTTGTCGCGTCCTCGAAGTCGTACGCGTAGGCCAATAGCTCTGCTTCGGTCCAAGTGTCTCCGATGAAGGCCAAGACGAACGGCGTCCCGTCGTCGTAGTAGGCGAAGGGCACCGTGACGACTGGCAGACCCAGAGCGTTTACTATGTTGCTCGGCAGCTCCGGATGATTGTTGGGGCTGTACTCGGGACGTGTGAGGTCTTCCACGAGGTCCCTGATCGGCGCGCCCGCCTGAGGAAAGAACAACCCGTCGAGATCGAAGATCTCGAAAACCGCCCGGTACAGCTCTCTCATCTCCTGCCGCCAGGCCTGGAAGGCGTCGCCTTCCTCCGTCGCACTCGGTCGGGTCGGTGCGCGGTCGACTCGCCCGGGGAACTCCTCGTCCGTCAGCGCCTCCCACTCGGCGACGCTATGGAACTGGGCCAGATCCCCAAGACCTCTCAGATAGACGAGCATGCTGTAGGACCCTACCGAAGGCACACGGGGCCGCGCTTGATAGAGTTCGACGAAATCGCTGTTGAGGAACGGGTCGTCTACGACCACAGCGCCCTGGTCGGCCAGGGTCGCGATCGCTTGCCGATACAAGGCCTCCGTTTCCGGCGCAAGTGGGAGCCAATCGTCCCGCCAGCCAACGCCGACCAGCCCAAAGCGCTTGCCCTCCAGCGCGGAGTCGTTCAGTAGGGCGGTGTACCCCTCCTCCGGGATGTGGTCCACGGCGGCGTACGTGGCGAGATCCTCTGCGGTGGGGCCCGCGATGACGTCCAATGTGCTCGCTGCGTCGTAAACGGTTTTGGCGAGTGGTCCGACGACGTCGAGGTAGGTGGCGTCAATCGGAACGACACCGTGCAAAGGAACGAGTCCGAAGGTGGGCTTGATGCCCACGAGTGCCTGGGCGGCTGCCGGGTTCTGGATCGATCCTCCGGTTTCGGTGCCCAGCCCGAGCACAGCGAAGTTGGCGTTGACGGCCGTCGCCGTCCCGCCGCTCGATCCTCCTGGGGCTCTGCCTGTGTCGTAGGGGTTGAGGGTCACCCCGGCGACCGAGCTTCGCGTACGGGTACCGTCTCCCGCGAAATCGGGCAGGTTGGTCTTGCCGAGCACGATGGCACCGGCCTCTCGGAGTCGCGCGACAGCCACGGCGTCTTCCTGAGGGATCATGTCGACGCCCCCGGTCGCTTCACTGAATCCGGAGAAGCCGGCCGTAGTTACGAGGCCTCCGTAGTCCAGGTTGTCCTTGATCACCACCGGCACACCGTGGAGCGGACCGCGTGGCCCTGTCGAAGCATACTCTTCGTCGAGCGCGGCGGCGATCGCCAGCGCGTCCGGGTTCATGGAGATCAGGGCGTTGTAATGGTCTTCATAATGGTCGATCTGGTCGAGGAAAGCCGTTGTGACCTCGACGGCCGTAAACTCTCCGGCCGCATATGCGGTCTGGATGTCCTGGACGGTGAGCTCGACGACGTCGATCGCCCCGGACCCGATCGCACGGGGCCCGGCGGTTGAGGGCGTGGAGGGGGCGGCTACGGTCGAACACGCCTGCAGCAAGCATGAGAGAAGAAGTACTATCGGGGCCTTGGAGCGGAGAACAAGAAAGTGCAAGGTCGGCGACCTACCGGCGTTCGGTAATCGCCTCGTCGACACCCGTCTTGAACTCCTCGCGGAAGCCCCTGCCGCTGGCCGGCGAGACCTGCGCCATGACGATGGTGACCATGTTTTCGGTCGGGTCAATCCAGAAGCGTGTTCCCGCGGAGCCGTCCCACCAGAAGTCGCCGTCGTTGACCGGGTAGGCGTACTGGCTGGCGTCCATGACGATGCTGAACCCGAAGCCCCAACCTTGGCCGAGTGTCGGGCGGCCGAAGCCGATCGGAAGGAGCGCGTCGGGAATACGATTAACCGTCATCATTGCTATCGTTTCGGGCTGGAGCACCCGATTTCCGTCCAGTTCACCACCGTTCAGGAACATCTGAGAGAAGCGGAGGAAGTCCATCGTGGAGGCGACCAGGCCGACTCCGCCCTCAATCAGGACGGGCTGCTCGGTGAAGGGGATCTCCTCCATCTGGTACGGCCGGAGCTCACCCTCGCGGGACGCACGGTAGACCGTGGCAAGGCGATCGGCCCGCTCGGGTTCGACCCAGAATCCGGTGTCCGTCATGCCGAGCGGCCCGAAAACGCGCTCCTGGAGGTAATCTTCCAATGGCTTACCCGACCAGACTTCGACAAGCCTCCCCAGGATCGTGGTCGAGATGCCGTACCGCCAATTCGTGCCCGGATCCTCGAACAGGGGTGTGCGCGCCGCATTGTCGACCATCTGCTCGACAGAAATAGAGCGTAGACGCACACCTTCGGCCCGATAGATTCCAGAGCTTCGGCTTCCTAGTCCGGACGTGTGGAGCAGGAGGTGCTCTACGGTGATATCGCCGTCACGCGACTGGGTTTGATCCATATCGGGTGACCCTGCATCGGCGAAAACCCTCTGACCCATGAACTGGGGCAAATACCGCGATATGGGATCGTCGAGCTGGAAGGCTCCCTCCTCCCACAGAATCATCGCGGCAAGGCTGGTCATCGAGCGGGTCATCGAGTAGAGCCTGAAGATGGCGTCTTTCGGCATCGGGCGAGCGGCTTCGATGTCCGCCTGTCCCAATGCCTCCATGTAGACCAGCCGTCCGTCCCGGACGACGGCGGCCACGACGCCCGCGATGTGCCCTTGGTCGATGTGCGCCTGTAGGCCGGCGGTCACGCGGTCGAGTTGTGCGCTCGAGAGCCCCACGGACTCGGGTGCGGCTGTGGGGAGGCCCTGCGCGGAGGCCGGAGCATCGAACACCACGATGACCAGCACGATGGCCGTGAGGAGAATGGTTTTTCTCATGGTTGGGATATCGTGGCGTGAAGAGCGAAACCGCGCAACCGAGTGATTCATTCGTCCTCCTCAGTGGAGAGTCGGCGCCTGAGGTGCCGGTGAAGCCCGCTCACGCCTCGATGCGCCACGTTCTTCGCCGCTACCCGGTTCGCCTGCGCCATCGCCGGCTCCAGTTGATCCCCTCGTAGGAGCCCGGCGAGGAGCGTGGCTCCCCAGACATCTCCACAGCCCGTGGGATCCCCCATCACTTCGGAGTCCTCGGCGGGTGCGACCCCACTGCGTGCGGGTCTGGGGGTTGCCACTCGATACCGGGTGTCGGGCCAAAGGGAGGGATCACTGTTGAATGCGGCGTCCGCGACGTACCCGGCCCCGTTGGCTCCGAGCGTAATGGTGATCAGCTTCAGCTCGGGACCCACGATCTGCGCGGCCAATGCCCATGGATCTCCCACCGCTCGCCCGAGTAGCTCGAACTCCTCGGCGTTCATCTGCACTGCGTCGAAGCAGCGAAGCCACGCTCCCCAAGACGGTAACTCCCGGGGGACGCGAAGGCCGCTGCTGCCGACACCCAGAAAGAGCGAATGTAAATCGGCGTAGGCAGGTCCGGCGAAACCACTTCGGAGGGACTGAGCCGTATCCAGCTCCATCTCGAAGCCCGAGATGAAGTTTACGTAGAGGGCGTCGCACGTCCGTACCAGGGGCTCGAGCTCTGCCCACAACCAGGGCGGCACACCCCCGGTCAGGCGCTCGGTACGCCGCTCCGGCCCGGTGTAGACGAGTTCCACCCGGTTGTTCAGTTCAGGGACGACCCGAATCCCCGTCTCCACGTCGATCCGCGGAAAGGATCGCAGAAATCTCCATGCCGACTCCGACAGGTCGGACCCCACTTTGACGATCGGTACGATTTCCCAATTATCCGGGAGAGCGGCCTCGAAAGCCGATAAGGCGTACGCCACCCCGCCCCACCCTTCCACCTGCTCGGGCTGACCATCCCGATATCTGATCGTATCCCAAACGAGAGTCCCGACGACTCCGAGGCGTTTGGGAGTCGTTTCATACATTGAATGCGACCCTCAGCGGAGCTCCATGGACGCCTGTACAATATGTGGCGTCGCCCTGATCCGCAGCATAAGGTTCATCGAATAGCATTGTTTCCAACCGCCGAGTCAAAACCAGCCTTGAATCCTCTACGACGTTTTGCGCACGAAGCGACCATATCGCGATCCCTGGCCGTCCAAGAAGGTGCTGGCATACATCGAGGCCAAGTCCGGGACCGAATTCGATGGGGGCCCTCGCCCACGCGTTTACGGCGATGATGGGCCAATGGGAACCCCGACTCAGGACCCTCGTCAGGGATGAGACGCCGCCGGCCGCCGTGGGCTTCCCGGCCTCGACTGACCAAAATTCGGGGCCACCCGAATAGGTCCGAGTTGCCCTACGCCACACCCCCGGAATAGGTTGTCCCTTTCCGAGCTTCAAGAGAAGACCCCGACCACACCGCTAGGAGTTGTGAAATGATTCCGTCTAGACTGGCCCTCCTGGGGCTTATGCTCGTCGCGTGCAGCGATTCCGCTTCCGTCCAGATCGTCCTGCCGGACGAGGGGCCGTTTGAAGAGGGCAGCTCGGTGATGGTGACGCTGGAGGTCTCTGGCTTGACTATCGCTTCTGCGGGTACGACTGACCCGGGTACGGGTCACCATCATCTGATGATCGACCGCGACCTTCCGGTGGGCGGCCTACTGATCCCGTCCTTCCCGGGGCAGGTCCATCTGGGTCAGGGTCAGGTGGAATACGAAATTGAAGGTCTGGATGCCGGAGAGCACATGATCATCGCCGTGGTGGGCGACGGGACGCACATTCCTCTGGATCCTTGGGTCGTCGACACCGTACGCTTCGTCATCGAGTAGTTATGGCGAGGTCCCCCAGCGTGGGATCGGCTCGTCGGGGAGTGTGAAACGAGCGTACTGGTTGACGAGAGGCGGTCGGTCGACCTCGGGAATCATGCGGTTCAGGGTCATCACGAAGGTGGCGTCCTCGGCGCCGCCCCTGCCGAACGTCCACGTCAGCTCGTTTATGCCTCGCGGGTCGGGCTGAGTTCGTGGGCCGCGGCTCCCTCGCAGAATCCATGTCGGCGGCGAGGGCCACACACCAGGCGTTCAGTTCACCAAGCGTGGTCGGTCGCACAGAGAGGGTAACAAAAATGAGCGCGGAGAGGGGGCACCCTCTCCGCGCTCATTTTTGTCGTGCTTGCGTATCGTGCTAGCGTATCGTCCTAGCGGGGACGGCCACACAAGTCCGTAAGCGAGCATCGATTGTAGTCGACAATAACGCGATCCAAGGTCTGCACCCACTTGGCGGCTTCTGCTGTGCCGGAGCCAAAGTCGAACGTCATAATGGCTGTACCGTCGGTCATAGTATCTGCGGTAAGCGTCAGGTCGTCACCGGAGTGGACGAACGACCAAACCCCATTCACCGCAGCAGCTTCGTTGATTATCATCACGTCGCTGCTCGTGGCTGCCTGGCAGTACTCGATCTCTGCCGCCGCGTCCACGCAGTACGTTTCCAGCGGGTACAGAGAGGCATCGAGCGATATCGAGCCGAAGCCCGCTATGGGCTGGTTCGTAGCCATGGTGTCGGGATAGTTGATAACCGACAACATGGTGCCGTCGTCGTACAAGAAACGCCACGCGTCGGTGACACCGTCTTGCTCGACGGGGTCCCCTGCAGTACCGGCTAACATGTTTACGACGGTATTAGGAGATGCTACCTGCGTGACGGTCCACGTTTGGACCGACCAGGTGCCCCTCAAGCTAAGCATTTCTGGGTTGATTGCTGTTGAGTCACCGCACGCGGTCATCAAAATCATGGCCAGCGGGAAAATCGTCAGACGTCTGTTTCTCATCGTCCCCTTCCTTTCTTGAAGAAGTTCCTTAGAACTATATCCCTTTTGCCCCGTTGCGGCGAGTACGCACATACCCCGGCAACTTATAGGGCGCGAAAAGGAGGCCGTCAAGGGCGCTCCTAGGTTGGGCGAATGACTGCGTTGTGATAGGACTCGCCGGCACCGCGCATCCTGTCAGAAGACGGGGACGCCTATAATGTTAGAAGAAGGGCCAACTCCTGCCAAGTGGAGGGTGGTCATTGAGCCCCGGCGAGGGCTTGGAGGGGGCCGCGCTCCCCTCCGCGATCGTCGTGGCAGTGGTGGTCAGATGTCTGAATTTCATTTGTATCCGTCCCTTTGATTAATGAGAGTTCTCATAACAAGTATGTCTATGGAGCAGCGACTGTGGTGAGTACTTTCTTGGCTCACCGCGGTGCACCGCGGAAACACGCGGACGCGGCGAGACGCTCTTCGCCGGCAAACGCTTCCTGAGTGCGACGCGAGCAACGTGCCGTGATCCCTGCCCTTGCCGAGCTGGGGGTCGATGGCTTGGATGTGGTATGGACCACCCTAGACCTACCTTCGCGCGCGCCTCTAACAACGACGGGGGGCCCCTATCGCTGACCGTCGCGTCGTAGTGGTCGGTGGTGGCGTGATCGGCGTGTGCTGCGCCTATTTCTTGGCCAAGCAGTCGGCCGAGGTGATCCTGGTGGAGCGCGGCGAGATTGGTGGAGCTGCTTCGTTCGGCAACGCCGGATCAATCGCGCCCGGGCATCCACCCCTCAACAAGCCGGGCAGAATCCGGCGCTCGCTCCTGGACCTTCTCAACCCCAAGAGCCCGCTTTACATCCCGGTTCGATGGGATCCCGGCCTGTTCCGGTGGCTGTGGACGTTCCGAACGTTCTGCACCGACCACCACCTGGCGGCGAGTATGGAGGCGTTGGCACCGCTCGGGCATGCCTCTCTCGACCTGTTCGACGGCCTGGTAGCATCCGAGAATCTTGCCTGCAACTACGAGCGTAGTGGCTACTATGAGATCTGCCGTACGAAGGAGGGACTGGTTGAAGCGGCACATGACGCTTCCATGATGCGGCAATACGGCTATCACCCCCGGGAAATGTCCGGAGATGAATTGAGGGAGATCGAGCCCGCCATTCTGGAGAGTGTCGTGGGTGGCGTTTTTTTCCCGGAGGCCGCGACATGCGACCCTCATCGGTTCGTCCTCGAGCTGGCTGACCGATCGGTTCGCCGCGGAGTTCGGATCGAAACTGGGCGCGGCGTCTCGGAGGTCCTGAGTACCGGGAGCGCCGTAAAGGGTGTGCGTCTCGAGGACGGGAAGATCCTCGACGCGTCGGCGGTGGTGCTGGCAACGGGATCCTACAGCGCGAGCCTGACGAAAAAATTCGGACTCCGCCTCCCGGTACGCGCGGGAAAGGGGTACCACCGGGATCTGGAGCTCGAGGACGCCAGCGCCCGCCTACTGGATGTTGCGTGTATTCTTGCCGAGACGTCTGTATTTTGCACGCCCATCGCGGGGTTCACACGGTTGGCCGGAACCCTCGAGTTCTCGGGGGTCAACCACGAGATGCGACCGCGACGCCTGGAACAACTGACCCTCGCGGCGGAGGATTACCTCCATGGTGTTCAGGGCGCTGTGATCCGCTCGGAATGGTGCGGGCTCAGACCCTGTACTCCGGACGGGATTCCGTACGTGGGTCCGGTCCCGGGGCAGTCCGGGCTCTTTGTGGCTACAGGGCACGCCATGCTCGGGCTTACGCTGGGTCCGGTGACCGGAAAACTGATCGAGGGGTATGTGTCGGAGGGACGTACGTCACTTCCCGCGGGTGCCCTCGGCCTCGAACGGCTGTAGTGAATGGCTCGAAGGGTTTCGTTTAGCGGGATCGTGGTTTTATCGTTTTCAAGGGTAGCACTCCTCCATGCAGGAGAGCAGTGCCCCTCTACGCAGGAGAGATGAGCGTCACATGACCCCTTGGGTGAAGCGGCTTTTGGTGACGAATGTGATCGTGTTCCTGGTGGTGCAGCCGAGAACGCTCCTGTACGCCCTCCTGACTCTGTTCCCCCCAGCCGTCGTGGGGCTCGACCAGGTCGACGTTTTGGGAGTCAACGGGGCCTTCATCCCGGACATACCGTTCAGACCTTGGACGCTCTTCACGTACATGTTTTTGCACGCGGGTTTCATGCACCTGCTCTTCAACATGGTCGGACTTTTCTTCTTCGGACCGCGCCTCGAAGCGCGGTTGGGTTCGAGAGGATTCCTGGGACTCTACTTCCTGAGCGGTCTCGGCGGTGCTGCCTTTACATTCATCAATTTCGGCGCTCCTGTCGTGGGCGCGTCGGCGGCGGTTTACGGCATCATTATTGGCTTCGCCATGTATTGGCCACGGGAGTTGATCTACATCTATGGGATTGTGCCAGTGCAAGCTCGTTGGCTCGCAGCCTTCGTCGTGGCCGTCAGCTTGTACAGCGGGTTCTCGGGATCGGCCGACGGCACGGCACACTTCGCCCACCTAGGCGGGCTCGTGGTGGGCGCCTTGTACCTTCGTTTGCGCGACCGGCATTTGGGCAAGGATCTGCGGGATTTCCAGCGCAAGGTCAACCAGACCCCGTCGGTGGAGGGATCGGAGCGCGAAGCTCGAAGACGCTGGGCCTCTATCAACTTGTCGTCGATGCACGAGGTCAACCGGAACGAAGTCGAGGAGCTATTGGCCCGGGTTGATCGGAGTGGGATGCGTGCACTCTCGCTGGAGGAGCGCCGGTTCCTCGATCGCATGTCGGGGGGATAGACGACCCCGTCTGGGCTGATCACTAGTCGTCGGCTGGTTGTGGCCCGGCGCAATCCTGCTCCTCGGATTTCTCAACTTCGCCGTTGCGGCTCTCTTCGGGTTCTAGAAGGTCAGCGCCTTCACCAGCCGGTACATGAACTCCTGGCCTTCGTAGAACGACTCGATGAGAATACGCTCGTCTTGGCCGTGGGCCCGGACGTCGTCCACATCCTCGAAAACCCCGGACACACCGTACGTCGGGATTCCCGCCTGCCGCAGGTAGAGCCCATCTGTCGCCAACGCGCTCATGACCGGGACGACCGGTACGCCCGGCCACATCTCCTCGGTGATCCGCTCGATAGGCTGCAACACCTCGGGTGTGAGGGGTGATGGCGGACTGGGGTTGGGTTGCCCTGCGGCTGTAACCTCCACTGCTGGGCCCGCGAGTTCTCGAAGCGTGAGAAGCACTTCGGCGGGATTTTGGTTCGGGAGTATGCGGCAATTGACCAGGGCACCGGCGGTCTGGGGTAACGCGTTGTTCGCGTGCCCCCCGTTCAGGCGCGTGGCCACGCACGTGGTCCTGAGTCGAGCATTCAGGTGTGGAAACGCCTGTAGGCGACCTGCGGCCCTCTCATTCTCCGGGTTCTCCAGGACGGACCGGATGTCTTCCGCGATGGCTCCACCCTCCACGGCAGCCGTTCCCCGGAAATAGGCTTCGGTGACCTCGTTCAACATGACCGGGAAATTGTACTGGCTGATGCGCGTGAGTACGCTCGCCAGTTCATAGATCGCGTTGTCGTCCCGTGGGAGCGAGCTGTGGCCTCCGGGGTTGGTGGCCCGCAGGTCGAAGTTTTGGTACACCTTCTCACTGGCCTGGACGGTGTTGAGCTGGTGGATGCCGTCCTTCAGGGCTCCGCCGCCTCCCTCGTTGAGCGCATACTCCGCGTCGATCAGGTCCCGGCGGTTCTCCAGGAGCCATCGGACCCCGTTGGCCGGGCCGCCCTCTTCGTCGGCGGTGAGGGCCACGATGATGTCACGGTCGGGCACGAACCCTTCTTGCTTGTACCGGATGAGGTTGGCCGTGTAGATGGCCGCTTCGTCCTTGTCGTCGGTTACTCCCCGTCCGTAGTAGTAGCCGTTGCGTTCCGTGAACGTCCAAGGGTCGATGGTCCAGTCGGAGGGGAGGGCCTCCACCACGTCGAGGTGTGCCAAGAGGAGGATGGGTGCCCGACCCGTATCCCGGCCGCGGAGCCTGACGACCAAGTTTGCCTTCCGATCGTTCGGGCCGACGATCTGGACGTCCTCCTCGGAGAACCCGGCGGCGAGAAGGCGACGCGCCATCGCCTCTACGGCGACGGCCGTCCCTTCGGATTCGACGGTATTGATTTCGACGAGTTCCCGGAACAATTCGCGCGCCAATTCCTGATGGGGCTCTAGTCGTAGCTCCTGGCCAGCTACGCTCGCCGGGATCAGCGTGATTGCCACCGCCAGGCCAGCGAGGCTGCGCCGTATCCTTTCTACCCACATCGACCCTGTCCAGGCAGACCCTATCCAGATCGACATTGCCACCTCTCCGTCATCGGGATCGTCTCGTGCGAAAGTTACTGGGGCTGTCATGGCGCGAGACTGTCGATCCAGGTTCGGGTCGTATCTGCGAGTTCGTCTTGAACGTCGTCATCCGTGCGACCGGACCTCTTCAGCACGTGAAAACCGTGATCCGCTCCTTCGACCAGGTGCAGCGTAGCGCCCTGCGCGAGATCTTGGCAAACCGGCTCGAGCAGATCGAGCTGCGCCAGCTTGTCCCGAGTCCCTTGTAGAAAGAGCAGCGGGACGCCGGCTTCCTTCAAGTGGTCGCTCCGTTCGATACCCGGATTCTGGACAGGATGGAGTGGGAAGCCGAAGAAGACGATGCCGCGGACATCCGCGAGAGGTTCCTTGGCGGCGGCCAGGGACGTCATTCGGCCGCCCATCGACTTGCCCCCCGCGAAAAGGGGAAGTCCGTCCGAAAGCGCCGAGGCAGCAGATATGGCCGACCGCACGGTCTTCAGCAGAATGGGTTGAAAATCGGGGCGTCGCCGACCCTGCTCCGTGTACGGAAACTGGTACCGGAACGTGGCGATACGCCGATCGGCCAGGTGATCGGCCAAAGTTTCCATGAAAACATGCCGCATCCCGGCTCCGGCCCCGTGCCCCAGCACCAGCAGGCAATCGGCGTTTGCCGGGCACATGAGCAGGGCCGAGACGACACCCGAGCTTTGCGTCGCCTCGAAACTGTGTTTGGTCGGCTCGATCTTGTGCTCTATCGGTTCGACCTCTTGGTGGCTCATCTCATGAGACCTCGGTTGCGACGTGGCGAGGGCGCCCAATTGGTTGGGAGCAGGCCTCTGCCGCAAGGTTGAGGGGCCCCGTGTGCATCTGGGGCGGGGACGCGTAAGTTCGACCAGCCAATCATCTCGTTCCGGAGGATACCATGCTTCGTGGAGTCGCTGCTGTTGCCCTGTCCCTCCTAGTCGTCGCTTGCCAACCACCCGTTTCAGAGGCCGATGCCGCGCCACCTGCGATTCAGCAGGCCGCGGCTCCCGAGTATCTGAATCCCAGCGCTCGTTTGCCGTTTTCCGAAGGGGTTCGACACGGAGGTGTGCTTTACTTGGCCGGAAAACTCGGAACGGGCGGTGAGCGTGGAATTCAGCCCGAGACGCGCCGCGCTCTCGAGTCCATCCAGGATGCGCTCGAGCGCTTCGGATCTTCGATGGACCGAGTCTTGAAGTGCACGGTCTTCCTGGCCGATATAGCTGAGTGGGGTGCCATGAACCAGGTTTACACGGAGTTCTTTCCCGAAAACAAGCCGGCTCGAACCGCAGTGGGAGGTTCTGGACTTTCGGGGAATGGACGCGTGGAAATCGAGTGCATGGCAGCGGCGTGAACGTGAAGGTTCGTCTGACATCGTGACGGAAGGTTCACCCGAGATCGTGACCCTCGGCGGAGGTTGCTACTGGTGTCTGGAGGCGGTCTTCGAGTTGCTCGAGGGCGTCGAGCGCGTGGTGTCGGGCGCTTCGGGTGGGCCGGAGCCGAATCCCACGTACGAGCAGTTGTGCTCCGGCCGCAGCGGGCACGCCGAGGTGGTTCAGCTTCAGGTCGACCCCACAGTCACGAGCTTTCAGGAGATTCTCGGGGTCTTCTTCGCCACGCACGATCCCACGACACTGAATCGTCAGGGGGGTGATGTGGGGCCCCAGTACCGATCGGCGATCTACTACCACTCGCCGGAGCAAAAAGAGACGGCGGAGGCAATGATCGCTGATCTGACCGAAGAGAGAGTTTGGTCCGATCCAATCGTCACAGAAGTCACGCCCTTCGACGCGTTCTACCCGGCCAAGCGCGAACATCAGGAGTACTTTCGTAGAAACGGAAATCAGCCTTACTGCCAGTTCGTAATCAACCCCAAAGTTGCCAAGCTCAGGAAGAAATTCGCACACAGGCTGAAAAAGTGATGACGGTTACGCTCATCACAGGGGCCAGCACTGGCATCGGTGAGGCGACCGCCCTTCACCTCGCGCGGATGGGCCATACCGTCTACGCTTCGATGCGTACGCCCGATTCCTCCGGCGACGTGCTCCGTGCTGCCGCGCAAGAAGAGCGGCTGGATCTCGAAGTCATGAGGCTCGATGTCGACGACTCCACGTCGGTGGCATCCGCGGTGGGCGACGTCATGGAACGTTCCGGCCGGATCGACGTTCTCGTGAACAATGCCGGTATCCTGAAGCTCACGAGCGTCGAGGAGGCCCCCCTCGAGGAGGCCAAAGCCGTCTTCGAAACCAACGTCTTCGGAGCGCTCCGGATGATGCAGGCCGTGCTTCCGGAGATGAGGGAGCAGGGAAGCGGCACGATCGTGAACATGTCGTCCGTAGCGGGACGGCTCGTGAGTCCAGGCCATGGCATCTATGCCGCGACCAAGTATGCTTTGGAGGCTTTGAGCGAGGCGGTCGCCATCGAAACGAGGCGGCTCGGCATCCGAGTCATCGTGATCGAGCCGGGGTTCATTTCGACCCCGATCCTCGACAAAGGTGGTGTGGTCGAGGTGGGTGACGGGCCCTACGCCGTTCATCTAAAGAGGATGCAGTCGCTGTACAGGAACGCTCGTGGGGGCGCTGATCCGCCGAGCGCAGTGGCCGAGGTCATCGCCGACGCGCTCGACGACCCCACCCGGCGCTTTCGTTACATCGCGGGGAAGGACGCTCCACCCGTGCTCAATGGAAGGGCGCGAATGACGGATGAAGAGTGGATCGACATGGGACGCGAGATGACCGATGAGGAGTACTTCGCCGAGAGCGGGCGGCGATTTGGCGCGGACGGGGGTGCAGGGACGGAATAGGCCGTGAGGTCGTCGTTGGATCGACCGCTGATCGTTACTGGGTCGGTACGACAGCTGATGGATCGATGGCAAGATCGTCACCGGTTCCGTACTTGAGGAAAAGCACCGGGACCACCACCATGTTCAGCGCCAGGGACGTGAGGATCCCCCCCAGTACGACGATTGCCATCGGGCTCTGGATCTCGTTCCCGGGCTCCCCTCCGGCGAGTGCCAGAGGCAAGAGAGCCAGCCCCGCGGTGAGCGCTGTCATCATAATCGGGTTCAGCCGTTCCAATGAGCCCTGGATCACGGCTCGGTGGAGCGGCGTTCCCTCATGGAGCAGGTGATTGTAGTGGCTCACCATCAGGATCCCGTTCCTGACGGCGATCCCAAAGAGGGTGATGAACCCGACTAGCGTCGCGACGTTGAGCACTCCGCCGGTGATCCACACGGCGACAACTCCGCCCACCAATGCCAAAGGCAGGTTCACCATGACAAGGAGAACCTGGCGAAGGGAGCCGAATTCGATGAATAGAAGCAGGAAAATAGCCGCCAAGGATAGCAGGCTCATGAGTCCGATCGTGCGCGTGGCCGCACCAGCGGATTCGAACTGGCCGCCGTATTCGATGTAGTACCCGGAGGGTAGATCGACCGCCGCCCGCACGCCGCTTTCGATGTCTTCCACCACGCTCCCCACGTCCCGGCCCGCAACGTTGGACTGAACCACGATCATGCGCTGGACGTTCTCGCGGGAGATGGCGTTGGGGCCCATGTCGAAGCGAACATCGGCCAGAGATCCGAGGGTGACCTGCGGGCCGACGGGTGTATCGATCCTCGCGCGGCGCACCACCTCGAGGCTTCCCCGATACTCAGGCGCGAACCGGACCACGAGATCAAAGGCCCGCTCGTCCTCCAGGACTTGGGAGACTGCCTCCCCCGCGAAAGCAACGTCGATGGCGTCGGCAAGAAACTTGGGCGTCACCCCGTAACGTGCCATGGCGGGCCGGGCCATATTCACCCTGACCTGGGGGACATCTGCCTGCTGCTCCACAGCGACGTCGACCGTGCCTTCGACCGTCTGAATCACACCTTCGATTTCCCGGGCTAGCGCTCGTAGTTCGTACAGGTCGGGCCCGAAGAGCTTCACGGCGATGCTGGCTCGTGTTCCCGAGAGCATGTGATCGATTCGGTGGCCGATCGGCTGGCCTATCGTAATTTCTGTTCCCGGTACCGCGGCCAGGTTCGCACGTAGTTCTTCCAGAACCGCGTCGTAGTCGTAGCCGGCCAACTCTAGCCGCGCATCGATCTCGGCGGCATTTACGCCCTGGGCATGCTCATCGAGCTCTGCTCTGCCGGTACGGCGGGCGGTCTCCACGACTGCAGGATGGGCTAGAAGGGTCTGCTCAATCCGCCGTCCTAGGGCGTCGGACTCGTCGAGGGAGGTGCCGGGCACCGTGAGGGCGCTGATCACGAGCGAGCCCTCCTGGAACTCTGGAAGAAAGGAACGGCCGAGGAACGGCAGGACGGCCAGCGACGCGATCGAGAGTACGGCGGCACCCGTCATGACGGGCCATGGATGTCGGACAACTCGCTCTAAGGTCGTCGCGTAGGATCGCTTCAGCGTTCGGGCCACCCAGCTTTCCTCGTCCGTTTGCATCGCCTTCGACCGAGGCAGAAGGTAGGTGGAGAGCGCAGGAGTGACAGTGAGCGCGACGATGAGAGACGCCAGGATCGAGACGATGTACGCCAGTCCCAGCGGCTGGAGCATGCGGCCCTCGACGCCGGAGAGAAAAAAGAGCGGCAGGAACACGACCATGATGATCAAGGTGGCGATGACGATGCTGGCCAGGATCTCCTTGGAAGCTCCGTAAGCCACTTCGTGAACGGGCCTGCGCTCTTCGGGTGGCCTGTGTTGATTTTCCCGCAGGCGTCGGAACACGTTCTCGACCACGATCACTGCGTCGTCGACCAGTGCGCCGATCGCGATGGCCATGCCCCCCAGCGTCATCGTGTTGATGGTGATGTTCAGGAGCTTCAGCGCCAACACCGATGTGATCAGAGAGAGCGGTATCGCAAGGACGGAAATGAAGGTGGTCCTGGCGCTCCACAGAAAGATGAAGAGGATGACGACGACCAGGATTGCGCCGTCGCGAAGCGCCTCCAAGACGTTGTCCACGGCTGTCTCGATGAAGTTCGCCTGCCGAAAAATGCTTCGGTTGATCTGAATGTCCGTGGGTAGTGTCGACTGGATATCCGAAAGCTCCTGGTCGATTCTGTCCGTGAGCTCCAGGGTGTTCGTGTCGGGTTGTTTCAGTATGGTCAGGATGACGGCCCGTTCGGCGTTGGCCGAGCCTTCTCCGAGCCGGGTGGCGGCTCCGATTCGCACGTCGGCCACGTCACCGATCGTGATCGGCGTCGCTCCCCGCACCGCGACAACAGTCTGCGCGATATCGTCGAGGTCCTGAACTCGTCCGGTCCCACGGATGAGATATTCCTGCCCCTGCTCCATGAACACGCCGCCCGAGGCGTTCACGTTGGAGCCTTCAGCCGCCTGCAAAACGTCCTGCAGACTGACATCGAAGGCGGCCAGCAGGGCGGGGCTGACCAGAACCTGATATTGCTTGACGTCCCCACCCAGAGGAATCACCTGGGCGACGCCGGGGACGGCGAGCAGACGTCGTCGGATGGTCCAGTCTGCGACGGAACGCACATCCGTGTCCGATACCGCACCGGTTCCGGTCACCGCGATCAACATGATCTCACCCATGATGGATGAGATCGGGGCGAGGACAGGGGCACCCACACCCTCAGGGAGTCCCGACGCTACGAGCTGGAGCTTCTCGTTCACGATCTGTCTGGCACGGAAGATGTCAGTACCCCAGTCGAATTCCACCCAGACGATGCTGATGCCTTGCGAGGTGGACGAGCGAACCCGGCGTACACCGGTGGCGCCGTTCACGGCGGTTTCCACCGGGAAAGTGACGAGAGTTTCCACCTCCTCGGGCGCCATCCCATGTGCTTCGGTCAGCACGGTCACCGTAGGGGCAGTCAGATCGGGGAAGACGTCTACCGGCATGCGGACAGCCGTGATGGCTCCGGCGATCAGGAGGAGAGCAGCCGAGACCAATACGAAGAAGTGGTTGTCGATGGACCAGCGGATCAGTTTACCTAGCATCGTCTTAGTGGCCGTGGCCACCGGCGAAGTCACCGCCGGACAAGGAGGCGAGCCGAACCTGATAGGCGCCCACGGTCACGACTCTTTCCCCGAGGTCGAGCCCGGCCAGGATTTCGGTTCGACTCCCGTCGCGGGCGCCCAACGTCAGGACGCGACGCGCGAAGGTTTCGCCACCGGTCTGTATGTATGCCACTGCGGTCCCATTGTCATCGAGGATGGCATCGTTGGGAATGGCGATGCCGTTTGTTACCCCCCCGGTGGGCACACTCGCCTGTGCCAGCTGGCCGAACGTGAAGGGCCCTCTCGCGGATCCAACCTCGAAGACCACGGGCACGGTTCGTGTCTCTGGGTTCATGACGTTTCCGACCGACAGACGCCGCGACGTCTCGAATACTTCGTCCGAGTCCTCGATCGTAAACGTGGCCCGGGCTCCTTCGGGGACATCAGTCGCCGACACGGCCGACATCTGCACTCGGAGCCACGCCGTCGAGGGATCCACGATGGTGAAGAGGGGCTCGCCGGCCTCCACGCGACTCCCAGGTAGAAAACTCCGCTCCGCAACTACGCCGGTGATTGGGGCTCGTAGGCTCAAGCTGTAGTCGCCATCCGTGCTGCCGCCCATTGCGTCGAGTTCGGCGCGCGCGACCTCCAGGTCATGACGGGCATCTTCGAGGCGCCTCCGGGGAATCGCGCCGGCCTCGAAGAGCCGCTCGCTACGTTGGACTTCCACCAGCAGCCCCTCAACCCGGCCACGGGCCTGTGCAAAGCTGCCCTCCTGTGCGGTGGGGGCCAGAACAACCAGGACCTGTCCTTCCCGGACCGGTTCACCGACCGACGGAGCGTTGCGGTTCTTGTCGGCCGGTGCGATCCCGTCGACCAGGGCGCTCACCTGGACGAGCGCCCCGTCCGGAGCAACGATCTCGCCCGGCACCGGGACAGTCTGCTGGACCTCGTACTCCGCGACCGGTTCCAGCGCGAACGGAATCACCCACTGCTGCTCCTTGAGGAACGCGATCCCACCATCGTCCTCGACGTCCTCGACCGCGAATGCTTCCTCGAGGGTGGATGACACCGAGACCCGTGAAAGCACGTGCAGGCTGTTCACTTGCGGGCTGGCAAGTGAAAGTTCTACTCGGTAGTCGCCCCCCTCCCGCACCAGGGGATCGAGCAGAAAGATCCCGTCCCGGGCCGGAGCCTCCACCACGAACGTCTCTACCTGATTCTCTTCGCTTGTGAAGGTGACCGTCAAACGTCCTGAGCGAATCGGCTGAAAGTCCTCCATATCCGAGAGGTGAATCGCCCAATTACCGGTTTGTTGCCCGGCGACGGGGTGGGGATATTCGAGGAAGAGTTCGGTGGAGTCGTTCCATTGGGTCACCACCACCGCGCCCATCTCCGGTTCCTGGACGTCGGCGGTCGGGCCACCACAGGAACCATTTGCGAGGGCGAATCCCGCCAGGATCGACACCCTGACCCTTCCGGTCACCATCATTCGGCCTACGGAGTGAATTCGGCGTGTGGAACGACGGCGTTTCCGGATCATCGTCCAATCTCCGGTGAGGGGGTCTCAGGTTCGGTGCTAGCGGCGAATCCGCCCATGGCGCGCTCGAGGTCGTAGTACGCGATCCACAGATCGGACCTGAGTTTGGCCTCGGCGGAGTGGGCGTCCTGAAGCGCCCGCGCGGCGTCGAGGAGCTCCAACAGTGTCATCTCCCCTGCGTCGTACGCGATCTGGGCCATTTCCAGAAGGTCAGGATCGCTGCCCAGGAGATCCTCCTCCAGAAGAGCGCTGCGGAGTTGCAGGCTGCGATAGGACTCGATGGCTTTGTGTTGATCGGCCTGCACCTGCCGTCGAGTCAACTCGAGCCGCTCATCAGAAGCCAGGATCAGCGCCTCGCTGGACGCCACGGCTCCGGCGCGTCGATCGAAAAAGGGGACGGGCACGGATATACCGAGGAAGGCACCGCTGAAGCCGTCTGACTGCTGCTTGTACCCTCCGGTGGCGGTTATGTCGGGGATACGTTCCGCACGAGTCAGTCGGCTGCCGGCCTTGGCTGCCTCCACCTCCGCGTCGGCTACGGCTAATTCGGGTCTCCGGTCGATTCTGCTCTCCTGGACTCGATCGAGGACCGACTCGAGAGGTGGGACATCGAGTAGCTCCAGGGGGGCCACCTGGATGGTCTCCACGTTCCCGAACAACTCCCCGTCCGGGAAAATCAACCGAGCGAGGTCTCGTCGGGCTGTGGAGGCGGCCAGTCCGGCGTCTGCGAGCAGATTCTCGTAGCGGACTCGCTCCACGCGGATTCGTTGTAGGCTGTACAGTGAGATGTCTCCTTCGGCTTCCCGTATGACGGCGTTTTGTGCGCCCTGGCGAAAGACCTCGGTAACACGTTCGGCCATGGCCAGTCGGACCTCTGACAAGCCGGCTTCCACGAAGGCTCGTTTCACCAGAAAGGAGAGACTGGCGCTGTCGGCCCGCGCCTGCGCACGGGCGGCACTGAGGGACCAGCCCGCTGCGTCCGCCCGGGCGCCCCGCTTCCCGGAGAGCGGAAAACGTTGGGTCAGGTTCACATATGTCTCAGAGTAGCTTTGGCCGTTCTGGGACAGAGGTTCGTATGTCACCGTTACGGAAGGGTTCGGGAACGCGTTTGCCTGATGCGCGACGCCCTCGGCTTCGGCTTCTCGAGTGTGGGCGAGTCGGAGCTCCGGATTGTTTTGTGCGAAGAGGCGGAGCGCTTCATCCAGGCTCATGTGGCTCGCGGGCTCCTGCGCCTGTACGGCGCCGGGCCAGCAGCCGAGGGCAGCAGCCAGCAAGAGCATCTTGGTCGCGTGGTTCACAGCGTTACTCCGGAATTGTTGTGCCTGTTCGGCACCGCCTGGGTGGGCGGCAGCCGAAACGGCGCTGATCCAGGGATGTACGGGTAGGGGCCCGGGCGCCGGCGAGGCACTACTGGTGCCCCGGCGGGCGCTCGGAATCAGATGGAGAGAGGTGGGGCGCGCGGAGAGGTGGAGGGGGGAGCGCGCTCTCGAGGGAGGTCGAGTTCGCGGCGTACCACATCCGGTGTGAGGACAACCGGAGGATCGGCAAGGGCAGTCGTTTCGGCGAGCACCGCCAGCGACATTGGACTCGCTGGTATTCGGTCCGTCTGCTCAGTCAGGACGACCCCGTGATCGTGGTGGTCAGGGGCGACCAACTGTTGGCCGTCATCTCGGGTCACCCCGTGGCTATGGGATGGGAGGCCTGTTCCTAGTGCTCCGAGGATGAGGAGCAGAAGGCCGGATATTAGCCGCTGAGAGGGTGACCGTCGCATGGCGGAATCATTATGGTCACGCTGGGCTGAGTCAAGCGGGTGAGCTGGTGTCGTCCCATTAGATCCTCGCCTGTAGGGTGTAAAGCTGGTGATACCGTCCGTCGACCTTGATCAACTCGTTGTGATGCCCGCGCTCGACGATCTTGCCGTCTTCGATGACCAGGATAAGGTCCGCTCGCTGAATGGTGGAGAGACGGTGGGCGATGACCACCGTCGTGCGATCACGGAGCAGTCCTCCGAGGCTCTGCTGGATAAACGACTCGCTCTCAGTGTCGAGGTTGGACGTGGCCTCGTCGAGTAGCAGTATCCGTGGATCGGACAACAGCGCCCGAGCGATCGTGACCCGCTGCCGCTGACCGCCTGACAGCTTGACCCCACGCTCACCGATCACGGTGTCCAGGCCATCCGGGAACCGGTCGGTGAACTCCGTGACGTAGGCCTTTTCGGCAGCATCCTGCAACTCGATCTCTGTAGCATCGGGTTGCGCGAAGAGCAGGTTCTCCCGGATCGTGCCGTCAAAGAGGAAGTCGTCCTGCAATACGAGCCCCAGCTGTGACCGATAGCTCGATAGTTTTACGGTAGCAAGGTCGACGCCGTCCATCAGAACCCTGCCGGAATCAGGCGTGAGGAAGGTCGCGGCCAGCCCGGCTAGCGTCGACTTACCCGATCCCGAGCTGCCCACGAGGGCGATGACCGTTCCCGGCTCCGCATCGAAATCGATGCCATGGAGCACGGGCTTGTCTTTCTCGTAGGCGAAGCTGACGTCCTCGAACACGAGATGCCCTTCGACGCTCGGCATGGTACCCGTACGCCTTGGATCGTCGTCTTCCGCAGGCCAGGCCAGGAGTTCCGCCGTCCGGTCGAGACCGGCGAATGCCTCGGTCATTTGGGTTCCGATGTTGGCCATCTGCACGATGGGCCCAACCAGAAATCCCATGAAAAGCGTGAACTGGAAAAGATTTCCCAGCGTCAGTGACCCATTGAGGACCTGCTGGCCACCGTACCACATAATGAGCAAGCTGGCGGTACCGACGAAAAACGCGCCCAGACTCGTGACAGCGCTGGTTGTGGTCAACGTCTGTTTGACGTTCCGGAAGATCCCAAGTACGCCCTCTTCGAAGACCTCACCTTCCTTTTCGATCGCATGAAAACCCTTGATGACACGAATGCCGCCGAGAGCCTCCGTGAGGCGTCCGGTCACCACCGCACGGAGCTCACCGCGCTCACGGAACGCCGGACGCAGCTTCGAAAACGCGCGGGTCGAGACTAAGGTGAAGCACCCCAAGGGGACCAGGACGAGCAGGGTCATCACGAAGTCGATTGTTGCGAGAAAGGTGAAGGCGACGACGGCGGTGATCACGCCCCCGACCAGTTGAACCAGGCCGGTTCCCACCAAATTACGGACCCCTTCGACGTCGTTCATGATACGTTCGACCAACTCTCCGGTTTTCACGCTGTCGAAGAAACGTACCGGCAGGGTGAGTACATGCCGCTGGACTTGGGAGCGGAGTTGGGCGATCAAGTGTTGCGCTTCGACGCTGAGGAGGAGCGTGAGGAGGTAGGCAGTGCCCGATTGAACGATCACGGCCACCAGCAAGGCCCCCAGAAGCGGGCGGAGCAGGTCGAACTGACCCTCGCCGAGCACCGTGTCGACCAGAAACCCGGTGGAGTATGGAAGCACCAGCCCGCTGAGTCGGTTGAGAACTACCAGGAAGAGGCCGAGCCCGACGAGCTTGCGGCGGGGCCAGATGATCTCTCGGAAGGCGTGCCGGAGGCTGTTTCCGGTGACCTTGGTACGCTTGGCCAAACTTGGAGTCCCTTAGGTGTTGTGCGAGCGGCCACGCTGCGCCCGGCAGGATTCGAACCTGGACAATGCGGGAGCGACGACGCGGAACATGCCCGTGAAGGTAACAGGCTTGGTAGGGAAGGGGTGGGCTTGGGGCGGGTATTCTACGCGCTCGCGACCCTGAGCACTTCCTCCACGGTCGTGAATCCCTCCGCCACCACGCGAAGGCCGTCTTCCCTGAGCAACTTCATCCCCGCCTCCCGGGCCAGAACTTGAAGCCGGCCCGCACTGATAGTGGTGTCTCCCAGCACCGCCTCGCGGATCTCCGGCTCCATGACGAGCAGCTCGTAGATGCCGGTGCGCCCACTGTAGCCGGTTCCCCGGCACTGCTCACACCCTTCACCTTCCCAGACTTCGCCCAACTCGCTGGCGGCGTCCCCCAATGCGGCCCGCTGCTCAGCCGTCAGCTCGACGGGCCGGCGACAACTCTCGCAGATTCGCCGGACGAGCCGTTGCGCGAGTACGGCCTCCACCGTGCTGGCCACCAGATAGGGCTCGATACCGAGGTCGACCAGGCGGGTCAGCGCGGTGGCGGCGTCGTTGGTGTGTAGCGTCGACAGGACGAGGTGACCCGTGAGAGCCGCGTGAGTGGCGATGTCCGCCGTCTCCTGATCGCGGATTTCGCCGACGAGCATGACGTCAGGATCCTGCCTGAGCAGGGCGCGTAGCGCGTTCGCGAAGGTAAGGCCGACCTTCTCGTTGACGGGCACCTGGGGTACCCCCGGAAGCTCGTACTCGACCGGGTCCTCCACGGTGAGGATCTTCTCGCGCCCGGTCCGGATCCGGTCCACGGCCGCATAAAGTGTGGTGGTCTTGCCCGATCCGGTCGGCCCCGTGGACAGCACGATGCCGTGCGGTTTTGCGATGACCTTGTCGAAGCGGACAAGCGTGTCCGGCCCCATCCCGAGCGCCTCCAAGTCGATACGTCCCGACTCTTTGTCCAGGAGACGCAGCACCACGCTCTCGCCGTGGAGGGTGGGGAGTGTGGACACGCGCACGTCGACCTGGCGGTCGTGCATACGCAGGCGGATTCGGCCATCCTGGGGTACACGCCGTTCGGCGATGTCGAGCTCGGCCATGATCTTGAGTCGACTCACGACGGCAGCCGCGAGACGAGGCGGCGGCGCGATCGCGTCCTGAAGGACGCCGTCCACACGGTAGCGCACTCGGAGACCGTTTTGGTAGGACTCCAGGTGGACGTCCGAGGCGCGCGTGTCCAGCGCCTCGAGCAGCAGCAGGTTCACGATCTTCACAACGGGCGCTTCGTTGGCGAGGCTCACCAGGTCGTCGAGCGCCGAGTCGGTCTCGCTCACCGCCCGCACGTCGTCTCCCAGGCCTGCGATGACTCCCTCGGCCGTCATGGCGTCTGATGAATACGTGCGCCGGATGGCGGCGCGTACGTCGGCTTCGGGCAGCTTCACGAGGGTGATGGGCACACCCGCGATCAGACGCAGGTCGTCGAGCGCGCGCTCGTCCAACACCTCCGCCCAAGTGGCCGTGAGCAGCTTCCCCTCCTCACGCCGGAGCGGCATCAGGGCGTGATGCTCCAGGTAGTCTGCGGTCAGGTCGGGTGAAAGCTGCTCCGCCGACTGCAGTGCGCTGGTTCCGTTGGTCTCGGCCATACCCGCTGGCTCCTCACCCTCCGATGGTGTCAGGGACGATCACCGTGGAGCCGGGTGGCAGGAGGGAGGGAATCGGCACCAACTCCTCCAGCAGATTCGCGTTGTCCTCGATCTCGAGCCTGAGCCGCTCGGCGTCCTCGTCGCTCGCCACCACGAAGGGCGTGAGGAAGAGGAAGAGTTCGCTGTTCCTAGCCACCTCGCGGGTCGAGCCGAATAGATACCCAAGCAACGGGATGTCCATGAGAATGGGAATGCCGCTCCGCTGCTTGGCAGTCTGCTGTTCCACCAGCCCACCGACCACGACGGTTTGTCCGCTACGCGCAAGGATCTGCGTGGTGGCCTCGCGCGTGCTGATCACCGGGGCGTCGAACTGGATCTCGTCCGTGACGCTGCTCACTTCCTGCGTGAGGAGCAAGTTCACGTAGCCGGACTCGTTGATCGTCGGCAGGATGTTCAGTGAGGTTCCCACGTCCCGGTACTGGACGACCTCGTTGACGCCCCCCAGGTCCGACACTTGGGAGACCTGCACGAACGGGACCTGGCTCCCGACCAGAATTCGAGCTTCCTGGTTGTTCTGGACCTGAACGATCGGACGGGACAGGATCCGCACATCGCCTTGCACGGACAGCGCCGCGAGTGTGGCGTCCACGTTCAAGTTGCCTAGACGGAAGAACCTGAGCGCGAAAGACGACGGATCCTGGCCGGGCAGCGCCGGCAGCGTCGCCTCGGTGAAGGCGCCGGTCTCGCTGTTCACCTGCGACGTCAGAAACGAGACGCCCAGGTTGAGCTCATCCGTCGTCGCAACCTCGGCGATCACGACCTCGATGACCACCTGGAGCGGGCGGAGGTCCAGGGCCTGGATCGCCTGCTCGATGATGGTCCAATCATTGACGCGCGCCCGCACGAGCAGCGTGTTGGTGAGCTGGTCCGGCACGATTTGTACCTCCCCCTGCAGCTCTCCGGCGCCGACTTGGAAGTCGAAGCCTTGCTGCTGTACGCCCGCTCCGACCCCGCCAAGGGTTTGCTGCTCCAGCGTCTGGAGCTGCTGGGAAAGGGTCTGGGTCGGCTGAAGGCCCACGTTCCCGGTGGGAATCGCGCCACCAAAGAGTGCCGACAGGGTAGCCGCGAGCATCGGGGCCCGCGCGTGCTCAAGCTGGACAATATACAGGTTGCGTGGCTCCTGGATCACGCCGTCCTCGAGGATCGGTCCTTGGAGGACCAGGAAGCCGCCCTCCTCCAAGACCGTGACGCCGTTTGCCGTCGCGAGCTGCCGGATGAGTGCCTCCACCCCGTCGGCCTGCACGGGCTCGGCGGTCCTGAGCGTGACCGGAACGTCCGGCATGTTGGCCGCCGCCACGTTCATGCCCGCCGCCTGGCCCAGGGCTGTGATGACCGAGGCGAGGTCTACGTTCTGGAAATTGAGCGTGATCCCTTCCTGGGTCTGGGTGACCGGAGGATTCTGAGCGGTCGCGGGAGTGCTCGTTGCCAAAGCCAAGCCCACGACCAGGACGGTGGACGTCAGTCCGCGTACCGTGGGCGTGAGCATGCGAAGGATGGTCTTCATTGTCCTCCTCCACCTCTGCCGCCTCTGCCGCCTCTGCCGCCTCTGCCCCCGAATCCCGCTCTACCACCCTGGGGGAGGAGCTCTTGGATGCTGCCCTGGATCAGCACCTGGAGTTGCGAGGCGACGTCCTGCTGGGCCCGCTGGGCGGCCTGTTCGCGACTGTTACGGTCTCTGTTGTTGTCGTTCCTACGTCGTTCCGCTCTGGGCTGGACGACCGATAGAGGCCAACTGCCGCCCTCCGCCGTCACGACGGCCCCTTCGAAGGTGGCCCCTTCGTCGGTGACGGACATGAGGCGGTATCCTTCGATGGACTCGCCTACGTTCACCGCTATGGGGACGTCGCCGCGATCCACCTGCACCAAGGCGACGCCGCCTTGGCCGATCCTCGCCGCGCCGACCACTCGGAACTCGGGGGCCGGTGTCGGCTCCCTCCCTACCCGGGTGGCCCGTCTCTGGCCGGGAAGGACGTACCGCTGCGCCGGGGCGCTGCGGTCAGGCTGGAAGGGGTCCTGGTTTACGGCACGATCCAACTCGATGCTGGGGAGTCTGGGCGAAGTGGTCTCCGCTGCCCACGCCTCCAGGTCGGGGAATACCCGTCCGGGCCGAGCTGATTCGAGGCCCCGTGCCCCGGCGTCGGGCGAATCGGACAACGCCACGGCAGGAGCGCCTACCGGTCCTGCCAGGTCCGTGGCCGCCTGGCCCGGCACTGCGACTTGTGGAGCAGTCTCGACGCGCATCGCGTCCACCAGGACTATGCCGAACAACGCGACCGCGCCGCCGAAGCTGACACCCGCGACCAAGATCCCAGTAATTCTTTTCATGTGTTTTCCTCTCCCTCACGAACCAGTTGCACTTGGGCCACCGGGCCGTCGGTTTTTAAATAACTCTCGATGATCAACTGAAACTCCACGACCCCCGTGGGGATCGGCTCAGCTTGGGAATCTCCGTCCGTCTCGGGCCTTGCCAGCACGGGTTCCAAGGCCAGGCCCGTCACGCGCACCAGAAGCAGCCCGGACTCCATCGTGTCCAGGAAGGTCAGCACCCCCTCCAGATCGCTCTCGCCACTGACCGAGAGCCGGAGCGTCTCAGTGCCGGGCGGTGGCTCTGTACCCCTGGCTGGCGCGATGCTCTCGATCTCCCGCAGCAGGACGCGACTGAGTACCGCCGACGACTCCAGCAGGTCGGTGAGCTGCCCCTCGGCCAGGATTCTGCTCGGCGCCTCCAGCAAGCGAAGGTCTACCGCCGCGGTCTTCCGGAGAGCTTCCTCGATGTGCTTGGGGAGCACCGCGGCCGATTCGATGAGCTGGATCTCTCGGGCCAGCACGCCCCGCTCGGCAGCGAGGCGCTCCCGGGCGTCGGTCAGGTCCCCGTAGATGGGCCTCACCCCAAAGAGGATCACCACCGCCGAAACCATCACCCCGAGGCCGAGAAGAATGGCGCGCCGATCCCCAGGGGCGAGGCGGTCCAGCGCTCGCAGTCCCGGAATTCCTGACTCGCTCATTCGAGTCCTCCTGTGCTCTCAGGAGGGACACCGGCGAGCTGCGCGCCCACTCGGAACCTCTCTATGACGGTCTCCCCGTTTTCCAACTCTCGCTCCACCACGCCTTGGAGCCGCACGTCCCGGAATAGGCCGGCTGCCCTCAGAGCCTGGATCGCTTCACCCGCCCGGGAGCCCGCTGCCTCCAGCTCGACGGTGTCGCCGCTCGCGTACAACGCCGTGAGATGGGAGTCACGGGGCAGGAGGGACGCCAATTCGACCAGTACAGGGGTCCAGCGAGGGGTATTAGCCCACAGGTCTTCTCTCGCCTGGATTCGGTCGTTGAGTTGCTGGAGCGAGTCTTGAGCCTGTATGAGGGGCCGAACTCGTTCGGCGATCTCGCGCCGCTCCGCGCTCACGGCGTCCAACTCACGGTAGGTGCCCCAGACGTAGGCACCCGCGGCCGCCACCACCAGAGCGGCGGCGGTGATCCACAAACGGACGGCGCTAGCGCGGCGGCGGGAGTCTCGTTGGGCGGCCAGGGTCGGTGGCACCAGCTCCAGCAGGGCCCGCCCTGCCCAAGTAGCGGCTACCTCCAGCGGATCGGACCGTCCACCGGCCCCACCAGGGAGCGGATCGACGACCCAGCCGGCCGACGACGACAGGTCGGCCAGCTCCTGCTCGGCTCCGGGGGGGCCCCACACGAGCACCCTGCCCGGTCCGACGTCCAGGGCGTCGGCCACGCTGGTGAGATCGGACGCCGGGACCTGGCGCACCGCGGCGGTGACACGTCCCTCGACCCGCATCACGTAGGCGGTGGAACCCTCGATCGCGATGATCCCACGCCTGGCCTCCGAATCCGAGTCACCGGCTGCGGAGAGCCAAGCACCGTGAGCGGGTCCGATCGACTCCAAGCTCCACCCGATCTGGACGGCGGCCTCCCGTGCGGCCTCGAGTAGCGATAGCGCAGCGGCGGCCACGAGCACGGGCTGGCCATCTCCGCCATTGGAGTTCCGTCCCGCAGTATGAACACCCACAGCCTGTGGACCCACGCCCCCGAGGAAATACCGCGCCACGTCGCGCTGGAGCACGGCCACGAGCTCTTCCTCACGCAGGGGCGGGAGTTCGACGATGCGGGTGTCCGCCCACGGTGGCAGGAGCCGCAGGTGGATCTGGGCCCCGTCCGTCGGTCCCGCCCCTGCCTCTTCCAGGCGCTCGGCCAGTTGGACGAAGACGCGGAAGAGCTCCACCGCCGGACTGTTGTTGTCGTCCGGCAGATTCAGCGCCTCGCTTGCAAAGAGCGCCTGTTTCGAGCCCAAAACCGTAGCGACTGCACGGGCCGGGCCGACGGCGATTCCGAGGCGGAGTCCGCGAGCCATCAGAAGCTCTCCCGCCAAACGACGGTGGCTCCGGTGTTGCCCCGGGAAACCACCACTCGAGAGTTGACGCGAACGAGCCCGCCATCGACCCAACCCTCGACGAGGATCTCGACCTGATCGGTTGTATACGTGGTTCTCCTCGTGAAAGCGCGTCCCTCCGCCTCGATCGCAGTCGCTGCACCGGGGACCATCCCAGCCAGTTGGTTGTCGTTCCTGGGCAGTGTACCCGAGTCCCGCAGCCGGAGCAGCTCGGTGACCGTGGCTTCGTTTATCCCGGGGATGGCCAGGAGGACCTCCTCCGGCGCGGCGTTCACGTTCAGATCTCCGTCTCCGATCAGGGTGATGAATTTTGCCGCGCGGGTGTAGATCTCGGGCGTCATACCCTGCACATGCCTGAGCTCGTCGATCGCGACGAAGTCCCGGTTGGGGGGGAGCACCAGCGCGCCTTCTCTCATGTACTCCTCGCGCTCTCCCCCATTGATCCGCGGAATCTCGTCCTCGTCCCGCCAATCGAGGATGGCCTGGGCGATTTTGTCGGCCTCTGCGTAGTCGACGCGGAGCCCCATCGAGAAGAACTGCTGGAGCATCGTCTCGTTGGCCTCGTTCAGGTTGAGCGCGGCCCCGACGTCTCTCATGAGCACGGCGTATCGTGCTGTCCCGAATGCCATCTCGTCACCCACGATCAGGTCCTGAGGCGAGCGCCAGGGGTCCTCGAGTGGATCCACTCCGCGGAAAAGTCGGCTCACGCTTCGTCGCTCAACGGTCCGGCGGCTCCGGCTCGAGCGGGCACTTGCCATTGCCTCCGAGCGTAGCTCCTCGGCCTGGCCCAGCAGGGCGGCGGTGAGCATCGAACGCGCGTATTCGCTTCCGGCGAGCGCGGCGGCTCTGGCCCGGGCACCGTCGAGCACGTTCGCCGCGGCTTGCCGGCGCGCTCGGGAACGCAGGGCTGCGTCGAGCCCTACGGCCCCCAGGGCGATGAGCAGCCAAAGGGTTGCGACCAGCGCGAACCCGCTCCGTCTCTCGCGGCGGCAGGTCCTCATCGGGTCGTCTCCAGGGCCACGAGGATCGGATACCGGAGCAAGCTGGGCAGTGTGTCCGGGGCCGTAGCGGCGAGCGCGAGCCTTATGGCCTTCGGAAGCCTTCGAGTGTTCACCCAAGCGGGCGTCCACTCACCCGTCGAGCCGTCGATCGGCATGAGGTAACTGATCTCCAGGGCGCCGGCCTCGGGGACGAGTTCCACCACACGCGGCTCGTCACTGGCGCGCTCTGTGAGTTCCGCCACCAGGCCCTTCTCGGGAGTCTGCGTGTCCCGATCGATGAAGAGGCGCACGATGCTCGTGCCGACTCCCAGCGGAGTGCTGGCCCTGGTGGGGAAGTTCAGCTCGTCACTCGATGCGCCCCGTTCCTCCGCATCGAACCCCTGGAACACCGGCCCACGGCGGTACGCCTGCAGGCGCGCCTCGCTCAGCCAGCCGATGAGGAGGCTCCTCGTGGTGGCGCCCCTCAGGGCCACCGCCGACACCGTGTCGACAGGCTCCTCCCGGTCAGAAAGGAATGCCAGGGTGGCGAATCCGGCCGAGAGCGCGAGCGCCGCCACGGTGAGGCCCACCAACACCTCTATCAAGGTGAAACCTCCCTGGCGGGCCATCACCGTCCACCCCCGAGGTTTCCACCACCACCACCACCTGGGCCACCGCCGCCACCACGTCCACCACCGCCGCCCCCGCGTCCACCCACCCCCCCGCGTCCGCCACCACGGACCGCGTCCCTACCACCGGCGCGGTCGCCTCCGCGGGCTCCGCCTCGACCACCGGTGCGGTCGCCACCGCCTCGACCACCGAAGCCTGCATCGCCGCCGCCTGCGGCTCCCAGAATCGCGCGGGGTCGGTGCACGAGCGTGCCGAGCAGGAAGCGCTCTGCTGGCCCGGTCACGACGATGTCCACACCAAAGAGGTCGTATTCATCTTCGAGCACCTCGACGGTGGTCATCCAGGAGAAGTCCTCGAAGGGCGCCGGGAACGCACCGGCCAGAACGGAGTCAGCCGGCTGCTCGAGGTTCTCGTAGTTGAGAAGCCGGAGTGTTGCGAGGCGGTCCTCGGCCAGCGCCTGCGCCGTGAGCAACTCGCGAGCCTGCGTTGCGACCCGGATCTGCTGGCCCCGAGCCTGAAGGAGCCCGAGGGAGATCAGGCTGATGATCGCGAGTGCGACGATCGCCTCCAGCAGGACGAAGCCCGCACGGTTCGACGTTCTCATCGGACGGTCACGTCGCCGGTCCACGGATCCACGCTGACCACACGCGTGGCGAGCGGCCCCGAGAGGAGCAGGGTATCGGCCAGCGCGGCGCCGGTGGGCTCGAAGGTGAAACGTGCCCGAGCGCGGGGGAGCTCCATGTGCACCGTCCCTGGAAGTCCGATGGGCGAGCCGGGCTCCAGGAGTTCATCATCGTTCTGGTCCCCGACCAGGGCACTCAGCATGCCTGGCTCCGGCGCGTAGTCCGGATACGCCAGTGCGTCGCGAACTTCTGGAGAGCTCAGGCCGAGGGGCTCCACCGTGTCGATCCAGACGAGCCCGTCTATGGAGTCGATGACCACCGTGACCGGAAGTCCACTCCGGATTGCTGAGTCCCGGGCCAACCGGAAGAGCGTCTCCACCCTGCGAGTCGCCTGCGTAAGGTCGTCCACCTCACCGAGGCTGCGGTAGGCCGGCACCGCCACCGCGACCGCTAGAGAGACGATGAAAAGGGCCATCACGACCTCGATGAGCGTGAAGCCGCGACGTGTGAGGCCGGGACGGATTGTTCGAACGAGATACGTGCGTGCCATCAGAAGGAGGCCGCGTTGACGCCATAGATGGCCTGCAGCAGCGCGAGCGCCACAAGCGCCACAATACCCCCGAAGCCGACGATCATCGCGGGCTCGGCGATGGCGACCAACCGCTCCAGCGTCCGCTCGGTCTTCCGCTCCAACAGCTCTGCCGACTTGATCAGGAACTGTGCGAGTCGGCCGGCGTCCTCACCCAAGGCCACCAGCTGGGGAAGCACGGCAGGGAAGACGCGTCGCTCGGAGATGGCGGCGTGTAGGGCGCTGCCTTCACGCACACGCACGCGGATGCGCTCCGTCTCGGCCTTTGCGACCGGGTCGGTCATGCAGTCGTGGGCGTCCTGGAGGGCCATCAGCAGCGGGGCGCCTCCGGTCAGGAGCTCACCTACCATGCGGGCGAACGCGGCGGCCAGAGTCTGCCTCCTCCAATTGCCGACCACGGGGATGTAGATCAGAGCCTTCGCGCTGAATCGGCGTCCGGCCTCGGCGGTCCGTAGCCAAGCGAACGCGAGCAGGAACGCCGGGGGGATGACCACCAGGAACCTCCAATTCGTCTGGAGCCACGTGGTCATGTCGACGATAGCCGCCGCTGTCGCGGGCAACGTCGCTCCAGATGACAGCAGAAGTTCGGCGAATCGGGGCAGCACGAAGAGCACGAGCACTGAGACCGCTGCGGCACCTACCAGGGCAAGAAGCACCGGGTAGATCGACATCGAGACCAGCTTCGAGCGTAGTTCACTCTCGCGCTCCAGGTGGTCGGCGAGGCGCTCGAACGCATGATCCAGAGCACCGCTTTTCTCGCCGGCGCGGACGACGCCCACGTAAAGGGACGTGAAGAGCTTGGGGTGCTCGGCCAGCGCCGCGGCGAGTTCGTCCCCGCGCTCGACTTTCGCACGCACGGCGTCGAGAGTGGGCCGGACCGATGCGGGCGCCGTGGTCGCTCCCGCGGCAAGCGCCTTCGCAAGTGGCATTCCGGCCGGGAGGAGGGCCGCCACGGCGCGTGTGAACTCGAGGACGGCGGTCCGGCGGCCAAATCCTAACCCGCCACTTGTGACCTGTTCGGTAGCCTCGTCGACGTGAAGCGCCAGAAGACCCTGGCCCTCCAGGTCGCTGATGAGGGCAGCGGCTGTCGCGGCGCTCAGGCGTCCTCGGCTTCTACGCCCTCCCGCATCGATCGCCTGATAGGCGTAGAGAGGCACTCCACTACTCCCAGCTCACCACGTCCCCATCCTCCCCCTCGCCTCCCAATACTCCGTCGGCGCCCAGTGAGAGGACGTCGTAGCCTGTAGGATTCACCTCGCCCGGGCTGAGGAAGACGTACAGATTCCCCCAAGGATCGAGGGGGACCTCTTTGCGGAGGTACGGACCACGCCAATTGTTGGGGAGAGGGTGTATGGTCGGGGCGGTGCGTAGGGCATCGAGGCCCTGGGCGCCGGTGGGATAACGCCCGTTGTCTAGGCGGTAGGAATCCAGCGCCGCTCCCAGCAACTCGATTTGCGACCGGGCGGCCGCGTCCCTCGCGGTGCCCACGTTGCGGAACACGTTGGGGCCCACCAACGCGGCCAGCATGGCGATCACCGCGATGACCACCATGACTTCGATGAGCGTGAAGCCGCCTCTACCAGCGGCTCTGAGTTTGGCACGTGCAGTCATTCGATCCATCTCCCGTCTAGAAGGCTTCTTCAACAGCCTTCACTGTCTCCCCACTATAGCAGGCGCTTTCCCACACTAGAACAGATGCTTGCCGAGCCAGGATTGTTAGACCACCAATGCCTCCCGCGCGTTCCCTGCTTCAACCACCCAAGCTTTCCAGGACCTCAGGCGCTGATCTCGTGGGCCTCTCCGGCGCCTTTGGGCACTCGGACGCGTTCCACCAGGTCTGGGATGTGGGACGGCGGCGGTGGCGTGAAGTAGGAGACGCTTGTGGCGACCGCGAAGTTCAGAATCATGCCGACGGTGCCGATACCCTCGGGGGACACGCCGAACCACCAATACTCAGCGGTGTTCGCACTCGGGTCGATGAACTTGAAGTAGACGATGTATGCGGCCGTGAACGTAATCCCGGTGATCATCCCGAGGACAGCTCCTTCGCGGTTCATGCGCTTGGAGAAGATCCCCATGATGATGGCCGGGAAGAAAGAGGCCGCGGCAAGTCCGAACGCGAACGCGACGACCTCCGCTACAAATCCAGGCGGATTGATTCCGAGGTAGCCCGCCACCCCCACGGCGAGCCCGGCACTGACGCGGGCTGCAATGAGTTCCCCGCGTTCCGTGATGTCCGGCATAAAGCTGCGTTTCAGGAGGTCGTGGCTCACCGCGGCCGAAACGACGAGGAGCAGTCCCGCCGCTGTGGACAGGGCGGCAGCCAAACCTCCAGCCGCCACCAGACCGATGACCCAGTTGGGAAGGCCTGAAATTTCTGGGTTGGCCAGGACTATGATGTCCCGATCGATGGTGAGCTCGTTCTCGATCGGAGCTCCTGATACGTCCTGCGCCTCCGGGCCGACGTATTGGATGACGCCGTCGCTGTTCCGGTCATCGAACGAGATCAGCCCCGTCGACTCCCAGGTCGAGAACCACTCGGGCATCTCCGAGTACGGTTGCTCCGACACCGTGTTGAGCAGGTTGGTTCGCGCGAAGACAGCAACAGCGGGCGCAGCCGTGTAAAGCAAGGCGATAAACACCAGCGCAAAGCCAACGCTGATGCGGGCGTCCCTTACTCTGGGCACCGTGTAGAATCGGATGATCACGTGCGGGAGACCGGCGGTACCCACCATGAGGGCGGCCGTAATGAAGAAGACGTCGATCGTGGATTTTGTGCCAGAGGTGTAGGCGGCGAAGCCCAGGTCTTGATGTAGACCGTTCAGCTGGTCGAGCAGGACGGTCCCACTCGTCTGGTCCACTCCGCCAAAGCCGAGCTGAGGGATCACGTTGCCGGTGATCAGGAGCGAGAGGAAGATCGCGGGCACCAGATACGCGAAGATCAGCACACAGTACTGGGCGACCTGCGTATAGGTGATGCCTTTCATGCCACCCAACACGGCATAGAAGAACACGATCCCCATGCCGATGAACACCCCGTTCTGGATGTCCACCCCGAGGAAGCGGCTGAAAACGATCCCCACGCCGCGCATCTGGCCGGCGACATACGTGAACGACACGAATATGGCGCAAACCACGGCCACGATACGCGCGGTCTGAGAGTAGTACCGGTCCCCCACGAAGTCGGGGACCGTGTACGCACCGAACCTCCGGAGGTAGGGCGCGAGGAGAAGTGCCAGGAGTACGTACCCACCGGTCCACCCCATGAGGTACACCGATCCGTCATAACCAGCGAAGGAGATGATCCCTGCCATGGAGATGAACGACGCCGCGGACATCCAGTCCGCAGCGGTCGCCATGCCGTTCGCCAGGGGTGAGACCCCGGTGCCCGCGACGTAGAACTCGCTGGTGGAGTGCGCCCGGGACCACACGGCGATGCCGATGTAGAGGGCAAAGGAAAGCCCCACCAGTAAGAAGGTCCAGGCTTGGACGCTCATCGTTGGCCCCTCACTCAGCGTCCTCGTCGAATCCGAATTCGCGGTCGAGGCGGTTCATGAGGAACACGTACACGAAGATCAAGGCCACAAAGACATAGATGGAGCCCTGTTGGGCGAACCAGAACCCGAGTGGGAAGCCGGTTCCCGGCAGGGAGAAATTGTTCAACTGCTCGACGAAGAGGATCCCCGCCCCGTAGGAGACGGCGAACCATATCGACAGCAGAATTCCCAGATACGTGAGATTCTTCCGCCAGTACCCCTCATTGGAGCCGGCCGGAGAGTCAGCGCGCGGAGAGGAATAATCGGAAGGATTGGTCATGGCGGGAGTAATTGGGCCCCTCGACCGCTTTGTGGCAAGTCTGGACGTGTGATCGCTTGTTCGGCATGGCCTGATTGGCGGTGGTGAAGTAACCCCCACGTGTGCCACATGGCCCAGACGCCCCACCACCGAAAGACCGGAAACTCAGGGATTGAGGTTCGGAATGTCCGAGAACCAATTTCTTCCGCTCATTCTCCTGTTTATTTTCGGGGAGTTTGCGGTTCTTTCAGCGGTGTTGAAGGCCCGCGCTCGCGTGACGGCGTTCTCGGACGTCGTGCTGGCGGTGCTGGAGGGTATCCCTGGGATGGCGCTGATGGCTGTTTCGTCCACGGTCCACATGGCCAAAGTCCGTGCTCGAAGCCGGGCCCGTGAGGAGTCGGAGGGGAAGCGCTCCTACGCGGCCCTCAAGTACGGGAGATAGACGGAAGCCCCAGCATACTTGCGGACACGCTCCCAGAAGCGGATGAGCCCACAGAAGGGACCGGGCCCTCAGGAGTGGGCGGGCCCCAGTAGAGCCATCACCAGCCCACTCCGGACCTTTGGCTCGAACCAGGTCGACTTGGGCGGCATGTGCCGGTTCTGGCGGCACACTTCGATGAACTCGTCCATGGTGACGGCGGGCAGTGTTACCGCATAGGCCGCGCGCCCTTCGTCCACCTCCCCTTGTAGCCAGGCCGCATCTTTGTTGCTGCCGACAAAGGTGAGCCGGTCGTCGCCGGCGTCGGCGATCCCGAAGACATGCTCGAAGAGATTCTTCTGCACGATTCCGTAGTCGATGGCTTCGGCCGCGTCGTCCGGGTCGAACGTGCCGGGTAGGGGTCGCAGGCGCCGCCAACCTACGTCGGGGGTGTAGAGCCCGATGTCATGTGTCTCGGTGGGCTGGTAGGGGTCTGCGTTGGCGAGCGTGTCGGTGGGTGTGTCGAGCGCAAACCTCTCCTGAATTGCTGAGGCCAATTGATCCGGCGCGAGCGCCGAAGTTCGGACGAGCCGGTTGTATGGCCGGATCCCCATCGTGGGAGCCGGAAAGAAGACGCTCAGGAAATGCTCGTATCCGAGCATTGATGCGGCCGCACTCCGGTGATTCCCGTCGGCCACATAGGCATGCGGTTCCTTCGCGAGGAGCGCCTGGAAGCGTTGGATGGTCTCCTCGTCACGGAGGATCCATACACGGTGACGGTTCCCATGCTGGTCGGGCACGTCGAGATCCGGGGGAGCGGCATCGGCGTGTGCCTCCAGCTGCCTTTGGAACTCGCCCGATGCGTCGTCGACTCCGTTGTTCACCATGCCGATGATCGCATCGGTGGCCCGAATCAGGTTGGCCCGGCCTCGTACCTTCGGCTCACGGGCTCCCTCGTTCCGAATGATGGTTCCCCCGGGAGTGGCGTCGGTCCGGATCTCGTCGGTCCTGGCCATGCCGCCCAGACCGATTTGGCGCACACCGGGGCGGGTGGGGTCTCCGATCTCGTAGACCCAGAGGATGTCACGAACTTCCTCGGTGAATTCGCTCGCCTCGAGTTCCTCCATGTAGGTGCCCGCCTTGGCCAGAGCATCTTGCGAGTCTCGAACGCCGATCGTTTCGGGCGAGTCCGCTTGGCAATGAGCCATAGTCACACGCAGCACACTCATCGGATTTTCTTGAAGGAGATTCCAGATCTCCTGATCGCCCTGGAACTCGTCGTAGTTCGGCGCGCTGACAAGCGCGGCTGCAGCGGAGTCGACCGGGATCAAGGCGCGGCGGACCGGGGTGATCGTGATCATGAAATTGGAGATCCGGCGGCGAGCCTAGTACGCCAGCGGGTCGGACCCGCTCCGCTCATCCGCGACCCGCACCAAGCGTACCCGGGCCTTCCCGAACATCTCCTGCAGCGCTTCTATGGTCTCGTGCGTGGGGTCTGCTTTGAGCGTACGCGACCGAAAGACTGGTGACCCCGCGCCGTTGTCAGTGCCCAGGCGGAGCTCGACAGGGGCCGTTCCAGGGCGGGCGACCAAAACCTCCTTGGCCCTGGCGAACACGTCGTCGTCCAGCTCGGCGCCAACCTGAAACTCGATCTGAAGGGCCAACTGACCGCTGTTGGGTACACCTTCAAGGAGGAGGGCATCGTCGAGGAAAATGGGTGGGTCCTCTTCGTCCCGCTCCCGTCCGCTCACCTTTCCGGAGAGGAGTACTACGGCATCCTGTTGAAGGGTCTCTTTGTACTTCTGCCAGTTGTCCTTGAAGGCCAGGACCGAGGCCGTCCCGTGAAAGTCCTCGACGGTGATCTTGCCCCACTCGGAGTTGTCACGGCGCGAGATCTGCCGTTGCACCTTGGTCACGACGCAGGCCAGCTCGAGCGGCCGTCCGAGATGTTCCTTCAAGTTGGCTGTGTTCACGCTGTCGAACGCATGCACGACGTCTGCGAAACGATCGAGAGGGTGGCCTGAAATGAAGAAGCCGAGGGCCTCCTTCTCTCTCTTCAATCGCTCTTGCTCCGACCACCCTGGAACGTTCGGAAGGCCCGGATCCCTGACCTCGATGGCCGCGTCTCCGGTGCCGAAAAGGGAGGCCTGGCCAGCTTCCTCTTCGGCCTTTCGGGCGCTGATTTCAGAGTACGCGGTATCGAGTCCGGCGAAAAGCTGTGACCGGTAGCCGAACGAGTCCAAGGCTCCCGCCGTGATGAGTGCTTCGACCGCGCGCTTGTTCAAGGCGCGAAGATCGACACGCTCCAGGAACTCGAACATCGCAGTGAAAGGTCCGTCGGCTTCACGCGCGTTAAGAATCGAATTGACCGCACTAGACCCCACGCCACGAATGGCGCCCAGACCGAAGCGGATATGGGTCTCGCCGACCGCCGTGAATTTCCAGCCCGACTCGTTCACGTCAGGCGGGAGGACTTGGATGCCCTCGTTCAGTTTCGGCAGATAACGTGGTAGTTCCCGGCACTCGGCGATGTACTTGACCACATCGTCGGTGTTGGACACGACTGCCGAGAGCATGGCGGCCATGAACTCGGCGGGGTAGTGCGCCTTCAGCCAGGCGGTGTGATACGCAATGATCGAGTATGCGGCCGAGTGCGAGAGGTTGAAGCCATACCGTCCGAAAGTCTCGATCTGCTCCGCGAGGGTCTCCGCCGTCTTCTTCTCCACGCCTAGTGCGATTGCCTTCGCAACAAACTGTGTGAGCTCCTCTCGGATGAGCGAGGCGATCTTCTTGCCCATCGCCTTCCGGAGCACATCGGCCTCGGCCAGGTTGTAGCCGCCCAGGACGTTCGCGATCCGCATCACCTGCTCCTGGTACACGATGATGCCGTACGTGGACTCGAGGACCGGCTGGAGGTCGGGATGGTCGTAGCGGACCTCCTCCCGTCCTGTCTTCCGACGGATGTAGGCGTCCGCCATGCCTGAGTCGAGCGGGCCGGGGCGGATCAGGGCGTTGGTGGCCACCAAGTCGTCGAAGCGGTCACAGCGCATGGCTCTGAGCTTTTCGATCGCCAATTTCGACTCGAACTGGAATACGCCCGACGTCCCACCTCTTGCGAGCATCTCGTAAACCGCGGGATCGTCCAGCGGGACGTCGTCCATGGACTCGAAGACCGTACCGGCTTCGGGGTGCCGGAGTTCTCCGACCCTGGCCTTGACCGCCTCCACGGCATCGTGGATGACAGTGAGCGTCTTGAGGCCCAGGAAGTCCATCTTGAGCATGCCTACGTCTTCGAGGCAGTTCATATCGTACTGCGTGACGTGCATCGCCTCGGAGGCGTCTCCGTTCCCGCTGTTCTTGCCCGTCTGGATGCAGACCGGCACATAGTCTTCGAGCGGGCCGGGCGCGATCACGACACCCGCTGCGTGTACCGACGAGTGCCGGGAAAGACCTTCGAGTGTCATGGAGTAGTCGAAGAGCTGCTTGTAACGGCCCCCCTCCTCGTAGAGCTCCTTCACCTCTTTGAGCTTCGTGATCGCCTCCTCCACGGTGAAGGCCTGCCCCGGCGTGTTGGGGATCATCTTCGCGATCCGGTCGGTCTCGGCCGGCTCTATGCCGAGGGTTCGACCCACGTCACGGATCACCGCGCGGGACTTCATGGTTCCGAACGTGATGATCTGGCCGACTGCGCTCTTCCCGTATTTCTCCTTCACGTACTCGATGACTTCGCCCCGCCGCTCATAGCAGAAGTCGATGTCGATGTCGGGCATCGAGATCCGCTCCGGATTCAGAAAACGCTCGAAGAGCAGGTCGAATTCGAGAGGATCGAGATTGGTGATCCAGAGCGAATAAGCGATGATCGAGCCCGCGGCTGATCCTCGGCCCGGTCCCACGGGAATACCATTACGACGGGCCCAGTCGATGAAGTCCCAGGTGATCAGGAAATAGCCGGCGTACCCGGTTTCGGTGATCACTCCCAACTCGTAGTCGAGGCGTTCTTGGACGGCTTCGGGAAGAGGATCTCCGTACCTTCGTTTCGCACCCTCCGTGGCCAGAAACACGAGGTATTCGTTCTCGTCGGTGCGGTCCTCGGGGAGAGGGAACGCGGGGAGGTGGTACGTCTTCTCGAAGCCGACGTTTACTTCGTCGGCAATTTTCAGGGTGTTCTCCAGGACGTCGGGCCGATCCGGGAATCGTTCGGCGATCTCCACCGCGTTCTTGAAGTAGAGGCCTTCGTCGTATCGCATTCGGCTCTTGTCACTTCGGTCTTTGCCGAGCCCGATACAGAGCAGCACGTCGTGCGCTTCGTGATCCTCCGCTTGAAGAAAGTGAGCGTCGTTGGTGGCGATCACCGGAAGGCCCATCTCCTCGGAGAGCTCGAAGATTTTCCCGTTGAGCTCCGCCTGTCCTTCGGAGTCGTGCGCCTGGACCTCCAGGTAGTACCGGTCCTCGAAGAGGTTCGCGTACCAGGTGGCGGCTTCGCGGGCACCGTCCCAGTTGTCTGCAGTGAGGTGGCGTGCGATTTCCCCGGCCAGACACGCCGAGCTGACCACCAGCCCTCCGGCGTGGGCCGCCAGAGCCTCCCGATCCACCCGCGGCTTGTGGTAGAAGCCTTCTGTGTACCCGATGGAGGACAGCTTGACCAGGTTCTTATAACCCTCCATATCCCGGGCCAAGAGCACGAGATGGTAGTAGGCTCGCTCTCCTTGACCGGGCTTGGAGCGGTCGCGCCGATCACCGGGAGCCACGTAAGCTTCCATACCGATGATCGGCTTGATCCCCTCCTTCTTGGCGAGTTTGTGGAAGGCCCAGGCGCCAAAAAGGCAACCGTGGTCGGTGAGGGCGAGGCCGGGCATCTCGAATTCCTTGGCCCGGTGGACGAGGTCGGTGAGGCGGTTGGCTCCGTCGAGGAGCGAGTACTCAGAGTGTGTGTGGAGGTGGACGAAGCTCACGAGTGCAGGGTCTGAAACGCCTGTGGAGATGAGAAACCGGCCCTTCGGTCGGGTCCGAAAAGGCCTAACTTGCCCCCATTCTACACACCCACGCTACAGCCGACAAATTTACTCGATCACCCAGGTGTATTTATTCCCGGCGGTCTATTATGCACCGAGCCTCTCCGGGATCCCAACACTCTTGTCCAGGGGACCTTGTTGGGGCTTCCCGAGTCGGGTATGAAGTAGTGTTCCCCTACGGGGTATGACGCAGGTGTGGGTCACCGGTTCCAAGTCGCTGCTCCGCGCACTGACCATCAACAACAAGGATTGGCCATGTGGCTTTGGGTTTCAGGACTCGCGCTGGTGGCCGTGTTGCTCTACGACGTCTTCCAGAAGCGACGCGCCATCATTCGAAATTTTCCCATCATTGGCCACTTCCGCTACCTCCTGGAGTCGATCGGCCCCGAGTTGAGGCAGTACATCGTTACGGACAACGATGAGGAGCGGCCCTTCACGCGGGACCAAAGGAGGTGGGTCTACGCGTCGAGTAAGAAGGCGAACAACTACTTCGGCTTCGGCACGGACAACGAACTCGAAACGACGTCCAACTACGTCATCATCAAACATCGGGTCATGGGTCCGGGCCGAAGTGCTGCCCCCCAGGCGTACGGGGCGGCAGGAGCCCATGAGGCGTATCCCCTTCCTTGCGCGAAGACGCTAGGTGGCGCTCGAGGCCGGGCGCGGGCCTTCCGCCCCGATTCGGCCGTGAACATCTCGGCGATGAGTTTTGGGTCGTTGTCGGGTGCCGCTGTGAGTGCAATGAACCAGGGGGCCGGGATTGCTGGATGCCTTCAAAACACAGGCGAAGGCGGCATCACCCCGCATCATCAGCATGGTGGTGACCTGATCTGGCAGCTTGGGACGGGCTACTTCGGCTGCCGTACCGAGGCCGGCGGTTTCGACCTGAATCTGTTCTTGGAACAGGTCGAAGCGAACCCCGTGCGCGCCGTGGAAATCAAGCTCAGCCAGGGGGCGAAGCCGGGCCTTGGGGGCTTGCTTCCGGGGGCCAAGGTCACCAAGGAAATCGCCCGGATTCGCGGCGTTCCCGTGGGGGAGGACGTGTACAGTCCGGCGTCACACTCCGCCTTTGCAGGGATCGACGAGATGCTGGATTTCGTCGAGATGTTGGCCGATGCGACGGGACTACCCATCGGCATCAAGTCCGCGGTCGGAGAGCATCAGTTCTGGGAGCAGTTGGGGAACCTCATGTCCAAGGAGGATCGCGGAGTCGACTTCATTTCGATCGACGGGGGAGAGGGCGGGACCGGAGCCGCGCCCCTCGCGTTCTCGGATCATGTGGCGTTGCCCTTCAAGGTCGCGTTCAGCCGTGTGTATCGAATCCTCGCAGAGTCCGGGATCCATGAGAATGTGGTCTTCATGGGGTCTGGCAAACTGGGTCTGCCGGTGAACGCGATGGTCGCCTTCGCGCTTGGATGCGACACGATCAATGTGGCCCGCGAGGCGATGCTGGCGGTCGGATGTATTCAGGCTCAAAGGTGCCACACGGGGCACTGCCCAACCGGAGTGGCGACCCAGAATCGTTGGCTGGTACGGGGCTTGGACCCTACCTCGAAGGGCGCCCGTTTGGCCAACTACTTGATCACGCTTCGAAAGGAGATCCTACAACTGAGCCGCGCGAGCGGCGTAGCCCATCCGGGGCTCCTGACTGGAGACATGGTCGAGATTCTGGATGGACGTTTCGGATCCTCCACGCTCCTCGAGCTCTTCGGGTACGTGGAGGGGTGGGGTCTTCCGTCGGTGGCGGACCGGCGCGAGATCGTGCAGGTGATGACAGGGGGCGGGACGCAGGAGGACGCGAACGGCCGAGACGCTTCTACGCCACCACGCTAGTAGCGGTACGTCTCGGGCTTGAACGGTCCGGCCTTGTCCACGCCGATGTAGCCCGCCTGCTCGTCCGAAAGCTCGGTGAGCCGAGCGTCCAACTTATCGAGGTGGAGCCGGGCGACTTTCTCATCCAGGATCTTCGGCAGTACGTAGACCTTTTTTTCGTACTGGTCCCGGTTCTTGGCGAGCTCGATCTGCGCGATAACCTGGTTGGTGAAGCTGGCCGACATGACAAAGCTCGGATGACCCGTGGCGCAGCCCAGGTTGAGCAGGCGCCCCTCGGCGAGGATCATCACGCTGTGGCCGTCCGGGAAGATCCACTCGTCGTACTGCGGCTTTACGTTCTCCCTCCGGACGCCGGGCATCTTCTCGAGGCCAGCCATATCGATCTCGTTGTCGAAATGACCGATGTTACCGACGATGGCTTTATCCTTCATGCCCGCCATGTGCTGGGCCGTGATGATGTCCTTGTTCCCCGTGGTCGTCACGAAGATGTCGGCTTTGCCCAATACGTCCTCGATCCGGCGGACCGTGTAGCCCTCCATACACGCTTGGAGCGCGCAGATGGGGTCGATCTCGGTGATGATCACCCGGGCGCCCTGACTCTTTAGCGCTTGGGCGCAGCCTTTCCCCACGTCACCGTAGCCGCAAACGACGGCCATCTTGCCGGAAATCATCACATCGGTTGCCCGATTCAGTCCATCGATGACCGAATGACGGCATCCGTAGAGGTTGTCGAACTTCGACTTGGTCACGGAGTCGTTCACGTTGATGGCGGGGAAAAGCAGGGTGCCGTCCCTCTCCATTTCGTACAGGCGATGTACACCCGTCGTCGTCTCCTCGGAGACGCCGATGATGTTCGCCGAGAGCCGATGCCACTTCTGCGGATCCTGCTCTCGGGATCCACGCAGAAGTTCGAGAATGATCCTCCACTCCTCGGGTTCGGTCTCAGGATCGAAATCGGGGACCTTGCCTGCATCTTCGTATTCGACACCTCGGTGGAGGAGGAGTGTCGCGTCACCTCCGTCGTCCACGATCAGGTCGGGGCCACTGCCGTCGGGCCACTCGATCGCCTGGTCGGTGCACCACCAGTACTCCTCCAGCGTCTCACCCTTCCAGGCGAAAACAGGAACGCCCTTGGGGTCCTCCGGTGTGCCTTCACGACCCACCGCCACTGCCGCCGCCGCGTGATCCTGCGTCGAAAAAATGTTGCAGGACACCCAGCGCACGTCGGCGCCGAGGTCCAACAGTGTCTCGATCAGCACCGCCGTTTGCACGGTCATATGGAGCGAACCCATGATCTTGAGCCTGGCCAGGGCCTGGTCGGGACCGTACTCCTCGCGAGCCGCCATGAGGCCGGGCATTTCCTGTTCGGCCAGGCGGATCTCCTTACGTCCCCACTCGGCGAGCGAAAGATCGGCGACTTTGTAGTCGGGGCGGGCTTCAACGTTGGCCGGGCCACCCCGCTCGTTCTTGACTGCGGTATCCATGGGTTCAGACCTCGAGTATGAAGGGTCGAATAATCCGACATGACAGCGTCAAATAGTTAGAAACAACGCACTGAGTCTCGCAACTGAGTCTCCTTATGACAATATGTTACGTCATGATATAAGCGTGGGTTTTGGGAGGCTCTCACGTGCACGGAGAGCGCCAAACGGGAGTCGGAGGGCCAGCAGCGGGCGAGGGCTTACAGCGGCATGGGGCTCAGACGCCATGTGACGGAGCTCAGGGAGCGGCAGGCACCAGGCTCCCGGACCGACCGAAGAGCGAGTGCCCAAGTCTGTCCAGGGTTGGATGGGACAGATTCTCTGACTCCTAGCCGGCGGCGGTCCTGCAACTAGCGGGCGGGGTCTACGCCGCCCCCCGGCACCGGAAGGTGCCGAGAATGGTCTCGAGCTGTAAGACGTACTCGTACTTGTCTTTTCCAGGGGCATACAGCCAGGCGTCGACCAGGTAGTGGCGATCCTGCTCGGGGCAGGGGACGGACCATGTGATCATGGGTCCACCGGCCGGGAACTGATCCTCGGGTGGGTTGGCCCAAACCGCGCGCAGCTCCTCGAAGACCAGATCGCCCATTTGGAGTCGGCTTCTATCGGCCAGCTGTAGGTCGACGACCTGCGGATACCTGAAGTACCGTTCGGTGAGCCCCTCCCGCCACGCCAGCAACTCTTCTTCGTCCAATTCCTCGGGAATCGGACTTCTCCAGGTAACGGTAATCTGTCTGATCAACTCGGAAGGGTCGGGGTTGTCGTTCAGGAAGATGTGGACGGAATCCACTGTCCTACGTTCGTACAGGAGCGGGAGCAAGAGCGTGAATCCGGCTTCGTTCCAAAGGGTGTCGGCGAGCAGCGAATCGAGCCCGCTCATGAACATCCTGTTGAGCACGTAGGTGCGGTACTGGCCATCCAGGAGTTCGTGGAGCGGTTCCATCATTTCTTCCGCGCGGTCCGCCCCCTCCGAAGGCAGAAGAAGGACGGTCGCCGTCTGTCCTTTGGCCCAAACATCTTCGACCTGGAAGATCTCCGGAGGGTTGAAACTCTCACGGCCGGAGAGCGCCAGTGCGTCGACCATCCACGGAGAGTCCGCCGCGCCGATCAAGAGGAGCTTACGGAAACGCTGGAGATTGCCCCATCCCTGTCCCATGGGTGCCTGGTGAGTGACGCGGAAGGTCTTCTCCGCACGTACCGTGACGATCGTGGTCTCGAGTGCGGATTCCACCATCTCACCAACGGCAGCCCACTGGTCGTCGGACGTGATGGCGATGATGGCGTTCTGATCGCCCCACGCGGGGGGATTTTCGCACGCAGCTAGGAGGGAGGCGAGTAAGATGGTGGCGACGGTTTTGCCAGTGTGGCGCATGAGTCCTTGCTCGTGGATGGTGCCGACTAAACGACGAAAGAACTGTACCGCGAGTGCGGCTCGTCCGTTCCGCTAATTGGCTTATCGCGGGACCAGCTCATCTATCTCCACGGCGGCCCAAAGCGCCATCGCACCGCCACGTTCGTCAGGACCGAAGACGGCGGTCCGATCGAGGTAGTATTGTTTCGTCTCACCGGCTCCCGTCGAGGTGGAGGCGTCGACCACGGCGCCGTCCTCCGCGATATGAGCTGCCACGCCACGCCAGGCGCGGTCGATCACCGGTCGGTAGCTGTCATCGAGCCAGCCGAGCCGCACCCCGCGGGCGAGCGCCACAAGCGTCATGGAGGTCACCGTCAGCTCCCGATAGCTGCCGGGCTCGTCCACGACCTGCTGCCACATGCCATCCGGCGCCTGATGACGTAGGAGCACCTCGGCGTGCCGACGGTAGATGTCTAAGACACGCGCCCGGTCCGCCCAATCGTCCGGAAGAAACGTCAGGGCTTCCGTCAGGCCGAGTATGGCGAATCCGTTCGCGCGGCCCCAGGCGTGTGGCCCTCTCGCGGAGTGGACGAACAGGCCGTCGGACCGCTGGAGACTCTCGGCGTAGGACGTCAGGAGGCGCCCGACGGTCGCTCCGTACCGGGCGTCCCCTGTGCGCCCGCCGACACGTGACAACAGGCTGGTCGCCATGAACATGTCGTCGGTCCAACCTGTCGGTGACCGAAGGACGTCGTCGGGCGCCTGGGGAAACACGAACTCGGCTCCGGCGACGGCGAGATCGAGGGCTTCCTGGCTCCGGCCAGGCTCGGAGAAGTCCACGAACGCGAAGAGACCGGCCAAGTTGGTAAGCCGGTAAGGCTGGGAAACCGTCGGCGCCTCTCCGGAAAGAAAACGGGCCATCTGGTTTCGCACTTTCTCGACCAGCGCGTCGTCGCCAAGGCGAGTGGCCAAGCGCAACGTATTGGACCAAGCCACCGCGGGGATGTAGCTCACACCGGGGGACGCCGGATACCGGTTTGCCAGGACCGTCGCGACCTCAAGCGGCGTTCGGCTACTCCTCTCGAGCAGCGCCTCGTGTAACGGTGACCTGGGGAGCGAGGCCGCAGCCTCAAGAAGGGTTCGCAACATTCGGGGCGCACCGTCGACGCTTGTCGAGACCCGGACGCCTGCGACCGGGCCCAATCCCGAGGGTGTGCCCGTAGAGATGGCGGCGGCGAGCGAAGCCTCGGGGGGACGGGGGCCGTCCAGAGTAAGCGTGCCCGCCGCGCCCGAGATCTCCCAGGACTGGTCTTGCCCCGATCGAACCTCCAAGACCAGATCGGGTGCTTGAAATGCTACCCAGCGCCACAGGTACCTCAATTCGGGAGACGTATCGTGATTGTAGAAGCCACCCTCTGGGGGGAAAGCCAGATCGCCCGACGACTCAGGACCGCCGCCGGAGGTCCCAGGCGAACACCGCTGTGGGTGGGCGCACGGCAGCGCGGTGATCGTCCAGGTGCGCCGGAGCGCGGCAGGGGCGTCGCTTTTGAACCACCTGAGCGCTTCCAGGACCGCCTGGGCGCTCTCGGACGTCCGGTCGAGTCCGCCCACGATCACCAGACGCCTCTCGGGATCTCCGACACTCCCCGCGTGCTCGAGCGTGAGCAGGCGCTCGTTGGCTCGCGTGAGCCCGGCGGCCGCTACGATGGACGGAGCTCCCGGTAGTGCGGCCACCGTCTGGAGGGCGCTCAGAAGTGGGTCGTTTGTGGTCTGAGCAGAGCCTACTTGCACTGACATGACCACCAGGGCGACCGAAAATCCCAGTCGTGGCGTGTTGGTTCTCAAGACGGCCCCCCTATGGAAACCCAATGATGCCAGCAGAAAACCCCACGGTACCACAGGTCATGCTAGCTTGCCAGGGAGGCGAGAGAACTCGAATGGGGGCGGCGTGGGCTTCGGCTTCGAGCCGAGCCCCACGCCGCCCGTTGTGTGAGTGAATCGATCTGGATCTAACCGACGATCCAACCGATCAGAGCCGTCATTCGCGGCCCCAAGAAGGAGGTGCCCTAAAACATCTCCGACGGATCCGGCTCGTGGCCCGTTCCCGGCCCGTAGCGGTTGGGAATGAATTCCCCGGTGATCATATCCCGGTACGAGAGGCCGGGCCCCACCATGGGGTAGACGTGGGCTTGGGTGTCGATGATGACCTCAAGGAAGGCTGGGCCGTCGAAGCTCAGGAATTCCTCCAGAACGGTGGGCACGTCTTCCTTTTTGTCGAGGCGTTTTGCGTACTCGAAGCCGTCGGCTTGAGCGGTCTTCACAAAGTCCTTTTTCCTGAGTGACTTGTCGCTCGCCGAGAGCCGGCCCTTGAAGAAGAGCCGTTGCCACTGCATGACCATCCCGTCACCGAAGTTGTTCAGCACGATGATCTTGATGGGCAGGTCGTAGGTGGTGACGGTCTCGAACTCGCCGAGATTCATGCGAATGCTCGCGTCGCCGTCCACGTCGATGACCAGCTTGTCCGGGCGAGCGAATTGCGCGCCTATTGCTGCCGGGAGACCAAATCCCATCGTGCCCATACTCCCGGAAGTGAGCCAAAGGCGCGGCTCCCGAAAGTCGGAGTACTGCGCGGCCCACATCTGGTGCTGGCCGACCCCGGTCGAGATGATCGCCTTGCCCTGTGTGATGTGGTTCATCGTCTCGATGATGTAGTGGGGCTGGATGAGGTCGCTCTCCCGGTCGTAGTTCAGCGCGTAGGTGGTCTTGAGCTCCGCCACTTCGGCGTGCCAAGCTGAAAAATCTGCGTTGAAATCGGCCTTGCGCCCGTACTCGGTCAGGGCTTCCAGGGCGCCTTTGAGAATGCCGACGTGGTGCCAGTCGGCTTCCCTGACCTTGTGGATCTCTGCGGGATCGATGTCCAAGTGGAAAACGTGGCGCGCCTTAGGTGCGAATTCGGGTGGATCACCGGCGACGCGATCATCGAAGCGCGCTCCCACGGCGATGAGCAGGTCACAGTCTTCGACCGCGTAGTTCGCATGCGCGGTACCGTGCATTCCCAACATATGAAGGCACAGCGGTTCTGTGGTATCGAGGCCACCCAGTCCCATGAGTGTCGTGACGCCGGGAAGGCCAAAGGTCTTCGAGAACGTCCGTAGGGCGTCTGAGGCGTTACCGTTGATCACGCCCCCTCCGGCGTAGATCAGAGGGCGCTTGCTCTCCGCCAGCATGCTGAAGAACTCAGCACATTGGTCGTCGCCCAACGTGTTGGACTCGACCTCGGCAAGCCGGTGCCGATAACCGGGGACGGGTAGAGATCCCTCGCCCTGAAAAGCCCCTTCCCAGTTCTGCACGTCCTTTGGAATGTCCACCACCACGGGCCCAGGCCTGCCGGTCCGGGCGATCTCGAAGGCGGTACGGACCGTGGACTCGAGACTCTCGGGATCCGTGATCAGGAAAACGTGTTTCGCCACTGAGCCCATGACCGCAGTGACTGGTGCTTCCTGAAACGCGTCGGTACCGATCGCCGCCCTTGGCACCTGCCCGCAGATGACCACGATCGGCACGGAGTCGGCCATACAGTCTCGCACGGGTGTAACACAGTTGGTCGCGCCCGGGCCGGAGGTGACGATGGCGACTCCGACACCCCCACTGGCGCGGGCGTAGCCGGCCGCCATGAAGCCGGCGCCCTGCTCATTGGCCGGGACGATGAGGGGCATCGGCTCCTCCTCGCCCGAGGCGTGCGCTTCGTTGTAGCGGAACACGGCGTCGTACGTCGGCAGGATCGCTCCCCCGCTGTAGCCGAAGATAGTCCGCACCCCCTCGTCGGCGAGCACCTGTATGATGATCTCGGCGCCGCTCATGATTGTGCCCGCCAGGGTGTGTGCCGGCTTCATTTTGGTATCCACGTCCATCTTTGAATCTTGAGATCCAGAGGCTGGTGTTGTCGCCCCCGAAAGGTGGATAACGGCCCACGTATTGCAAGAGGGGCCACCCACAGCGAAAGTTGCCTCTCACGAAACACGCTTCGATTAAGCCTTCTAATTAGCCCTAGGCGTCTTCAGATGCGGCATATCATATCAGTCTTGTTACAGAACGAGGCGGGAGCGCTCTCTCGCGTCACCAATCTGTTCTCGACCAGAGGCTTCAACATCGAGAGCCTCAACGTGGCACCCACCGATGAGGAGACCGTCTCGCGGCTCACGGTCGTCTCGACGGGCTCAGACGCCATCATCGATCAGATTTCGAAGCATCTGGGCAAGCTGGTGGATGTAGTGAACATCGTGGACATGACGGGTACCGATCACATCGAGCGGGAGCTGGCTCTGTTCAAGCTGCGTCTCGGGAAGGGTGGAGAGGAGGAGTTGGCCGGTGTGGTCGAGGAGTTCGGCGGCCGGATTCTGGATGACTCCGGTGGGTACTTCACGGTCGAGTTGGTCAGTGGGGGGCCGAAGGTCGACGGGTTCATGGCGCGGGTGGGCGAACTCGCCGAGGTGGAGTCTCTCACACGCAGCGGCGCGATGGCCGTCACCAGGGGTGCTCCGATTTCTACGACAGGCTGAGGTCTGGCTGGCGTCGGTGCCTAGGTGAGGACCGCGACGTTCCAAGCCACCCAAACGAGAGCCAGAGCAGTGAGAATCCAGGCCTCGATCCGGGGCATATCCTGCGGCCCCTTTTCGCCGTGGAACCACGCGATGACCGTGGCTGCGGGAAGTCCCACGATCAGGAAGCTGAGCAGGAGGTCGGAACTACTCTGAGGGAGCCACGACCTGTCGACCATCATGCTGCCAACCTCCGTAACAGGATGGTCTCTTCCTCTTTGGGCTAGTCATCGCCGGTCCTCGTTGGTGCCGGTCATTGTGCCGTCACCCTCCACGACATCCCCTCCGCAGAGCCCCTCCACCGTTACCGCCGCGGCCACGTGTCCGGTGATGTTGGTCGCGCTCCGAAACATGTCCGGAAGCCGGTCGATTCCAAGGAGGATCCCCAGGCCGGCAACGGGCACACCGGCTACCTCGAGTATCGGGGTCAGCGTCACGATGCTGGCGGAAGGCACGGGAGCCACCGACATGGCCACGACGAAGCCCACGAATCCGACACCCAGCAGGGTGGTGAACGGAAGTGGGACGTCGTAAAGAGTTGCGAGGAACACGACCGCTCCCGCCTGAAAGAGGGCACTGCCCGCCCGATTGATGGCCGCTCCCAGAGACAGGACGAGCGAGGACACGGCGGGGGACACACCGAGTGCCTCGGCGTCTTCGAACATGACCGGGAGTGACGCCACCGAGCTGGTTGTGGAGAATCCGATCACAAAACTGCCGGACACTCCCTTAACGAACTCCGCTATGCCCTTCTTTCCGAGGAGCTGTACGGCCGGCAGGTAGAAGAGCAGAATGAACACGAACAGCCCGACGACCACAGTCGCCACGAACACGGCCAAGCCTGCCAGCAACCCCAGCCCCATCCCGGCAACGACCGGTGCGGCAAGTCCGAACACACCGGCGGGTGCGGTCCACAAGATCCAGTGAATGAGCCGGACGAATACGGCGCTGATGTCCTCGGCGAAGGTGATCAGCCGCTGGCGACGTGCTTCCGCCACGGCTCCCGTCGCGGCAGCCAGGAGGAGTGTGAATACGATCAGCGGCAGCAGGGCTCCGTCCGCCGCGGCGGCGAACGGGTTGGCCGGGATCAGGCGCAAGATGAGATCGAGGAGGCCGGGGAGTTCTTGGGCGCTCTCGACGGTTGTCGGTACCTCGACGGCCACGGGCCAGAGGGTCATCGCAAGGGTCATGAACCCCATGCCGATGACGATGGCGGGGACGGTCGTTCCCCAGAAGAAACCCAAGGCGGATCCCCCAAGCTTGCCCACCGTCCTCGGGTTTCCGAGGCGGGCGACCCCGACGAAGATGGTCGTCACCACGAGGGGGATGACCACCATTCGGATCGCGTTGATGAAAAGCGTACCCAGGGGCGCTACGCCAGTAGCCAAGCGGTCAAGCAGATCGATGTCGGTGGCACTGGCGAGCAGCCCGAGCGCGAGTCCGAGGATCAGCCCAAGGGCCGTGGCTCGCTGATTCATGCGTCTACGTTTCCGAGCATCTGCTCGAGCTCCGCGTCTTTCGGATCCCACTCGTACCGGTCCCAGTCGATCCGTCCGGTCTCGGTAAATTGCACGCCGTCGTCCTCTAGGAGGGCGCGCTGTATCTGCGCCGTATGATGGATCGATGACGTGGAGATCCGACCGGAGCTATTGATGACCCTCCACCAAGGGAGGTCGAGGTCGTCGGGGATGGCGGAAAGGGATCCACCGACTGCACGCGGCGCACTGGGGCCCCCACGAAGTGCGGGCCGGCGCCCCAGAATCGCTGCCACCGCCCCGTACGATGTGACACGGCCCGAGGGAATAGCCGCAACCACGGCGTACACCGATCGAGTAAAAGGTGTCATGGGCGTGGTGGCTGCACTCGGGTCGCTTCCTGGATAAGTTCACGCACAGTAAGCCTCGATCGCGCCAAAGGGTAGCAGCTACGGGGGACGCCTGAATGATGCCTCACTTGCACGGATCGCCGCTCTGGCACGACCCCGCCCACACCCATGGGCCCCCTCCGGCAGGTGGCGCCCTGGACCGCGGTCCCCAGTTGAGACGCCTTTGGATCGTCCTGGGCCTCACCGCAACGTTCATGGTGGCGGAGGTCGTCGGGGGCATTCTGTCCAACTCGCTGGCGCTCCTGGCCGACTCGGGACACATGCTTGCCGACGTGGGGGCCCTGGCCCTTTCCCTGGTCGCGATGCGGCTGATGCGCCGCCCGCCCAGCCCGGAGCGTACGTTCGGATACGTCCGCATGGAGATTTTGGCCGCGCTGGCCAACGGGGCGACGCTCCTCGTCATTAGCGGCTGGATCGTCTGGGAGGCCTGGGAACGACTCGCTGCTCCACCGGAAGTGGACGGGCCACTCATGATGGGAGTGGCAGGGGTCGGTTTGATCGTCAACGTGGTCGGTGCCGGAATGCTCCGCACACACGCCCACGAAAACCTCAATATTCGGGGCGCCTACCTGCATGTTCTGGGCGATCTGCTCGGGTCCATAGGCGCGATTGGGGCCGGTGCGCTGATCCTCCTGACGGGTTGGACCCCCATCGACGCGATCATCTCCATCGTCATCGCCGGCCTGATCCTGCTGGGTGCCTGGCGTCTTGTGAAGGAGGCGACCCGCGTGCTTCTCGAGATGGTGCCGCCCCACGTGGGTATGGAGGGTGTGCTACAGGACCTCAAGTCCATCTCCAACCTGCACGACGTTCACGATCTACATGTGTGGACGCTCACGAGCGGTTTTGTGGCGCTCAGCGGACACGGCGTCCTAGACGACCCGATGCATCACCAGCGGGTTCTCGATGAGATCCGCGACCGCATGGCGCCACACGGGATCGGGCACGTCACGTTCCAATTGGAACCGGAGCGATTGCACCAGATCGCTCGGCCGGAATGAGGTGTTCTTCCCCTCACGGCGGGGGAATCCCATGTTACCGGCCGCGGCATACTGGTATGTTTTTCTAAGTGATTTCTGCGACCATGACGGGAGACATTCGTGCACGACGTTGATCGGCTCCGAGATCCGGCGACCGGCCTTTCTAGTCAGTGGCATTTCGAGATTGTCCTGGACTTCCTTTTTCCCATCGCACACCGCGGCGTGATGTTGACCGTGGTCGACATGCTGGAGTCGCTCAGGGGATCCCTGGTGGCGGCGCCGTCGGCGAGCGGTGATTACGTCGAGGTTTCCTCCGAGGGTTGGAGCGTCTGACCGAATGAGCTTTCCGAGACTCCGACTTCGCCGGCTTCGGAGGGGTGAGACCTGGCGTCAGGTAGTCCGGGAGACCTCCCTCTCTACGGACGACTTGGTCTATCCGCTTTTCGTTGTCGGCGGAGAGGCTGTGCGGAATCCGGTCGCTAGCATGCCCGGCGTTTTCCAGTTGTCGGTTGATCTCATCGTGGAAGAGGCGCGTGAGGTCCACGCTCTGGGCATCTCGGCAGTGATCCTGTTCGGTGTCCCGGATGAGGGCGAAAAGGATGCTGAAGGCTCCGCCGGCTACGACCCCGAAGGGCTGGTACCCACGGCGATCCGAGCGATCAGGGAGGCTGTTCCGGATCTCCTGGTGTGGGCAGATGTGTGCCTGTGCGAATACACGGATCACGGGCACTGCGGGCTGCTCACCGAAGAGGGAGAGGTGGACGGCGACTCGAGCCTTCCCCTCTTGGCGCGGGCCGCTTTGGTGTACGCCGAAGCCGGCGCCGACGCAGTGGCACCCAGCGACATGATGGACGGCCGGGTGGGGGCGATCCGAACCGTTCTGGACGATGCGGGGCTCACGAACGTGCCCATTGTTTCGTATGCGGCCAAGTATGCCTCGGCTTTTTACGGCCCTTTCCGTGACGTAGCCCAGTCGGCTCCGTCGTTCGGCGACCGGAAGGGGTACCAAATGGACCCTGCCAACGCGGACGAGGCCCTTCGCGAGGTGGAACTGGACATCGAGGAGGGAGCGGACATCGTCATGGTCAAACCCGCGGGGCCCTATCTCGATGTCATCTTCCGGGTAAAAGAGACGTTCGGTATGCCCACCGCTGCCTATCAGGTCTCCGGTGAGTATGCGCTGATCAAGGCGGCCGCCGACAAGGGTTGGGTGGATGAGGAGCGCGTCATGCTAGAGAGCCTCGTCGCCATCAAGAGGGCGGGCGCAGACCTGATCGTCACGTACTACGCCAAGGAAGCGGCGCGCGTGCTCGGAGGGACGTCCTGAGCGCGAGCGGTGAGGCCAGCGAGGCTCGGCCCGCTCAGGCGGAGCCGTCGGCCTCCCCGTTTCTGGCAGCATGTCGGTGTGAACCGGTTGCGCACACGCCGGTGTGGATCATGCGCCAAGCTGGACGCTATCTGCCTGAGTATCGGAAGGTCAGGGCGGAGGTGGACTTTCTCACGCTCACAAAAACGCCCGAACTGGCGGTAGAGGTGACACTTCAGCCCGTGCGTCGATTTGGAATGGACGCGGCGATTCTCTTCAGCGACATCATGACGCCAGTGGAGGGAATGGGCGTGAAGCTGGATTTCGCGCCCGGGCCTGTCATCGAGACTCCCATCCGGAGTGCCGATCAGGTGGACGCGCTTCGGATCCCGGATCCGGAGGAGGGTGTGCCCTTCGTGCTGGAGGCGGTTCGCTTGCTCAGCGAGTCCCTTCCAGCTTCGGCTCCACTCATCGGCTTCGCGGGAGCGCCGTTCACAATCTTCTGTTATCTGGTGCAAGGAGGGGGGTCCAAAACCTTCTCTGAGGCCAAGGCCTTTCTGTTCGCAGAGCCCGAGGCATCCCACAAGCTCCTGGAAAAGCTGGCCGACACGATGGTCCGTTATCTTGAGGCGCAGGCCGCCGCGGGTGCTGAGGCCTTGATGATCTTCGATTCATGGGCGGGGCTGCTCGGGCCGGAGCAGTACCGGGAGTTCGCGTTCCCCGCCGTACGGCGCGTGATCGACGCCCTCCGCCTGCTTGATGTACCGCTCATCTATTTTCCGAACCAGGGTGCGACACTGCTCCAGATCGTGGCCGAGTGCCCCGCTGACGTAATTGGAATCGACTGGCGGCTTCCGCTCTCCGACGCCCGCAGGATTCTGGGACCCGACACTGCCGTGCAGGGCAACCTGGATCCGGCGGCGCTATTCGCGCCACGGGGGGAGCTCGGTCGTCAGATCGATCGAGTTCTGGAGGACGCTGGGCCGGCGCCCGGCCATATATTCAACCTTGGCCACGGGATCGAGAAGGCGACTGATCCCGACGCTGTCGCATTTCTGGTCGATCGAGTGCACGAGGTGTCCGAGGGCTGACGCCCGAGGAACCCAACCTGAAACCCTTGGCTTCCTTGGGGTATGGAGTTGCCCCGGTTGCGGGGGGTGGTGGTGAGGGATCGAGCGAACCACCCGATTGAAATGGCGACAATGCGAGGACAGATGCCGGATCATCGACTGAGAATCTATGACTCGATGGTGGGCCTACTATCCGATGCGGACAATCCGACACCTCTGGTCCGGATCAATCGGGTTGTCCCGTTCCAGCACGCGCGCGTCTACGGGAAGCTCGAGTGGTATAACCCGTTCGGCGCCGTGAAGGATCGAGTTGCGGCCAATCTGATTGGCGACGCCGAGGAGCGCGGTGTACTCGAGGATGGCCAGAAGTTGGTCGAACCCACGTCCGGCAACACCGGAATGGGCCTGGCCATGATCTCCAACGTGAAGGGGTACTCACTCACCACGCCCCTGTCTTCGGCCATTCCCCTCGAAAAGCGGATCATGCTGCGGTTCTTCGGGGCCGATGTCCTCGAGCTGGACGACGACTTGTGCCCTGCGCCCGGCGCGCCGGAGGGCGCCATCGCCAAGGCACACGAACTCGCTGACAGGCCTGAGTTCCACATGCTCGACCAGTACACGAACGAGGCGAACCCGGGGGCGCACTACAAGACCACGGGCCCGGAGATCTGGAAACAGACGGAAGGCAAAGTGACACACTTCGTGGCCGGGCTGGGCACGTGTGGGACCATCACGGGCACGGGACGTTTCCTCAAGGAGCAAAACTCTGAGATCAAGGTGCTGGGTGTGCACCCGCAGGAAGGGCACGATATCCCCGGAGTGCGGAGTATCCGGCAACTCCAGCAGACCGCCCTCTTCCGACCCGACGAGTATGACGAGTTGGTCGAGATCGATGACGAAGAGGCCTTCGGCTTGTGCCAGCGTCTCAACCGCGAGGACAGCATCATTGCAGGCCCGAGCTCAGCCATGGCGCTCGCCGGCGCCCTTCGATTGGTGCCGGACGAGCCCGGTGTGATCGCCGTGGTGATCTTTCCCGACAACGCCTTCAAGTACGCCTCGTCGATGAGCAGGCACCTTCCCGGGATGGATGGGGCCGGAGAGGAAAGTCCTCGTGAGAGAATGATGGATACCCTGATTGAGAACACGAGAGGCACGCCGGCGCTCACCGTGGACATCGAGCCTGCACACGAAATGATGGAAGCTGGCAGCCCCCTGGTCATCGACGTGCGGGAGTACGACGAGTTCAGAGGCGGGCATATTCCCGAGGCGGTGAACATGCCGCTTCAGGAGATGAGCGACTACGCTGCCCATCTTCCGGAAGATCGCGAGGCACCCATCCTGGTCGTTTGTGAGACCGGGAACCGATCGTTGTCCGGGGCGCTGTTCTTGACGTCCCTCGGCTACCGCGATGTCCGCAGTATCAACGGTGGGACGACGGGCTGGAGAGAAAAGGGCCTCACTGTTGCTTGACTTTCGGCGCCTCCATCGGTGTGCCTCGAACGTGTCTACCAGCGGGCCGACGCCGACACTATCTTATCTGTCGTTCTCGGCGGCGGTGAGTCGTGCCGCATCCGTAAGTTGTTGTGGGGCCTGTAGCTCAGGTGGTTAGAGCGCACGCCTGATAAGCGTGAGGTCGGTAGTTCGAGTCTACCCAGGCCCACTTTGTGTTTACGACCATCGCACCCGTCAATTTGACAAAGACCCTTCCTCTGGTTGGGACTCGTCTCTAAAGAGGGCGCCGAACGCCACCGCCGTAACGAGTCCGATGACCGACAGGGTAGACCAGAGCGCCGAATAGTCGAGGCCGCCGTCAGGCGTACCGAAGAGGGCCGACAGGTATGCCAGAAGCGGCGCCGCGAGCACGGGTCCGACCCCTAGGATGATGATACCGAAGACGGTTTGCGCCGAGTGCCGCACGTCCTCCTCCGCCAGCCGATCGACGTAGATGTAGCCCACTGCGAAGAAACACGCGTAGCAGAAGCCGTGCAGGAACTGGCTCGCGACGATCACTCCGACCGGGAGGCCGATACTGGCGAAGATCGCGTAGCGCAGGAAGTAGGCCGCCGCACCGATGACGATGACCCAGCGCGTGCCGAACCTCCTGATGAGAAGGACCAGCCCTGCCATGACAGCGATCTCGGCGAATTGGCCGATCGTCATGGCGGGCCCGATCTGGCTGTCCCGTAGTCCGAGAACGTCGGCGAAGAACGGCGCCGTCTGCATGAAGTAGATCTGGTGGATCACCGCGATCGGCAGGCTCGCAGCGACGAGGACGGTGAAGGAGCGCCGCCGGAACAACCCGAACGCTTTGGCGAAGGCGAGCTTCTCCACAGCGCCGCGCTTGGGTGGGGTGTGGGGCAGGAACAGGCAGTAAACGGCATAAGCGATCGCCACGATGCCCGAGACGACGAGTGCGTCGGCCAGCCGAGACGTAACGTCGGCTACCTCGGTGCCGGTGTAGAAGGGCGGTAGCCACTGCAGGCTTACATCAGAGAGGAGCCAGAACAGCGGAAAGAGCCAGCTGGCGGCAATCCAGCCGACGGTTCCCCACACCCGAATGGACGGGAACTCACTGTCCGGATCACGCAGGTGTGCGAAGGTGAGCGAGTTGGTCAGCGCGAGCGTCGGCGTATACAGCACACTGTAGGCCACCGACAGCCAGAGCCAGGCGACGAACGTCGTCTGGAAGGCCGTGATGATCTTGATGATGCCGCCGGCGACGAGAAGCACCGCCAGGAACCTTTCAGTGGAGAAGTAGCGATCGGCGAACTGGCCGGCTACGAAGGGCGCGGTCACCGCGCCGATCGACCCCGCCAGCCCCAGGATCCAGCCCACTTGGCCGGGTGTGAACCCGAGTCCGCCCTCCGCGACCGAGGCCTGCAGGTAGCGTGCGAGCACAGGGAGCCACACACCCCACACGCCGTACTGCAGGAACATCATCACTGACAAGCGCGGTTTTGTGGTTGCTGACATGGTCTCCTCAGGCCCCCCGCCGGGACGACGCACCTCGAAGGCACAACTTCGAATGAGTCGAGTCGAGTTCTTCGCTACCCTGCGGCCGGGAATGGATAAGCTCTCGTGGGCGACGACGATAGCAGGATCGAGTTGGAGCGCCAGCGTGTCTAAATACTCGCTCTTGCGATCTGCCTGGATTCCGGTTCAATCTTACCGCTCTCAGGGTCCGCTCATGGACGATTCGCGCGCTTGAACGTCGACTCCGCGCTGCGAGGGCCTTGGAGATCCTAAGGGAGGGAGTCATGATCCGATTCGTCGGTCTTCTGAGCTTGCTGGTGCTCTTCGCTCCGCAGCCGGCTGGTGCCCAGCTGAGCGCCGGGGTGGCGAGAGCCGATGTCACACCGCCCCTCGGAGGACCGATGTACGGATATGGCGCGCGGGGCACCAACGTGTCGGAGGGTGTGCACGACCCTCTGTACGCGAAGGCGATCGTACTCAGCGACCAGAGCCAGAAGCTCGCCATTGTCACGCTCGATCTCGGGTCCATCTCGGCCGGGAGCGCTGCCCGCATCGAGTCGATCGTCGGGCAACAAACCGATATCGAAGACGTTCTCCTGGTGGCCTCGCATACGCACTCGGGGCCCCGGGCGACGCCCGATTTTCCGTCGACGGCGAGCCCCTGGATTCGTGACGCGGAAGAGAAGATCGCCCAAGCGGTCATCGAGGCCGACGGGCGCATGGTTCCCGTTCGTATCGGAGTTGGCTGGGGTGAGGTTCGGGAAGGCCACAACCGTCGAATGATCGGTGCCGACGGCCGAGCCGTAATGTTCTGGGAGAATCGGGAGCGGATCCCGACCAGCCCTCTCGACTACGAACTCGGCGTCATTCGCGTCGAGCAGCTCGATGGCCAGACGCTAGCGACACTCGTGAGCTTCCAGTGTCATCCCGTGGTGCTGGGACCCGAAAACCTCGACATCTCCGCCGACTATCCGGGCGTCTTCATGCGCATCGTTGAGGCGGAACTCGGGGGCCAGGCGATGTTTCTCCAAGGGGCTGCGGGAGACATCAACCCGTTCTGGGACAAGACACCGCCCGCTGAAGGCGCGTTCGAGCAAGTAGAGGCAATGGGTCGGGCCGTGGCGGAGGAGGTGATCAGGGTGTCGGGATCGATCACGGGCTTCGACGACGCGCCCGTGATTTCGGTCCACGCCGAAGTGATCCCGCTCGCCTCACGCACCGACGTCGAGCGCACCCAGCGAGACATGTTGGCCGAGATCAATACGGTGCTGATCGGCCCCGACATCGCGCTCGCGACCTTCCCGGGCGAGTTCTTCGTCGAGCATGGCTTGGCGCTCAAGGCGCGGAGCCAGTTCGAGCACACGTTCTTCGTCGGCTACACCAACGACGCGCTCGGTTACTTCCCGACCATTCGGGCGACGACCGAGGGCGGGTACGGCGCCGCCTCATCCACCCGGGTCGAGGTCGGGGCCGGCGAGCGACTGGTCGACCGTGCCCTCATCAACCTCCTTTACCAGGCCAACAAGGTCTCACCATGAGCTCGGCACGACTCGGTATCGGCTTCGTCGGGAGCGGGTTCATCACGCGGTTCCACATTCAGTCGCTCGTGGGCGTGCGCGACGCCGACGTTCGAGGGGTCTGGAGCCCGAACCGTGAACATGCCGAGGAGGCCGCATCCCTCGCGCGCAGCCTGGGAGTCGGTGACGCGAAGGCCCATACATCGATCGCCGACATGGTGGCGGACCCAGCCGTCGAGGGGCTCTGGCTGTGCGGCCCCAATCACGCACGCGTCGAGAACGTCCAGGCAATCTGCGAGGCGGTGACGAGCGGGCGCGGAAGTCTCAGGGGCATCGCGTGCGAGAAGCCGCTCGCCCGAACCGTAGCCGAAGCGAGGCAAGTTCGGGACCTGGTCGAGCAGGCGGGACTGAATCATGGCTACCTGGAAAACCAGGTCTTTGCTCCGCTCGTCACTCGCGGTCGCGAGATCATCTGGAGGCGAGGAGCTGCGCTGACCGGTCGGCCGTACCTCGCTCGTGCGGCCGAAGAGCACAGTGGCCCCCACACGCCGTGGTTTTGGCGCGGCGACCTGCAGGGTGGCGGTGTGCTGAACGACATGATGTGTCATTCCATCGAGGTCGTGCGCCATCTGTTGACGGAGCCCGGAGCACCGCGAGCCTCGCTTCGGCCCCGACGTGTGACCGCGCACATCGCGTCCCTCAAGTGGACGCGGCCGCCCTATCCCGAGCGGCTCCAACAACGCATGGGAGAGGACGTAGACTACAGCGCTCGTCCAGCCGAGGACTTCGCCTCCGCGACGGTCGAATACGAGACGGAGGATGGCGTCGGGGTGCTCGGCGAAGCGAGCACGTCCTGGAGCTACGTCGGCGCCGGGCTGCGCTTGACGATGGAGCTGCTCGGTCCGGAGTACTCGATGTCGATCAACACGTTGGACAGCGGCCTCAAGCTCTTCTTCAGTCGAGAGGTGCAGGGCCGGTCGGGCGAAGACCTCGTCGAGAAACAGAACGCGGAGATCGGACTGATGCCCGTGGTCGCTGACGAGGCGGCCGACTACGGATATCAAGCCGAGAACCGTCACTTCGTGCGCGCGTTTCTCGAGGACAAGCCCCCCTCGTTGACCTTCGACGCCGGCGTCGAAGTCGTCGAGCAGTTGATGACGGCTTACATGAGCGCCGAGGTGGGCAGAAGCCTGGACTTTCCGCCGGAGGGCCTGGAGACCTTCGTCCCGGCGGTAGCCAGCGGGACGTGGAGGCCGTGAGCATGTCGACTTCAATGCGTCTGCCGGTCGCGATGCTGTGCGTCCTCAATGGATGCTGGCATGCGGCCCCGCCCTCGTCGCGAGAGCCGGAGGATTTCATCGCGACCGCCGGACTTCCGGACGACCTGAGGCTCGAGTTGGTGGCTCGCGAGCCCCAGATCGTCGATCCGGTCGCCGTCGCATTCGACGCCGACGGTCGGATGTACGTCGTGGAGATGCGCGACTACCCGATCCAGCCCGAGGGTGAGTCGACACCCCTGGGTCGCGTCAAGCTGCTCGATGACCTGGACGGCGACGGCTACTACGAGACAGCGACGGTTTTCGCCGAGGGGCTTCAATTTCCGACTTCGGCGCTGCCTTGGCGTGGGGGAATCCTCGTCACCCGTCCGCCCGACATCGTCTTCCTGCAGGACACCGACGGAGACGGTGCCGCGGATGTGGAAGAAGTTCTTTTCACCGGATTTCCCGTCGGGAATACCCAGCACAACATCAACGGGCTGACCTGGGGATTGGACAACTGGGTGTACGGTGCCAACGGCGGCAACAACGGTTCCGCACATTCGGTCGACACACCCGACCGGGACGTGTCCATTAGAGGGATGGACTTTCGGTTTCGTCCCGGCACCGGCGAGTTGCAGCAATCGTACGAGACGACGGGCGGCCATGGCATCGCTATCGACGCGTGGGGGCGCATGTTCGGGACGCACAACCTGGACCACATCCAGCATATGGTCTTCCGCCCCGAGTATCTGAGTCGCAGCCCGGACCTGGCCGTCGGCACCACGCGAGAACAGATCTCCGACCACGAGTCGTCGGCGACGCTCTACCAGATCTCACCACCGGAGACGAGGGTCAATCACCCCGAGCAGGCCGGTCGCTTCTCCGGATCTTCGGGCATCGCCTATTACGGCGGGGGTGCTCTTCCCAACTCGTATGACGGCACGTTCTTCGTCAACGACGTCGTCGTCAACGTCGTCCATCAGGATGTCGTGCGGTCGGAGGGCCCATCGTTCCGAGCCAGCCGCGGCGAGGACGAAGCCGAGTTTCTCGCCGGTGACGACAACTGGTTCCGACCGGTCACGATGGCCGTGGGACCCGACGGTGGCCTTTACGTGGTGGACATGCATCGGGCGGTGATCGAGCATCCGGAGTGGATCCCCGATCAGGTGGAACAGGGCCTCGACGTCAGGGCTGGGGATGACAAGGGCCGCATCTATCGCGTCGTTCCTCGGGAGGGGCTCGAGCTTACGCGCCCCGAGCTCAGTGGTGCCGATGTCCAGACCTTGGTGGAAGCCTTGGCGCACCCGAACAAATGGTGGCGCGACACCGCTCAGCGTCTCCTCGTCGAACGCGGGGATGAATCAGCGGTTCCACTGTTGAGGCAGCTGTCTCTCGAGAACGACTCTGCGCTGGGGCGACTGCACGGACTCTGGACACTGGAAGGGCTCGGTGCTCTGGAGCCCGAGATCGTTCAGGCTGGACTGGAGGACGCGAGCCCGGCCGTCCGCGAGAACGCTCTTCGAATGGCCGAGCCGTACGTCATGGCATCGCCCGACGTCCGGGATGCCGTACTGCGCATGGACTCGGATCCCGATGCGCGCGTCCGCATGCAGGTCGCGCTCACCGTTGGGGCGATCGACGATCCCCGAGTGTCTGGGGTGCTGCTGGCAATTCTGCGTCGGGACGTGGAGTACGCATGGTCGCGGGACGCGGTCCTGACCGGCCTGGCCGTCGAGCCCGGCGTAGCGTTGGAGGCGCTGCTGGCCTCGGGTGATCCGTTCGTCGGTGAGGTCACCGATGGAAAGCGGGACGTGACGAGGCGTCTCGCATCGGTGGTGGGCTCTCGCGAAGATCTCGAACCGGTCTCCTCGCTGGTGAGCATGGCCGGCGGTTCGCAGCTCGCTCCCGGCTGGCGCGCCGCGCTACTGGATGGCCTCGCCGACGGTCTGGGAAGCGGACGCGAGGCGGCTGGGGTAGAGGCGTCGATTCGCGCGGCGTTGGAGGAAGCGATCAACTCCGGGTTCACTCCGGTCGTGCGGGGCGCGCTGCGTGTGGCTTCGAGCTTCGACATCCAGGACACGGGAGCCCAAGGCCGCGCGATGACCCAGGCGCGTGTTCGTGTCCTGGACACCTCGCTTTCCGTTCCCGAGCGCATCGAGGAGGTGGAGCTCCTCGGTTTGGGAAGTTACCCGCAGGTGGGTGAGTCCTTGCTCGGGCTCATGGAGCCTCGACATCCGCTCGAGCTTCAGATCGGGGCTGCTCGCGCGTTCGCCCGGCTCGCCGACAATGAGACAGGCGGAGAGGCCCTCGTCCGGTGGAGAGGCTACAGCCCCCAGGTGAAAGGGATCGCGCTAGACATGCTCCTGCGCCGGGTGCCGTTGCACGAGTTGCTGATCTCGGCGCTCGAGAGCGGAGACCTGAACTCGGGAGAGCTCAACCTGGACCTCGAACAGCGCCGGAGGCTCCTACGCCGCTCGTCCGATGACATCGCGACCCGCGCCGCCGTGTTCTTCGGGGACCACGAGTTCAGCAATCGCACGGAAATCGTGGATCAATACCTGACCGAGGTACCCGGCCTGCGTGGGAACGAGTCCCGAGGGCAACGGCACTTCGAGTCGCTGTGCGCCCAGTGTCACTTCTTGCGCGGTGTGGGAAACCCCGTGGGACCCGACCTCGGCATGGCCTTCAGCAAGGGGACGGAGGACCTGCTGACATCGATTTTGGATCCGAACAGCGCCATCGCCCCGGAATACGCGAACTACTTGGTGGAGACCACGGACGGAGTGTTGCTGAACGGCATCCTGAGATCGGAGACGCCGGCGAGTATCACGCTCGTCCGGGCTCAAGGAGAAACCGACATCGTTCGCCGGAGCGACATCCGCGAGATTCGCACCGAAGGCCTGTCATTGATGCCCGATGGGCTGGAGCAGGGGCTCGAGTACCAAGACCTTGCCGACCTGCTGGCCTTCCTGCAGCTGCATGAGCACTAAGGAGAACAGCGTCATGAACAGACGTATCCAACGGGACTTCGCGCTGACCCTCATGGCGGCCTTGATAGTCGTCCTTCCTCGGACGGCGTTCGCGCAGGAGCCGCAGACGACTTTCGCGCAGATGAGCGCTGGCGTGGCCAAGGGTGCCATTACGAACAGTGAGCCACGGGTGATGGTGAATGGCCGGGTGTCGGAGGGGACGGCCGAAGATATCTACGCTCGCGCTCTGGTGCTGAACGACGGAACCAACCGTCTGATCATCGTCACGTACGACCTCAACTGCCTCGACGTCGCGACACCCATCCTGCGCCAGCGGGTGAGGGATGAGCTCGGCATCGATCCGTCACGACTCATTCTGTTGGCGACGCACAACCACAACGCGCCCATCCAGATCAACCCGGACAACTTCGACTACGGGGAGTGGTTGGCCGAGCGGATGTTGGAGCTCATCGAGGAAGCGATCGCCAACGAACGTGGGCCGGTCAACGTACTCTTCGGAGGGGGCCACGGGTATTTCATCACCACACGAGGCGACGCGCCGGCCGACTACGAGATCCAATTGCTGAAAGTGATGCAGGGCGACCAGCCCGTGGCGCTGCTTTTTAACCACGGTACACATCCGGCGCAGGCATCGCGTTCGAAGATCGACGCCGGGCACCCCGGTTTTGCCATGGATGAGATCGAGGCAGCCATTCCCGGCGTGCAGGCCATGTACGCCGACGCGTCAGGCGGCAACCAGTACGCGGTGCGGCCCGCCGACTACGACCAGCGGGCGACCGAGGCCCGCGCCGCCGGACCGGAGGCGCTCGATGCGGTCATGGAGGAGGTCGCGAGAAGCCTGGGGCACGAGCTCGCGACGGCCGTCCTGGAGATCGCGGACGCCGAGCTTCAGGACGTCACGGGCCCGATCACCAGCACGATGGAAGTACTCTCGCTGCCGTTAGCTCCACCGATTTCCAGAGAGGCTGCGCTCCAGCTCGCCGAGGATTTTCCGCCTGACGTGGGCTTCGTGGCGTATCCGCATCGTTACCGGAGCACGAACTGGGTGCGCATGCTACTGCGGTATTACGAGCTAGGCCTCCCGTTTCCGCAGACGACGACGGAGATGATCTCCACCGACGATACGTATCTGATTCATAGGAACGATACGGAGCTCCTCGACCGGTACGACTACAGCATCCACGACGAGTTCCCCTCCGTCTACAACGAGGTCATCGTCGCCAGGATCGGACCGATGCCTCTTGTGGCGATGCAGGGGGAAGTGACCGCGCCGATCGGGGCGCGTATCAAGGATACGTTTCGCCGCGACATGCCGATCATGGTGTTCGGCTATATGGGCGAACACAATCTCTACATTCCGACGCGAGAGCTCGTGCGTCGGGACGCCTACCAGTCGCAGGTCATTCAGATTCAGTACGCCTCGCCCGTCGGATGGTCTCCGGAGGTCGAAGACGAGATGATCAACGGTGTGATCGAGGTGGTGAGGTCAATCCTGGAGTAGGGGTTGTTCCCCATGCGATTCTGGCGAGCGAGCCAAACGAAAGCTGTAGCACATGCTGTATCATAGCTGGCCAGCGCTGGCTGGCGCCCACCAGCGCAGAATCGATGAAAACCCCTTGATTCCAGCTCCCACGAGTGCCCACGAGCGCTAGTCTCATATCTGACCCTCGCTACTCGAACCGAATCCGCCGAGGGATCTCGTCGTCGACCGAACACTCTTGACGGGAATCTCAAGAAAAGTTAGTTAGTGATGACTCACTAACCTTGGGGGTCCACGTGGCACGGACGAAAATTGTTTCCGATTCGGACGTCTTGGCCGAAGCGCGCCGGTGCTTTCTCGCACACGGGCCGGGCGTCTCGACCGAGGTCATCGCTGAGGCCCTCGAAATCTCTCAGCCCGCGATCTTCAAACGTTTCGGGACGAAAAAAGACCTCATGCTCGCGGCGTTGCTTCCGCCGTCCGTGCCGGCTTGGGTGAGTGCGTTGGAAGACGGTCCTGACAAGCGGCCCATCGTCGAACAACTGCGTGAAGTGATCCGGCAAGCTGCCGCGTTCTTCGCCGAAACGATTCCAGCAATGTCGGTCATCCGGGCCAGTGGGATTTCCAAAGAAGAGTTGCTGGCCTCGTTCGAGGTCGCGCCGCCCGTGGTGGCGAAGCGGACTCTCATCGCCTGGCTTCTCCGTAGCAAGGAGGGCGGGTTGATTCGCCCCGTGGACTTCGAAGCCGCAGCTACAATGATTCTGGGGGCGCTCCAGTTTCGCGCTTTTATGGTGCAGATCGTGGGGGACGCTCCTTCGGGTGCGCCGGACGAGGACTACGTCGATGATCTGGCGGATTTGCTGACCCACGGGCTGGCGCCGGAGGTGGGCTGATGAAGATCCAAGCGTACCTGGTTGTCCTCCTATTGGCGGTCGCGGTTCCGACCGGCGTCGTCGCGCAGGATCGACCGTGGTGGCAGGCGTTGGACGACCCCACACTCAACGCGTTGATCGATGAGGCGCTCGTCATGAGTCCCGACTTGTCAGGCGCCGTCCAACGCATCGCTCAAGCCGAGGCCACGTCGGTCCGTTCGCGAGCCGCGCTCATGCCCATCTTGAGCCTCGACGCCTTGGGATCGGTGGCCCCGTTGAGTGGGCTGGGTTTTCAGTTCGGCGGATTGCCCATCGGCGGCGACCCGACCGCCTCTCGGCCCTCTCTGTTTTATACGGGTTCCGGCAATATCACCGCTCGGTACAACCTCACGTCTTGGGGCGTCGAGTATCGTGCTTTGGAGTCAAACCGTCTGCGCGCAGACGCGAGCCGCGGAGACAGTGACGCGGTCGCTTTGGCGCTGACTACCCAAGTAGCGGAAGCATACTTCGACGCGGTGTCCGCCCGAGAGCAGTTGGCGATCATCGAGCAACAAGTCACTGCGAACCAGCAGCTCGCCGATGTGACGCAGCTCCGCTATAGGGGCGGCCAAGCGACGGCACTCGAGGTCCTTCAGCAGCGGCAGCAACTGGCCACTACCAGAGCCAACCTTCCGCTGACGCAAGCGGCCCTGCGAGTCGCGCTTGAGCGGCTCCACGCGCTGCTCGCTCGGGATGCTGAAGCACCGACGCCGGAGGTTCCGGAGCGCCTCCCCGCCGTTCCCGTGGCGGATCTAGCCTTCGCATCGGCCCCGACGGGGCTCGGGTTCCCGCTTCATGAGCGCCCGGACGTGCGCGGTGCCGACGCCCGGCTTCAGGCGTCGCTAAGCGATGCCTCGGGCGCCCGATGGAGCCGGCTCCCGAGACTTGATCTGTCGGTTAATGCCGGTTTGCAGTTCTTCAAGGCGACCGAACTATCCACCCAATCCAATTGGAGCTCGAGCTTGACGTTTTCTGTGCCGCTTTTCGACGGCTTCGACCGGAGCGGGCGTATCCGAGAGGCCGTCGCTGGGGTGGAAGCAGCCGAAGCATCACTTCGACAAGTGGAGGTCCAGGCCGTCAGCGAGGTACGCTCTGCCGCAGCTCAGCAAGAGGAGCAAGTGCGGCAACTCGAAGCGTTTCAGGAGCAGTTCGACGCTTCGAGGTTGGCGTATGACGAGTCCCGACGCCGTTACCTGGTCGGAATCGCAACCTTCCTCGACGTGCTCAACGCGTCGAACGGAATGCAGCAAGCGGAACTGAACGTAGTTCGCACGAAGCGCAACGTTTTGGGCTCTTGGATCCAACTCCGACAGGCGTCGGGTGGCGGCTGGACCCGCGGCCTCGGCAGGGAATAGGCAGGCCATGTCCAAAATGAAAACAGTCGGAATCCCGGCGGTTGTGGTTTTGGGCGGCGCGGCCGTCGCCGCCGCCGTCAGCGTGATGGCCACGGAGCCGGTGATCGTGGCACAGGACGAGCCAGAGCTGGTCGTTCAAACACAGGTCGCTCGGGTCGGGACCCATCAGGCCATCGTCGCCGCGACGGGGCTGATCGCACCGGGGCGGGAAGTGTTTGTCATCCCGGAGGTGAGCGGCCGCATCGTTTATGTGTCCGAGCGTCTTGTGCCCGGGGGTCGTTTTCGGACGGGCGACGTCATGGCCCGCATCGATGCGCGGGATTACGAGTTGGCGGTGGAGCAACAGCGCGGGCTGGTCAGAAGCGCGGAACTCGAAGTCGAGATGGAGCGGGCACGTCAGGCCATTGCACTTGAGGAGTGGCGCCTCCTGGGAGACGGGGGGGAGCCGCCGTCGCTCGTATTGCGCGAGAGCCAGCGCGCGGCGGCCGAGATGAACTTGAATTCGAGCCGCAGCGCCCTCGACCGGGCCCAATTGGGTCTCGAACGCACTGAACTTCGGGCGCCCTTCAATGCCACCGTACTCTCCGAGGCCGTCGACGAGGGCCAGGTCGTCGGGCCGCAGAGCCAGGTGGCCCGATTGATCGGAACCGATGATGTGCGGGTTCTACTCTCCGTGCGGTTGGAAGCCCTAGAACTCATCGAACTGCCCGTCGGCGGGGAACAGGGGTCGCTCGTGCTGGTGCGGCAGCGCGTGGGAGGCGACCGGGTCGTCGAAAGAACCGGCCGTGTAGCTCATCGGGTGGATGAACTGGACCCCGAGACTCGCAGGGCGCAGATCTTGGTGATGGTCGACAATCCGATGTCGCTGGGTGACGCTCTCCCACTCTTGCCTGGGGCCTTCGTGGATGCCGAGGTACGAGGGCGGAGCATCGAAGGCGCCGTAGCGGTGCCGAGAGCGGCCGTCTACGACGGGAACACGGTCTGGGTGTTGAGTGCCCAATCGACGCTTGAGCGACGCAGCATCTCTCCAGTGTGGGGTGATAACGATTTCGTATATGTGTCGGAGGGGTTGGAGGACGGTGCCTCGCTGGTGCTCTCGCCGCTGGTCAATCCGGTGGAGGGCGCGCCAGCCCGTTCGCTCGGACCGACGGAGTCACAGCCATGAACATTGACGACGAGGGGCCCGTGGGCCCAGTCGACGTGCTCGCGGGGGGTGGGGCGACCGTACCTGAAGAGCGGAGTGAGCGGGGGCCCCTCGCGTGGATGGCCGCCAATCCGGTGGCGGCCAACCTCCTCATGGCGGTGGTTCTGCTGGGAGGGATGCTGAGCGCCTTCTCACTCAAACAAGAGGTGTTCCCCGAATTCTCCATCGATATGGTCAGCGTGACCGTGCCCTATCCTGGTGCGAGCCCTCGCGAGGTCGAGCAGGGAATCGTCCTAGTCATCGAAGAGGCTGTCCGAGCCATCGACGGGGTCAGGCGGGTCAACTCCGTGGCGTCCGAGGGTATGGCCAGCGTGTCGATCCAGCTCCTTCTTGGGGCCGACCAGGATCGTGTGGTCTCGGATGTGACGAACGAAGTCAATCGGATTACGACCATTCCGTTGGATGCAGAAGAACCCACGATCTCCGCCGCGACGATCCGTCAGCCGGTCATATCGCTGATCTTCGCCGGGGATCAGGACCTCAGGACTCTGCACGGATTGGCTGAACAGGCCCGCGAGGAGCTTCTGGAGTTGCCGGAAGTCACCCAGCTCGACGTCTCCGGTGTGCCGCCCCTCGAGATTGCGATCGAAGTTCGCCGCGAGGATCTGGAGGCATACGGGCTCACCCTGGAACAGATCGCCGCGCAGATTCGGATGGCTTCGATCGACCTTCCCGGGGGCGGCGTGGAGACATTCTCGGGTGAGGTCCTCGTCCGTGTGGTGGATCGGCGACTCACGGCCGAGGGCTTCGCGGACGTGGTCATCCGGGGCACGGCCCAGCGACACGAACTCCGGCTCGGCGACATCGCGACGATCGTAGATGGCTACGAGGACACCGACCAGACCATCGAGTTCGGGGGCCTTCCGGCCGTACAGCTCGTTGTGTATCGGGTGGGGGATCAGACACCGACGGAGGTGGCGACGGCGGTAAAGGACTACACGGAACGACTTCGGGCCAGGGTGCCGGCAAACATCACACTCTCCACTTGGAGCGACGACTCGGAGGCGCTCGAGGACCGGATCAACCTGCTCTTCAAGAACGCCGTGATGGGGCTCGCGCTCGTGCTCATCGTGTTGACGCTTTTTCTGAGCCGGCAGGTTGCCGGATGGGTTGCTCTGGGTATCCCGATCTCCTTTCTCGGGGCGTTCCTGTTCATGGGTCCGCTGGATGTGTCCATCAACATGATTACACTCTTCGCGCTGATCATTACGCTGGGCCTGGTCGTAGACGACGCTATTATCATCTCGGAGAACATCTACAGGGCGAGCCAGCAGGGGATGGGACGCCTGGAGGCGGCGGTGAAGGGCGCTCGGGAGATGTCGATGCCTGTCACCTTCTCGGTCCTGACCACGATGGTGGCTTTTGCCCCACTCCTGTTCGTGCCCGGTGTGAGTGGGAAGATTTTCCGACTCATCCCGATCGTGGTCATGGGTGTTCTCTTCTTCTCGCTGGTCGAGTCGTTCTATGTGCTGCCTGCCCACCTCTCGCATAAACTCGGTCGGGGGTGGCCGGCCGGCGCACGCCTCATGGCTCCCATCGACCGATTGCAGGCCGGGGTGACCCGCGGACTCGAGCGCTTCATCGAGACGCGCTACCGACCCCTTCTCGGCACGTTTTTGGAGCAACGATACACGACTGTCGCGGTCGCTGTCGCAATACTCCTCATCACGATCGGGGCCGTGGTCGGTGGCGTCATTCCGTTCACGTTCTTTCCTCAGATCGAAGGGGACGTGGTGACGGCGGCGGCTCGGCTGCCTTTCGGCGCTTCCGTCGACCGTACGCTCGCCGTGCGTGCCGAGCTGCAGACCGCTTTGGATCTGGCGATCGAAGAGAGTGGTGGCTCGGAGTCCATCCGTGGCATCATTTCACGGGTCGGCCAAGGTCCCACACAGTTTGGACCCTCCTTCGGTGGCGGCCCCGCCCTCACAGGAAGCCATCTCGTCTCTCTGGAAGCGAGCCTCGTTCCGCAGGATCAGCGTGACTTCAGCGCCGCCGAATTCGAGGAGTGGTGGCGGGCCCACGTTCCGGCCCTCGCGGAGTTGGAGTCGCTCACGATCGCCAGCGCGGGCGGACCTAGCGCCGGCGCGGCCGTGGATGTTCAACTTAGCCACCTCGACGAGGACGTGCTCGCGCAGGCTTCTCGTGAAATGACGAACCGGCTCAGGGATTTTCCGGCCCTGATCAACGTCGACAACAGCTATGCGGAGGGGAAACCCCAGCTCGACTTCCAGCTCTTGCCCGAAGCGGCGGGGTTGGGTCTGACCAGCACGGATGTGGCGCGAGCCATCCGATCGTCGTTCTTCGGTGCGGAAGCTCTCAGAGAGCAGCGCGGTCGGAACGAGATCAAGGTCATGGTTCGTCTACCGGAAGAGCAGAGAGCCTCTGAGCAGGACATTCAGGACCTGATCGTCAACACGCCAAACGGTGCCGTGCCGGTTCTGTACGCAGCGGAATTCACGCGTGGCCGCTCGCCCACCCGGATCATGCGTGAGGACGGCCGCCGGACCGTGAACGTGACCGCCGAGTTGGCGCAGGGTGTCGTCTCTAGCCGTGGTGTCCTGGCCGCGCTCCAGGGATCCGTGTTTCCCGAGTTGAGTTCGGCGTTCCCTGGTTTGTCAATGGATCTGGTGGGTCAGCAGCGCGAGATGCAGGAGAGCTTCATGTCGATCGGGCCCAATTACCTGATCGCCCTCGTGGTCATGTTCGGTCTCTTGGCGATTCCGTTCCGGAGCTACATTCAGCCCCTCATCGTGCTGTCGGCGGTTCCGTTTGGGATCGTCGGGGCCGTGGTCGGGCATCTCGTCATGGGTTACCCGCTGACCATGATCAGCGTGTTCGGCATCATCGCGCTGTCGGGTGTGGTGGTAAACGACACCCTCGTGCTAGTACACGCCATCAACACGCATCAACGTGCGGGCGCGAGCATTCGGGACGCCGTGATCGAAGGAAGCGCTGGCCGGTTGCGTCCGATCTTGCTCACCTCGCTCACGACGTTCTTCGGTCTCTTGCCCATCATTTTCGAGACGTCCATGCAAGCGAGATTCCTGATCCCCATGGCAATCAGTCTCGGATTTGGCGCGCTGTTCGTCACCGTGATCGCACTGCTCGTCGTACCCGCACTCTACGTCGTCGTCGAGGACGTGCGAGGTATGGCATGGACTGGCGAGGGCTCGCCGGTTCCCGTCGGGGCTGAAGCGGTGGGAGGGGACTGATTCACATCGATTTCACGTTCCACGGTTGCAGCCCGAGGCTGAGGCGCATCCCACACCGCTGAGTCCAGGAGGGACAGATGGTCCGATGACTAAGGGGGTTCAAGAATGAAGACTGGTTTTCGCATTGTCGCCGCCTTGCCGGGCTTGATGATGCTGCTCCTCGGCGTTGGGTGGGTTACCGATCCCGCTGGTGCAGCGGAGGGGCTGGGCATGCCTCTGCTGGAAGGCGCCGGACGAAGCACGCAGATCGGGGATTTTGCGTCCTTCTTCTTGGCTGGTTTCGTGATGGTGCTGATGGGCGTGTGGACACTACGCCGTGAGTGGTTGCTGGCTCCTGCTCTCCTTCTCGGTGGCGCCGCCTTGATGCGAACCGTGGCGTTCGCCGTCCACGACGCGCCGTTCGCCACCGGGTCGATTGTTGCGGAGGTCATCATGGCTGGAATGCTTGCGGCTGCCGCGATAGTGCTACCGAACACATCTGAAGAGCATCCTCGCATCACTGAACCCACATAGTTCACCGAGGCGGGCACCGCCGCTCCGATGGATTTATGTGGCCGTCGCTGAACCTCTGAGGCCTAGAAGGTGGGACTTAGCGGCCCTGCCGAATCTTGCCGCCGTCAGCGGAGACCATGAGTCTCACGAGTGCCTCTGTGACGGCCGGCTCTAGACCCTCCGTGTGACCCTTGTCGATGCGCACCACATCGGCGACTAGCCGCCCGGCGTCGCAGTTCGGATAGACGAACACCTCCGCCGTCCCGCCCCTGGGGAGCAATCCCCAAGCAGGAGATCCGGGATTCTGGTGCCCTCTGTCATGCACGTACCCCGGCTCCGTGTCAACGACGTCAGCCCGCCTCACGCGCGCATCGCAGCCGTACGTCCGTGCCCGAGATGAAGTCGAGGGCAGGGACACGATCTCGTGCTCGCCGATCTCGAAAATATGGGAGAAGTCGCAAGTCGGATCGACGGGGGTGGGCCTGGGGGTAGCAGCAGCAGTCGTCGTCGGAGGGTCAGCAGCGGGTGGATCATCCGCCTGGCGCGGCCGGCCGGCGTCTGGCGA
>ERZ651768.30-NODE-30-length-109104-cov-16.713933_pt1 | contig 109104 bp, 93 predicted proteins | sample MGYA00514754_ERZ651768 | MGnify/ENA metagenome assembly ERZ651768
ATCGATCGTAGCTGTCTGCAAAGATGTTCCTATGGTTAAATCACCGCTGGTTGTGACTCCACCGCCATCTGCAATGGACATGGCCAGATCACCATCCGTGTAATCGATTGTTTCTGTTTCGATCGATCCTGCGGTTTGAACCCCTAAACTGAATTGTGCTTCCTGGGAAAACGTAACAGCCCCACCATCCGCTATCGTAATAGCCAGATCACCATCTGTGTAATCGATCGTTGCTGTTTCAATCGATCCTGCTGTCTGAACTCCAGAACTAAATTGTGCTTCCTGGGAAAACGTAACTGCTCCACCATCCGCTATCGTCATAGCTACATCACCATCGGTATAATCGATCGTAGCTGTCTGCAAAGATGTTCCTATGGTTAAATCACCGCTGGTTGTGACTCCACCGCCATCTGCAATGGTCATTGCCACATCACCATCCGTGTACTCTATTAAGGGTGTTTGTAAAGATGTGGAAGCAACCTGGGTCACAGATGTGATAGATGTAGCACCAGTCACAACTCCTGCGTCAACATTGACCGTCCCGTCCAGAATAATGGCCGAACCTGTGGCAGGGTTAATGTTTATTGCTCCAATAGAAGTACCTATTGTTACAGCTGCATCTCCCTGGGCTATGTCATCTGCTTTCATTGATGAAGCAGATAGACCAGTTAGCCCGGAACCATCGCCTGTTACAGCTGTTGCAGCTAATGTTCCGTCTATCGTTAATATACCACTGGCCAAAGACATAAGATTTGGATCATCTTCATGACCAATATAGGTTCCGTCAATTTTGATGTAGTCAATATTTGCTACAGATATGTCACTGACTGCACCAAGGCTGACTCCATCAATTGAACCGCCATCTATATCGACTTCGTCCAAATTTGCAGTTCCATCAATAAACAAATCCTTGAATTCTTTTGAACTGGTTCCAAGATTAATATCATCATCTGTTTCTGGTTCGAACGTACCGTTGGTAAAACCAATCTGGGCCGTTCCATCTACTTTAACCTTTAGGGAACCATCATCTTCATTAGAAATACTTTCATTGTTTCCAAACGTAGCATCGTTTCCTGTAATTGTTAAATCACCACTGACCGTTGTGGTCGCTGCAGTAATGGCTATTGTACCATCTGTAGCATTGGATATCGTTTCATCATTTGCTAACGTGATTACTCCACCTGACACATCTAAGCCTGCTGTACCTGCTACAATTGCTCCCCCCGCTATCGTTGTCGTTGATGATGCTGGTGTAGCATGACCTGCTATTGTAAAATGGGTGTCATCATAAGTCCCACTGGTGGAATTGTCCGAAGTGACTGTAAAAGTGCCATTTAACGATTTAACTTCATACCCATCACCTGCATCTCCTGCAGCATCTGAAACCAATTCTATCGAGGCTATCCCGTTTGATTCGCTAGAATTTTTCAGAGTCAATGCACCTGAAGCATTATTCGTTGTAAACAAGAAGTCTCCTTCTGTGGCATTGGAAATGGTCTCTCCATTGCCAAAGGTTATATCGTTACCGGTCACGGTCAAATCACCGCTTACGGATGTTGTCGTAGCTGTCACCAGAACCGTACCATCGTTCGAATTCGTAATTGTTTCATCATTTTCCAAGGTGATACCGCTGGCGCCTGTAATTGTTAAACCACCACTTAAGGTTGTTGTTGGAGATGTGACCAATAATGTACCGTCCGTGGCATTTGTAATGGTTTCATCATTTTCCAAAGTGATACCGCTGGAGCCCGTAACTGTTAAACCACCACTTAAGGTTGTTGTTGGAGATGTAATTAAGAGCGTACCATCGGTGGCATTTGTAATGGTTTCATCATTTTCCAAGGTGATACCGCTGGTGCTAGTAACACTTAAACTGGTTCCAGTTATAGTTGTAAATGTCCCAGCTGCAGGTGTTGTACCGCCAATAACACTATTATTTACAGTACCGCCTGAAACCGTAAGATCATCTGCAACATATGTATCCGTTACAGCAGTCCCCTGCCATGTGCCTGAAGAAACGGTTCCCACTGCATCAATAGCATCGTCATTTGCTGTCGTAATAACTGTTCCTGTTACATTTGGCAGAGTAATTGTACGATCAGCTGTAGGATCTACAAGTGACAGTGTGGTTTCATAATCATTAATTGAACTACCTTCCATCACCAAGGGCGATGAACCTTGCAGTGTCCCTAATCTGGTTGCCTCCAGGCCTGTTAAATCGGATCCATCACCGCTGAACGCATTCGCTGTTATGGTACCTGTCGTTGTCAGGTTATCATTACCAAAAGAGACCGCGTCTGATCCGGACGCAATGGTACCATCACTCAAGGTAAGATTACCAATAGAAGATCCTGATGCCAGTGTAGCTACTCCAGAACTGAACGTACCAGTGGTAGATAGATTTTCATTTCCAAATGAAATTGCCCCTTCTGAATCTGTGATACTCCCGCTTGCCAGTGTCAGCGTTCCATCAATACTTGCTGCATCTCCTACTGTTAAATCATCCGTAGATGTGAACTGCTCGGCAGAAACAGTGCCAGATGCTGTCACATTACCTGTTACAGTCTGGGCTCCTGATGCTAGTGTACCGCTTGTTGTCAAATTCTCATCACCAAAGGATATGGAACCGCTGGAATCCGTGATATTCCCGCTTGCCAGTGTCAACGTTCCATCAATACTTGCTTCATCTGCTATAGTCAAATCATCCGTAGATGTGAGTTGCTCGGCAGAAACAGTTCCAGATGCTGTCACATTACCCGTTACAGTCTGGGCTCCTGATACTAATGTACCGCTTGTTGTCAAATTCTCATCTCCAAAAGAAATTGATCCGCCTGAGTCTGTGATGGAGCCATCCGCTAAGGTCAGGTTCCCTACGGTCGAACCTGTAGTAAGTGTAGCTATCCCGCTACTTAGCGTGCCGGTTGTAGATAAGTTCTCATCTCCAAAAGAAATCGTTCCACTTGAATCTGTGATGGAACCATCCGCTAAGGTCAAATTGCCAATGGTTGAACCTGTTTCCGCACTTAGAGTCCCTGTTGTAGATAGGTTCTCATCTCCAAAAGAAATTGATCCGCCTGAGTCTGTGATGGAGCCATCCGCCAGAGTCAAATTGCCAATGGTCGAACCTGTTTCCGTACTTAGAGTCCCCGTTGTAGATAGATTCTCATCTCCAAAGGAAATGGTTCCGCCTGAATCTGTGATGGAACCATCCGCTAAGGTAAGATTCCCCAACGTGGATCCAGTTCCTGCACTTAGGGTTCCAGTTGTAGATAGGTTCTCATCACCGAACGAAATGGCTCCTCCATCGTCCGTAATTGATCCACTGTTTAGGGTCATACTACCAACATAGGCCCGGGATGATGCATTAAGTTCCGTAAAGCTGCCTGTAGTTGGAGAAGTAGAACCAATAGTGGTTCCATCAATTGAGCCGCCATCAAAATCTATATTATCATTATTTTGGGTCGCAATCGTACCCAATCCTAAGGATGCCCTGGCAGTGGAGTCACTTTCTACGGTCCAGTCGGTTCCATCAGATACAATAAAATTCCCGTCACCTTGTTCCAGGCTGGATATGGTTTCAAGATTTTCGTCTGAATCTTGTTTCGTGTCTATATAGGCCTTGATTGATTGTTGTGTTGCAAGGTGTGTTTCCGAATCTGAAACCATGTCATCTTCATCCAGTACAGCACCGCCCGTAAGGGCTGAAGCAACAATTGTTCCAGCTACTATAAGTGTATCCGGCGATAGGGTTATGAGGTCAGTATCATCTTTATGCCCAAGGACTGCTCCATCTATTATGATTGTGCTATCCAGCACAACAGAAGAACCTTCAGCCGGGACTATATTAATTTCGCCATCAGTGGTAATAATATTTATATCGCCATCACCAGCAATAATATCATCCGCTTTAATAGCAGTTGGAATGCCCCATTCCCCTGAACCATCACCATCTGATATCCAGGTCTGACCTTCAGTCCCCTGTGAAGTAATTCCATATTCCACCTTACTGGCTGAGAGAATACCATCTTCCACAAGGTCTGTCAGGTTCGAATCCAATTGCTGATAAATTGAAAGTGTATCATATAGGTCAGAACTGGTTGTATAGTTTTCAAGGGAATCTTTTAAAACATATACATCCAGATCAGGAAGATCTAAAAGATCATCATAATCAGCGGTTCTTGCGTATCCTGATGTGTCTGATAGAATAGAATAAAATACAGATGTCAGTAACTGTCGAGGTGAGAGTATGGACCCTTCAACAGTGAGTTCAAGATAGGCTTCTTGAGGAATAGCTGTAAAAGGATTTGTATTGCCCAGGACTGTGCTAATTATACCATTAGTTACAGTGATATATTGACTCTCTGACCATAATGAATCCCCTCCATCCGCAGTATCGTATACCTTGAATAATATTTCATAACTGCCGTTTTCAGTAGGGGTTCCATCAGCTTTGGTAATTAATCCCTGATAAGAAATACGCCTTGGCACTGACTCAGTTCTGTTTTGGATAATCGTATTGATGGGTTCTTCTGCATTTTTATTTTTTTGAGTTTCTTGACCAAATCTATTTTGACCAAAAACTGTGGCAATTAGCAGAATGAGCATGAATGTGAATTTCTTCATGATAATCTCCTGTTGTGCATTAACACATTAGTTTGAATTTGAAAAAAAATATTAAGGATCATGTGGAAATCCCGGTGGTTGTTCTGGTGGCTCTTCAGAATCCTGTAAGAATACTTTATCTACCAACAGATACACTGCTCCTAACATGAGTGGGTATTTCCCCAGAGCAATCCAGCGATCATTTTTCATCCTAAATCGGTCTGCGGTGGAAATTTGCTTTTTAAATCTTTTATCACTCAGAATTTTTGAAACGGAAGCACGTAGGTCAGGTTCTAAACCATAAACACCGGTTTTGCTTATAATGCTATATGGATTTGATACAACCTCATTGTCAATCCACTGGTTAAAATTTTCAGGTTCAAATATTCTTATGGAAAGGGCATCAGCAGCGTCTGGAAAGCCCCAGGAAAGCACATACGCTGCATCAAGTATCTGGGCATTCTTGGAAGCACAGGAATCTGTAATACAATCAAAGTCGTAGTCTTTTGTTAATTCATCAGGCTTTAAGTTTTTATTTAAGTATACTATATAATCAAACCCAAGAACCTGAATTTGATCCATAATAATGCTGTTTATGATTTGAACATCAACCTGAATTATTTCACCCTGTGTAAGGCCCTGAATTAAAATACCAGATCCTCCTTCTTCAACAATTACCGAGTCTGAATCAGAGAGTGTAAGAGTAAGAGAATCCACAATAACATCTGATGTGTCAACTATGATTTCAGGTGGTGCAGTAGGATCAAAATATTCGACAATCAGTGTATCCGCGTCTTCAAATCCAATACGATCTCTAACCTTTAAGATAACTTCTAATTTTGTACCGGGAACATTTTCTGCCAACTTGACATCCAGGACCTGTTTATTTGTTTGTACGCTTTTTAAATATTTACTGCCGTATGTTTCAACAGAGAGTTCTGAAGAAAAATCATTTTCACTATTTAGGGCAAGCCCGGGAGCAAAGATCCACTGGTATTTTAATTTTGATCCATTACTTATAAATGACCGTGAAGCATCTAAAAATATTGATCCTTTGGATTGAGTTTTTATATCCAGGCCTGCATCAGCAACGGGTCTGTTATTTCCATGGCTGAAAAGGTCACTCTGTCCAAAAAGTACTGCTGTCGATATTATACTGATAAGAAATATCCCATATAATAATCTCTTTATTCTCTTGAACGCTGTTATTGAATTGCTTTTGATGAATATTTGTATTCGTTGTTGATCCATTAGAACCTGTATCCCCTAAACTTATTGAATGGGTTAATAATTATATTGTGAGCCACAGCACACATATGATGTACATCACACCGTAAAGTAGGTCGACCAGTTAGTGAGTCAACAAGTGTGCTCCTATGTGTCATTAGAGATCACTGTAGGTGTAATGAAGATTAGTAGCTCCCGCTGCTCTCTGTTTTTATTACTGTAATTAAATAACATTTTTACCAGTGGGATATCGCCCAGTATCGGGACCTTGGAAGCAATTTTCTGGTCCGTATCAAAGATCAGCCCTCCAATTAATAATGTTTCCCCATTATTGACCCTTACTGTTGTATTCGTGGATCGTGTAGAGATCATAGGACGCTGGTCTTTCCCTACAAACCCTATAATGGCTTGAACCACTGCATCAATTTTCATACTTATAATTTTTTCTTCATTGACCCGTGGCAATACATTCAATGAAACATTGACATGCTGGTCTTCATAGGTATAAGGATTTGTCCCAAAAACACTTCCTTCACCCTGTGGGACAAGGAGTGGAATCGTAGTTCCAACCACAATATTTGCTGGGGAATTATTCATGGTGGTCACCTGGGGTTCCTGCAATAATTTTGTACTGCCATCATTGGCTAGTAGAGATAGTATGGCAGAAACAACAGGCTTACTTAGAGTAGCAAAGTTCATCGTTTGATCCCCGATCATTAAGTAACCTAAATCGAAGGACTGTGATGTATCCGGATTTCCGCTGTTGATGATGCTCATACTCTCTCGCAGATCCCAGTTAATGCCTATGATCTCATCATGCTTCAATGTTGTTTCTATAAACTTAACTGCAATATTAATTTGGGCACTTCTTACATCCAGTGATCGAATAACGCCTTCAATAAGAGCAAAATTTGAAACGTAATCAGTTACCATTAAGATATCCTTTTCTCCTGGCTCTACATTGGTTGATGCCGTTGATGAAAGTGCTTTTATTTTACCCCTGGATGTAAGCACTTCCTGCACTGCTTCAGATATCATGGTTCCTGTGATATAATTGAGTCGAAACATGCGGGTCATTAATTCACCACTCATGGTCTGTTCCGATGTCATAGGTTGTACTACAATGATATTATCCTGCATGAACCATTCAAAACTATTTACATGAAGGATCGCATCCAGGGCAGTCTCTAAAGAAACGTCATCCAGAGCCACCGTAACTCTTCCTTGAACATCTTCTCCCATGATCAGGTTTAAATTATCCTGGGAGACAAGCATGCGGATGACATTGACTAGTTTTGCTTCTTGAAAATTCAAACTTATTCGGGTTGGTGGCAGACGTTTGTTGGATGCTAAATATTTATTCTTACTCTTTTTTGTTTTAGTCTTCTCCCAAGTAACCTTGAGCTTATGTTTTTTTGTTTTACCCTTTGCCGGTACAAGTTTTATTTTGTATTCAGGCACTCGGGTAAAATCCATTTTTACAGTAATCCTTTCTTTGATCTCTTTTTGATTATCATTTCGAGGAATACTTACTGAATATTGGTAGAGCGGGTTTTGATCTGTTTTTTTCGTGAAATTCCCCTTGTTCCATTTAACATTTTTTAACAAGAGATTTACACTGGGTGGGGCAAAAGTTTCATTTGTAACATAATCAAAATTCGCAGCGCTGAATTCCATAACAAGTGAATATGATTTGTCTTCTTCAGAAATATATATGTCCAGAAGTTCCGGGGCTTTGGGAAAAAGGTCATACATGTAAGACCTTTGCCCCAGACAGGCAGCTATGAGAAAGAGACATAAAAAGTGTTTTGGTATGTGTAATGAGTATTTCATTTATTCTTGTAGTTTAAGGGTTACGCGGTATTCATTTCTTTGCAATACCACCTGGTTGTAAGTGATTTTAGTCACTTTAAAACCTCTCACACGGGTCCTCTCATGGACTATTTCACCATTAATGATGGCTTTATAACCGTTCTCAAATCGAGTGATGCCGGTCAGCTTGAACCAGCTGTTATAAACATTGCTTCGGTCATGGAAAATATCTTTGCCCCATCCACCAACCGAAAGAGGCACTGGGTTTGAATCGGATGATTCAAGATGTTTCTGATTTTCTGGGATTGAATATTCTTGCGATCCAGCATTATAAAACCGTGTATTAATACTGGGAAACATAACGGGCAGAAATTCCATAAATACGGCACCAATCACTAAAGCTACCAAACTCAGGATGATTTTTCCCCGCATCATTGCCCTGCTCCACCATAGGTTAAATATTCTAGTTTAGCGACCACTCCCCTGGGATCGAGACTATCCAGGTTAATTGAACAGTGCTGGAGCTTCACTTGGCTTGAATTTTCTTCCAGTATCTCAATAAAATTCCCAACATCTAGAAAATTTCCTGACAGTTGAAAATTCAGTGAATTTCTCTCAAGTTCGATCTGGTCTTTACCCATAGTTTGATTTAAGGCGGGGAAAGTGTTTCTTGGATCAATCTCCAAATTTTTTATATCTATATCCATGCTGTTTGCCAGGTCACTTATACGTTCAATTTCGTCTAACAATTCACTTCCAGATATCTGATAAGAGATTAACATATTTTTATTTTCAATGAAATTCTGCCTGATCTCGTTCATTTCATTCATGATCTTGGCACCGGATTTCAACTGCTCATCTATCGTTGAAAGGCTTTCCTGAATTTCCTTCACTTCATCTCTGACACGTATGTCATCCCAGACATAAGCATAAATCAATGCTGCAGTTAAGATCAAGAAGATGAAATACCGTGTCTTCTGTTTCATGTTCATCTAATAAACCATACTCATGGTAATTGCTGTTTTCAATTTTTTCAGTTTTTTCCCAGGACCGATATTTACTTTTTTGAATAGGTTACTGCTTTCCAGATCTTTTCGGAAACTCTCTGCCAAAGCAGATGCATTTTCCAGGTTTTTATCATAGAACCCTTTTACAGTAATGGTAATACTGGAATGTTCAGATTCTTTATTGATCTCTTTCGAAGGATCAACCTGTACCTTATCTACCTTTAATTCTGTTACATTGAAATTCCCGGGGATCATATTGCTAAGGTATTTCAATACCAATACCATTTCACTCGATATTTTTTTATCCTGATAAATAAGTTTGCTGAACGTATTTGCCACTGTATTCTTGCTTTGAACAATTTCTTTCATTTCCTGGCGCATGTTTAATAGGCTGAGCTCAGATTGTTTTACAGGTAACTTCGATTCCAGTACTCCTGCCCTGCTGCGCTGGGTATAGGCGGCCAAAGAGAAAACTGTAAGAAGAGCCAGCAGTGAATTTTGGAGGATTCGGTTCGCAGGGAAATAGCGGTAATCTTCCTTATGATCATCTGGAAGCAGGTTGAGTTTGGAATAGGGATCCATCAATAAACCCAGGTTCGCCATGTAATCCAGTTCCAGGGTGTTTTCTTTGATTGCGCTTTTATCCATAATAATCCGGGCAGACTTATTTTGGATCGATTCCAGGGAACGGTCCAAATCCTTCAGCATTAACTCATATTCTACTTCCTGTTCTCTAAAATTCTTTAACTCCTTTTCCAGGGTTTCAATACGGCCACCATAGTTAAATGCAAGACTTTTTAACTCTTTGACCTTCATCTCTAAATTTTCTATTTCATTTTTTTCTTTAGTAATCTGCAATTCAAGTCGGGTACAGGCTTCTTCCATGCGCTTAATTTTTTTCTGGCTGATTCTTTCGGATTCAGCGATCATATGATTTATGGATGTCTGTTGGTTTTTATAATTGGCTATGGTTTGTTCCATCGCAATAATTTCATTAAACAGTTCCTTAGAATGGGTTTTTATTTGCGCCAGATCCATATAGCTCTGCATTTTATGCTGAGCAATCTCCCATTTCCATTCTTCATCTTCCGGTTCCTGTTCCTGGTCATAGATGGAATACTCGAGAACGTGTTTCATATCTTTGTTTATCTTTGATAGCTCCTGGTCGAACATGGCCACTTCAACCCGTTTTTCCTTCAGGTCATCTTCCAATTCACGGAGTTGGAGATCCAATTCTTCTTGCTCTTTCGTTTTAAGCTCTATCAAAGTATAGAGTGCATCAACACGTTCATTGAGTATGGTTTTGGCAGCAGGATATATATCCTTCACATTAGATATGCTGTTTAGTGAATTGCGGTGGTCGATTCCTATTTTCTGAAGATGTTCATCATTGGATTCAATGAGAATTATTACCTTTTCATAATCAGTTGCATAATACTCCAGATCATTTTCTAGTAAACTTATAGAACTCTGAATACTTGATTCTTGATCACGCATGGTATCCAGGAGATGATTTAGCTCCTTGATACTTTTTTCAGAGTGTGTTACATGGATCGACAGGTCTTTTTCCATCTGGGTCAGATATTGTAACTGATCTGTTGTGTTCACGCTTTTTCTTCTGGTGTTCTTCTGACTACGCTTTTCATTTTTCCCAACGGGGTCAGAAACCATAATTTTTTTATTTAATTCCTTGATCGCAGATTCAGATGTATCAAATTCTTCAACCAGCTTTGCCGAATGGAGTTCTAATTCTTCTATTTTTTGATCCGTTATGAGCAGGTATTCCTGTTTCTGGGATAATTCTTTCTTATTGGTATCCATTTGTTCCATGAACTGTTTTTTCTGAACCTGAAACTGGTCCTCTTCTTCCCTTATTTTGGTTTCAACGACCGCAAGTTTGTTTTGCGTATTTTTCAACCTGCCTTTTAACTTGGAAATAGACTTAACTATTTTTTCCTGCTCTTTTTCTAATGTATCTATTTGAACCTTAGTATTTTCCAGTTCATCATAATCAGACTGCATACGGCTTTCCAATTTTTTAACATCAATGATTAGGTCTTCCTCCTGGAAAGCATCATCAATAACCTGCGCAGCTTCTAAGGTTTCATTTTCCAGTGTATGTTTCTTATCATCGATCGCAGCTAATTGCTGCGCTTTTTTAAAGTCAACTTCTTCCCTCGCACGGGATTCTTTTTCAGGTATCTGGTCAATTTGTAATTGAATATCATTTAACCTGTATTCTGCCTTTTCATTCAATGTTAGAAACTCCCCTTCTTTCTTGGAGAGCATTTTATTTTTCTGATCCAGTTTATCTATCAATGATTGAACAATTTTTTCTGCAGCATCAATCTTTCGCTGCGCATTATTAATCCTAGCTGTAATTGTTTTTCTTTGACCTCCAAGGGGACGCAGTTTTATCATGATCTCCTTATGGTTTTTCCGATAACGGGTCGTAAAAGTATCGTAGCGTTTCTTGAACCGCTCAAGGGCTAGGCTTACCTTTGTGATCTCTTCCTGATCCATGGCAATGCTATCTTCCGCCATTTTTATCGCTATCTCTACAAGATCTCCTTTATTGTTTAAACGGGTCAAACTTTCCTGCAAAAAAAGGTGGTAGGAATCTGATCTCTTTCGTGTAATACTCTTTTCCAGACTATTAATCTGTTCATCTGCACTTCTTTTTTCTGCTTCCAAAAGATCATCCCACTCATTTCGCTTTACCTCCAGTGCATCCAACCGTTCTTGAATCGTACGGGTGCGTTTTAGATCTCTCTGCCAACCTTTAATCTGTTTTTGAAGATCAGCGATTTGGGGCATTTTTTTCTTTTTCTTTTCAATTAATGAAGCATGAACTCTGTCTCTGTCCCCTAGGAGTTTTTCTATTTCCTTAGTGCTTCTTGCTAAAAGGGTTTGGATTGATCTTTGTTTTTTCTCAAGAGTAAGTAGCTCTTTCTTAAAAAATGTTTTAATTGTGGAGTCTCTGGTTTTTTCTACCTCGGCAATTTTCCTGTCTTTCTCCTGATCAAGTTCTTTTAATTTTTTATTCAGTTCCTTTTGCAGTTCGTTCTTATCTTTTTCTGCCTGGTGAACCAGAGGACGTTTCTGCTGATTTAAGTTTTCTAATTCTTGTTCATGTTGAACACCCTGTTTTTTTAATTCATCGATATAGTTTATGGCATTTTTGATTTCTAGACTTATACTTTTCTCTTTTTGAGAATGCTCATTGATGCTGTTATTTATGTCTTCTTCCTGAAGTGTGATCTCGTCGCGTTGATCGTTTAGTCTCCTGCTTTTTTCTTCATAAGAACTGTTCAGGTTATCGTAGCTTCCATCTAGATCATTCTCCATCTGTTCACATACCACGATTGAACTGTTCAACCGGATTAACTGATCTTTTAATTCTTTCAATTCTTTTCCAACTGACTGCTGCTGAGGCTTCAATTCTTTCAATAGTTCACTATGGTTAATCAGTTCGTGTATCATTTCCATTGTTTCACGTGTATAACCCAGGATATCCAATATTTCGCGGCGTTTTTTATCTTTTTCCTTTACATCATTTTCATGTACACCTAATTCCTTCTTCAGTATTTCTAAAGCATCCTTTTCTTCTTTTTTATTTTTTCTTGCTCCCTTAATCTGAATCTGGAGCCGTTCCTTTTTTGTTTTAAGGTCTTCCTGTTCAATATTTAGTTTGACTATGGTTGCTGTCAGGTTTTTTAACTGGTCAAGGTTATGGGGGGCATCCCGTACCATATCCAGTATGTCCAGCAATTTCTTTCGAGTCTCAATTCCATTCTCGCCGTCTAAATACTGTTCTGGTTTATAATCCGTATCCCCAGAAATAATATTTGCGAATGATTCCCTTATCTGATTCAATCGTTTTGTATTCTGGGCTAATAAATAACCTGCTTGCTGGAGTGTGTTCAAATCTTCTTTGGTTAGACTATTTATTGATTTTAGGTGAGCTAAAAAAGATCGTTTAAACGCATTTGCCGTATTTTGAATCGCTTCCTTCAGGTATTCAAACACAGCAACCTCATTATGTCCATTTTCCAGCTTTACGTTCATTGCCTGGAGCGCTTCCTGAAATTTTAATATTTTTGTTTCCTGATCATCCATCTCCTGATCATACCGTTCTTTCCTATCTGTAAGAGTTACACGTGACCTGGCTGCAGCTTTGATCTGAGATTCATATCGACCTTTTGATTCTTTTCGAGCTTCTTCTTTTTTCCTTTGAAAATGATCTGACTCATATTCAAGCTCGGAGATTTTTTTAATTAAATAATCATATTCTTTATACTTTTCCAACAAAATTTCACTCTGGTCATCCAATTGAGCTGTTACTGCTTCAAGATCAGAAGTAAGAGTTTCCTGCCCATTAACATATTCAACCTTCAAATCCTTGAATTCCTTAGCTGTTTTTATGAGCTTTTTTGTTGCTGTATCAATTGATTTTAGTTTTGAACTTTTTTCGATCTCCAAGCGCGCCAATCGATATTTTGCACTTTCTGGACTTTTAGACGTTTCTATAGCCTTTTCACGCTCTGCGATTTTTTTCTTCACTGATTCTAAATTAGAGTTGGAATTATTTTTCTTTTTAATAAGATAGTTTCCCCTGATGCGGCTGAAATAATGTTTGTTCAATTCTTCTGTTCTTTTCAACGATGCTGTATTAAACGTATCTAGATGATTCACGGGAATTCCCAAGACGTCACTTATCTTTTCACCAAAATTCTTAATATGACTGCCAGGTCCTGCTAAATAGATATCACTAATAACCAGTTGTGTATACCCATCTAATTGTAGAACATTTGAAAAATAATCAATGGAATCTTTCAACTCATTTATCAGCCGGTTGGATAAATGGCTGAGGATGGACTGGGCTTTGTTAAATGAGAATCCATCCTTTAATCTTGTTTTAGAAGGTTTTGATTCAATCCCATAATAGGTAAGGAAGTGCAGTGCATTGCTAATTGCTTCTTCCCTGCTCACATCTCCAATGGCTAATTCTGACAGCCTTATTATAAAATGATTAAGCCCTTTTGGAAAATCCCGTGATTCAATAACTTGATTTCCCAGCGTTAAAACTGAATGTGTTTTATTCCTGTCTATATATATAAGGAGTGCATAGCTATTACTTTTATCAAGATTATAGTACGTATATATATTATGGAGGATTTTTGGCATGGATGTATTATATCGAGGCTGGAGACCCGCATCGGTTAATATTTTATAATCCTGGTTAATTTGAGCCTTCTTGGATGAATAACAGACGACTGTATTCTTTTTATGTGCTGGATTTTTTGTATAATCTATATAACTGTTTTTTTTGTTTATAGAATAGGATTGGTTTAGTGTCTCTAATAATTCTCTTTTGAAATGATGTTCTTTTCTACCTCTTGCTGAGACATAAGTCATTTCACATTGATAATCATCTGAGTGTATTGCCAGGTAAATCTTTTTTCTTCTTTTTTTATTAATGAATTGTTGATATACATTCATGATCAATTCTGGTAATGTTCTTATTTCATGATTCTTAATTTTTATGGGTAATTGATAATTATTTATCCTGTTTATTTGAAACCCACTTATACCTAATGTGGCCTGCAGGAAAGTGACGTTGTTTCCTGAATGAACAAATGTAATGGCCTTGTTAACACCATTCAGATTAAGAAGAGTGTTTTTATATTTGATAGATTGATGCTTCCCATTTTGAATTGGAAAAATATTTTCTTTCTTTTCTTGAGAAATATCTTTTTCTGTTTTTATAAATCGCCTGTCAAATGAATCACGTCTAATCTCGTTTTTCCGATTTTCTTTTTCTTGGCGACGATTTTGATTTGAACGATTATCTTTTCCACTGAATATTGTTTTTTTCTTTTTCCTTCTCGCCAATTTTTCTCTACGGCCTGTAAGTCTCTTATCGCTGCTTCTTCTTCTTTCATTTATTTTTCGGAGGGCTTCAATTCTTTTTTCTCCAACTTGTTTTTCTATATCTTCTTTTATTCTATTTTCTTCTTCTTGTTTTTTTTCTTTTGATTGATCTTTAGTTATTTTGATCTTTGTTTTCTTTTCTCCTTTTATTTCAAATTCTTTAGCCGTGGGAAGGAATTTTTTTTGTTCAATCCCTTTAACTATTTCCGTGTCCGCTATGAATAGTATTTCATTATCAAGTAGGTTTTTTATATGGTAATAAATTTTTTCCTTTGGGAAAGAAACTGAACTGGCGATTTCTGCTGCAGTTTTTGAAGTATCTGTGAAGCAGTTTAAAATCTGCTTTGTAAACCTTTTGTTTAGGACTTTGATAACCCTAGGATTATCAACCATGATTATATTTTCTTGTACTTGACTCATCCGATTTATTTAGTTGGTATACTATTATAGTAGAGCCAGTACCTAAACTGGTATATTACACAATGGTCTTGCAACCAATTTAAAAATAGACTCCACATCATTTATTACCTCGGAAAAAGTAATTTTACAAATTTATCCTATTCATAGTATTTATTACAAGTATTGATTGTATTTACAACATTGTATAATTATTTGAAATTCATATTGTAAATATTACAATATTATTATTTTAATTTTTGTAAATAGGGTATTTTATTTTATTGTAATATTTTATTATTAAATAATCTATCATTGTAATTATATTGATATATTATTTGTAATGCTTTATAATATTTTGTTGAAAATCATTCTGTGATAATTTTATAAGGGTCATACTTTCTCGACGAGATATTTCTCTATTTATACATGGTGTACAATGTGTAAATATTATTTATAATTAATATTTATAATTATAAATAACGTTGATACATGTTTCTAAATATTATATTATATTTTTTTACAACATTAAAATACTCTACGACCTAAATATTATTTTACAAAAAATAATTAAATAATTATTATAACAAATAATTCAACATGAATAGTGAAAATAAAATATTCTATTTTTTATTTTTTAGTAACTCCTCTTCTTCCATCAAATCTAAATATTCTTTTTCTAAACTATTCATTAATTCCATCGCCTTTTGCAGCACATCATAATTACCCCCATTATCAGGGTCTTGTACAATGATTCGCTGATTTTCTAATTCAGTTTCAATTGATTTATTTCGTTTCCTAATCCATGCCAATCTATTTCGCAGTTTCTTCCTTTCTTTATAATCAGACTTTACCTTTGGTTTAATTTTTTCCTTTGAAATCAATTCCTTTTTTGGAATTGATTTATTTTTCTTCCATTCATAATACTCATAATTACCTTCATACATTCTAATCCTGCCTTTTCCAACTTCACAGGTCTGGGTTGTAATATGATTTAAAAAATGTCTGTCATGTGATATACACACAATAGAACCGACATACTGAACCAATGCTTTTTCTACAACATTCCGGGAGACCATATCCAGGTGGTTTGTAGGCTCATCCAAAAGTAATAAATGAGATGGCTCAACAAGCATGCGCGCCAACGCAAGTCTGGCCTTTTCACCGCCGGAAAGTACTTTTATGTATTTTTCAATTTCATCACCTGAAAAAAGAAAACTTCCTAAATACGTTCTGATTTCTGTTTCGCTCCAACCCGTGCCTACTTTACGTATTGTATCAAAAACTGTTTCATTTGGATCTAATATTTCCAGTTGATGTTGCGCGTAATAGGAACGATTAACACTGCTACCTATTCTAACTTCTCCAGATGTTACATCTTCTTCCCCGGCCAATAGTTTGAGTAATGTTGATTTCCCTGCTCCATTGATTCCTACCAAACCAATCTTTTGTCCCCGTTCCACAACCAAATCCATTTCATTGAATACTTCAGTATTACCATAATGTTTTGTCACCTTCCGGCAGGATGCCACATTTAATGGTGCTCGTGACGGCTGGGGAAGAATAAGATTCATAACATGCTTATACTCTGTTGGCTCTTCTATCCTTTCCATTTTCTCAAGCATTTTCACCCGGCTCTGAACTTGAGTTGCCTTGGTATTTTTATATCTAAATCGATCAATGAATCGTTCCGTATCCTTAATCTTTTTTTGCTGATTTTTATAAGTATTCCTATGCTGTTCCAACCGCAAGGCTTTCGCTTCTAAATAACTCGAATAATTTCCCTGGTATAGGTTAATTCTTTTAAGATCAATCTCAAGAATATGGTTTACAGACCTGTCTAAAAATTCCCTGTCATGGCTTATCATCACCATACTCCCTTTCCAATCGGATAAAAAAGTTTCCAACCAGATTGTTGCTTCCAGATCCAAGTGATTTGTAGGCTCATCTAAAAATAGAATATCAGGTTTTTGAAGCAGTATTGCAGCCAGAGCTACCCGCATTCGCCAGCCACCGGACAGGACATCCATGGGTTCTATAAATTGCTTATCTGTAAACCCAAGGCCACCTAAGATTTTTTTTGCTTTTTTTTCAAGAGTCCACCCGCCCAATGCTTCAAACCGGTTTTGGTTATCTCCAAGTTCATTCACTAAAGAAGTATTTTCAGGATCGTTCGAAATGGCGTCTGCCAGAATAATAATTTTGCTTTCAATCTCCCGCACTTCAGGATAGCCTGCTAGGACTTCTTCTATGATGGACTGGTCGGACCCGGCCACAATATCCTGGGCTAAATATCCTATTGTAATTGTTTTCTCTTTTTGAACGCTCCCGGAATCAGGTGTTTCTTGCCCCAGCATAATACGCAGCAAAGTGGTCTTCCCTGAACCGTTTGGCCCTACGAGTCCGGCGCGCATGCCACGGTTTATAAAGATATTTACATTGGAAAATAGTTCACCATCCGGGTAGGATTTGGAAAGGCTTTCAAGACGGATCATGGGCTAGTTAAACCTAAAGGGGGATAAAAATAATAGATGGTTACAATATACCCTGAACAAACCTGCCATAATTTCCAGAAAGTTTTACAGGATGGATTGTATTGATCAAATCGGGTGTGCCATCCGTCTGGATCTGGATATAATTATCAGTGTGTCCCAATAATTTTCCGTTTTTCATATTTTCAAAAAGTACCGGGCGGCGCTGGTTCACAAATTGGTCATGGAAAAATCGACGTTTCTTATCCGATAGAATATGAAGCATCCTGCTGCGCTCTGCCCGTTTTTCTTTGGACACAACTTCACCCATTTCCACCGCATCTGTATCCGGTCGTTCTGAATAGGTAAACACATGAAGATATGAAATTTCCAGTTCATTTAAAAAATTATAGGTGTTAAGAAAATCATTATTTGTCTCACCTGGGAATCCAACAATCACATCAACACCGATACATGCATCTGGAAGGACTGATTTAATTTTTTCAACCCGAATTTTATACAGATCTCGTTTATATCTCCGGCGCATATCACCTAATATTTTGTCCGATCCGGATTGAAGTGGCACATGAAAATGGGGCATGAATTTCTGTGATGTGGCACAAAATTCAATAATCTCATCTGTAAACAGATTGGGTTCAATGGATGATATTCGGATTCGGTCAATCCCGTCCAAAGTGTCCAATTGCTGAATAAGATCAAAGAAAGTTTCGGAAGTGCCTTTCCCGAAATCGCCAATATTCACACCGGTAAGCACCAGCTCTCGCGTGTCTGTTTGAGCAACTTCCTTAGCCACCTTCATAGTGTTTTCAATGCTGTCGCTGCGGCTTTTTCCGCGAGCCAACGGGATCGTACAAAATGAGCACGTGTAGTCACAGCCGTCCTGCACTTTTAAAAATGATCGTGTCCGTTCACCCGATGAATAGGACGGTGTGAATTTGTGCACGTGATCAATCTCTGATTGGATCACCTTCGTGCCACCATTGAGATCTATTGTATCCAGATGATTTAACAAATTGAATTTTTCTTGCGCACCAAGAACCATATCCACACCGGTAATGGCAGCAATATCATTGGGCTTAAGCTGGGCATAACACCCGATCACTGCCACAGATGACTCCGGGTTCCTGCGCTTGGCCTGGCGAATAAGCTTCCGGGCTTCCTTATCCGCATTTTCCGTAACCGAGCAGGTGTTCAGAACGTAAATATCTGCTTTATCACGGTAATCAACTTTCTCAAATCCATGGCAAATAAAATCACGGGAGATGGTAGCTGTCTCCGAAAAATTAAGTTTACATCCCAGTGTATGGAATGCAACACGTTTAGTAGGGGTACTCATAATTTCTGACGCTTATATAACGGGGAAGAAATTAAGAATTATAGATGAGAAAGATGATTGGTAGAATACAGAATAAATAGGCCCAGAATTGAAATTTGCTTATTGTAATTGTACAAAATACTGATATGAAGGACTAACAGCGATATTATTTTATCTATAATTAATATATATAATTTCTCTTAAAATTATTAGTATTATATTATTATATCTAAAATATTATTGGATATTATAGGAAAAACTGAATAATATTTAATATACATTATAAGATATTTTTATGAAACTTGACAAAATAGACCGGAATATTTTAAAAGAACTTCAGAAATCAGGGCGTGAATCAGCGAGTCACATTGCAGAAAAGAATGGTGTATCTGTACCAACCGTAACTGAACGTATTCGTAAACTTCAAGACAGCGGTGTTATATTGGGGTTTCAAGCTATTGTGGATCCTTCAGCTGTTGGTCTGGATGTGGCAGCTATCATTACCATTATTTCCGGGTCATCCCAATATTATAAGGAAGTAACTGCAGCTGCAGAAGAAACCCAGGAAGTTATACAGTGTTTCAGTACAACAGGGAATGGATCCCACACTTTATTAATTACAACAAAAAATTCTAATACCCTTGAAGATCTTTTAAGAACAATCCAAAGTTGGCCCGGTGTTATACGAACAGAAACGCAGATTATTCTCTCTTCATATAAAACGGGTACAACTATTCCAATTCCTGAAGAACAATAATCTAACAAACCAAAGGAAACAACTTACATGAGCAAAATCAGAGCAGAATACATCTGGATGGATGGCCATGAGCCCACCCAAAAACTAAGATCAAAAACAAAAGTGATAGAAGGCCCTGCAAATAGTTTGGGCAATCTTCCAATCTGGGGGTTTGATGGGTCCAGTACCCTGCAGGCAGCGGGTGAAGATAGTGACTGTATGTTGAAACCTGTTTGTTATATACAGGATCCGATCCGCGGAGGAGATAACCTGTTGGTTATGTGTGAAGTCATGAATGCGGATGGTTCTGTTCATGATTCAAACACGCGGGCACACTTACAGAGTGTAGCTGAACAATATGTCGACCAGGAGTCCTGGTTTGGAATTGAACAGGAATATACTTTATTTGAAGGACGTAACCCGCTGGGATGGCCGGAAGGAGGTTATCCTGCACCACAGGGTCCATTTTACTGCGGTGTCGGGGCTGATGAAGTGTTTGGCCGTGATATTGTGGAAGAACATTTGGAATTTTGTATTGAGGCAGGATTGGAAATCTCGGGCATAAATGCGGAAGTCATGCCGGGACAGTGGGAATACCAGATCGGGCCTCTGGGACCATTAGATTCCGCAGACCAATTGTGGTTATCACGCTGGCTACTATATAGGATATCTGAAGATTACGGAGTAAGTGCAACACTCCATCCAAAACCTGTAAAAGGTGATTGGAATGGAGCAGGCGCGCACACAAATTTTAGCACAAAGGCAATGCGGGAAGAAGGCGGCATCAAGGTGATTGAAGATGCTTGTGAGAAGCTCAGTCAGACACATGATGATCATATCGCTGTTTATGGTGCTCATAATGAAGAACGGCTTACAGGACTGCACGAGACCTGTTCTATCCAAGATTTTCGATATGGAGTGAGCGATCGGGGAGCTTCCATCCGAATTCCCATGCAAACAGCAAACGATGGATATGGATATCTTGAAGATCGGAGACCCTCTGCAAATATGGATCCCTATAAGGTATGCGCCGCATTGATTGAGACTACCTGTAGTTAATTATTGATATTTTCTTAATATTATTAATAATCCTATAAACATTGCACTTTTTGGATTTGGTCGTATCGGAAGAAATCTTTTCCGATTGGCCAATAAAGATCCCCGCTTTAACATCGTTGCTATCAGCGAACACAGCCATGTGGAAGCATTGCACTACTTATTGGTCCGTGATTCCGTTCATGGGGCTCTAGATGATGATATACAGTTAGACGGCGATTCCTTTGTTATTCATGGAAAAAAAATACGTATTCTGCCAGGAGATAAACCGGGGGAAGTGCCTTGGATTACAATGGATGTGGATGTAGTTGTAGATGCTACAGGTAAATATTTAAAACGTGATGAATTAAATAAACACATCCAAGCTGGAGCAAAACGTGTCATTGTTTCCCGAACACCAGAAGATGAAATCGATCGGATTATCATTCATGGTGTGAATGAGAACACAATCTCAAAATCAGATAAAATTATTTCTGCTACCTCTTCCACTACCCAGGTATTGGCACTGATGCTGAAAATCCTCAACCAGCACTATTCCGTAAAACGAGCGATGATGACCACAATACATGCCTTTACATCGGACCAGCCATTGGCGGACGCCATAGGTCTGGATCTACGCAGAAGCCGATCAGCGGTTGAAAATATTATTCCTAATACCACCAGCGCTCCTGAGATTGTTGAGAAATTGATGCCAGAATTCACTGGCAAACTCGATGGGATCGCATTTAATGTTCCAGTTCCAAATGGATCCTGTGTAGATCTGACTACGGAACTGGAGTTGATGCCTACTGTCGACGAAATAAACCAGGTCCTGAAAGAAGAATCGGAAAACACATATGAAGGTATTTTGGGGTACACAGATGATCCTATTGTTTCCAGCGATGTAAATGGCCGTGAGGAAACCATGGTCTTTGACGCTCAGGCTACCATGATCACTTCGGAGACATTATTGAAAACAATCTGCTGGTACGACAACGGCTGGGGATTCTCTAAACGGATTCTGGATACAATTGTACTCTATGCGAAGGAAGATCTTTCCTGATGCGGGTTGCTGTAAACGGATTTGGTAGAATTGGAAGGTCTGTATTCCGAGTCCTGAATAATCATAAAGAAATTGATGTAGTGGCCATCAACGATATATTTGATAAGGGTGCCCTCGTCTATTTACTGAAGTATGATACTGTCATGGGTAGGTTTCCCGGGGATGTTTCCCTGGACGGAGATGTCTTAGTTGCGGGTCATCAAAAGGTGAAACTGCTGGCAGAACGAATACCTGGACAATTGCCTTGGGGTGAAATGGGGGTGGATATTGTTGTAGAGTCCACGGGTATTTTCAGGCAGCGAGCTCAATTGGAAGATCACATTTCCGCAGGTGCGAAAAAGGTGATCCTGACCGTCCCGGCCAAGGATGAAATCGATTATACAGTTGTACTGGGTGTGAATGATGAAGGGCTAAAAAAAGACCATCGCATCGTTTCCAACGCCAGCTGCACCACCAATTGCCTGGCACCTATGGCGAAAGTACTCCATGAAGCTTTTGGAATTGAGTTGGGTGTTATCAATACGATTCATGCTTATACCAATGATCAGCGCCTGGCAGATGTGCCCCACTCTGACTGGCGCAGGAGCCGTGCTGCGGCTGAAAATGTAATTCCTACAACAACAGGGGCTGCCCGCGCTGTAGGTAAAGTGCTGCCGGAGCTGAATGGCAAACTGGATGGAATAGCTATGCGGGTGCCAGTCCCTGATGGCTCAGTCGTAGATTTTAATGTACGCTTAGAACAGGATGTCACGGTAGATAAAATAAATGATGCTGTACGCGCGGCTGCTGATAGTGGCTCCGTTGCAAAGGTATTACAATATTCTACTTTGCCGATTGTATCTACAGATATTATTGGGAATCAGCATTCATCCATCTTTGATGCACCATTTACGCGGGTGATTGGGGGTAATTTTGTGAAAACACTGAACTGGTACGATAATGAATGGGGGTATTCCAACCGGGTAGTGGATCTTATGGGTTTGCTGTGGAAATTGATCTAAACTGAGCGGACAATAGTATAACATACAGACATCTCCTCTTTTTGTTAGTCATGTGTTATTTTCAAATAAAATTGTCCGCTCGTTTTTATGGTTCTGTAGCAAATCATAATGTTAGCCTAGAGGAGGATGCTACCATAGATCAAATTAAAGATGCAACGCGGTTTCAAAGATGGGCTGGTCAGGTTATCGGTTGGGATTGAAAACCCGGACGATATTATTGCTGATCTGGAGCAAGCATTGGAACAAATCTAATTAAGTACTTTATTTATTTCACTTTCTAACCAATTTATCTTTTGCGTAGTTTATTTTATGGACCCACAAGAAAAAATTAACACACTCCGAAACAAGATTGATGATTTGGATAATCAAATACTGGATTTCCTGGTACAGCGTTTTTCTATTTCGAGAGAGATCGGTGATATTAAAGCATCCAGCGGTATTGAAATCCGTGACCCAGATCGTGAAAAGGAGATTATAGAACGTCTCGCTAATAAACTGGCTGGCAAGCTTGATAAAGATGATATTGCTTCCATTTTTGGGCCTGTTTATAAAATTTCAAAAAGATTACAAAAAAATAAATAGTGTTGGCTACAGTTCACTCCTATACTTAATATCCGCGCCCATGAATACAATGAACACTAAAAACTATTATAGCTGGTATTGGTTTTTTAACCACAAAGGGGTTACGTAGTCCCAGGGATACCTGTATATACTGACTGCTCTTAAACCCCGGCCATGATCGGGGTTTTTTTTTGCATAAAATGGATAACACACAACTCATATTCGACGAATTTCAAGATCTTGCATCAAGATGCGGAACTGTCCCCGTATACAAACGCATATTAGCAGATCTGCTCACACCTGTGGCGGCCTGGGTTCATTTGAGCCAGAAGACACAATATGCTTTCTTACTGGAGTCGGTGGAAAAAGGGAATCAATATACACGATATTCTTATGTAGGTATTAATCCACAAAAAATTTTAATGCACAAGGATGGTAAGACCACCATCTCTCAAAATGGCCAATGCACAACTGTGGACACCCCTTTTCTTGATTTGCTTCGTGAATATCAATCTCAGTATAACATGGAAAAATTACCGGGGATTCCTTCATTTACCGGCGGACTGGTTGGCTATCTAGGATATGAAACCATCGCCTGGGTTGAAGATATTCCCATCCATGAATATTCTGCACTGAACGTCCCCGACTCTGTTTTCATGCTCTTTGAAGATATGATCGCCTTCGATCATTTAAAGGGGGCCGCTCTTGTTATTTCCAATGTAAACGTAGATAAAGATCGTGACCTAAAAGAACAATTTGACGCTGCTCATTTTCGCGTCGATGCTATTGGGGAGTCCCTCCATTCTGATGTGGATTACCAAACACCCGTTCAAGTGAAAAAAAGTGAGGTGTCTTCCAACTTCAATCAGGAAACTTTTGAATCAGCGGTTTTGAAAGCAAAAGAACACATTATTGAAGGCGATGTTTTTCAATTGGTCTTGAGCCAACAATTCGAAAGAGAGACTAAAGTGAAACCCGTTACCCTATATCGATCATTACGGAGTATTAATCCATCCCCCTACATGTTTCATTTAAAAATAAATGATTTTGACATTATTGGCGCATCCCCGGAACTGTTAGTAAAAGTTGAAGATGGTACCGTAGAAATTCGGCCCATAGCCGGGACACGACACCGGGGAAAATCAGAAGCAGAAGATCAAGCATTAGCTGAAGATTTAATTAATAACGAAAAAGAATGCGCAGAGCATTTAATGCTTCTGGACCTAGGCCGGAATGATGTGGGACGGGTATCCAAGTTTGGGTCTGTAACCATTCCTGAAAATATGGTTATTGAAAATTATTCTCATGTGATGCACATTGTTTCAGATGTAAAAGGAGAGCTGGCCGATAATAAAGATCCGTTTGATGCACTCATGAGCGGCTTCCCCGCAGGTACAGTCACCGGAGCACCAAAAATCCGTGCTATGGAAATCATTCATGACCTTGAACCCAATCGGAGAGATATTTATTCTGGAGCGGTGGGGTTTTTTGATTTTACGGGTAATGTGAACACGTGCATTGCGATCCGGACCATGATCATGAAGAATGGCACGGTTCACTTCCAGTCAGGAGCAGGCATTGTTCATGATTCAGATCCAACCAAAGAATATGAAGAAACTGTGGATAAGGCTAAAGCCATCATGGCAGCCATTGATTTTGCAGAAAATGGGCTTGCCGCATGATTCTCGTAATCGATAACTACGATTCTTTCACCTACAACCTGGTGCAATCCATTGGATCAATTAATCCCGATGTAATGGTTATTCGTAATAATCAATTCGAATTAGATGACATAGGGAGATGGCAGCCATCTCATATTGTAATTTCACCCGGGCCGGGCCGACCGGAAGATGCAGGCCATTCCATTGATGTAATTAAAAAATACGGAAATCATATTCCAATACTTGGGGTTTGTCTTGGACATCAAGCCATTACTGTAGCCTACGGTGGCAGTGTTATTCATTCATCTGAAATAGTCCATGGGAAAACTTCAAAGATCCAGCATAACAGATCTGCCTTATTTGATGGTATGAATGGTTCATTCACTGCAACACGTTATCATTCTCTAGTGGCCGAACGGGAGACTCTCCCAACAGAATTAAAAATAACCGCCGAACTGGAAAATGGACTCATTATGGGAATTGAACATGAATCCCAACCTGTTATTGGGGTTCAGTTTCACCCAGAATCCATTGCAACAGAAAATGGTATGCAGATCATTCATAATTTTCTCAAGATAAAACCATGAAACAGATATTAGACCAATTATTAGATGGCGATAATCTTTCACGTGATGAAGCATTTGATGTGATGCTTTCTATCATGTCTGGTGAATTTGATGATGCCCAGATAGCAGGATTCTTAATGGCACTGCGCGCCAAAGGTGAAACTGTGGACGAAATAACTGGATTTGCACACGCCATGCGGAAAAAAATGGTTAAAGTATCCTTGAGCCATCCTGCTATTGACATGTGCGGTACAGGTGGAGACTCATCAGGGACTTTCAACATTTCTACCGCAGCAACATTCCTAGTCGCAGGTGCAGGGGTTCATGTGGCCAAACATGGAAATCGGTCCATGACATCTAAATCCGGATCTGCTGATGTACTTCAAGCTCTTGGCATTCCGATTAATCTAGCGGTGGAAAAATCTGCAGAAAATATAGATAGCATTGGTTTAGGTTTTATGTTCGCTCCTGCTTATCACCCAGCAATGAAATATGCCATAGGCGCACGCAGGTCACTGGCCACTAGAACGGTTTTTAATATCCTTGGCCCCCTTTGCAACCCTGCTGATGTTAAGGCTCAGGCCATGGGAATATTTGATCCAAATCTAACTGAAATACAGGCCAATGTTCTAAAAGCACTTGGCTCCACTGATGTTCTGGTATTCCATGGTCGAGATGGATTGGATGAAATATCTACGACCACCACCACGAAGATCAGTCAAATTCAGAATGATGGTGACGTAAATACATATGAATTCGATGCTATAGAATTGGGGCTCGACCGTGCGTCTTTAGATGATCTAAAGGGCGGTGATCCAGAAGAGAATGCTGACATCATTCGTAAAATTTTAAATGGTGAGAAAGGGTTAGGTCGAGATATCGTTTTGATAAACGCTGCTGCTGGAATTGTGGTTGGCGGGAAAGCTCAAAATTTAAGAGGAGGATTAGAAAAAGCGGCTGAATCAGTGGATTCCGGGGCTGCTTTGGATGTATTAAACCAACTGGCAGCATGAATATTCTTGAACAAATATTGGAAGTGAAACAACAAGAGATGGCCAACATGCATCCCTGCGTGGGTGTAGTTGAACCATGCGATACAATGAGTTTGAAATATGCCCTTTCTGTACCGGGGATTTCTGTTATCGCTGAAATCAAAATGAAATCTCCCAGTGAAGGTAACATTTTACCGAATGCTGACCCGGTTCAAATTGCCAGAGATTATCAATCTGCCGGTGCTCAAGCCATTTCTGTCCTGACAGATGAGCAATTTTTTGGCGGAAATATTGGTATTCTGGAAGCGGTAAAAAAGGCGGTGTCAATTCCTGTTCTGCAAAAAGATTTCATCATCAATGATCACCAGATCATGGAAGCAGGTGCCGCAGGTGCCGATGCATTTCTTCTCATCGCTGAAGCATTGGATATGGATCGTATCCAATCATTTATTGATTTCGGGAAGGGACTCCGTTTAGATGCATTAGTGGAATTCCATTCTCAAGAAAATGCTGAAATAGTCGCGGACCTGGCGCCAGATATCATTGGGGTGAATTGCCGTAACCTCAAAACCATGGCTACTGATATTGGTTACTTTGAAAGGATGTCTTCTTTACTTCCTGACCCATCTATCAAAGTAGCAGAAAGCGGGATTCATTCTCGGGATGATCTCCAATATGTTTCAGACTTGGGATACGATGCTGTATTGGTGGGTACATCGCTTATGAAGACCGGGAATCCTGGAAAAGCGTTGGAAACGTTACTCGGAGGTGGTGCATGATCCCAACCAAAATCTGCGGTATTACCAATGTGTCCGATGCAATGGCAGCGGTTCACCATGGGACATCTGCAATTGGGTTCATTTTTTATGAACAGAGTCTCAGGGGTATTTCAATTGAAAAAGGGAATTTAATCTCTGATCAGATTTCTAACAAAGTTGCCCGTGTAGGCGTTTTTGTGAATCATCCGAAAGAATTTATCGATAAAGCCATTCAGACTGTTCCGTTAGACATGGTTCAACTCCATGGTGATGAATCTCCGGAATTCTGTGAACAGTTTTCCGTCCCTGTCATGAAAGCGATTCGTATCAAAAACAAACAGAGCCTCAATCATTTAGACGAGTTTAATGTGCATGGATTTCTCTTGGATACCTTTACAAACGATCAATACGGCGGAACGGGAAAACCATTTGATTGGTCACTGGTAAATGGTAATGGAAGACATTCGATCATCTTATCCGGGGGACTTAACGCCGACAATATTTTAAATGCGATTTTATCTGTAAATCCTGTTGCTGTAGATGTGAACAGTGGCGTGGAATCATCCGCTGGTAAAAAAGATCACCCGAAAATTGAAAAATTATTTGAAGTGCTAAAAGAAACAGAACAAACGGGATTTAATTTTGGATAAATCATTCAAAGATTATAGCCTGCCTGACGAACGCGGACATTTTGAAGAATTCGGGGGAAAGTTTGTCCCAGAAACACTTATTCCTGCGTTGGAAGAATTAGAACACCAGTACGCCGATGTGAAACATGACCCTGCTTTCCAAGATGAATTTAATGAATTGCTACAGCATTATTCTGGGCGAGAGACTGCTTTGTATTTTGCTGATCGGATCTCTGATGAATTGGGCTTCAATGTGTGGCTGAAGCGGGAAGACTTGAACCACACAGGCGCCCACAAGATCAATAATGCGTTAGGCCAGATCTTATTAGCAAACCGCATGGGTAAAAAGCGAATCATTGCTGAAACGGGAGCCGGTCAGCATGGCGTGGCTACTGCTACGGTTGCTGCTCGTTTTGGATTGGAATGTATCGTCTATATGGGTGAAGAAGATATTCATCGTCAAAACCTAAATGTATTTCGAATGAATCTTCTTGGCACTGAAGTCCGCCCTGTCTTTTCCGGAAGCAAAACATTGAAAGACGCCACCAACGAAGCCATCCGGGATTGGGTCACCAACGTGGAATTCACTTATTATCTTATCGGTTCAACGGTTGGTCCTCATCCCTATCCCATGTTGGTTCGTGATTTTCAATCGGTGATCGGAAAAGAAGCAAAGCAGCAGTTCGCAAATCAATCCGGGCAGGATCTTCCGGATCGACTCGTAGCCTGCGTGGGCGGCGGCTCCAATGCCATGGGGCTTTTTTATCCATTTCTAAAAGATGATGTAAACATTGTTGGCATAGAAGCAGCAGGAAAAGGTTTACAGAGCGGTGAACATGCGGCTACCCTAACCAAAGGTAATTTCGGTGTTCTTCATGGTGCCGCGTCTACATTACTTCAAAATGAAGATGGGCAAGTGACTCTTCCCCATTCTATTTCTGCAGGTTTGGATTATCCCGGTGTTGGACCTGAACACAGCTATCTCAATAAATCGGGGCGGGTGACATATTTTACAGCCACAGACCAGGAAGCTCTGGATGCATTCCAATGGCTTTCTGAAAAAGAAGGTATCCTGCCTGCATTAGAATCAGCCCACGCCTTGGCTTATTTAAGACAAAAGAATAACGGCATAGAAAAAGATGAACATGTTGTGGTTTGCTTATCAGGTCGTGGCGATAAGGATGTCTATACCGTGGCTGAAGCACTGGGAATTGACCTGTGAACCGAATTCAATCCTTATTCCAAAAACCGGGAGAAAAATTGATCCCTTTTCTTACTGCAGGCTATCCTGAATTGGACAGCACAGTTGAATTAGTGTTAGGTGCTGTGAGTGCCGGTGCGGACATGATTGAGATCGGAATTCCTTTTTCAGATCCACAGGCTGATGGTCCGGTCATACAAGCATCCAGTCAACAAGCCTTGAATAATGGGATCACATTAAAGACAATTTTTCAACAGGTAGAACAGATTCGCAATCAAACCGAAGTTCCTATCGCACTCATGGGTTACTACAACCCCATCCTGAAATGGGGACAGGAAGCTTTTTTGGATCGATGCGTTTCAGCCGGCGTTGATGGCTTGATCCTCCCGGATCTTCCATTGGATGAAGCAAAACCATTCTGCAAAATGGCACAGTCCAAAGGGGTTTCACCAATATTATTGGTTGCGCCTAATACGCCCAATGAACGTATAAAACACATATCAGAAATCGCTGGCGATCTCATCTATGCTGTAAGCATTTTGGGCATCACTGGAAACAATCTCGCATCGAAAGATACGTTATCAGATTATCTGTCCCGGGTGCGAGAACATAGTGTCACCCAATTTGTGGTCGGCTTCGGAATCAGCACACGGGATGATGTGAAATGGTTCAATGAACATGCTGATGGAGCCGTGGTTGGATCAGCTATTATAAAAAATTTAACCGGAAGTGAAAATCCGGTTGAAACAACTAATAATTTTATTCATAGTTTAAAAGGAACTGTATGATAACAATTGGAATTCAAGGCGGAAAGGGCAGCTTTTCTGAACAGGCGGCACATGAATTTGCCCATAATCATGGATTGGAAGGTGCAAAGATCATCTACCAAATTTCATCTGAATCCGTTTTAATGGGTATTGAATCTGGCGCAACAGACTATGGCATTTTTGCCATGGAAAATGCACAAGGAGGTGTGGTAATCGAAAGTGTTGAAGCCTTGGCGAAGCACCGTTGTGAAATTCTTGAAATGTTCCACATACCTGTGGATCAGAATTTGCTCGGACTGGCAGGAACTCATGTGGGTGATGTGACAGAAATTCACTCACACCAGCAGGCTCTGCGACAATGTAAGGATTATTTGAGCGATCATTTCTGGACACGGCCGCTCATTGAAGAAGATGATACAGCTGAAGCAGCACGACGACTCTCAGAAGGGAAATTACCAAAGACAGCAGGTGTTATTGCAAACAAGGCGTGTGCAGAACTGTATGATTTAGAAATTCTTCAGGAGAGTATCCACGACCTCAAACATAATTTGACTCTGTTTCTCGGGGTAAAAAAACTGGGCGACTCATGAACAGCGTTGGCATTATCGGGTTTGGCAGATTTGGAAAGATATTATCCAATATTTTGCAAAAAGGATTCAAAATTAAAGCCTACGATCTCAATCCAATCATTGAGTTTCCGGGAGTGGAATTTGTTGATCAAAAAACTATCCTGAAAGAGCAGGTTATTTTCATTGCAGTACCTATAAGCATTTTTGAATCGGTCATCCGCAACATCACACAAAACTTAAATAGTGGAACCACTATAATTGATGTTTGCTCTGTTAAAAAACACCCAACAGAAATAATGGAAAACCATCTGGATAATAATATTGGAATTATTGCAACTCATCCCATGTTTGGTCCGGATTCCTTCATATCAAATAATCGTCTAAAAATGATGATGCACAATACGAGAGACGTTAATGATCAGTATACATTCTGGCGAAGATTTTTTATTGATCAGGGGATTCAGGTGATTGAAATGTCTCCAGATCAGCATGACAAACTTGCGGCTAAAACACAGGGTGTTACTCACTTTTTAGGGCGCATGTTAAAAGAGTTTGGGATTCGAAAAACCACAATTGATACGCAGGGTTTTCGTGATCTCCTGGACCTGGTAGACCAAACCTGTAACGATACCTGGGAACTCTATACGGACCTTCAATTGTACAATCCGTATACAGCAGAAATGATAGAAAAGTTAAAAAAGTCCACCGATTCACTGGATGGTCAATTAAAGGAGCTGCGAAATGTGGCAGACTAATAGCTGGCGTCAATATAAAGCAAAACATATCCCAAAATATCCGGATATGGACCATTTGGCTGACGTTGAAAAAACGCTTAAGGATTTTCCGCCTTTGGTGTTTGCAGGCGAAGTCCGTTCGCTAAAAAAATCCTTAGCTGACGTAGCAGAAGGAAGAGGTTTCTTACTTCAAGGTGGTGATTGTGCCGAAAGTTTTTCTGAATTTCATGCGGATAATATCCGTGATACGTTTCGTGTCATTCTACAAATGGCTGTAATTCTAACATCGGGTGCAAATCTTCCCGTAGTAAAAGTAGGACGAATGGCCGGTCAATTCGCAAAACCCCGTTCCAGCGAAACTGAAACAATCAATGGTGTAGAACTACCCAGCTATACCGGCGATATTATTAATGGTATTCAATTTGATGAAACTAAACGACAGCCTGACCCGGAGCGACTGTTAAAAGCATACTCTCAGGCTGCATCCACATTGAATCTCCTTCGTGCATTTGCAGATGGTGGTTATGCAGATCTTCGCCACGTAAATTCATGGAACATGGGTTTTGTAAAAAGTGGCCCCCAAGGTGAACGCTATCGCTATTTGGCCCATCAAATTCAGGAAAGTTTAAATTTCATGGAAGCCTTAGGTATCACATCAAGCAACACGCCACAACTGCGACGGGTCTCTTATTATACTAGTCATGAGGCTCTTCTTCTTCCATATGAAGAAGCACTCACGCGTGTGGATTCTACATCCGGGGATGTGTACAATACATCGGCCCATTTTGTGTGGATAGGTGACCGTACCCGGTTCAAAGATAGTGCCCATGTGGAATTTTGTCGTGGAATTCAAAATCCAATTGGCATTAAGTGCGGCCCCTCCTTAGACCCGGATGATTTGATTCAATTCTTAGATATTTTAAACCCCAAAGATGAAGCTGGCCGGATTACACTTATTACAAGATTTGGTCATAATAAGGTAAAAGACTATTTACCGCAATTGATTAGAAAAGTTCAAGAAGAAGGAAGATCTGTAGTATGGTCCTGCGATCCTATGCATGGAAATACCATCAAAAGTTCAGACGGTGTTAAAACGCGCAGATTTGACCAGATCTTGGCTGAAGTTAAAAAGAATATTCAGATCCATAAGGCGGAAGGGTCTTACGCTGGGGGCATCCATCTAGAAATGACTGGTCAAAATGTGACTGAGTGTACTGGTGGACTAGATGACATTTCTGAAGCAGATCTTTCAGATCGATATCACACTCATTGCGATCCCAGGTTGAATGCTAATCAGGCCATTGAGCTGGCATTTCTCCTTGCAGATGAATTGAAGACGAATGGGCATTAAAGGCGAAATCACATTCCCCGGCGATAAATCCATCTCCCACCGATCGCTCATGTTCGCAGCATTGGCAGATGGCACATCGCGCATATCCAACCTATCTACAGGTGCGGATGTAATGTCCACACGTAAATGTCTGGAAGCGTGCGGGATCCGGATTCGTGATGATGGAGATGATGTAGTCATAACAGGCGGAAAATTCACCGACCCAAAACTGCCTCTAGATTGTGGAAATTCCGGAACCACCACACGATTAATGCTGGGGCTCTTAGCAGGACAAGGGATCAATGCAACTTTCATGGGTGATAATTCCCTTTCTGATCGTCCCATAGGTCGGATACTGGATCCCCTCTCTCAAATGGAATTGAGATCAGAAAGTCATCACGGGAAACTCCCCGTTACCATTCACAAAAGTGATTTGAATGGAACCCATTATGAGTCACCAGTAGCCAGCGCACAGGTAAAATCCGCTATTCTGTTGGCAGGGCTTGGTGCAAGCAGTGACACATCTGTAACAGAACCGATTCTTTCCCGGGACCATACAGAAAGAATGCTGCAAGGGATGGGGGCTGAATTATTCACTGATGGATTGACGGCTACTGTTTCACCATTAAAATCTTCCCTTTCACCATTTGAATTGTCGGTGCCTGGGGATCCATCTACAGGTGCATTTTTTGCAGCAGCTGCAGCCATGGTTCCAGGATCTAATATTATTTTGAACAGAATCTTACGCAACCCAACCCGAATCGGTTTTTATTCTGCACTATATCAAATGGGCGGCGGTATGGATTGCTTGGATCAATGGGACGAAGCAGGTGAATGGATCGGAAAATTAAACGTATTTCACCAACCATTAAGTGGGATTTCAATTACCAAAAATGATGTACCGGGATTGATCGATGAATTACCCATCCTTGCAATTCTTGCTACACAAGCAGAAGGAAAAACGAAAGTTCATGGTGCAGAAGAACTTCGTGTGAAAGAATGCGACCGTATTCATGCGGTTTGTACAAATCTGAAGAGAATGGGAGCTGACATTTACGAACTGAAAGATGGATTTATTATTGACGGCCCAACCCAATTAAAGGGTACGGAGATTGAAACATTTCACGATCATCGAATCGCCATGACATTTACCATTGCAGGGTTAGTGGCGGATGGGGATGTTGTGTTGGATGACCCGGAATGCATATCCATCTCTTACCCCGAATTCTATGATGAGTTGGCACGGTTAAAACAATGATGCAATTTGCAGTCATTGGCGATCCCATCGCACATAGTCTGAGTCCGCTGCTCCACCAGGAGATTTATCGACAACTTGATATTGATGCATCCTTTGAGAAGATCCAAGTAAAACTGGATTCTCTTGCATCCTTTATGACACAAAATGAGTTGAATGGCTTTAATGTAACCGTTCCCTATAAGCAATCTGTTATTCCATTCTTGGATGAGTTGGATGAATCAGCCCGAACTATAGGTGCTGTAAATTGTGTTCATCATGGCAAAGGCCACAACACAGACTGGGTTGGTTTCTTAAAAGCTATGTATATAAATGATATAGTTTTAGAAGGGATGCATTGTATAATCCTCGGCGCCGGAGGCGCAGCACGAGCCGTTGCTTATGCCTTGATACAGGCCGGTGTTAAATCCATTTCTGTTCAAAACCGTACGAGGGAAAAAGGGAATCAATTATTGAATTGGATAAACTCTATATTTCAAAATAATGAACCTTGTGAACAGTTTGATCTCATAATAAATTGTACGCCACTTGGCATGTGGCCTGATACGGAATCCATACCAGATATTCCTATAAATGAAGGTCAAGTATTGGCTGATATTGTTTACAACCCATTGGAAACAAAATGGTTGATATCTGGAAAACAAAAAGGTGCTTTTATTGTTGGGGGTTTAGATATGTTTATCTTTCAGGGGATGGCCTCTATAGATATTTGGTTTGATAAAAATATTTCAGAAAAAATTGAATTGGAACCGATCAAAAAGGTATTAAAATCAGAATTATGTTAGCACGACTCAAATTTCTCACCGCAGGTGAATCTCATGGCCAAGGCCTTCTGGGTATTTTAGATGGAATGCCCGCGGGACTGGAAATTTCGGAAGATTATATTGGTGTACATCTGGCACGCCGACAAAGGGGATATGGCCGGGGCGGCCGAATGAAAATTGAAAAAGATCGAGCTGAAATATGGTGTGGTGTGCGTCACGGTGAATCCCTTGGCTCACCAATTGGGCTTATTGTACGAAATAAGGACTGGGAAAACTGGACAAAGAAAATGTCAGTTACACCTGTTAAAGATGAAATTCGAAAAGTAACACTTCCCCGACCCGGGCATGCTGATTTAGCTGGAATCCAAAAATATGGATTTGACGATATTCGTAATATACTGGAACGATCCAGCGCGCGGGAAACTACCATGCGTGTTGCCTTAGGATCCGTGTGTCGAAAACTTCTCGAAGATGTAGGTATTGAAGTTGGCGGCCAGGTGATTCAGATTCATAATGTAAAGGATAATTCAAGGTCAAAACTTTCTCCAAATCAATTAAGTGAACTGGCTGATGCATCACCTGTACGCTGCCTGGATAAAAATGCGGAAAAAAATATGATAAAAACCATTGATGAAGCGAAAGCAGCTGGTGATTCTGTAGGCGGTATTTTTCGTGTTGTTGCTACAGGATTGCCCTATGGATTGGGCTCACATACCCAGTGGGACCGTAAACTCCAAACTCGGATTTCTGCGGTAATGATGAGTATAAATGCATTCAAAGGAATTGAAATTGGCTCTGGATTTTCCGGATCAGAAAAATTTGGCAGTGAAGTCCATGATGAAATCGGTCATGATGGTAAGAAGTTTACCAGATATTCCAATAATGCAGGTGGAATCGAAGGGGGTATGAGCAATGCCCAGTCTATCATTCTACAAATGTCTATGAAACCCATACCAACTCTGATCAAACCCCTTAAATCTGTTGATATACAATCTAAAGAAAAAAAGGACGCCCATAAAGAACGCACAGACTCATGTGCAGTGCCTGCTGCTTCAATCATCGCAGAAAGTATGCTCTGTTTTGTCCTGGCTGATGCATTACTGGAAAAATTCGGTGGCGATTCCATGGCGCAACTCAAAGCGCATATGCAGGCCACAGCAAAGTATTAATGAATATTTATTTGATTGGTATGATGGGCTCTGGAAAAACCGCTGTAGGAATTAAGTTATCTGAAAAATTGAAAAAAACATTTATAGATCTGGATTCAGAGATTGAAAAATCTGCTGGAAAAACCATTTCTGAACTTTTTGATGAAAATGGTGAAGACCATTTTCGATTGCTTGAATCTGAAAAATTAAAAACCTTTTCCGAATCCGTAATCGCCTGCGGTGGCGGGGTAGTATTAATAGAAAAAAACAGACATTTTATAAAGGAAAACGGAACTGCAATTCTATTAACGGCTACAATGGAAGAATTATCACACCGATTAAAGGACTCGGATAACAGACCATTATTAGCACATGAAAAATCTAAAAATACGTTGAAAAATATCTGGCTGGAAAGACAAATGGATTATTTGAATACAGCGGATTTTTCCATAGAAACGGATGGGAAACATCCCGCTGAAATAGCAGAAGAAATAATATTACAATTAAATTAATGAAAACAATAGAAGTACATCTAGGCGAACGTTCCTATCCCATTCATGCGGAATCAAATCTATTAATGAAAATTCCTTCTCTCCTGTCTGAAAAAAATATTGGACAAAAATGGGTTATCGTTTCTCAACACAGATTGATGGAACTTTTTGGTTTTGAACTGATGTCTCTATTAAAGGAAAATGAATTTAATGTTGATTTCATTACGCTTCCCATGGGGGAAACGGCAAAAAGCTTGAACGAATATAGTCGAGTCATAAGTCAAATGATTGAATTAGGCTGCGATCGTTCTTCAACCATTCTTGCATTAGGCGGCGGTGTGGTTGGTGATGTATCGGGTTTTGTGGCAGCTTCGTTTATGCGCGGAATAAAATATTACCAAATCCCCACAACCCTGCTTGCCATGGTTGATTCTTCCATTGGAGGGAAAACTGGTATTAACACTTCTGAAGGGAAAAATCTCATTGGATCTATTTACCAACCACAGGGCGTTTTGGTTGACCCAACTATTTTAAATTTTCTTTCAAGAGAAGAGGTGCACGCAGGCCTTGGTGAAGTCATTAAATATGGGGCTATACGAGACTCAAAGTTTTTCAACGATATTTCTGAATGGCTGGATGATATTGAATCATTTCCATTTGAAAAAGCTATCTACCGAGCCTGTGAAATAAAAGCAGAAATCGTATCATTGGATGAACGGGAAGGTGGGCTGCGGCGTTTATTAAATTTTGGTCATACAATTGGTCATGCACTGGAAGCAAATTTGGGTTATGGGAAAATTCGTCATGGGGAAGCAATCGCTCTGGGCATGAAATGCTCTGGGTGGATTTCTGAACAATTGAATTTCATGAGTAAAAGCGAAAATCAATTTTTAGTCCAAACAATTGACAAACTCACACTTCCATCTACTTCAAAGATGGATTATGATTCCATATTATCCTTTGTAAAAAAAGACAAGAAAGTCAGAAACGGGGTCCTCCATTTTGTTGTATTAGATGCATTGGGCAAGGGAAATATCTGCGACAAGGTCTCTTATGATTTAATCAAAGAATCGCTCAAGATCCTGCTATGAAAATCTTGATATTAAATGGGCCTAACCTCAATTTACTTGGCATACGGGAACCTGAGATCTATGGAACAGAAACACTGGATGATATTAGCGACTGGCTCAACCAACAACCGGACGCAAACCCGCATGATATTACCTGGTTTCAATCAAATCATGAAGGAGACCTTATAGATCAAGTTCATGAATCAATGAATCTATTTGATGGAATCATTCTAAATCCAGGAGCATTAACACATTATTCTTATGCATTAAGAGACGCCATTGCATCTGTACATATCCCCGTTGTTGAAGTACACTTAAGTAATATTAATGCCCGAGAAGATTTTAGAAAAATTTCTGTAATTAAAGATAAATGTATATCCCAAATATCGGGTTTGGGAAAACATGTTTATACAGAAGCTATAAAAACCTTAGTAAATCACCTTTAAGAACAATTTCTATTAAATTTATCTATTATGTTCTTTCAATATAATAGGTTCATATTCAAATATCGCAAATAACTTTGTAAACATTAAAACCAAGAAATATTGAAAACTGTTGTTGCAGCGTTCCAGATTTTGAATAATTTTCTATCCAGTATGGAAAAGGTATACTACTAAAATAGTATAAGAAATTGATAATCAGTAAAAAAGGGCATTATCTGCCCTTTTTTAATTTTAATGCCTGCGTTCCGAGCCGGAGCGCCGGTTATCTATACGCTGGTAATTTTCTCTCTGATCGAGGGTTTCCCGCTTTTCATTATCTACGTCACTTTGTACCTTTCTACGGTGTTTTGTTCTTCTGTGTTCATCTCTACGATCATTGTGACGTCTTGAAGCACCTTTTTCTCTATGTTCATCCATGGGTAAAACTCCTATGTAACTAAACGACAACCCCGACGGTTAGAGCCGGGGTTATCATAAAGTTATGTTGGCAGTGCTTAAAATGTGGGATCGACGAAAAGAGTAGAATCTGTTTTGACGAGGTTCACCTTATCTGTCATATCCAATGTGCTCACGGCCTGTTCGATCATAGCCATTTCATTATCATGAATGAAATCATCAGCCCGCGCGATGTAGGCTAGATTTTTTACTACCTTGTAACGATCATCATCCGATGGGAACATGTCCTTAAGAGCCTCTAAGGATGCACCATATTGGTTGGTCCGGGCTGCTTCATCACCAAGATCAATGAATTTATCGATTACTTCGGCTTCCATTGCGTTGTAAGCATCATCAGATACATCCGGCAACATCACTTTGACATTGCCACGCATGGCTTCTTTTTCAGATTCATCTACTTCACCATCTGCCAGGAATGACACACAGACAAAAGCATAGACTAAATCGTGATGTTGACTCCAGTTTGCCATAAAATCCCCTTATATTGTTAGTTTTGGGTATTGGTTATTGTCTCTTCTCTAGCTGTCGACTGCAAACGCATCTTATAAAACGGCTAGAAAACATGAAAAATTATAATGAGTAACCTCTAAGGTCAAGATATCTCAAAAATAACATTATCTTTTTTTTTTACATGGTTTATTGTTTCAATACCATCTCCATTGTAGTTTTTCTTTTCTATTCTACCCATAGATTTGACCTCCATGAGCCAAATATCAATCAAGTTATATTTCAGCGGACAACTATAGCATTCCGATAAACTGCTAAAAGACCTGTAATGAAAAAACTCTATTCAACACTTGTTAAGCTCACTAGCCTGCAATTTAAATATCGCACGATTATCTCCTTTGTTATCGTTCTCTTAGTGATGATCCTGTCGGATATCTTCTTTTACATTGGTTTTCAATCCATTGCAGATTTCTGCAATAACAAATTCAATATTGACCTTACTGACCCTGGAAGTATTGATTTGACCTTTGCACCGGAAATATGGGGCGGTGTATTGGCCATGGTGCTTGGGACACTGATCATTGTGATTGCCATTGCAGCAGAATCATCTCCAAAACTTATGGACCTGTTTGTCAAGGACTGGTTAAGCCTTATTTACGTATGGTTTTTAATCATTGCTTCACTTCACGCAGTGCTGATTATGTTTTATGTGGAACCTTTGGGCCGTGTTTCCAGTTCAGTCCTCAATACCTATATATATCTATTTTTAGCATCTATTTTTACACTACCTTATATTTTTTACATATTACTGTATTCTAAAACGAGCAACGTGGTATCAACCATCTCTTCATCCATCCAAAATTTTATTTATAAAATGAAAAAAATCATGATCAATTCAGCCATGAGCGACAGCATTGACGTAGTGGAAGAATATCAAAAAGAGATTATGGGATCGCTTGATCAACTGGATGACTTGTTGGCATTTACGCAGTTCAAGGAAACACAAACCAATATCATACGAGAGATCAGTAAGATCATCCAGCTTTATATCAATGAAAAGCCCGGGTTTAATGATGATTTTTTTAAACTGACACCTACGATTCGAGGGAATGCGACATTCAGGACATATACCGATGTACAATACCAGGAGATGGCGGACACACAGACATTTTATGAGATTAAAGTATTTCGCCTGTTAGGAAATTCATATATAAAAATGATCGAAAATGATCGGTTTGACATTGCATCACTTATCCCTGCCGAATTGGTTGATATAGGCATAACCTGCTTGGATATGGAAGATGACACTATTTTAGGAAACGTGAATATCCGATTTAATACACTTTTCAGATTCGCAATGAAACATGCCTATAAGAACAATGAACCACGCAATTTGTATAATCTTTCGTTTCATTATTCAAATATGATCCAGGAATATGTAAAAGCGGATCGCGTGGATATGGCAAAGTACTGTTATGACAAATTTAAATTTTATGCTAACGACATCTACAAGAACGCCATGGGAAACCCATCGCTTTATTTCATTGTGGATACCCTCACATTTGAATTAAGGAAATGCCAGGTTCTCATTCATGAAAGGGGTTGGAGTGATGAAGACCAGATGGATTTACTCAAATTGATTCTACAGCTGGATAAGCCACCAGGCTATTCCAAGGATGAAGTAGATAAAGGAATTCTTGGCGGTAATAATGGTACCCGCAGAATTCAAATCGGTCTGGCTCTTTTTTATTTATCCGTTGAAAAGACAGAATTTGCCGCAGCCATAGCCGAAGATTATCTGGATGATCTTGCTTATTTTGATGAGAAAACATTTAAGGCCAATGCGAACACCCAATGTTTTTTACTCTCCATATTCGGGCCAACATTCTGGGAAGATACGGACAGAGGAAACCTGAATATTTATTTTGCACCTGAAAAAGATCAGCTAGAGCCCTTTAAGGAACTGTTATTCAGCCTGATGGATAAACGACTGGAAGCTCTTGAACGTGATGTGAAATTCCTTTCTCTTGAAGTGGACAAACTCATGCAAAAACGGAAACGGCAGGATGGCTACCTGAATGATGCTGATAAGGAACGTATGGAAGAACTGCAGCGTAAAATCTCAGCCAGAGAGAAAACTGAAGAAGAAAAACCAACTGAGTGGACGATCTATCATGATATTCTTTACACCCTGCTCTGTATTTCATTTTTCGCTGACCAGGAGATAGATGAATCTGAAAAAAGTGCTATTTTTGTTAGTTATGGAAAGTTTGTACCTAATGTGACCAATGAAAGTTTTAACACTGATTTTGGGATGGCAACAGAGAAGTTTATTGAATTAAGGAGCGAAGAATCAAGACAGAAACAGTTTGACGATTCACTCATCAATATCAAAGATACAGAAGGATTTGATACAGATCAGTTAATGGAGCTGATCCTTTCATATATTGTCATTGCCAATGCTGATGATTTTATCCATGAAAATGAAGTGATATTGATCCAGCATGCTATAACTATTTGGGAATTGGATATTATAGTCAAAAAACCTAAATCCGGGGAAAAACTTAAGATCCAGGAATAATCAGTTGTTATCGTGTAAGTGCAAAAAAGAAAGCTTGTGTAAGGTTTGAAATATCGCCACTGGCAGTTGCTAGATTATTTACAGCTGATTTTGCAACTTCGAAATAGACTGAACCACCAATTTCCGGATTTTCCTTTACAATATTTGTAAAATCATCTAGGCTTAAAATTCCATATTGTACTGGCGTAGTGGAATGAACATGGGCTGTACGTATTGCATTATCCAAAACTAGTGAGAATTCTCCAATTCCAAATGCTGGCGCTTCTACTACGAACACGGTAGATTCTGTTTCTGGTTCTGATGCCGGGGGAGGATCAGTTGTTTCTAAACGAATGATAGGTTTCCTTGACGTTGCAATACCACTGGCAGTTTTTACCATCATATTTTTAGATACTTCTACCTGGCCTTGAAAAACAAGTACCATGGTATCGCCTGTATCCCCTTCAGTGAGTAGCTGTTCTTTGGGACCGCACTCCTGTATTTCTACCACACTGGCGATCTTTGCACACATATCTATATGTACCTTGCTGAAATGATTGATCTTTTGAATTTGTTCTGCTGATGGATTCATACTCTACCTCAATACCAGTGCGCTGTGTTTTTCATCAATCTTGTAATCATCCGGAGGATTAATTTCAACAACAACATGCTCATCGCTGGTCAGGTTTATTCCCGCACCATCCAGCTGTTCTTTAATCATATTCCGAATAAGCGGGCTGCCACTTTCTCCCATTTGTTCATCCAGGCTAAACCCTGCCTTACGGATCGCATATCCAACCAGTAACCAGCCATATTTGAATTTATAAAAAGCAGATATCTTATTATGGGTTTGCCCATTTAATGTCCTGGGGATTTTTACCTCCTGAAGACCTTTATCATCTTCTTCCTTCAAAATAAGATCATCAAAAAATTGCGGTACGCCCGGATCTGTAACGTGTTTTGCCAACAGATGCGGCACATGTTCATCCGGAATAACAATCTCATTTGCATTGGCGCGTTGAAGGTGGGATACATTTTCTACATCTAGAACATGCGCAACAACATTGCAAGATTCAGAAATTGACTTTGCAGTGAGACAGGTCAAAACAGTTTTATCTTCATCGGGCTCTTCATGGGGCAGTAATCCGGAATTATCCGGCAGAATCATGAATGTTCCTGCTTTTTCCAAAAACGCTTTTCTTAAAACAGACTCGTGAGTGAAGTTTTCTGATATATGGGTAATATCCAATCTTTCATAGCCTGTCATGGCCCGTTGTATAATATCTCGATCCGTTACATTCACCAAGATTACTACGTCTGTAGAATCTTCATTTGCATCGATAAGTTTCAAAATGGATGGAACCGTTGCGTTCCATCCTGCGATGACCAGGTGGTCATTAAATTTGCTCTCGTCCAAGGTATCATCTCCTTTTAATCGTTCAGCAACCAATACGGATGCTACAGCCCCGCCGAGTAAGGTGACGACGCCAAAGTTTAATAACATGATTATTATTGTGAGAAATTTCCCAAGGTGGGTTATGGGGCTTACATCACCATATCCCACGGTAGTAAATGTTACGACTGACCACCAGAATGTATGAAAAAAAGTGTCCAGCCAGTTAGGTTCTGTTTTACCAAATATAAAACTTCCATCCACATCTTCAGCTAAATTACTATTGAACATGTCGTACTCAAGAATTGTCAGGGCAGTTGTGGATATCAGGATCATTACCATGGCCCATGCTGCATATCTGACCAGATCATTTTCTGTGTATAAAGATTTTATTTTATGTACAACATCCAATAATGGATGAGTTTCATCACCCTCTTTTTCACTCTCCTCATCTTCCTCTAATACAGTACCCAAGGCTTCAATCTCAGGGATCTTATTCAGTTTATCAAAGAGATCCTTGTTTGCACCAATAACTTCATCCAATTCTGAAGTGGAAACTTCTGGTTCTTGTATCTGGTCTAGTGGCGGGTCGTTATTCATTATTATTTTTTATTTCTCTCGTTCTAAATTGAACGGATGATGATAAAAATACTATCGAATTATTTTAGAATAAGCAAACATGAAGTTTAGGCATGATATTCCTGTATTGATTGTACCTGTATTGGTTTCGCCGCTAAACGAATAGCCCTCACAGCTGCGCTTGCCCCTGATAATGTAGTAATCGCCACAATTCCTTTTTGGATACAGGCACGGCCTATTGATTCTTCGTCGTATCTCGCCTGGGCACCCATTGGCGTATTGATTACTAGGTTTATTTCACCATTTTTAATTCCATCCACAACATTGGGGCGACCCTCTCCAACTTTAAACACAGAAGTTACTTGTAGGCCGTTCCTTTTCAGCTGCCTTGCCGTTCCCGAAGTTGCTACCAGTTTAAATCCAATTTCAATCATATCCCTGGCAATGGGAATCACATCCAGTTTATCTGCGTTGTTGACCGAAATAAATACTATACCTGTACTGGGAATAATATTGCCTGCACTGATGGATGCCCGTCGAAACGATTCTCCTAATGTTTTAGAAATGCCCATGACTTCTCCGGTGGATTTCATTTCCGGACTCAAGAAGATCGACTCTTCAGGAAATTTATTAAACGGCAATACGGCTTCTTTTACGGCCACATAGGGGTTTCTATCCCAGGGTTTTAGAGCAAATTGAGATAGGGTGGCTCCAGTTGCTAATTGTGCTGCAATCCGTGCTAAGGGTGTATTCGTTGTTTTACTTACAAAGGGAATTGTTCGACTGGCTCTTGGGTTTACTTCCAAGACGTAGACCTGACCATCCTTATATGCGAATTGCAGGTTAATCAGGCCAACAACATTTAATTTTAGAGCCAGAGCTTCTGTAATCCGGATTATTTCTTCCAATGCCTCTGTCGTGATTCGATAGGGAGGTAAAACACAGGCAGAATCGCCAGAATGAATCCCTGCTTCCTCAATATGCTGCATAACAGCACCAATATGAACTGATTTTCCATCACATAACGCATCAACATCAAACTCAAAAGCATCTTCTAAGAATTCATCAATCAAGATTGGATGTCCTTCTGTAACATCTGCGGAGCGAGCGATATAATCAATCAATTGTTTCTTAGAATACACAATTTCCATGGCCCGCCCGCCCAGAACATAACTGGGACGAGCCAAAACAGGGAATCCTATCTTTTCTGCCACAGTAATAACCTCATCCAGAGTGCGCCCTGTCCCATACTGTGGACAGACAACATCTAATTTCTGAAGGATTGCTCCAAACTTTTCACGATCTTCCGCAAGGTCAATATTTTCAGGAGAGGTGCCAATGATTGGAACTCCTGAATTCTTTAGCGCATTTGCTATTTTAAGCGGTGTTTGTCCACCAAATTGAACTAACACACCATCAGGATTTTCAAATTCAACAATATTTAATACATCTTCGAACGTCACTGGCTCAAAATAAAGCCTGTCTACCAAATCAAAATCTGTGCTTACAGTTTCTGGATTACAATTGACCATAATGGTTTTAAAGTTCTGATCTTTCAAGCCAAATACAGCCTGGACACAACAATAATCAAATTCAATGCCCTGACCAATGCGATTAGGCCCGCTGCCGAGAATGATTACTTTTTTACCTTCCAGAGGTTCAATTTCATTCTCTTTATCATAAGTGGAATAACAATAGGGTGTTTGTGCAACAAATTCCGCTGCACAGGTGTCCACAACTTTATATGCAGGAAAAACAGCTGTTCTTTTTCGCATCTCTCGAATTTCAAGTTCTGTCTTATCCATCATGCGTCCTATCTGACAGTCAGAGAATCCATTATGTTTTAATTCATACAATGAATTCTGATCTGTGATTTCAGTTAGGTGTTTGATCTGATATAAAAACCAGGGATCAATCTTTGTTATGTGAAAAATATCTTCTACTGTCTGACCTTCCAGAAAAGCCTGCCGTATTTTTAGCAATCTGAAACTGGTGGCATATCTCAATGTAGACATATCCAAGGACCTTGAGCGGCTCAAATCCGGGTCACTTTCAGCGACCGGTTTTACTTCCAGACCATCTAAACCCACTTCCAGAGAGCGGAATGCTTTTTGGAGAGATTCTCTGAAAGTTCTTCCTATGGACATGACTTCCCCCACGCTCTGCATTTGCACGCCCAGGTGCCCAGAAGCAGAAGGAAATTTTTCAAAATCAAACCTGGGTACTTTTGTTACAATGTAATCAATGGTAGGTTCAAATGCAGCCAGTGTTTCTCCTGTAATATCATTGGGGAGTTCATCCAAGGTATAACCTACTGCAAGTTTGGCAGCCACTTTAGCAATAGGAAATCCAGTCGCTTTGGATGCCAATGCAGAAGATCTGCTCACCCGGGGATTCATCTCAATAATGATACATCTTCCATTTTCAGGATTGACTGCGAATTGTACGTTAGATCCTCCTGTTTCAACACCGATCGTCCGCAGGCACTGGATTGCCCTATTTCTCATATGTTGAAATTCTTTATCCGACAGGGTCATGGCCGGGGCAACGGTTACTGAGTCACCCGTATGGATGCCCATGGGGTCAATATTTTCAATAGAACAAATAATAATTGCATTGTCCGCACTATCCCGGATTACTTCAAGCTCAAATTCTTTCCAGCCCAGCAAGGATTCTTCAATCAAAACTTCTGTAATTGGGCTGGCATGAAGTCCCTTTTCTACCAGATCCTGAAATTCTTCATAATTATAGGCAACAGATCCACCCGTCCCTCCCAGTGTGAAAGAGGGCCTGATGATTATTGGAAACTGAATTTCGTCTAATAGGTCTTTGGCTTCTCGCCAGGAATGGACAAACCCTCCCTGGGCTGTATCAATACCAACCAGGTCCATAGCTTCCTTGAACTGTTCCCTGTCCTCGGCTTTCTCAATCGCATCAACTTGAGCACCTATCAGTTTTATATCATAGGCGTTCAATATGCCCCTTTTATGGAGTTCCATGGCAAGGTTCAATCCTGTTTGCCCTCCCACTGTGGGCAGGATCGCATCCGGCTTTTCCTTTTGAATGATGGCTTCAACATATTCTGGAGTAAGGGGTTCAATATACGTTGCATCCGCCAGATCGGGGTCAGTCATGATGGTTGCCGGGTTGGAATTCACCAGGATTACACGATACCCTTCTTCTTTTAATGCCCGGGTTGCCTGCGTACCGGAATAATCAAATTCGCAGGCTTGGCCGATCACTATAGGGCCTGCACCTATGATCAGGATAGAATTGATGTCAGTTCGTTTTGGCATCTTCCATCAGCTTTTGAAAATCCTTAAAAAGATATCTGCTATCATGAGGCCCTGGACTTGATTCAGGATGATATTGCACCGAAAAAGCTGGTACATCCTTACACCTGATTCCTTCAGATGTATTATCATTTAGATTTATATGAGTAGATAGGACGTTCCTGGGCAGGGAATCCAAATCGACTGCAAAACCATGGTTCTGGCTGGTGATCTCAATGGTCCCCTTTTCGATGTTCTTTACTGGATGATTGATCCCACGATGACCAAATTTCAGCTTAAACGTTTTTGCTCCAAGGGCCAGGGCCAGAATCTGGTGACCCAGGCAGATTCCAAATATTGGTTTCTGTCCTAATAGGGCTTTTACCATTTCAATTCCATAGGTTACGGCAGCAGGGTCACCGGGTCCATTGGAAAGGAATACACCATCGGGGTTAAAACCCATCAGTTCACTCTCAGACACATTTGCTGGGAATACGGTTACATTGCACCCGTGATATTGCAGTAAACGGAGAATGTTGTGCTTAATGCCAAAATCAATGGCCGCAACTTTAAACTGCCCTTTCTCATTTGGTGACCATGGATATGAATTTTCACAGCTTACTTCTTTTGCTAAATCCAAACCTGACATATGAGGAACTTGGTCCAAGGTGTGTTTAAGTGAATCCACATTAGTATTAGTTGTGGAAATAATACCATTCATGGCACCTTTATCACGGATATGGCGTGTCAGAGCCCGGGTGTCCACACCTTGGATCCCAACAATATTTTGAGCCCTTAAATAATCACCAATTGTTTGAGTGCTCCTCCAATTGGATGGAATAGATGTTTCTTCTTTTACAACGAACCCTGCTACCTGGATCCGTCTGGATTCAATGTCTTCAGAATTCACGCCATAATTACCAATATGGGGTGATGTCATAGTTACAATTTGACGGCAGTAGGATGGATCAGTAAGTATTTCCTGGTATCCGGTCATTCCTGTATTGAAACATACTTCACCCACGGTTTCACCCTCTGCTCCGAATACCATGCCTTCAAATAACCTCCCGTCAGCAAGAAGTAAACGTGCCCTACTCATTGATTGAAATAAGAATTAAACATGTACACTGATAAAAAATATTTAAAAAAAAGGTCATCCTTTTTACAAGAATGACCTTTCCAGGGAAAAATTCATACCTGAATTTCATAAGGGTTTTTTTAAATACAAATGATGTTCGGGCAATTTTAAGTATTTATTTAAGGAGGACAAGAACCTTACAGTTTGTCAGAACTCCGAACTTCTTTTCAGCATCTCTAATTCGCTCTGCATCCAGATTAGAAATTGTCAGATTTACAGTATCATTACTGCTGACCGCATCAACCAATAGTGGGTTATTCCCTACCCTGCGGTGGACATTCCCATCTTCCATCGTATGGGCATAGCCCATAGGGCCGCGATTGACAGAACGGGATCGTGTATAATGCCTTGGTCCATAGATAAGTTTATCATCTTCATTAAACACTTTTGGTACCATAGCCGGAATATGATAGATATTCCTGGCATCGATTACAATCCCGGATGTACGTTCACTTTTGGGCGTGGAACTGCGAGTCATAAGAAAAGTGGATTGGGCTACACTTTCATTCATGTAGCCACTGGCATCGACCAGTATCTCAGCAAGACCTGACATTTTTACAGCCAGGGCAATTGCAACCTCTTTCCGTTCCAGATATTCTATTTCGCCCTGCTGATAAGCGCTTCCAACAAAAGATTCCACCCTGCTTTCTGTCAACCGATCATTGAGCATCATTTCACCAACAGTTCTACCGTCAAAGTTGACAAGCTTTATGAGATCTAGAAGATTTTCTCTGGCATGTGTCCGAGCTTCACCTTTTGATAGTTTTAAGTTTTTCTCTATAATCTGAAGGTCGCCTTCTGATGTTTCCCGTTCCATTATAGTTGCAGTACCCCGGGATACAATGACGCGATTTGCATAGTCAATAAAGCCATAATCCGTACGCACTACGGACGATCTTGGTGAATCGATTGCGAGAAGGTTACCAATGAGAATTAAGTATGTGGATAGATATTTGACCATAGCACCTCGTCTAGGTATAAGCAAAGGTACCAATTTTGTATATCGTAGTGCAACTCTCCAAAAGACAAATTCATTCAGTAATTTCATTCCCATGGCATTGAAAAAAATAATGCTTTACCTACCTGTCATTTTTATGGTGTTTTCATGTGTTGAAAACCGTATTTACATTCATCTCCATCCTGACCAGCAGACCTACTTCAAATTTGAGAGTCGCGGTGATTCTACAGATGTATTTGATCAGGATTTTCTACATCCTAAAAATATCCCCGGTTGGAATTCATTATCTAAAATGGTGGAAAAGGGTGCTGAAAAGAATTGGTATTTAATAACCGAAGGAATCCTGCAGGATACATCCCGTGTATTTTTTTATAATGACAGGGCACCATTGGGATATTCCTTCAAAAAAAACATTACAAAGTCCTGGATCAGTGCGAAATACGATTTCAAGCTAATATTTTCAGGCCGGCGTATTAAAACAGAATATCCCAGACTCCATAAAGCTATCCTGTCTGAGAAATTGGATTCTCTTGACTGGCTGCCCGAGGCACTCACGATTCTGATGCATAAAGGACTGGAGGACATTGCCCGGGATTCGCTTACACCTGAACAATCTCTCTGGAACAAAAGACTGGTGAATCACCTGCGAAATTCATTTGCACGTATGACCCGGATAGAAGATCTGGAGTATATCCAAAGCAACCGGGAACAATTTTTAACAGATCTATTAAAACCATTTAATGTGAATAAAGACCTGCCGGCTAATCTGGCGCAGCATATGGAAAAGCATGAGCAAATCCTCAAAGCAAGTATGGATTTAAATGATGATTCCTTTTTAATCAAATTATTGATGCCTGGGCAAACAATATCTACCAATGCCACCAACACAAAGAAAGATACACTGATCTGGAACTTCGGACTGGATTCCCTGCTGTCTGATACCTACACGCTTAGGGCCAGATCCATAGTCTATGCTATAGATCGTATGCAAAAAACCTTAATTTCAGTTGGAATTTTATTGTTGCTTTTAATAGGTAATTGGTTGAGAAAACGTTCGTGATGTATGCATAAACTGATTCTTCATTTAATCTTACTGCAGACAATTATGGGCGATACACCCCGGTTTGGAGATGAACAGATTGTTATTATGCTGAAAGAATATTTTAAAGCATCAAAAAGTGCTCCTGCCCTAATTGGGCATCGGTTTTATTCCAGCCGTGATGAGACGGTCATCCAAATTGAGATTGAGCCGGGTGTAAATGATGTAAATGATGCGCTGGTCTTCAGTTTTAAAGCAATGAGCCAGCTGGCAAATATTTCCAAAACCCATTTTACCCATTCTGTTCTTGTAATGCATTTTGGGAATACCACCTTGCCCGTAGTGGCAAAAACAGATCTGGAATGCGCAAAAGGTTTTTTTATATATGTCAGCGAAAATGAGAGCCAATGGAGAAAAAATTGTTTAACCATCCGGGATCATTAAATGGATAAAACCTTGGGAAAAAATGCTCCATTCTATGGATATTGATATGAATATTCAAACCTGGAACCATTTATTATTAAAGAGTCACAGTGGCAGATTATAAAACGTTTTTGAAACTCCTTTTTTTCATCCCTTTTATTTTATTAGGCCAAATTGAAAAACAGGTCCGGGATGACAATCCAGGTCTATTCAAAAATCAGCGCCTATACCATGCACCACCAAAACCTTTATTTAAGGAACGCGCCCATAATTTAGATTTTATTACTGATATTCCTGGTGATTCGGTTTTATCAGCTACTCTTTTTTTTAAGACAAATTTCATGGCATATTATCAGGAATTTCCTTTAGAAGGAATCCAGGGATTATACCGTTTTACCTACGACCCAAAAACCTATCCGGGTACTCACCTGCAATATTATTTTGTAATCAAAACCAAAAAAGAGCTCCACGGAACTCCTGTAAATGACCAGGGAGAACTGACTCCTATTGATAAACTGTTGGTTGACCCTGTCCAGTATTTCAAACAGCAAGCACGTTTGAATCAATGAAACCTGAAATTCGAATTACCGAACTTCGGGAAATTCTAAATGATCATAATTACAGGTACTATGTATTGAATGATCCAATTATATCGGACGGGGAATACGATGTTCTTTTTAAAGAACTGGAATCCTTGGAACAGGCTCATCTCGAATTAATCCATTCTGAATCACCCACCCAACGGATAGGAGCAAGCCCTGTCACAGAATTTGGTACGATACAGCACCAGATACCCATGCTTTCTCTGGCAAACGCCATGACTATGGATGATTTGGTGGCTTTTAATGAACGGGCAAAAAAAGGATTAGAAACAAATTCTATCACCTATATCGCAGAACCCAAACTGGACGGTCTTGGAGTAGAGTTGGTCTATAAAAATGGTTCCCTCTCACATGGTTCAACTCGGGGTGATGGATTTACAGGAGAAGATATCACACATAATCTAAGAACAATCCGTGCCATACCCCTTAGGCTCCGGACTGAGAATAGTGCTGTTCCATCTTTATTGGAGGTTCGTGGGGAAGTATTTATTGAAAAAGATGGTTTTTCCAAGTTGAATCAAAGACAGGAACTGGATAGTAAACCTGTATTTGCTAATCCTCGAAACGCTGCTGCCGGCAGTCTTCGACAGTTAGATCCATCAGTAACAGCCACCCGGCCTCTTTCTATTTATTGTTACGAAACAGGAGTCATCCAGGGTCAGAGTTTTGATGATCATTCATCTTTTTTAAATGCATTAAAAACCTGGGGACTCCCTGTCAATCCATTAATTCAGACTGTTGTTGATGCTGCAGGTCTAACAACCTATCACCAGGAACTGGTAAAGCAAAGGAATGATCTCCCCTATGAAATTGACGGCACGGTGTTCAAAATAAATAACTATGCACAGCGAAACAAGTTAGGAACCCGAAGCCGTTCACCGCGCTGGGCCATCGCAGGGAAATTCAAAGCCCAGCAGGCAACTACGGTTATTTGTGATATTGATGTTCAGGTTGGGCGCACAGGTGCCTTAACCCCGGTTGCAAAACTTAAATCCGTTTTTGTTGCAGGTGTGACCGTTACAAATGCAACGCTTCACAACCAAGATGAGATAGAACGAAAAGATATCCGCATCGGGGATACGGTTCTGATTGAACGGGCAGGAGATGTTATACCAAAAGTTGTGAAAGTTGTTAAAGATAAACGCCCGAAGGGGACACGCCCATTCCATATTCCTGATACCTGTCCCGTATGCAGTCACCAGGCCTATCGCTCTGAGGGTGAGGCCATATGGCGTTGTGGAAATATTTCTTGCCCCAGGCAGGTCAAGGGACGAATCCAGCATTTTGCATCTAAACTGGCCATGAACATTGATGGTCTGGGAGAAAAGGTAGTGGATCAGCTTGTAGAAGAAGGATACGTCAATTCCATCGCCAGCCTCTATTCTCTAAACCAGGATGAGCTGGCTGGTTTGGAAAGATTAGGTGAAAAATCTGCTAATAATTTGATTCAAGCTATCACCGGATCAAAAAAAACAACATTTGCCCGATTTGTTTTTGCCTTGGGAATACGTAATGTTGGGGAACATGTCGCAAAGTTATTTGAAAATTATTTTTCAGGTGATTTGTCACGGTTCATTCAAGCCTCCACCGATGAATTAGAAGCCCTGGATGGGATTGGGCCCGTAGTGGCAAAAAATGTAGTACAATTCTGGGCTGACCCCTCCAATAAAAAAATAGTGTATACCTGTTTGGACATGGGTGTGACTCTGGCTAAAGTAGAGAAAAATGAACATCAGCTTTTTGCCGGACAGGTATTTGTATTTACAGGAGCATTGGAAAAGTTTAATAGAAAAGATGCCAAGGATATAGTTGATGCCCTTGGCGGAAAAATAACCAGTTCCGTAAGCAAAAATACACAATATGTTGTAGCAGGTATTGGTGCAGGATCAAAATTAAAAAAAGCAGAAGAGCTGGGGATTCCGGTTTTGAGTGAAGCAGAATTCTTAGAAATGGTTAAAGCTAGCTGAACACCATTCATTGATATAAATAAACAATGCAGAAAAAAATATTTTTTACATTAATTACATTAGGTATTCCGTTGTGGGCAAAGGACTTGGCTGTTTTTAAAGTGGCGAATGTCCCTGCAAAAGCACTGTACATTACTCAACCTGCTTTAGAGAAGGATCGCCTTTTTGTCCTGAATCAGAAAGGACAGATCCATATCATTAAAAATGGAAAAACATTGAATGAGCCATTTCTAGATATTTCTGACCGGGTTCATGGCTCATTAACACCTGGAAGTGAAGAGGGAATGCTTGGCCTTGCCTTTCATCCAGAGTATAAAGAAAATGGGTATTTTTATGTCAATTATGTAGACCGGAACGACACATCCATCGTATCCCGTTTTTCTGTAACACACCATCCAGAAACAGCAGATAAGAATTCAGAAAAAATACTTTTAAAGTTGGCACAACCGTTTGGAAACCATAATGGCGGTCACCTGGCTTTTGGGCCAAGGGATGGAATGCTTTATATTGGCTTCGGAGACGGCGGCAAGTGGGGCGATCCCTATGATAATGCCCAAAACCTAAATACGCTACTTGGTGCTATACTTCGTATAGATGTAAACAGTGGGGATCCCTATTCCATTCCGGTTGATAATCCCTTCATCGGCCAAAAGGATAAGAGACCGGAAATATTTTGTTACGGGCTGCGCAATCCATGGCGATTCTCATTTGACAGGGAAACAAATGACCTTATCATTGGAGATGTAGGCCAAAACCTTTGGGAAGAAATAAGCTGGACTACTTGGGATGTATCAAAAGGTGCTAATTATGGTTGGCGGACCATGGAAGCAAATCACTGCTATAACCCGGAAGAATTCTGCGATACAACAGGCCTGGTTATGCCGGTACACGAATATCCGAATAACGCCGCATACATGAAAATTCTCATGGGCATGGATAATTCAGAGGCCACAGGGTGTTCAGTAACAGGGGGCTATGTTTATCGGGGAGCAGACAATCCACATCTTTGGGGAACATACATTTTCGGTGATTATTGTACAGGCCGAATCTGGTCCTTTAAGCTGAAAGATGGAAAACCGGTTGGTTTTAAAAATCTCCGTAAAGAACTGAAAAAACACAGTAAGGATGTCCCTCTCTTTATTTCATCCTTTGGTGAAGATAATTCGGGCGAACTCTATGTAGTGGATTATTTGGGGGCTGTCTATAAATTTGTCTCTAACTAATAGAAGATTACAGTTATGATGAAAATAGAAGAAGTAGTTGGTGATTTGATCCTTCTTGTACTGGATAACCATGAACCGCTAAAAAAAATAGGGATCGATCAGGATAAAATATTTGTCCATGTGAAAGGCTACGATGAAAATGGAATGTGGATCCATCACCCGGGGTTCCAGGTACCAAATATTACCGAAGATGGGAGTGAGGAAACAAAGAAACTGGAAGCATCCATACTGATTCCCTGGGTGTTCATAGTTTCCATCGCCCACTTTCCAGGTGCTGAAGGATTCGATTTCCCAAGTCCTTTTGAACAACATATCGGCTTTAAATAAGCTAAATGCCAGCCCCGGCCATAGAAATCAAAGGATTAACCAAATCCTATGGAGATGTACATGCTTTAAACGGTGTTGATATATCCATTAAAAAAGGTGAGTTCTTTGGATTGTTAGGTCCCAATGGGGCCGGGAAAACAACGACAATAAACATTCTTACGGGACTGGTATTCCGTGATCAGGGGACCACCAAAGTATTTGGCAGGGATACGGTTAAGGATTTTCGTTTTACCCGGTCCAAGATCGGTATCGCTGCACAGGAATTTTCGGTTGACTGGTTCTTTCCAATTGAAAAACTCCTTTTTTTTCAGGCGGGGTATTATGGTATCACAAAAAAAGAGTCAAAACCAACGATTGATGATCTTTTAGAACGGCTGGGGCTGTCAAAGAAACGGGATTCCCGTTTACGTCAGTTGTCCGGCGGCATGAAACGGCGGTTTCAAATTGCAAAAGCCCTGGTGCACAACCCAGATATTATCATTCTGGATGAACCGACCGCCGGCGTGGATGTTGAACTTCGACACTATCTCTGGCAATACCTGCGAGACCTCCACGCACAGGGAAAAACGATTTTGTTAACCACCCATTACATTGAAGAAGCAGAATTGCTCTGTGAGAATGTGTCCATTATCGACCAGGGAATAATTCTTAAAGAGGGAGCTCCCAAAGACCTAACCCGTGAACTCGGAACTGCAGGAATTTCAGTCCATCTTGGAAACGTAAATGGCGAGATAGATTCTCATTTATCCGGTTATACGTATACTGTCGAAGATAATCGCCTTCATTTTTCTGTAAAGGATCCAGACCTGGCAATGCCTGAGATCATTGAAAAATTGTCCAAAGCTAATGTCCATATCCAGAGTATAGAATCCACTACTTCATCTTTAGAAGATGTCTTTTTAAACCTGACCGGCAAGGGCATTAACGAATGAACTGGGTGGGCCTCGCCACTTTGATCAAACGGGAAGTGGGTCGCTTCTTTTCTGTCTACAGGCAGACGGTTCTCCCAGGATTGATCACATCAGCACTGTATATCGCTATTTTTGGATACACTCTGGAACAGCGTATTTCAGAGATACAGGGAATTCCCTATACTCTTTTTATTCTGCCGGGTCTGATCATGATGAATACACTTACCAATGCTACCGCAAATACATCCTCATCCATGCTTCAGATGAAATTACTCCAGCAATTGCCTGACCTTTTAACAGCACCATTGTCTGGCCTGGAGATATCCCTGGCATATATTATTGGCGGGGCGGTACGCGGCATGGTAAATGGGATTTTGGTGTTGTTGCTTGGTGTACTTTTAATCGGGATGCCTGTAACTGATCCAGTGGGGACAGTTGCATTTATTTTTCTTGTTTCCTGGGCCTTTTCCAGCATGGGTCTCCTCCTAGGACAACTAGCGGAAAGCTGGGACCAGTTAGCTATGATGCAGAATTTCTTTTTGACGCCACTGAGCTTTCTTGGGGGTATTTTTTACTCCATAAAGATGCTCCCAGAGTGGGCTCAGACATTGAGTTTTATAAATCCAATCTATTACATGATCAATGGTATTCGTTATACTGTTCTGGGCGTGAGCGATTCAGATGTACACATCAGTTTTATAATGGCTATAATTCTTACTGCTGGTTTTACACTGGCTGCAATTCTGCTTATGCAAAGCGGGAAAAAAATCAAACAGTGAGAAAAACCATAATCCCCCTTTTGATTGTCCCATGCTTATTCGCACATGATCCAGAAAAAGAACGCCTGGAATGGGCACAATATTATCGCATGGGTGCTGTTTACTCTGAAACATCTACAACAGGAATTGCAGGGTATGCCCGTTTAAAACGGACTACGGCCTATACTTTTAAGGATATTCGATTTTTTGGTCATTTTTTTGAAACAGATACTGAAATACGAATCCGACAAAAATCAAGTCGTAGATTCCTATCGATCGATAGATTCTATTCTTTCAATACACTTATTTATGAAAAGAACACATTCTTAAATGTGGATCTTAGGTACCATTTCAACCAGGGGATAGGATGGCTCATGCGTAATTCTGAATCAGGGAACATGACCCTGGAAATAGGCGTTGCGTTTGATAATTCTGATTATTTAAATACAGAGCAAAAAACATCCTATGCAAGGGGAGGGTATTCAGTAGATTATAATATGAATTCATTTTCAACAAAATTTGAAATTGATTATTTTTACCAAGTCAGTGAAGTTATAGAATCTACACCACTGTCGAGAGTTCAAATTCTAGGCGAACTTAAGTGGTCCTTTGGGAATAATTGGGGGTTGATCACGGGTTTTACACAGGATATACAGAAAGATAAATCTGGTCCATCCATTTTTTTAACTGTTGCAGTCACCCAACCTCTTAACTGGTCTTTTTAATGAAATTAAAACATCATATTTATTTATGTGTTGCCCTGGTTTCTCCGGTGATTTCCCAAGAACTCGATAAAAATCTTACGCTTGAGAAAAAGGCTTTGATGATTCTTCCCGCAACACAAAATAATGAAAAAGAATTAGCAGATAAAGTATTGTCAATCATATCAGAGCAGGCTACTGCCTTAGGTAGATTTGAAGTGATTGACCGGAATCTTGTAGCAGAGATCCTTGAAGAACAAAAGTTTCAACTATCTGGCCTGGTAAGTAATGATCAGGTTGTTCAGGTGGGGGAACTTGCTGCTGCAGAAAAAGCGTTGATATTGGAAATTGTTCATTTTGGCCAAAAAGGTGTGCCTAAAGAAAAGGAAGAAGATAATGATGATGACGATGACGGCACCTTGTTCACATGGCTTGTAAAAACCGTAGTAACTGAAACCATAGAAAATGCTCGCCAAGTAGATACTTTAAAAATAAGACTGGAACTAGAAAATAATATTCATACAGAGTTTAAAGGGAATGTTAAGCTGGTTAATGTGGCATCAGGGGTTTCTGAACACTCCTTCTCATTGAATGCAAGTTTCACAGGGGGCAATCGTGATGCATCTTTAAGTAGAGTTTTAAATCAGTTGTCTATGCAGATAAGGATGAAATTAAAAGACCTGTATATGATTACCAGCGAAATCATTGAAGTTGATGGCAGTCATGTAAGCATTTTTTCCGGTGCAAACCTGGGACTTAAAAAGGGAGCATTGTTTGAAATATCTTCCAAGGATAAAATAAAAACATATAAAGGAAAAACAGTCACTCTTCCTGGAAAATCACGGGGTTTCATAAGACTAACAGATGTGGGATCTGATGGCAGCAGGGCAAAGGTGGTACGGAAATGGCGAAAAGTTAAACCGGGACACAAAGCGTACGAAATGAAAGGTTCCCCCACAATTACGGACCTGAATTTTACCTATTCCAAGGATAGAAGATATGAAGTTGCAGGAAGCTTTTGGATAAACCCTTTTGCTGAATTCTCCGGAAGTATCAATGGCTATCTGGGATCAGTTATTGACTCCAGGAATAAAATGAATGGATATCTTGGATTTGGCACCAATTTAGATTATACCCTTTTCTCAGGTTTTGGTACAAAAGGCTCTGTGTCATTGGAACTGCCTGCTTTGCTTGCCCGAAGAGGTGACGATGATGGTCATAATGTTATTTCTTTTTTTTCGGATCCATCTCTTGATGGTAATCTCGCTATTCAAATTGGTCAGAAGAGAGATATTGTCTTAACGGCGAGCTATGTTTTCACCAATATTCACGGCCCCTGGCAATGGCAAAAGGATACGGGTGAAAATGATGAGGATGGGAACACTATCACTGAGACAGAACCTGCAGTCTGGAATGGTTTCGAGCCAGTTATTGAACCTGAAGGTTTATATTTGTCTATTACACTACGAAAACTCAGATTCTAAACTGTCTTTTAAAAGGGGTTAATGAGTGTCATTTGAAAATAGGGTTTTGGGCCTGTTTCTATAGCGTCTCCTGAATCTGTATTATATAGTTTTTCCCAATCCTTATTCCATTTTTCAGGCGATTGTGCCCAGCCATAACTAAAAATAAATAATGGAGCATTTGCTAGAATAAGAGACAGTCTGAATTCAGCTCCTGTGGTTATAATCAAATCTCCCATTTTACTGCCTTCATTCCAGGCATTCCCAAAATCGGAGATAAGAGCAAAAGTTGGTTTTCCAAATTTTATAACTTTCAGAACTTCAATAATATCTAATGGGATTACGGGTGCTCTTAGTTCGATTGTACCCATAAACGCTTGATCCCCCATTTGCTTTCCAGAATATCCTCTTGGCGTCATGTATTCTCTCCCCGGTGTTAAAGTGCCTGCTATGTAATAATTGGGAATATCAATAATTCCCAATTTTTCTTGGTCTGGCGGATCTCCACTCATCCTTTCGTAACGACCACGGCCATAAAGAGAAAATGGACCAACTTTTCTGTTTGTATAAAGATCTATCTCTGTTTTTAAATAATCAAAGTCACCCCAGAGTGAAGGGCTGGATTTTTTTATGAGTATTTCAAGGCCATAGCCCTGATTAGGAGAGAACATATTTCTTACATGGTTCCTTTTATTTAAAAAAGCGTATCTAAGGTTGATGCTGCCTTCTTTACCAGACTCTGGATATTCAAAAACATCGGATGAAAATCGGGTCGTATCAAATAGGGCTACACGATCCATAAATTGAAACGAGTAATCCAGAATATGATTGGCCGACAAGGAATGTCCAAAATTATAGGGATACCTGCCCCATAAAGAGATACCATTAAACAATTCTATGAGTGTGTTCTGTTCTCGATTATAAAACTGGAGCTGAAAATTAAAATCCTTATAAATATCCACTCCCCAAAATCCGCCAAATGGAAAACCCGTACTGTTCTGGTATTGGAAAGCAACGCTATGTATAGTATCATAATCTGTAACGTATAATCCAGCAACAGTATGCCTGCCAAGACCATCCGTGAATGCACCGTTATAAAACAGGCTTTGCACATCCGGCACTATAATAGTTCCCAAATGTCTCATGTTCTTATAAAATTTATATTTCGACTCCTTCCTAATTTTTATTTCTTTATTTGGATCAATGCCCACCAGGGGATAATCGGGTGCTTTTGTGCGCCAGGAAGAATAAGCAGAATTTATGTTAAGCTTTGTTTTACTAGCTACCCTGGCTGGATCGATTGCAACTACTCTGGCAGAATCCACCGTATTTAATGTCATTGCAGTGATGGCGGATGTCTCCCAATTCCACTGTGAGCCCAAGACCACATCCCCAACATCTGTATTTTGAATGGTGCTTCCAGTTTCCAGATCATAGGTATATAGATTCGGTGTATAATCGTATAACCCTGTGTAAGAAATCCTTTTACCATCCGGATGCCAGATAGGCAGAAAGTCCCCTTCGCTGGAATTGGTAATTTGTTTTGATTGTCCGGTAGATAATTCAAGGACATGTATATCCATGAATCCGTCTGGATCCGACTGGGAATAAGCGATCGATTTTCCATCAGGGCTCCAAGCAGGTGTTATAATTTGGGTATCACCATCATTAGATGTAATCTGTTTTATATTACTTCCATCGGTGTTCATGGTATAGATCTGTGATATAGAATTTTCATGAGCAACAAAAGCAATCTTTTTTCCATCCGGTGAAAACTTGGGATAATTAGCCCGCATAGACGATATAAGCAGGGTTTTCTTCTTTGTTTCAACATCCAATTTCCAAATGCCATACATAAGGGACTGTTTGCCACCATAACGATATTTTGGATATACGATTGAAGTGTTATCGGGTGAAACATCGAGATTTATAATTAATTCACCAAAAATTCCATGATCCAACTCTTTCAGTTTCCATTTTGGCCTGACTTTTTTTGGTTTTTCTTCCTTTTTATCCGCCTTTTTAACCCGTTTCTTCCATATTTTTCTTTCCTTAGCTGTATCCCGTGTTGCCACTGCCAGGGAAAGATCTCTTTGCCCTTTTGACATTTGACCAATCATGGCAATACGCATGGTGTCAGGGAAATAATCAAAAGCAGCAACCCGTTTCATGGGTAGTTTATGTACCTTTCCAACGTCTTCCAGCCGTTCTTTTTGGGCCCTTTGTCCATAGAAAAAAGTGTTCATGTGCCTACGCCAGTCCTCGTTGAACTGTTTCAGTTTGATCCCAGTATATTTTTTAAAGGAACTCTCAAAATATAGAAACCCCGCTTTATTACGGTGATTTAAGATTTTGGTTATGGTAGAATCTCCAAATCTATCTGCCAGGTAAAGACTTTTTGAAAACCCATCATTATGTGGATCTTGAATCCTATGGACTGTATTTCTAATAACATGTCCTTTATGGGAAATATCAAATCGAAATGGTCGCCATTTTTCTGTATAATATTCTGCCAGCCCTTCAACGACCCAGCCTGGAACACCTGTAACAAGGCTGTTCATGGGCTCCGGTAGCCACCAGGGACCTTTTACAGTATTGAAGTAAACAAGGTGCTGTAGTTCGTGGGCTAATACTGTGCGAAGCCATTTCTCATCCCCTGTCCATAACCCTGCATCATTCTGGTCTACCCATATCACAGTATAATTCCCCGGCGTGGCAAACCCGTTTAAAATCTCATCCTCTGTTGTAAATGCAATATCCAACCGGCGCAGGGTATCCAAGCCCATTTGTTGCATTAAAACAGGCCTAATCTGTTCTGCCATGGAAGCGCCCTTAACTGCAATATCCCTTATGCCAGTATGGTAATGAATATCAAAGTGTTCAGTTGCAATGGTGTTCCACTTCAATTCCCCATGGGACCGCTGGCTCATCATCCAGGCTCCAGTGGCATTTAAAAAAGAGAGTGTGATTGAAAATACTATTGGAAAATATTTCACCGCTGATCAGTTCCTTTTAAGTTATGTTGAATTAAGTCCATTTCCAGTTGTTCGTAGGATTTAAAATGTATTCCGGTAAATCCAAGCCTTATCGCTGCCTGAACATTTTCATATCGGTCATCAATGAATATACAATTTTCAGGAAGTACATTGGCATTATCGGCTGCAATTCGATAAATGCTCTCTTCTGGCTTTCTATATCCTGCGTTAAAAGAATATACAGCACCATCAATGAGTTGGGGAAATAAATATCGTTTCTCTATTTCATCCTGGATATGCTTTGGATTTGTATTAGACAGCAACCAGGTAGAATATGTATCCGATAAAGTTTTCAATAATTGGACTGTCCTTTTTTCTTCTCCCAATAAGAGATGCCAGGCATGCCAAAAATCAGATTCTTTTAAGCAGCAGGGCTGGGGGAATGAATCTTTGAATGCTATAAACCACTCTTTATTGGTGAGCCGCCCTTTTTCATAATCATTGTGGGCATCCCAAGGGAAATTATTTTTAATATCATCTGGTTCTGTATCTATACAATCACTTAAATATTGAAAGGTTCTTTCAGGATGTATATTCAGTAATACACCTCCGATATCAAAAAATATTGTTGTAATCATATTACCACTCAAATGGGCCTTCCAATAATCTCCAAAAATAAAGACTTACTACGGTTCTATATGGAGCCCACTGTTCCGATTTCTTAAGCATCTGGCCCGGGGTTGGCATCTCACTCAATTTATAATAGTGTTGAAAACCTTTTTGAACCCCTAAATCAGTCACAGGAAACACATCTGGGCGATTTAAGGTAAACATGAGAAACATCTGGGCTGTCCAGGGCCCAACCCCTTTTATGGTTATTAATGTATCTATGATATCCTGGTCGTCCATCTTTTCAAGGCTGTCGTAAGTATCAGGATTATCCAGAAACGCATGTGCAATATTTTTTATGTATTGTGCTTTTGAGTTTGATAATCCCACAGATCTCAATTTTTCATGGTCTATGTTTATTACGTCAACAGGAGTTGGATATGATTTATCTTTATACAACAAAATGAAACGATCCGATATAGTTTTAGCAGCCTTCCCGCTTAATTGCTGGTATACAATGGAGCGGGTAAGCGATTTAAAATAATCTGTTTCTGGTTGCAGGTCCTGAATTTTAAATGCATCTAAAAGGGGAATTAATTCAGGGTCAGACTGCCTCAGGTACTTTACCGCTTTTTTTATGGATAAGGGTTTAGTTTTTCGAGCAGACATAGATTTGCATCCCGCTTTCTTCATCCATAGGCGTTCCATCATAATTACCCAGTTTTTCTTTAATGATTAATCCTGCTTCAGAAAGTAATATATCCATGGAGTGGGGGTAAATCATCCTCATATTGTAGCAGTATTCTTCTGGAGCCAATTGCCCATCCCTTTCTAGGCGCCAGGTCAATTGGTTTACTTGTGTTTCGTCATCGAATTCATTTGTTTCCATGATGCGGCACCTGCTTCCATCATACTCAAATAAGGATGTGGCCGGATATAGTTTCCCCGTTTCCCGGTATAGGAATGAAGGATCGGGAATGAAAATCGACACCAGAAATAATCCATCTTTTGTTAAATGATTCCGAACACAGTTTAAGCATCTGTTTGCCTCCTGATCTGTCAAATTATGCAGGAATGAGTTGAACCCGATAAAAATAAAATTGAATTGTTTACTTAAGTGAAATTGCTGCATGTCCCCCACAACAAAGGTAGCCCTTTTACCATATTTTGCGCGAGCCACATCAATAAATTCCCCACTTAGGTCCAGTCCTGTGTAATTGTAACCAAGATCCACTATTAACTGGGCAAGTCTACCTGTTCCTGCAGCCAGTTCTAAAACAGGATTCCCGGCTCTCTTTGCAATGGATGTAATGAGTTCACTGTCTCGACTGTAGTGTCTATGAATTGCGTCGTAGAGTTCCGGTTTCGAATATATATCCACTTAATATTTAACCGGTAAAAATGAGATAAACTAATTCAGGACAACCAGATCCTTCGTGGTTTGATTAAGAATTTCGCAATCATCTTGGCCAATAATTATATCATCCTCAATACGAACACCACCCCAGCCGGCCAGGTAAATCCCAGGCTCTATGGTCATCACATTATTCACTTCCAGAACCTGTTCACTTTGGGGGCTGAAACGGGGTGATGTATGAATCTCCAAGCCAAGGCCATGGCCCGTACCATGGGTATAATATTTACCGTAGCCCATTGCACCGATATATTCACGGGTGGCAGCATCCACTTCCTTACAGGGTACACCGGCTTTGGCAATATCACAGCCCCTTTGCTGAGCTTCCTTTACAATAGAGTATACTTCCTTGTGCTTTTCAGTGGCTTTTCCGACAACTGGAGTTCTGGTCATATCCGCATGATAACCACCGTATTTTGCGGCAGCATCTATCACAATGAAATCTCCATTTTGAAATTCCCGTTCTGTTGGAATTGCATGGGGCAGGGCACCATTGGGTCCGGTAGCCACAATGGGTGAATAGGCTTCGCCTTCCGCGTATTCGCGGTATTTGGAAACCATGGTATTGGCTACCTGTTTTTCTGTAAACCCTGGGCGCAACATGGGCAGAATTTCTTCGTACACTTTATCTGTGACCTCGACCGCTGTACGAATGCATTCCAATTCATGGTCATCTTTGACCGCTGCAAGATCCTCAAGAATCATGGATGAATTTTCCCATTTCGTGTTCGGGAACATGCTGATCATATTTTCATATAGGGCATAACTCATATGATCCCCTTCAAAAGCCAGTTTGAATCCATTGGGGTTCAGATTGTTATCCTTGATCTGGGATAAATGAGAGTTCATATCAATAAATCTTTCAAATCCTTTGACCTGTGCTTTCGATTGTTCAATGTACCGGCCATCCGTAACAAAATATTGGCCTTCTGGTGTAATCAAACAGGATGCAGCAGAGCCTGTAAAACCAGAGATATACCTGACATTTGTTAAATTAGTAATTAACATCCCATCCAGACCTCTTTCATCTAAAACCATTCTGAGATCCTTCTGACGCTTCGAATAAATAGAATCATTCATGAGAGTTTAATCCTTTTTTGAGTTTTGAATAAGTGTTTGAATTGTGTCACGCTCTAATGAAATAGATTCTTGGTTTTCTCCTTTTTCTTCCAGAGCATCCAGCACTTCAAGTGCTTGCTCAAATAATCCCTGATTTTTCAAAACGGCAACCAATGTGAACGTGGCCAACCGTGAACTGACCTTTAAAGGTTTTTTGGGCTCAATAGAAACAGGGTTTGCAACAGGACTCGGTCTTACAGGTGGTTCCTCCTTTTGGATCGGTTTTACTGCGGCGGTTCCTTGAGGCTTCATGCTTGTTTTCGGCTTTGGTGTGATATCTACACCTTCAACCTTACTGATAAAATTTTGGGCTGTTTGGTGATCAGGATTTAATGCTAAAACATGTTTCCACGATTTCAATAGGCGGTTGGAAGCCCGGCCAAGAACCGTTTGGATTTCGCACAGCATTTCTGCCGCTGCAAGGTGATCATGGGTATACAATAGAACACGTTCCAGGGCTTTTTCTGTCTCTTTTAAATTGCCATCCGCCTTTTCTACCTGGGCCAGAATAAACAAACCTGCTGAATTATTCTTGTGATGTTTTAAACCTATATCACATACTTTTCTGGCCCGCTTTAAATCGTCTTGTTCTAAATACATATCCGCAAGGACCGGAAACAGGATTGTATCAAAATGATCGGCGAAATAGAGTTCAAGTTCGATCTGGTTTTTTAAGTTCATATTAACGCCTGTTGGAGTGGACCCAATCCGTGATAAAATCGATGGTTGTCTGAACAGGAGTTCCTGGACCAAATAATTTTCCAACTCCCTGTTGTTCCAGGTTTTCTATATCCTTTTTTGGTATTATACCGCCACCCACCAGTAAAACATCATTTAATCCTTTCTCTTTCATGAGATCAAGGACATTCTTAAAAATAGTATTATGGGCATTATTAAGGCTGGACAAAGCGATCACATCAGCGTCTTCCTGGAGCGCTGCGGATACAATCATTTCTGGCGTCTGGCGAAGCCCCAGATAAATAACTTCCATCCCTGCATCCCGATACGAGGATGCGAGCACCTTTATACCCCGATCGTGACCATCAAGACCTGGTTTTGCCATAACAATTCTGATCTTACGTTCCATAAGAGTAAAAATTAATGGTGTAGATTCTCACTTCATACCCAAGATTAGATTCAGGAGTTCTGAGATGGATTGGACTCAAAGTGAAAATCCCTGATACATAGCTCATTGATTACTATTTAATATAAATGTGGCGGGGCCTTCATTTACCAGTTCCACATCCATCATAGCGCCGAATTCACCGGACTCAACTGGCACACCTGCTTTCAATAATGATGATATAAAATATTCGTAGAGCCTTCGCCCTTCCTTAGGCGGTGCTGCATGTATAAAACTGGGTCTGCGGCCTTTTTTCGTATCTCCGCAGAGGGTGAATTGACTGATAACTAATGCAGAACCATCAACATCTTTAATGGATAAATTCATTTTTTCGTTTGAATCATTATAAATACGAAGGCCTGAAACCTTTTTAACCAAAAAGTCAGCATCCTCTTCATTATCATCTTTTTTAAGGCCTAAAAGAATCACTAACCCATTGCCAATCTGCCCTACAATATTTTGACCAATCTTTACGTTTGCTCTGCTGCATCTTTGTATAACAGCGATCATGCCTTATTCGACCCAAACATTTTCTTTTCCGTATTTACCTCTTAACCTTTTGATAAATGCACTTTCTGTTGAAATCATGATATTATGGGCCATGACCTTCATCGGATGGGGAGAACCTGTGTTGGGCAGATGAAATACCAACCTGCAATTGCCAGGATACCCTTTGGCTATTTCCATGAGTTCATCTACGTCCTCCGGTTCTATTTCACCGGCCGGGAATTTTATATTAAGACGCTGGGATAAGCGATTCCGGACCCGATCCACAGGAATGATTTCTTCTCCTATAATTTTCAGATCAGAATAATCTGTATTTTCCGATGGTTTACCTTTTACAAATATCACATTTCCCTCATCGATCAAATTAACATAAGATTTGTAACAGTCACTAAATGCGACTATTTCAACATGGCCCCCTAAACAATCCAAATCAAAAAAGGCCATTTCACGGTTACGTCGATCAAAACGCCTTACAATTCTGGTAATCATTCCACCCACTATAACGGTATCCTTTTTGGATAATTCCTGCCCAACTTCAAATGAAATTGATGTGAATTCTTCTAAATCTTCTGCATGTTCAAGAAGCGGATGGCCTGAAACGTAGAGACCCAGAACTTCTTTCTCTTTGTCCAGGGCTTCCTTCTCAGTCCAGTCATCCAATTGCTGGAAAGTGGGGGTTTTTATCAATACGTCTTCAGCGCCACCACCAAACAGATCCACCTGATTCCGATCCTTCTCACTCTGCATCTGCTGGCCATACCTTACCGCATCATCAACAGCGGCAAATTTCTGGGCCCGGTTGCCTGAAACAGAATCCAGACTACCAGACATGACCAGGCTTTCCAGGACCCGCTTGTTCACCTTTTGCTGGTCTACGCGTGCACAGATGTCAAATATAGAATCATAATTCCCATTTTTAATTCGTTCTGCGATAATAGTTTCCAGCGACTTTGATCCCACATTTTTAATTGCATTCAGACCATAGGAAATGGTTGAATTATTCACGGGTCGAAAATCTCCGAATGACACATTGATATCCGGGGGCGTTACTTCAAACCCCATCTTTTTACACTCATTAATCAGGATCACCACCCGGTCAATGGTCCCCATTTCACTGGTCAGGTTGGCACTCATAAATTCAGCAGGATAATGTACTTTCAGCCAGGCGGTCTGGTAGGCTACATAAGCATAGGCTGTAGAATGGCTTTTGTTAAAACCATATTGTGCGAATTTTTCAATAAGAGAAAATATCTCTTCTGCTTTATTTTTCTTGATGCCCTTTTCTTCTGCGCCTGCGACAAACTTAATGGCCAGTTCAGCCATGAGAGATTTAATCTTTTTTCCCATGGCCCGCCGCATAATATCCGCTTCAGCCAGGGTAAATCCTGCAATTTCATGGGCGATCTGCATTACCTGTTCCTGGTAGACAATAATTCCGTATGTTTCTTTCAGGATTGGTTCCATTAAAGGTTGAGAGTAAACAATCTTTTTCTTACCATGCTTCCTTGAAATAAAATTATCAATATTCTCCATGGGACCGGGACGATAGAGAGCATTCATTGCGATGAGATCTTCTATGACAGTGGGCTGAAGTTTTTTTAAAAACTCCCGCATGCCGGAAGATTCAAATTGAAAAACGCCGATGGTGTGCCCCTTGGCAAATAATTTGTAAACCTTCACATCGTCCATGGGTAATTTTTCAATATTAACTGTGTCACCTTTTTCTTCAATTAATCTAACCGTTTTATCAATCACTGTGAGATTCCGAAGACCCAGGAAATCCATTTTTAAAAGACCCAATTCTTCCAGGCCTTTCATATCATACTGGCTAGTTATATCATCGGTTGAAGATTTATAGAGCGGGACATAATCGGTCAAATCCCCTGGTGCAATGACCACGCCGGCGGCATGGATGGATGCATGGCGGTGCATACCTTCCAAGACCTTAGAATGGGCCATTAATTCTTTATAATTCCCTTCTGCCATTTCCAATAGATCGGAACTTTTTTCAAGTGCGCTGTCCAGGGTAATATTTAGTTCATTGGGAATGGCCTTTGCAATTTTATCAACTTCACCAAATGAATAACCCATGACCCGTCCTACATCCCGTACGACCTGTTTCGCCTTCATAGTTCCAAATGTAATAATCTGGGTAACCGAATTCTCACCATACTGTTCTTTGATATAATCTATCACTTCTCCACGGCGTTCAATGCAGAAATCAATATCAATATCAGGCATGCTGATTCGATCGGGATTGAGAAATCTTTCAAATAGGAGATTGTGTTTCAACGGATCAATGCTTGTAATCCCGAGGCTATAAGAAACAATACTGCCAGCTGCTGAGCCTCGTCCTGGACCAACCGGGATGCTGGAATCTTTTGCATATTTGACGAAATCTGCCGTAATGAGAAAATAGCCTGCAAAACCCATATTCCGTATGACTGTTAACTCATGATCAATGCGCTTTTGTGTGTCGGGAGGTATTTCACCATAGTGGGACTCTGCGCCTTCCTGAGTTAGAATCTTCAGATATTCATCCGGGTCATGGGTTGGCGCACCTTCCGGTATAGGAAAATTCGGTAAATGGGATTCACCTATAGGCAGTGTCATATCGATGCTGTCAGCGATTCGTCTTGTATTCTCAATTGCTTGGGGAAACTCTTTGAACAATGTGTGCATATCATCCTGAGATTTAAAATAAAACTCCGGTGTGGCATAACGAAGACGATTGGGGTCGCTCCGTTTTTTCCCTGTTCCTAAACAAATATGAATATCATGGGCCTCCGAATGATCCTGTTTCGCATAATGGGCATCATTACTGCAAACCAGGGGTAGATTCAGTTCAGCAGATAGTTTTTTCATATTCTGGATATTTGCTTCTTCTTCTGGGATACCGTGGTTTTGAATTTCAAGATAATACCGATCTGGGAAGATCTCTGAAAAGATAAGTGCTGCTTCTTTTCCTCCTTCATAATCCCCTTTAAGCATTTTCTCCGGGACTTCACCCTTGAGGCACGCAGACATACAAATGAGCCCATCATTATATTGGCGAAGCAGTTCAATGTCAACTCTTGGACGGTAATAAAACCCTTCCAAATATCCTGCAGTTACCAGTTTCATCAGGTTTTTATACCCCGTATAATTTTGAGCAAGAAGAATAAGATGATTATTCCCCCAGCCGCCTTCCGGTCGTTGTTTCCTGTCGAATCTGGATCCTACTGCCACATAGATTTCGCAGCCTATGATAGGTTTGATCCCCGCTTTTTTTGCTTCTTTGTAATAAGGAATCACGCTGAACATATTTCCGTGTTCCGTCAAGGCTACGGAATCCATATTCAGATCATCAATGGTATTGACAAGCTGATCGATGCGCTGGGCACCATCCAACAGGCTGTAATCCGAGTGGTTATGTAGATGGACAAATTCGGATGTCATGAAAGAGTTCCTGCATATATGGCAATCAGTCCCATTAGGGTACTGAATTTTAAAATTCGGGCTCCGTGTGTTGCGGATGAAATTCCCGGATTATTTAAGAGTAAAACTACAACCACACTCAATGGAATCTCAACGCCGAGAATTAACAAAATACCATACCATAACCCGTAGGTCCCATTCATATAAGGCAGGAATGAGCCGATCCCAATACAGACGGATAAAAAAATAGTGAGTTGGATTGCCCTGTCAATTCCGGTTGCAATTGGAAAGGTCCTGAGTCCCACGGAACGGTCCCCTTCTATGTCCGCAATATCTTTAACTATTTCCCTTACCAGCGTAAGCCCAAACGCCAGCATCATGGGAATCCACATGGGCGCTGTATTATTGTGGGCAGCACCACAAAAAAGGAACGACACCCCCAAAATAAATGCAATGATGATGTTCCCGATCAACGGTTTACCCTTTAAATCTTTACTATAAATAACCATAAGCGGCATGGCAATAAGAATACTTATCACTTTTGCTGTTTCAGGTAATTGCAGACATAGCACACTACCTATAGAAAAAAGAATCATAGAAATAATTAAGGCCGTCTGTTTTTGCACACGACCCGATGGAATGGGCCGCAGGGGTCGATTGATCAGATCAATTTCATAATCCATCGTGTCGTTCAAGGCATTGGCCGCACCAGTATAACACATGACAACTGTTACCACGAATAGAACTGTTGTGGTTTCATGAACTTTCCCTAGAATAGCTGAAGCAATTACCATGGCCACTCCACTGATAAGTACATTCAATGGGCGCAACAGTTTAATATGATATATTAGTGTTGTCATGTCAGTTTGAAAAATAACCTCATTGCAAGAATTCTTTCATCATGAATCAATAATTGAATCAAATCTACACTTGAACAACCAGAACCCGATTATCTCCATTATAATCCTTAATTAATTCCACATTTAAATATCCGGAGTTGGAAAAGATGGATTGCACCATACTCGGATGATCACCCATTCCGACCTCAAGCACAAACCATGCTCCAGGCTTTACAAGGGTTCGCCCAATCTCTGCAAATCGTTTATAAAAAGTGAATCCATTATTCTCATCCTCTAAAGCAATAACAGGTTCAAAATCCTTAACATCTTTCATGAGATTTTCCATCTCATTTTTTGGAATGTACGGCGGATTGGATACCAGAAGATCAAAAAGTTTTTCCGGAAATGTATTTAGAATATCCATTTCAATAAATAAAACATTTTCCGAACAAAGCTTTGCTTTATTCTCATTAGCAACTTCGAGCGCATCCAAAGAAACATCAAGTCCCAATACCTTTGATGCGGGGATTTCCAATCCCAAGGTTGTAGCAATGCACCCTGAGCCAGTGCCTACATCGAGTATGGTTGGCGAATCGATTCCTTTCATTTTTTCGATGGCAATATCAATAAGCCGCTCTGTTTCGGGTCGTGGAATAAGTACCTGTGAATTGATGAGAAACTGCCTGCCGTAAAAATCACATGATCCTGTAATATATTGCAGCGGTTCGTTCTTCAGCCGTCTTTTGACCCAGCTACGAAGGGTAGTTAATTGGGATTGGGACAGGGGTTCTTCAAATCTCAGGTATACATTTAAACGGTTACAATCCAATAATGCACACAATAGCCATTCGATCTCTGCTCTGGGATTATCGAATTTTTTTTCTTTTAAATAGGATTCAGCCCAGTGTATAAGATCGATAACTCGCCATGTACTTGGCATCAGTTACAATAAAATAAGCAGTGGAGATAAATGGCTAATAACGGACACTAGGATAGGTCAGCAGCCATCAGTTCCTGCTGCTCCGCAATTTTTAGTTTTTCAATCAGTTCCGTGATATCACCATCCAGTATTTCATTTAAACGATAGGACGTAAAATTGATGCGGTGGTCTGTTACCCGGCCTTGCGGAAAATTATAGGTACGAATTTTTGCAGAACGATCACCAGTGGATACCAGACTTTTCCGTTCAGCGGCACGTTCTTGAGCAACCTTTTCCTGCTCCGCAGCCAGCAAACGTGATTTTAATACTTTCAGAGCAGCAGCACGGTTTTTATGCTGCGAAGATTCATCCTGGCAGGTAACCACCAAACCAGTGGGAATATGAGTAATACGGATAGCCGATTCTGTTTTGTTCACGTGTTGTCCCCCGGCACCGCTGGCGCGGTAAGTATCAATTTTCAGATCAGCTTCATTCACTTCAATATCTACATCTTCCGCTTCCGGCAGTACAGCAAGCGTTGCTGCAGATGTATGTACACGGCCACTGGTTTCTGTTTTAGGTACACGCTGGACTCGATGGACACCGCTTTCATATTTCAACATGCCAAATGCACCTTTTCCCTGAATCGATACTATTGCTTCCTTAATGCCGCCAATCCCTGTATCCGATGAATCCATAACCTTTAAAGTCCAGTTTTTTCGTTCTGCATATCGAGTATAGATACGGAATAAATCTGCAGCAAATAAAGCAGCTTCATCCCCACCGGTGCCTGCCCGTATTTCCAGAATTAAATTTTTATCATCATTGGGATCTTTTGGTAATAAAAGCACCTTGAGTTTCTCTTCTAATGTAATTAATCTTGTTTCCAGTTCATCCAATTCTTCTTGTGCAATCTGTTTCAATTCTTCATCATCACCCTCAAGTATATCTTCGTCATCGGCTATCTGGTCTAAAACGGATATATATTCTTTTCCAACCGAGACAACATTCTCCATGGTGCTGTGTTCTTTAGCAATGGCTGTTAGTTTTTCCTGATTACCATAAATATCAGGATCCGTCATTTGCTCTGCCAGGTGAGCATGTTTTTCAATAATAGCTTGGAGTTTTTCTCTCACCCAATAGCCTCAGCCGTGTATTCTTTCCCTATCATGGTGTTATATTGATCACCAAAAGCTTCTTTTAAAGCTGTAATGGAAACTTCCACCATATCATCTTCAGGCTGTTGAGTGGTAATGTTTTGAAGCCATAGGCCCGGTTTTTTTAAAATACTGAAAAATACTGAATCTCTTCTTGCTGAAAGTTTTATACCCTCATATCCCACACCTGCAACGAAAGGAACCATAGGCAAATGAAATAGAAGCCGGATGGGTAAGGAGATTGTACCAAGAAAATATATAACCAGCGTATCAACCAGTGCAAAAACAAGAATGGCAGATAATAGAACGATAAATAGAAAACTAGTACCACACCGAGGATGTTGAGTTGGAAAGGATTGTGCATTGTTGATATTCACATCTTTCCCAGATTCAAAATTATAGACTACCCGATGTTCTGCACCATGATATTGGAAGAGACGCCTTACATCCTTCATCAAAGAAATCAGCAAAAGATAGATAACAAAAAACAGGATTCGAAAACCACCTGAGGACAGATTGAACCACAAAGCTTCTTTTTCAACATTCATGAGATGTGTTGTAATCCACATGGGTAAAACCATGAAAAGTAAAATAGCAAGTACAATAGCAAAGAGGGTGGATAAGAAATCTGCAACCCTGCTTTGTTCATTTTCTTCCGGCAGGGCTATATCCGCAGAATACTGCAGAGTGGTCATACCCATTTTCATAGCTTCAAAAAGAGATGCCATTCCGCGAAAGATCGGTTTATTCCACAATTTGGATCGTTCTGTAATCGATTGAAAATCCTTTTTCTGGATATGTATCTTACCTTCAGGATCCCGTACAGCTGTTGCATAAGCACCGGGAACCCGCATCATCACACCTTCTATAACGGCTTGACCACCAACAAGAATGGAAGGCTTCATGGTCAAAAGTAAAAGTGACTTTTTCATAGAATAAAAATGGCCCTGCTCCAGTTCTTTACCTGTTCGCAGAGCCACTTAAGAAGATTGAGTTGTTACTTACGACCGTATTTTCGATTGAATTTTTCTATACGTCCTGCAGTATCAACAAGATTTTGTTTCCCTGTAAAGAATGGATGAGATTTATTTGATATCTCGATCTTACACAATGGATATTCATTGCCATCATCCCACTTGATGGTCTCTTTAGTTTCTACAGTTGACCGTGTTAAAAAAGCATGATCACACGACGTATCTTTAAATACAACCAACCGATAATTATCCGGATGTACACCTTTTTTCATGATTCACTCCTAATTAAGCAATTTGTTCTAGAGCGGACCTGACTCGCTCAATACCTCTTTCAATTATATCTGTGCTTGTGGCGTATGAAAACCGGATATGGCCCGGTGCGCCAAAGCCATCACCCGGTACTGTAACTACCTTTGCACAGCCCAAAATATAGTTTGAAATATCAAAAGTGTCTTTCAATAACTTCCCGCTGCCCTGTTTATCTAAATAAGCACTGAAATCGGGAAAAGCATAAAATGCCCCGCCGGGCATTGCACAGGATACCCCCGGTAATTCATTCAATAATCTGACAATTAAATCCCGTCTTTTATTAAACGCTGCTTTCATTTCTTCCACACAACGCTGGTCTCCCATCAGGGCTTCAATTCCCGCTTTTTGACCGATTGAATTTGCGCAGGATGTTGACTGCCCTTGGATTTTGGACATGGACTTAATAATATCCCGCGGGCCCGCAGCATAGCCAATTCTCCAGCCTGTCATAGCATAAGTTTTTGACAAACTTAAACATGTTACAACATTGGCACCTATCTGATGATCTCGGTTTAGCTTTTCAGTGCTATAAAATTCACCCTCATACACCAGGCGCTCATAACATTCATCGGAAATCACTACCCAACTATTTTCTTTCGCGATTTTTAATAAACGCAGTAATGCATCTTCACCCCAGACACCTCCTGTGGGGTTGGATGGGGAATTTACGATTACGCCCTTCACGTCTGGACTCTTCTTAACCTGAAGGTCATTAAAGTCCGGTTCAAAATTATGTTCAGGTACTGTGTCCACAAGTACAGGTTCTGCATCAGCAAGGCGTACGAATTCAGGGAAAGAAACCCAATAGGGGCGAAAAACAATGACCGAATCGCCTGCTTCAAACAGTGCCTGACATACATTATATAAACTCTGTTTTTCCCCATTGGACACAAGTATATCAGCTGGCGTATACGTGATGTCATTTTCCCGCTTGAGCTTTTCACAAATTGCCTTTCTAAACTCGATCATACCAGGGCCGGCTGTATACTTGGTGTATCCTTCGTCCATGGCTTTTTGCCCGGCCCTTATAATATGAAGAGGAGTATTAAAATCAGGTTCACCTACTGAAAAATTAATTACATTAACGCCCTCAGCCCTCATTTCTGCTGCCACGGTTGCCATTTGCAAAGTAAAAGAAGGTTGGACCTTATGAACACGGTCCGCAAGTTTATAATTCAAAATTTGTGTTGCTGTTTATGGTGCTTCTCTGTATTGAATTTTTGATCTTCAACATTTTCATCGGAAACATTGGTATTAGTGTTGGTACCTTCTTCTTCAATATCAAATTCTTCTGAAAAGACCCTCCCTGATCTTGGAGGTCTCCGCTTCTGTTTTTGAATTTTACTTTGATTATGAACATGTTTCTTTTTTTTCGGGTGTTTATTCTTTTTTCGGTTTTGTGCTGATTCGTCCTGCTTATCTTGATGCTGTCGTTTCCCTTTGTAAACAGTGCGACGTTTTCTTTTCGGTTTTGGGACATCGGATGCTGACACACTTTCCAAATCGTCTTGTTCTGCAAGAGGTTCTGATGTTTCACTGGTAACATCCTGCTTCAATTCTTCTTCATCGAAAGAAAATGAATCAGGATTAAACATGCCAAAGATCGTTCCGAATCCTCGTGTAATACCATTCCCTACTCCAATGTAGTTTGGTAATACAAAATTAGTTTTGAATTCACCCATGAAGGCGCCCCATTTATTTTCATCTACCGGTCTTGGAAACAAACTGGACACTTTCACTTTAGTATAAATATTGTCTTCCAGGTTAATGCCTACTTCATTGGCTAAGAAAATGATGTTTTGCCCTAAGAGCCTGTTCAGGTACGATGGTTTTTCCTGATTGGTTAAAAATCTATATTTCCCACCAGTCATATGATTAAGAGCAACCCAAGGTGTAATGAAACGATACCGAACCAGTCTACTTGATGGAATGAATTGTTGGTCAACGTTTTCTATGTCACAATCTTGAACTTCAAAGGTTATATTACCAAAATCAAACATTTCAAACTTCTCCGCCACAGACAAGACGGGGTCAACACCTTCATGAATGCCAATAATATAAATCTGTTCATTCAGAATTTTAACCTGCACTCTGGGGTAAAGAAAACGATCCCGGTAAGATCCATCCAACATGGGGATTATAGGTTCATCAGGATATTGGCGCATAAATACACCCTTGACCTGATACGGGGTTTTACGGACAGGTTTGTCTGTGACAACCCTAACTACAGCTGATTTTATATCAGGAAAACTATCACTCATTGTATATATAAAATACCCAGATAATTATTGGCTCATAGTATCGAGAAATTCTGCATTAGTTTTTGTACGTTTCATCCTGTCTCGCATGAATTCCATTGCCTCTTCAACTTTCATATCATTCAGAAGTTTACGTAAAATCCACATCCTGCCCAACTCTTTACGCCCAAGCAGCAATTCTTCCTTGCGCGTGCCGGAACGAATTATATCAAAAGAAGGATATATTCTCCGATCGCTTAACCTGCGATCCAGGACCAGTTCCATATTCCCAGTCCCCTTAAATTCTTCAAAGATCACCTCATCTGCCCTGCTGCCCGTTTCAATAAGGGCTGTGGAGATAATTGTTAAACTGCCGCCTTCCTCCGTATTCCTCGCAGCTCCGAAGAACTGTTTAGGTTTTTTAAGCGCATTGAAATCTACGCCTCCTGATAATATCTTACCACTATGGGGAATGACTGCGTTGTGGGCCCGGGCGAGACGCGTTATGCTGTCAAGAAGAATAACTACATCATCTCCGTATTCAACCATTCGTTTTGCTTTTTGTAAAACCATATCGGCTACAGATACATGCCGTTCCGGAGGTTCGTCAAACGTAGAACTGATAACTTCAGCATCCACATTTCGTTTCATATCTGTTACTTCTTCCGGCCGTTCATCAATTAACAGAACAATTCGTTTAGTTTCAGGATGGTTTGTACTAATCGCATTTGCCAACTTCTGTAATAAAATTGTTTTCCCTGTTTTTGGCTGAGCAACAATGAGTCCGCGCTGCCCTTTACCAATGGGCGACATCAGATCCATTATCCTCATAGACAAGCCTTTTGCACTCGTTTCAAGATTAAATTTCTCTTCCGGGTAAAGGGGAGTGAAATTGTCAAATAATATAATATCTTTGAGTTTTTCTATCGATTGATCATTGACTGTCTCAACCTTTAATAGAGCATAGAAGCGTTCTTTTGATTTTGGAGGCCTGATTTGGCCCGCAATCAGATGACCGGTGTTCAAACCAAAACGCTTTATCTGGGAAGGGCTTACATAAATATCATCTGGCCCCGGCAAGTAATTAAAATCAGGGGAGCGCAGAAACCCATATCCATCCTGCATAACCTCTAAAACACCACGCGCAGAAAAAGAACCGTCTTTTTTGGCGTTTGCTTCTAGTATTCGAACGGTTAATTCTTGCTTGTTTAAGCCTGCAATACCGCCTTCAATTTTTAACTTTTGAGCTAACTCTGTAAGTTCACGAATATGTAAGGATTGTAATTCGTTGAGATCCATATATTTAAAACCTGTGTATATAATCTTTGGAAAATTAAAATTATAAGCCTCCGAGGAAACACTGGAGTAATCTAAAGTTACATTAAATAACCCCTGTGTCAAAAGATATTTCAAATTCTAAGAAAATTTCTTCTGCTATATAATGCGTTCCGAAAATCAGAGCGACTCCGCTTCCCTTAATTATTTGTTTAATCTTTTTTATGCCAACCGTAATTGATTCGACAGGTTCATTATGTATACCTAATAATGTTAGTTTTTTTGATAATTGATATGTGTCAAGAAGGAATCCTTTCTTATCGCTTGATACAAGCAGACGATCAAATTGCCCAGAAATATATTCTCCAATTCGATCAAGTTCCTTTTCCCCTTTTAAACAAAAAAGACCATAGAAAGGTTTATTAGGAAACAAGGTATGAACTGATTTTAAAGCCATTTTAATCCCATCTTCATTGTGGGCAACATCATAATAAATTCGTTCAGAAAGTTTTTGCATACGCCCCGGCCAAAACAACGTATTCAGTCCTGCTTCTATAATTTCATTATTAAGATGCGGGTTGTACTGTTGTATGGCTGCAATGGCCAGAGCGGCATTTGCAGCTTGATGTTCCCCAATCAATGATGTGCGATAATTTGTACCGTCATAGCGGAATTCCGTACAGTCAGTCTTCATTTGAATATCTGATGGATTCTTGGCTATAGTGATCGATGTGTTTTTTTCCTGTGCTTTACCATATAGTATTTTTTGAATTGTTTTAGATTGGTCCACTGAAATAACTGGAGTGTTTTCTTTTATTATTCCTGCTTTCTCCTCAGTTATTTTTTCGATGGTATTACCAAGAATTTCCATATGATCCATAGAAATAGGAGTGATAACTATAAGATCAGGCTTAATCACATTTGTAGAATCCAACCGGCCTCCAAGCCCGGTTTCAATGACTGCTACATCTACACTGTGCCTTTTAAAATGATCCAGTGCCATGGCGGTCGTGGTTTCAAAAAAAGTAGATTCAATTTCTTTGATGGTTGCCCCGGCATGTTCCATGAAGGCAATAATCTCATGGTCTTCGATTGGGATACCATTTACTCTAATCCGTTCATTAAAGCGAATTAAATGGGGCGATGTATATAGCCCTACTTTTTTTCCATCGGCACGGAGAATGCTGTCGATATAGGCACAGGTGGAACCTTTCCCATTTGTACCTGCGATATGAATCAAGGTTAGATCCTTTTGGGGATGACCCAAAAATTCCAAAAGGCGGTGCGTATGCTCCAGGCCCAGTTTAATACCGTGTCGCTGGAGCGCATACAGGGATTCTAAAACATGTGAAAGGTCAGGAGATGTCAATGTGAGTGGTTGCACTTATGCTTGCATGTACAAATCTGCCCGCAAGAGCGTCAAATGAGTCCGGTGCATCTGTTACAAAACAGTGTGTCCCTCCATGTTGGTTGTCCGAAGCATAATTATTCTTCACTATAATGGATTCTACCACATCAGCAGTTGCTTCCCCGGAATCAACCAGATTGATATCAGCGCCCAGAACATCTCTGATAATTCCCTTGAGCAGTGGATAATGCGTACACCCTAGGATCACTGTATCAACTTTTGATTTCTGGAGAGGCTGCAGATATGATTTGGCAATTTCAAGAGGTACATCCCCTTCAACCCATCCTTCTTCTGCCAGGGGAACAAATAAGGGGCAGGCTTGACTAACAACTGTAATATCCGATTGGATAGATCGCAGTTGTTTCCCATAAGCATCTGAGTGAATTGTAGCCTGTGTTCCCAACACACCTATGTTCCGATTATCGGTAGCTTGAATAGCATAATCAACACCTGGTGAAATTACGCCGATAATGGACACTGAAAATTGTGACTTCAAATAATCCAGCGCTAAAGAGGAAGCTGTATTGCAGGCAGCGATAACCATTTTACAATCCTGTTCAATGAGCCATTGGGTAATTTCATGTGAAAACTGCTGGATACGATCGCTGCTTTTATTCCCATACGGTACCCGGGCAGTATCCCCCACATATAATATAGTTTCTCCAGGCAAAACATTAGCCAGTGCATTCACTACGGTTAATCCGCCAATTCCAGAATCAAATACGCCTATAGGTCTATTATCCATGCCTTAATCCCCCGCGAGTAATTTTTCCCGGGAATATTTAAAATGTTTAATTCCTTCATATATTGATTCTGCAATTCTTTGCTTGTGTACAGCCTGTTTTAGCTTTTTCTCTTCTGCTGGATTCGAAAGATAGCCAACTTCAACCAATACGTTGGGCATGGAAGCTCCTATAAGAACATAAAAACCAGCCTGTTTCACGCCTCGATTCGGAGTATTTAATCTTTTGTCTAGCTCCATTTGAATAATGGCTGCCAAATCCTCACTTTCTTTCATAAACATACTTTGGGCCATGGTAGCCATAATCAAATTCTCGCCAGTTAAATTATCATACTGCCCTGTTTTTTCTTCCAACTTGATCACAGCATTTTCTCGGGATGCTACCTCTATGGCATCTTCGGTTTTACCCGGGCGTAGAAGATAAGTTTCAAATCCTTGGATTTTTCGGTTAGGATTGGAATTAGCATGCACACTGATAAACAGTTTTCCATTGGCATCATTGGCCATTTTGGTTCGATCAATAATCGGTACCCAAACATCTTCATCCCGTGTATATACAACTTTAATACCGGCATTCTTTTCCAACAAACGGCCAACACGTTTAGTGATATCCAGGACCACATCTTTTTCCTTTGTGCCGTACTTCCCTTGTGAGCCCGGGTCTTTGCCTCCATGTCCAGCATCCAGGACTACAGTATCCAGACGCCACCGTTCTTTTACGTCCTCAATATATTCATCTACTTTCCCAAGGGGTGTACGAAGTGTGATCACAATTTCATTTGGATCTAGGCTCTGATACCATTCGTGGCTAATTACTTCTTTACCCAGTTTAAATGCGACTTGAGCTGTTTTTCCAATCTGGTCCGATTCAATCCGCCGTACCACTCCGCGGGAAAGACCTGCATTTAAGGTTGTGGTATCCACCATGGCTCCTGCAACAGTTAGATAATACCATCCGTGTTTATTGATAAAAGAGCTGATATTCCGTTCTGAGAACGGTTTTTTAGTTGTGAGACGTATGATCGTTCCGTTGGATTTGACATCTATGTGGATACCCGTGATATTGAACCGGATAATATCAATGTCCAAAAATTCTTTTCTTGAATCAAAATTAATACCAGGTAGAATAGTGGCTTTTAAGATTCCTAAAAAATCTTCAGCGGGAACATATAGGTCATTGGACTCAACTCGGGTTATTTGCGGCATCTGGTAAGGCTTGTCATCAATCATTATATAACTACTGTTTCCGGAAATTTTAATTTTTCTTCCGGCAATATATAGAACTAGTTTTTTTCGTTCTGTATTTTCATACAATTTTGACGTAAATGAACGGGCAAGGTCCTTTGCCGATATATAGATAAGTTTTGATTTGGGTAGTGTTTTAATTTCTGATTCGGTGCCGGCACTGCGGTTAAATACGTGGATTTCACCGTTTAAAACCGTGATAAGAAAAAGAAATGGAAATATTTTATGAATCATCTCTACTAGAAATTAATGTTCGCACTAAAGAGAATAGAATAGGATGAATTAAAAAATTCAAACGCGCCAGCAGCTGGTTCTGGATAAAAAAATACCATACTGAAAATAAGTATGGCAATTTTTCTGTGGCGCTTACTGAACAGGTTAGCCAAAAGAGCCTAAAATAGATGCGCCCCGAATCATCGGGGCGCATACGCGGATTTCAAATTCGCGCTATTTCTTTTCGTACCACATCACCAGTATCATCAGTGCCAGTATTCCCGCAAATCCTGCATCTCCGAACTGTGACATGATACGTCCCAATCCAGCAATAACTCCAAAGAAGTCATCAAACAGAATTCCTACGATGATACCTATGACGACTAATGTCTTGGCAACTTCTGTAAGCTGTCCAAGCCATTCGTTTACGGTTTGCATCGCTTTCAGCATAGTTTCCTCCTGTTGTCAGGAACGGGACCATTGCACAGCAAGGTCCCTGATATATCCTGTATTATTATCCCAGAAACGAGAGAAAAACCAGCAGAGCCAGCAAACCAGCAAAACCGCCATCTAGGAATGTGTTCACTAGATCTACGATTCCACCGATGGGGTCAAAACCTGTGGAATAAACAATGTTAACGAAAACAAACAGAACAATAAGCGCTTTGATTACGCCAACTACTCCAGATGCTGCGTTTGATACGGTTGAGTTGACATCAGCCATGCCGATACCTCCTTGGTTTGATTCTTTGGTAAGGATTAAGACCTAGTGTCATAATCCTTAATCCGTGAAATTAGAAAGGCCCTTGATTTTCTTTCGTGGAATTAAGGGCCAATCTTTTTTCATTAACCGAATTTACTAAGAAAGGGTATATTGGCAATATTTTTATTTATTTATGAATCTCCAGTTGAGACAGCAGGTCTAATAGGGCTGAAGATACTATTCTGGGGTGGATGGAGCCCATACATTGGTCGCATAACCTCCAGTGATCTCGTTTATGATCACAGGGAATGTCGGGGGTAATAACAACTCCCCCTTTATTGACAGGGCATGTTAAATCTGGATTTTGTGAACCAAAAATAGAAATAACGGGAATTCCAACGTATGCTGCGAGATGGCCTGCCATGGAATCGGGGGCAATTAGACACTTCTGATCCTTAAGCCAATCTTTAAACTCAACTAAATTACCCGCAAAGAAATCGGTCTTTAAATCAGCATCTTTTATTTGTTTAATTAACTGTTTTGATTCGGGTGTTTTTATGACACTTATTTTATGTTCTGCCGAGAGCAATCGAATTAAATCAAGCCAGTATTTTTCAGGCCATGCTCTTCTTGGATCAGTCGCCCCAACGTGAAGAACTATGACTCCATTCTTATTAAATACAAGTTCAGGCTCCGTAAAGGTTGGTGAACAGCCAGCCTTGGTTATCAATTCATTAGCACGCCGGGATTGATGTATGCCCTGATCCATTGTCTGCGGATGTGTAAAGAAAAAACTTCCGCCTGTAGCAGAATAGCCCATACTGATCTTTGCTCCAACATTCCATACAAACCAGCTGTTTCTGATATCCCCCTTAAAGTCAAAGGCTAGGTCAATACCGCGTATGCCCAATTTTTGAGCAAAAGACCGGATCTCAATCCATTTTGATAAAGACCAGTCCCAGTGGGTCCAGGGGACTGTTACAGGGATAACCTCATCCGCCAGATTCAAATGATTGGCCAAGGGTGCTGTTGGCTCATTACATAGAAGAACAAGGTGGGCATCAGGGAATCTCGCTTTAATAGACTGTAATGCGGGAGCAATCATAATCACATCGCCAATACGATGATACTCTGTAACTAATATGTTTTTTACGTCAAGTGTGTCAAGTGTGTACGATGTACGGAATAGGTTAAGGAAAGAATAATAAGGAAGTAAAATGTAACTAATAAGATGGGACCAAAATAAATGTATCGGGCTGTACACTTTACTTATCAACACAATAATCCTATTGAACTGTAATAATCATAGAGTTTATTTGAAACATTCTTGATATCATGATTTATTTCTACCCACTTTTTTCCATTTTGGCCACTGGTTAATATTTTTTCACGATTATTTATCAATCTTCTTAACTCAGTATCCAGTGTATTTTTAGTTACATGAGTAAAAGGATGGTGGGGAATAAATGTATTATAGGTCTCATTTATCTGGGTTAGAGTGCAGATTCCCATGGACAGTGATTCAACAGAATTCATACCATACCCCCAGCCGCCTTTATCACCTATTTGATCAATAAAAATATCCGATTTTTCCTTTCGTTCCAACGCGTCTGCATGAGAAACATTTTCAATAAGGTCAAACTCAACCAATTTTTCCGATTCTAATTTGCTGCAAACTGAAATAATTAAATCAGATCCTTTGTAAAAACGGTTGGTGGGTGCGTGTGCAACACGAATAATATCATTGAGCTTATCTTTGGGGGTAAAACTTGATGTTTCGAAAGGTAAAAAAATATATTCCAGTTTTGGATGTTTTTCTAATAGATCCACTTCATTCGTGAGATTAAGATCAGCAACTGTGTCAATATAGGGCATAACGCCTCGGCTTCTGAGATCTTCACCATGATAATGACAGATAATTTTTTTTTCTCGAGCTTTTAATTCTTTAACAAAAAATTCATTCTTTAAAAAATCCATCCCGCTTTCAAAATGGACAACATCAAAATCATATAATTGATAATCATCAATGGCTTTTTCCACAATGGGCCGCCATAACCAATCTTTAAATTTCAAAAATGTTTTATCCAACCAGCCTTCAGGCTCCCAGATAGGCGGATTCCCTTCTTTTATTTTAAAATAACCCTCCCTGCCCCGGTAACGCTTATAAAAAATATTCCTCAGTTTCGCTAGGCCTGGCATTGTAAAATTAAAGGGGAGTTCCAAACAAATATCTTCTTTAAAATTTTTTGGCGAGGCAAAAAAGGTGACCGTCCGGCATTCATTCCCCCGTGATTCATGCTCCTTTTTCCAAAGTGTAAGTGTACCAACGGTATTTTCCGGAGAGATGTAAAGTATTTTCATCTTCAATCAAAAAGAGCGAGATATTGATCTTGCCTTTGGTCCCAGTTGTACTTTTGTGCAATCAATTTCAGGTTTTTCTGCACTCTTGATGTGTCACCCAACGACTGGCAGGCATGTATAATAGAATCTGCAATGGACTCAGCATTACCCGGTGAAGCCCAATGAATTGAATCATCAACAAAATATCGGGTTGGAGGTAAATCTGTAGCAACTATTTCAAGGCCTGAGGCCATCATTTCAAATAATTTTGTCGGAGTATTTTCTTCTGTAAGGGGAGTGCGCCTGAACGGTATAACGCCAATGGAATGGTTTTGAAGTATATCCCAAATATCTTTGTGGGGAACTTGATCTAGTAATTGAACTACATCCCCAATGGAATATTCCTGAATCCGTGCACGCATCTCATTCTGGAATTCATCCGTTCTAAAGGTCCCAATAAGGGTGAGCCTTGCTTCTGGAATAGAAAGAATAACACGGTGCATAGCTTTAATAAGATCACCTATACCCCGTTCTGGACCAAGATGTCCATGATACACAATGGCCGGTGATGATTGTTTTAGGCCTGGTGAATGATTCAGGTATTTCAATTCAGGAAAATTTTCAATTACGTATATAGGTATGCTATAATTTTCGTACGGATTATTTGACATTGGAGGGTTGGCCAAAATGATTTGGTCCACATACTTCAGGTACTTTTTCTCTTCTCGTTTTCTGATGTGAATAGCCAGTTCCTTCACAGGTTTAAATCGATTTGAGAAGGTACGATACAACGCTTCCATGTGCTCATGGACATCATATATTGTTGTGATGTTTTGGTCTTTGGATTTAATATTTTTTAAAACAGGCAAGAGGTCTGTTTCGTGTATTTGAATGTGGGTTAGGCTATTTTGTTTTTGTAGATAGCTAGAAACAGACTCTATAAATGTTTTTACATCATTATCTAGGCTAAAACTCTGATGATTGATATACTCATCTGTTAAATCAAGATTGGAATCAGAACGAGTGAAATAAAGAATATGATCACCTCTTTTTGCAAGAGATTGAACCTGCTTGTAGTAAATCCTTTCATCATCCGGATAATGATGACAAGATACAATTGCTTTCATCTCAAAAGTCTCAGTAAACCATCTTTTTCTTGATCCGTAATCGCAATTGCATACCATAATAACGGAAAGAGTAGGGAAACTGCCAGCTTGGGCCAGGTTCCATCAATCCCAGCCTGAATCCCTGCGAGAAAGACCACCGGGAAAACAATTCCACGCCAGTTATATCGTACGGGATATAGAGAGTGTGTCTTGAAATATATAGCTGAGCTCATAGCAATAAATGCCAGAACAACACCGTAGGCGGCTCCTATGAGCCCAAAAGCTGGAATGAGGTACAGACTGGAAACAATCAGTGTCCCTGCGCCCATGATGCGAAATATAGGAACCCAGTTTGTGATTTCTTTCATATACACTCCGGGAAGCTGTAGCACATAGGTTCCAAAGAAGAAATAACCGATCAGGATGGTGCTTACTACAGGTTCGCAATCCCAGAATTCAGACCCAATTAATGTTTTCCCAGCTACTGATAACCGCATGATTTCAGGCACCCAGACGCTCACCAAAACACTTATATATCCCATGACACCTAGAAACAATGTTGCAACTTTTGCAAATTCAATTTTTGCACCCTCTTCCTTACCCCTCTTGAGAAAATAGGGAGTCCAACCCATATTGAAGCCCATGACCACTGTGAGCCCCAGCATACCCATTTTTTTCCCTGCAGAATAAAGACCTACATCTGCAGTGCCAAGCAACCATTCCAACAGGTAACGATCAGACAATTCCATGACCATGGTAAATAGGCCTGCGGGTAAAAAAGGCAGTGCAAAATGCAGAATTTTATTAAACACCTTTTTATTAAACGCATGTAATTGAATTCTTTGAATTAGAATAGGCAGGGACAATATAAAAACAATTCCGGATGCAAGTATGTTTGCTTTAAATACTCCTTCTATACCATAACCCCAGTGCACAACAAAAAGAATATTCAGGACCATGGTTGTTACTACGTTTAACAGGCTAAACCCTATAAATGGGACTGCTTTTTCTTCAGACCTGAGAATGAGTAAGGGGAGGTTCCATAATGAATCTAGAAATAAAATTATAGCTAAAAAGGCCATCCAATCAGGTCTGTTTGTTCCAAGCACCCAGCTTGCAATCGTAAATCTTGAAACATATAAAATGGCCGTAAAGATAACGCTGGTGATAAGTTGAGAGATAATGATTACGGTAATATGTTTGGTCCGTTCCTGACCGGAGGTTTGAACAGAATATTTCATTAACGCCGTATCCATGCCGTAACGATATAAGATCAATGCAAACCCCATGAACGCATAAGCCAGTGAAAGGGCGCCATATTCTTCCTGCGTAAATGAATGTGTATAAAGGGGGAGCAGTAGAAAAGTGATCAACCGGGCCATCATGTGACCGATTCCATAAATCAGGGATTGTTTACCTAGAGCCCGGATTGACATAGATTATTTAATGGTCAGTTCAATGGTGTCTCGAAAAATACCACTGGCACCGAAGTTCTCTTTGAACCGCCCCAAACCCATATTGGGTTCTTCATCAACAGTAAACGTTCCAAAATCATAAATCTTAAAATGGGATTGAACCGCCCAATCAAAAATGGAATAAAATAAAAGATTTACAGCACGGTACTCAGCGTAGTTTTCATCATGGCTTATATAAAAAGCCAATACAACGTGATTATTCACCATAAAATTCACCACGCCGGCTACCATGGTATCGTCTATATAGGCACCAAATAAATTTATCTTATCAGGAAATAACTCATGGATATGTTTCAATTCTTCCAAACTATGGGTGGGTGTTACCCCGTGCCGAATGTTTAAATTTTTTTCAAGGATCCTATAAAAGGAGTCAAAATCATTTGACTGGCGAACTAGCACACCTTTTTCATTGGCTTTTCGAACTGCTCTTCTGTGAGAAGAGCGAAATTTTTCTACAGTGGTTTCCAGAGACTCTTCCAAAAACAGTATACTGGTTATATCTCTTTTAACATAGTGAAAATTCTGTTTAAAAAAGGCGAAGTCCATATAGTTGGATAGTCTGCGCTGGTATAGGGTCGGCGGCAGGGTGATTCTAATTCGATCAAATTCGCAGCCTTTTGCATAGGTCACTAAACAGTCAGCCAATGCCATGGAATCAGCAATGGAAAGACTTTCCGGCACCACAAACGATCCTACAGAGGCTCCAGGATGAGAGACAAGATGTATTGTACCGCCAATCTTTTTTTCTGCCGCTGGAAACACCGAAAACAATTTCCCTTTTTTTTTGATCAAGAGGCTATGATCCGTAAATCTGTTTTCCGGATGATAATTCAAAAAGGCACGAAGATGGAACAATGTTCCATTGTTCCCACGTGGAACAAATGTATCCCATGCAGATTGGTCAGTGGTATTATATCGCTGGATTTCGAACATCAAGCTAATTTAATGGATAACTCTTTGGGTTGTTCCAATCTGTAAAAACTGAGTTATTGCTATTGAATGGTGTTTGCGGTCAAATCTAATTTGATTATCTAATTTACGGGAGTAATTATTGAATTCTGCTATTGAAAAAATATATGCCAGGGAAATATTGGATTCCCGCGGCAACCCAACGGTTGAAGTGGATGTATCGGTCCAGTGTGGAATCATGGGGCGGGCAGCTGTGCCTTCTGGGGCATCCACAGGTGACCATGAAGCTATAGAACTGCGGGACGGGGATGAAACTCGTTATCTCGGGAAAGGGGTTCGCAATGTTGTAAATCATATCAACACAACAATAGCGGACGCTCTGAAAGGATTCGATGCTACAAAACAAATTGATGTGGATCATCTTATGATAGATCTGGATGGGACTGAAAATAAGTCAAACCTAGGTGCCAATGCACTTTTAGGAGTTTCCATGGCCGTTGCCCGTACGGGAGCCAAACTGGCTGAGAAGTCTCTATTTCGGCATTTGGGAGGGGATGATGCTACCCTGCTGCCTGTACCCATGATGAATATATTGAATGGCGGAAGTCATGCTGATAATTCAGTGGATATTCAGGAATTCATGGTCGTTCCATTTGGAGCCAGTACATTCTCTGAAGCGTTACGGATGGGGACAGAAGTATTTCACCATTTAAAATCGGTTTTGAAATCGAAAGATATGACCACCTCTGTCGGAGATGAGGGAGGGTTTGCACCCAATCTAAACTCTAACGAAGAAGCACTGGAAGTCATTCTTGAAGCCATTGAAAAAGCAGGGTTGAAACCGGGAATGGATATCTATCTTGCCCTAGACGTGGCTGCCAGTGAACTTTATAAAAACAATACCTATAATTTATATTCAGAGGGGAGGCAGCTTAAATCTGAAGAAATGGTAGATTACCTGGGCTCACTTGCTGAACAATATCCCATTCTTTCTATTGAAGACGGGCTCCACGAGGATGACTGGGCTGGGTGGAATCATTGCACAGATAAATTGGGGTCAAAAATACAAATTGTGGGCGATGATTTAACGGTAACAAACATCAAGCGGCTGCAGCGCGCCATAGATGATAAAAGCATGAATGCTATTCTTATTAAACTAAACCAGATCGGCACCGTAACTGAAACAATACAAACGGTGGAAATGGCAAGAAACGCTGGATTTGGGGCAATTATATCCCACCGCTCAGGGGAAACAGAAGATACAACCATCGCAGACCTGGCGGTGGCTATGGGAATGGGACAAATAAAAACCGGGTCAGCATCCCGCACAGATCGGGTTTGCAAATACAATCAATTATTACGGATTGAAGAAGAACTGGGTATCAACGCCAAGTTTGCGAATATGAGTGTTTTAGGGCGATCTTAATGAGCCGGTACAAAACCATGATACGGAACAGCCGGTCTCGTGCATCCCGACAGCAACTGGCAGAAACACAAAGAAAATTTGTCCGCGGAGTATTGCTTTTAATTGGTGCCACGTTGGTTATTATTTTCATTTTTGGGGATCATGGATTATTTCAACTATACAAACTGAAGCAGGAAAGAAAAGAAGTACAGGAGCATATCGCTCAGTTGCGAGAAAACAGAGAAACGTTAATTGCTGAAAAAAATCGCCTTGAAAATGACCTAGAGTATATTGAAAAACTAGCCAGAGAAAAATACCGGATGGCAAAACCTGGTGAGAAGGTATTTAAAGTTGTTCCAAAAAAAGAAAGTGACGATATAAAGAAAAAATAATTATTATATATTTATTTCTATTTCGGACATGACACTTTGTTGCAGGAACGCATCCAAATATATTTCAACACGACGATTAATAGCACGGGCTTCCGTTTTTTTTGCATAATCAGAGATTGATTTTACATCAACAATAGGGCGGAATTCTCCATACCCCATGGCTGAAAAATACCGTTCCGGCATGGCTGCATATTTATTCATTAGGCGAACTAGGTTCAATGAGCGGGCAGCTGAAAGTTCCCAGTTGCTGGGATACTCTGCGTTCGGTGGTAATTTTTCATCATCCGTATGCCCCTCGCAGCGTACCTCAACATTTAACTGCGCCCCCCGTTTTCTGATAAGATCCAAAAGGTTTTTATATTCGGTATTATCATGAATATTAATCACTTCAGATTCCTTAATGATTTGCCCAATTTGATGAATCACAGGATAATATTCAGGTTCCACTTCGGAGGATGCTGATTTGAACAGGTTACCCCGAATAGTGATTTTAATTCCCTTCGTCGCTCTTGCTACTGAAACATTCGCAGAACTCAAGTCCTGATTCATTTCTTCATATGTTACATCCAGCAGTTTATCAATTACTGCATTAACATGCTTTTCTGCATCGTTTAAAATAACCAAAAGCAGAACAAAAAATGTAAGAAGCAGGGTAACCATATCAGCAAATGTAAGCGCCCAGGCTGTAGCTTTAGCCTTGCGTTCATCCATGGTTACAGGATGGCGAAGATGTTGCATAAATTTATTCTTCGTCGCTGGGTTCTTCTCTTTGCTCTTCCATTTTTTCTTTAATAGCAGACAGAGAAGATAAAGGTTTTTCTTCAGATATCTCTATTTCGGTATTATACCGGAATTGGGAGGGTGCGAAGGTCATTAATTTTTCCTTGATCAATATGGGGTGCTCTCTTGCGTGAATACTGATGATGCCTTCAACCACAATGCTCTTTAGCATCATTTCATTTTCGGAACGACGCTTCAATTTTCCACCAATGGGCAGAAAGATCATATTGGCCATAAATACACCATAAAATGTGGTAATGAGGGCCAGGCCCATACCGGACAGCAGATCTGCAAATCTCTCCGCCACATCATAGGAAGCCGTTATTTCCATTCCCCCGCCCCCGCTACTGAAATTATTCATCATTATAATGAGACCCAGAACTGTCCCCAGCATACCAAAGGCCGGCGCGTAGGAAGCCATATATAAAAACATTTCCTGCCCTGCGACGTGCCGGCTTGAAATATTATTCATCTCAAGATTCAAAAATGTCCGCAGGCGCGAGGATTCCCGTTCATTGATCGCCAACTCAATCCCATTTTTAAAAAAACCATCTCGCATCATTGGCAGATCGGCTTCCAGAGATAATAGGCCATCTTTTCTGGCTTTTTGCGCTTTTTGAACGATCTCTTCAATGATTCCTATATAATCGTAATCTTCACCTCTGAACACATTTTGCAATACATTAAATATATTACCAACGGCTCTTAAGGGAAGATTAACCATGGTTGCAGCAAAGGTGCCGCCCAAGACAATTAATAAAGAGTTAAAATTGAAGAACCAGTATAATTTCCCACCGCTTTGAATTATTCCAATCAAAATAATTCCAAGTCCCGCCAAAAGACCAATTAAGGTTCCAAGATCGGTTGTACCTTTATTAGTATCCATGTTATTTTGAATTAAGATTGATAGACTCTTGGCAAAGTTAAGACTTTACCTTGTACGGGAATTAATCTTTTTTCTTATTGTGGGATAGAGAACGGCTGCCCTTGTACAAGCGGTCCTGTTCCTCCTGGGACAAACTTTCAAACCCTTCCCGATTGATTTTATCAAGAATAAAATCTATATCCCGTTCTATTTCCTGTTGACGGGACACTTTTTTTTCTTCCTGCTGGACTCTGTATTCTGTTGTTTTCTTACGAATTGCGAACCATAGGTCATTCCAGCGGACTGGCTTTTTCAACATAATGTATCCGATCACCATTCCAGAAAGATGTGTCAAATGACTAATCTGGGATACATTATTAAATGAAGACATGAATGCAAGAAGGCCTATGCCCATGACAAACCAGAGAGATTTGATTGGAATGATTCCATACAAATACACAGTTCGGTTTGGGTAGGTAAGACCGTAGGCCAGGAGCACCCCATAAACAGCGCCGCTAGCTCCAACGATCGGTGTCATGGAATTAAACCCCAATACCATGGTTACAAGGCCTGATCCTATGCCTGTTACAAAATAATATTTTAGAAAATGGTGTTTTCCCCAGAGACGTTCCAGTTCACTACCAAACATCCATAAAACAAACATATTGATAAGAACATGCCAAATTCCTCCATGAAAAAATATGTATGTGAATGGCTGCCAGATCATTAATTCTGACCAGACCAGTTTGGGAACTAAGCCAAAGAGAGGGAAAAAAAGATTCTCAGCACCAGCCAGGGTTTGTAAAACAAATATACCAAAATTGATTGAAATCAGTACCTTAATGGCATCTGTAAAAAGAGTGGGTTTGTATGAAAACTCACCGGGGTTTGATTGAAATTGGTATCTCATTGTTAGGTAAATATACGTAATTCATTCCAGTGGAAATAGTTCCACAGTTTCATCATGTTGCTTTTCAACATAATAAGGAAAATTGTTAGTTATTCAGCAAGAATTTTTCTGGCTACATCCATGGATTTAATCTTTGCCAGGTTATCGAAGTGATAGCGAAGCAGTGACCAGAGGTAATCACTGATGATGGTTCGGTCTCTTTGTGTAACTTTATCCTTGGGCAGATTAGCTATATCTTCAGCCAGTAAACTGGACAGAATCACGCCGCTGTTTGGCCCTCCATTGGGGTTGGGTAATGTGAGTCCGGGAAACTCCCGTATATCCAAATTGGGCTGAAATCCAAGATGGGTCAGTAGTGCACATTCATAAAACCAAAACAATAAATTGGGATCGGACTTTTTTTCATTCAATGCCCGCAATACTCCCACTAAAACAGAAAAAAGGTCTGGATGAGGGTCTTCATCAGAAAGGGTTTTCTCGGTCAATTCAAGGATCGCCATGGATAGTGTGATTGTGCGCAAATCATCTAATATCCGGGGCCAGAATTCACGGAAATTCACTTTGGACAGAATATGAAGATCCCGGTTTGGTTTATGGTTGTAAATAAGATCTATATAGCTCAAGGGCTGGAAGTGGGCGGATTTGGGAGATCTCTTACTCCTGGCACCTTTGATTATTAAACTGATTTTTCCTTTATCTTGTGAGAAACACCTGGCAATGATGGATGTATCCCCATAAGGAAATGATTTCAAAACAATGGCCGGTGTATGAACGATCATTACGATCGATATAAGCTAATAAGCCTTGGCGAAGATCACCTCGTGTTTTGCCGGGTCTCCAGAAAATATACACATCAGGCCATCCGGATGTTCATCAAATGGAATGCAGCGGATTGTAGCCTTAGTCTGATCTTTGATTGTTGCTTCCGTCTTTTCACTCCCGTCCCATCCACAGCGGACAAATCCCCCTTTTTGTATCACTTTCTTAAATTTATCATAGGTAGAAACTATATGTGTGTTCTCATCCCGGAACTGGCGGGCTTGTTCAAATAATCCAGTTTGAATATCGTCCAATAGTTTTGGGATCTGTTCTACAGCCTCTTCTTTAGATAAAAAGGATTTTTCTCCAGAATCCCTCCGGGCCACAACTACATTGCCCTTTTCAACATCCCGTGGCCCTACTTCTATGCGGAGCGGCACACCTTTCATTTCCCATTCATTGAACTTGAATCCGGGAGAATTATCCGTCCAGTCCTGGTGTGCCCGTATACCAGAGTTTTCCATTGCTTCCATAAGCGGTAACAAATAATCTTTCACCGCTTTTTCCTGTTCTTCATTACGGAAAATAGGAATGATTACCACCTGGATGGGTGCGATCCTTGGCGGTAGGCGGAGTCCCTTTTGATCACCATGGGTCAGAATAACAGCACCAACAAGACGGGTGCTTACACCCCAGCTTGTGGCCCAGACCAATTCTTCCTTATTGTCCTTGGTTTGGAAAGTGACATCAAATGCTTTGGCAAAATTTTGTCCCAGATTGTGCGATGTACCGGCTTGAAGCGCCCTTTTGTCTCCCATCATGGCTTCGATACAATAGGTTTTATTGGCGCCAGCAAATTTCTCTGAATCTGTTTTAACGCCTGTGAATACAGGGACAGCTAAATAATCTTCTGCCAATTGACGATACAATTCTAAAATGTCTAAGGTTTCTGTCTGGGCTTCTTCTGCTGTAGCATGAGCAGTATGTCCCTCCTGCCATAAAAATTCAGATGTGCGGAGAAAAAGCCGGGTTCGCATTTCCCAGCGCACCACATTGGCCCATTGATTGATCAACAACGGCAAATCGCGGTAGGATTGAATCCATTTTTTATACATGGACCAGATGACTGTTTCGGATGTGGGTCGTACAATGATTTCTTCTTCCAGCTTGGATTCCGGATCCACTACCACACCATGATCATCATCTGCTTTCAATCTTGTGTGGGTGACCACAGCACATTCCTTGGCGAATCCTTCCACATGTTCCGCTTCCCGAGCTAGGAATGATTTGGGAATAAATAGTGGAAAATAGGCATTCACATGTCCGGTAGCTTTGATCATTGCATCGAATGATTCTTTGATATTATCCCATAACTGGAAGCCGTACGGTTTAATGACCATGGTGCCTTTTACAGGACCGTGATCTGCAAGTCCAGCCCGGGACACTACTTGGGTGTACCAGCCGGAAAAATCGTTTGTCCGATCAGGTAATTCTTTGCTCATAAAAGTAATAATCCATGAAGAATAGACAATAAAATTACCGGTGGCGAATGGGCACACCAAGGCAGATTTATTTAGAAATCTCTTCCTTGAATCCATTAGTTTTGATAATGTATAAACTGATCAATTTTATTTGCATCTGCTTATTAATCTTTAGTCTAAGCTGTGAATCAGTTCTGGATCGGAAACTCACATCAGATGAACCAGGAGATATCCATAAAACCATTGTATTGTTTACCATCGTGAATGGGGCCATCATTTATCAACACTATGACCAATAACGAGATCAAACGAATTCAATCTCTTGAACGGGGGAAATCTCGCAGGGAATACGGCCAATTCCTTATTGAAGGAAAACGGCTGGTCCAGGCCACCCTGGAGTGGGGGGCAGGGCTTGATGTAATTTATTTTACCGACCCGTTTCGGCGTGAGAATACAGAATGGCTCCAATCAATAGAATCCTCTGGTGTTTCATATGAAAACATTCCTACCAAGCAATTGGAAAAAATATCATTCACCAAATCACCATCAGGGATCGTGGCTGTCTGTAATCTGCCTGAGCAACAAAAGCCGGATTTAAACCAAAACCGGTGGCTTTATCTCGATCGTATAGCTGATCCTGGAAATATGGGCACAATCCTTCGATCTGCAGCCTGGTTTGACTTGAACCATGTTGCCCTTTCTGTAGATTGTGTCGATCCATTTAATCCCAAAGTAGTGCGTGCCGGAATGGGTGCCCATTTTGGACTCTCAATACACAGCAATCTCGACTTAGGTCGGTTTTCCAAGACACACACCTTAATCGGCGGGGATCATCGTGGTGCTGATGCTGCAAGTGTTGAAATCCCGGAATGCTGTGTGTTGGTCCTGGGCAGTGAAGCCCATGGTTTATCATCAGATAGTCTAGAAATGATCAACCAAAAAGTGGCTATTGAAAAACTGGGTTTTGGTGAATCACTGAATGTGGGTTCAGCTGCAGCGATTCTCATGTATCTATTTACAAATAAATAGACACTCAACATCTTTCTCTTTAGGTAAATTTGAGTTTTAAATCACCTTTTCGTATATTGGAATGATTACCGTAACTTTTGAAAATGGAACATCAGGAACCTGACCCTCATGAACAACACGTTCAGTATTCGAGCCGCATTCGGCATTGTTGTGGTATCCATTCTGTCTGCATTTTTAGCGGGTGGATTGGTCCTGTGGATTGGTCTATCCAATCCTGATTCATCCCAGAAGTTCTACACATTCATTTCATTTATTATTGGACAAGGATTTATGCTTGTCCCATTGGTCTGGTTTCTTATTTCTAGACAGGAACCTGTATTAAAAAGACTACGGCTCAATCCAATCTCCTCCCCTACCGCTGGTTTAACGGTGCTCTTTTCTCTGGGGCTTATTATTCTTTCCGATGAATTGGACAGAATGATCCAAATATTTATACCAGCGCCGGACTATATTATTGATCTTAACGGGTTATTACGACCTGAAACCATTACTGGTTTTATTCTTTTATTCATTGCTGTAACAATCATAGCCCCCTTGGGTGAGGAATTACTGTTCCGTGGATTTTTACAACAGGTACTTGAAAAACACTGGAAGGATGTGACCCGGGCTATTCTTACAACGGCACTATTTTTTGCCCTGATCCATATGAACCCCTACTGGTTTGCCCAGATTTATATATTAGGAGTGATGCTGGGATTCCTGTCGTGGAAAACAGGATCGGTATTGCCCTCATTGATCCTGCACGGATTAAATAATACAATGGCCATGATATTTTCCTTTTCTGAAGCCGGGGACGGAGGGGTTTATATCTGGAATGGCCATGTAGCACCCTGGATTATTATTATCGCTCTAGCCTGTGTAATAACCGGGTTTAGAGGGATCAACAGCTTACGGGTTCAGGCATGAGGAAGGAAATGTTCAAACACGAGATTACAATACTCAAAGACACATTTGGCCGTCTGTTGCGCAGGCACGCCCAGACGAATCTCATCAAACTCATCAATAAAACCCACCCGGCAGATCTGGCAATTGTATTCCGGTATTTTGATGATGATGAGCAGGGACAGGTATTCAGCCTGATGCAGGATAATGAGCATACAATAGAATTTTTGATTGAACTGGATGATACTCTCATAGAAAAACTGTTGAATGTTGAAAACCCAGATCGGATCGCAGGGTTGATACAGAATGCTTCAACCAATGATCAAAGTTACATTTTAGGAACATTGGAAGAAGAACAGGCTCAATTTGTTATTGATCTTTTAAAAACAGAAGAACAGGAAGTCCTTGAGGAAATCATGGGCTACCCGGATGATTCAGCCGGAACCATGATGGCCACTGATATATTTACCCTGTACCAGCATACATCGTGCGGCGACGCACTGCGCACGTTGCAGGATCAAAAAGACGCTGAAATGGTCTTCTATCTCTACATAACCGATGAGGATGATTCCCTGATGGGAGTAGCATCTCTTCGTGCTCTGGCAACAACGCCTCCAAAGACACTTTTAAAAGATATAATGGTGAAACGGGTCCACTCTGTAAGGCCTGAAACAGATCAGGAAGATGTAGCCCAGATCGTGGCTCAATACAATTACCTGGCGGTTCCCGTGGTTGACGCAGATAATCGTCTGCTTGGGATCGTAACCGTTGATGATGTTGTAGATGTGATCCGGGAAGAAGCCACAGAAGACTTTTTACAAATGGCTGGAGCAGGTAAGGACCGTGAAATTCTTCTGAAATCCAGTTGGGAAAACGCCCAAGCCCGGCTGCCCTGGCTTTTTGCCAGTTGGATCGGTGGAATTATTGCTGTTTCTATCATTGGTGCGTTTGAACATATGCTTGAAAGTATCATTGCCCTGGCGGCCTTTATCCCTGTTATTATTGGTATGGGTGGAAATATTGGGACCCAGTCCTCTACCATTATTGTTCGCGGCATGGCTACGGGCAGGATTGAGATTGGTAATGAATTCAAAATCCTTTTAAAAGAACTCAGGGTTGGATTAATTCTGGGTGGATTATACGGTTTAATGCTGGGGATTTTTGCAAATTTCCGTTTCATGGGTACAGACCCCATGCTTGGGGTTGTGGTTGGACTCAGCATATGTTGTTCCATGCTCCTTGCCGTAGCAGTAGGAACCTTTACACCCCTTATTTTAAGAAAACTGGATATTGATCCAGCAGTTGCTACTGGTCCGTTTGTGACAACAAGTATTGATATACTAGGAGTTTTATTGTACTTCATAATTGCCGGTTTATTGCTGGCAGTTTAATTCATGTTGCTAATTCTCCTTATGTGTGCCGGGGTCTACCTGGCATTTATACTATTCATCATCTCTGGTCTGTTTAAACACAGTATTCTGCCAATTTCATCTTCCAATGAGTTGCCTTCAATCTCTGTGGTGATCGCAGCGAGAAATGAAGAAAAACACCTTCCGGACCTGATTCAGGATCTTATGAACCAGGAATATCCCCTGGACAAACTTGAAGCTATTATTGTGGATGATCGTTCAACAGACCTTACCCCAGCGATCTTAAAAGAAGCAGCGGACAATTATGCATTTATTAAAACGATTAGGATCAAGGAACCATCACAGGAAATGACCCCCAAAAAACATGCTATGACCAAAGGTATAGAAGCGGCTAAAGGAGAAGTGATCGTATCTACAGACGCTGATTGTCGTGTTGGAAAACTGTGGGTATCCAGTATGGCCTATAGTGTCATAAATCACGATTGTATTTCAATCGGGTTTTCTAAAATTGCGGGGGATACATTTTTTGAGCAATACCAAGAGGTAGATTTTCTTGGTATTATCACAGCCAATGCGGGAGCGGGGGGCTGGAACCAATTCTGGTCTGGGACGGGACAAAATCTTGCCTATTATAAAAATGATTTCATTGCTATTGACGGATTTAAACCTGTAAAAAACAAAATTTCAGGGGATGATATGTACCTGGTCCAATCTATTTCAAAGCTTAAACGGGGATTTATCCATATTGACCCCAATTCCTTCACTACCACAACAGGGATGAATTCAGTAAAGGAATTTTTGAACCAGCGCATCCGCTGGTCATCCAACTCCAAAGCGAATGCTGGTCAAAATCCTTTATTCTTTGGGTTCCTCATTACTGCTTTTTTGTACAATTCCTTTATTCTATTATCCATGATCTCAGGCAGCCCCTGGTTGGTGTCATTTGGATTTAAATTTATACTGGATGGATTGGTCATATTGTTAGGAGGTAAATTATTTGAAACCAAACCCAATCCCTTGGCATATTGCATCTGGGCCATGATTCAACCCCTGTACATTCCTGCAATGGGGATTCTGGGTGTGCAGGAAAAGTTCACCTGGAAGACATGAATCAAATTCTTATTTGTTTTTTTCTAACGGGAGTGGTTGCAAGTCAATCCTATTCAGTCACAATCCTGGGATTCCATGCCGCTGACGTAAACCAGACGATTCATGATTCTGGGAGGATAGAGTTCACGACTCAAAATCGTGGACTTATTGATCTGATCTGGCCTGCCAATAATTACTATGACACACAATTTGATCCAGCCAAATTCAGCCTTATAAGTTGGAGGAAAAAAATTCGACAGGGGACCTATAAACCATCTCTATCAGCAAAAATGGATTCAACAGGCGTTCTGGTTTATAATGAAAATCATAAAGTTACTCTATCTAATCCAGCACACACTATTTTTACAATGCTGGCCATGATACAATCAAAAGGGCCGGAAACACTGGATACAAAGTGGTTCCAGTATGAACATGAAGGGAAAGTGGGAAAAGCACGATTTGTATGGGCAGATTCGTCCAAAGCCTGGAATGGGCAGGATTCTATTTTATGCGACCATTACAGGCTTGATATTAATATTATTGATTCGCTCACTAGCGTAAGTAAGCGTACCGATTATTTCATGGGACAGATTATTCTAAGTGGGGTGGTACGGGAAGTATGGGTATCACGTGTAAAACCAAAAAAGATCATTGCTGCAAAAGTAAAAACACCTTGGTTTTCTCTTTGGGCACATATAATTGAAACTAAAGAACACTGGTAATCTTCTACTATAATTGATTAAAATTCTTAAGGAAAAACAAATGAAAATATTTCATATTTTATTATTATTTATCTGCTGTTCTTTTCTGGAAGCGCAAAACAATCATTCTGAGTTATTTGGAACCTGGGTATTTGAATCCATGACCACAATTACAAATGCTGCAAGAGAAGAAATAACCATTGTTTATAAAGATAAAAAAAATATAGAAACTTTATCATTTAATAAGTCCGGTGCTATTTATTATAATGTGATCAACGATGGTATACAGAATGACGGATCTGGTGTCTGGTTTGCGCAAGAAGGGTATTTAACCATTATTGTTGAGGCTGATACAACCTATGGCACCTACGAGATTGAAGATAATTTTTTGACCATTATAACCAGAGAAGAAGAATCCGATGAGCATTTCGGATTTAGCACTATTTTAAAATATAAAGCATATTAGTATATCTGCCCCAGGGATCATTCATATTAGACAGATTAATTTTAAGTATCGTTCGACGACGCATAAGTATTGTATTATAATATAAACAGTGGCTGATATGACAGGGCCATCTTTTTTTAAAGTATATCGTAAACAATTTCTAGGATGGATATTAACTGCTGCAGTCATTTCCGGGGCACTGTATTATGGTGTTGATAAAAAGATTATTGTTTTTGCTGCATTTGCGGTTAGCATTTTCACTGAAATTTTCGTCGGTATTGGGGTGTTGGTTGCCGCAATACCCTTTGTGGGGCCCCTAATTATAAAAATTGTTTCTATTCCCATATTCTGGGTCTTAAACGCCCTGGGCACTATTGTATCAGGTGTCGCCATAAAAAAAGGATATGCAACTGAATTAGCGAAAGGCAGGATTGTAACCCTGGGACTTCTGATCGGAATGATCATTGGTTATATTTTAGGACATTTAATTCCTCTACAATGAATATTTTAATTTTACAGGGACCAAACCTGAATATGCTTGGTTTAAAATCTTCCAAAACAAAAGCAAACGTAACCCTGGATAAGATAAATAGAGCACTGAAGAAACATGTAAAGGGAAAAAATGTTAGCCTGAAGCTTTTACAGACACATAAACAATTCCAGGCTGTTAATTTTTTACAGAGAAATCGAAATTGGGCGGACGGAATTCTATTCATCCCAACTTCCTGGGCCAGAAACGAATTTACTATTCTAGAAACACTGGAGCTTATTAGCCTTAAAACAGCTGTTGTTTATTTCAATGAACCGTTCTCTTTTGGCACAGATGAGCAGGATTCAATCATAGTTGGAGATTATATTCAATCATTCACCGGTGATCCTTTAGAAGCATGTGTTACGGGATTGGAGCACCTTTTATCATAAATGAAACTGCTGATATCTCTAGCTCTTTTCGGATATATGCTGTATTCACAACCAGGAGAGCAGCCACGGAATTCGCCCATATCTATTCTGTCTACAATTCAACAAAAGCCGGAAGTTCATGAAACACCTGAGCTGGATTTTGATCCTGAATGGGTGGATTCATTAAAACTGATTCTGCCCTGTGATGGTGTGCCAGTGCCCAGGCGTACCATGCGCCTGCCAAATGCACCCCGGGATTATAGAAGCGGAACTCATCGCGGGATTGATTTTTTTGCTACCTGGGGGACACCTGTAAAAGCGGTCGCAGATGGTGTAGTGATTCGGGCGGATCACTATTATGAAGAAGTACCGGCGGAGTTTCGGGAAAATATGCTTGAAACCAGTGCCAGAGTAGGAAATACACCATCAGATATTTTTAACAGTGTACTGCTGGGAAAGGCCGTGTTTTTAGATCATGGTTTTGACCTGGTGCCCGGGTTTAGAGTGATAACCATTTATGCGCATTTATCTCATATCGAAAATAATGTAAATCCGGGGAATCTGATCAAGGGTGGCGACTTCGTGGGAAACTCCGGCAATACCGGCATGCGGGAGAGTACTCTGGGGTCTAGGGCAGGATCCCATTTACACTGGGAGATGATTTTACAAAAAGGGGAACAGGAAATTTATTTAGGGCACAACATTCCTAACCCAGAACTTTATAATATGCTGACTGCCATATTTAATTAGAAGCTGTTAGAAATAAAAAAGGGCAGGTATAACCTGCCCTTTTTTGGTATAGTTTTAACGTTATTTAAAAACCCATCCGCATTGCCAGGACTTGGTTTGTTCCAAAATCCCCAGCAGGTATCATAGCAAAATCAACTGACATATTCATACCAATAAGACTTTGCAGATTGAGAGATCCCCCAAAGGACAATCCGTCAAATGGATTTACGTACCAATCAGAATTTACAGGATCTACCGCAGCAAGGCCTTTACCCAATGCTCCCTGTTCCTTGGCAACCAATGACGTCTGAAAGCCAACAGCAACCGATGCTAGATTCCCAATGTCATAAGAAGCTCCTGCTTTTATTTCATCCGTGGCATAGTAGTTACTGGTAAAGGTAAGACCTAAATTAGCGCCAGCAATATTGTATGTAAGACCCATATCAAAAGTGAATGGAAGATCGAAAGAAGCAGCGTCTACCTTATAATATTCCACTGGCCGATCACCATTCTGTGCTGTAGCCAATACACCTAGGCCTTCCCCGCCATATTGCATGGGCTGGCCAAAGTTTTTCAGGGCGAATCCAACGTCCAAGTTCTCCATACCAAAGAGACCCTGATACTGGACCCCTAAGTCGAAAGCAGTTGCATTGGCGGATACCCGTCCAAAGCTCTCCCGAACATAGTTAACATTGACACCAACACTGGTATTATCAGATAACTTTCTTGAGGCCGTGGCACCTAAAATTGAAAAATTAGGTGTAAAGACCTGACCAGTACCATCGGGAAAGAAGGCTGTTGTTTCATCGATATCACCAATGTCAAACGTTCGAACGCTTACACCAGTTTTCATACCTAGAAAATCTACCGCTACTCCAAAGAAGTTATTCTGAATACCAGCGATATACTGACGGTTTGAAAAAATAGCATCTACACTATTTTCAGTACGGGCCAGACCAGCTGGATTCCAGAAAACTGCATCCATGCCAACTGCGTTTGCCACAGCACCGCCACCTGCAAGATAGCGGGCACCCTGAACAATCTGCAATTGCGTAGCAGAAGCTGTTCCCATCCTGGATCCCTGCCCAAGAGCCAAAGAGCTGATCATCAGTACTGCAGTGGCTGATAAAATGATTTTTTTCATTTTGTTCTCCATTAATTTGATTGATTAATAGTACTTGAGCACTTGTGTTTCCTGAACAAGTGCAAGCTTTAAGATTTTTTCATTGCCTCCGGAAGAGACCCTAACAATATAGAGTCCGCTTGCCACAGGATAACCATACTGGTTACGAAGATCCCATCGAGCAAACTGGCTGCCATCATCTGTTTTATCAATGTGCTTAACAAACGTACCGCCCAATGTATAGATATCAATTTTTGCGGTCGTTGGTAAGTGATTGAAAGAAACAAACTTGTTATTCCTGCTGGTTTCCAGCTCGTGGAAGCCATAGTAAGGATTTGGATAGACTTGCACATTGGCAACATCGTCGGAAGTTCCTGTTGAACCTTTGGTGGTAGACCAAGTGAACTCATCCTGGCCAATCTGAATTGGGTTTGCGTATTTGAATTTCACAGTGTCACCAGCCACCCAATCTGTTTCCCACCATACGACATTCCAGGTTAGTGCGTTTTCATCTAGCGCAGCTTCAGATTCAGCATGGGGTTTCATGATAAAGTGAGTATACATACGATTATAGGGATTGAATGCATACACTGTATCACCGGAGTCATAGCTTTGAATACGGTCGTAGATCGTAATATCGATCTGTCGCGGACCGCCTGCATCTTCCATATCCCATACTGAAAACGGAATTTGAATTCTGAAAGGATCACCAGTACCAGGATTGTTGGAGTCAGGATGCAGGGTAAAGTCCCCTACTCTAGAACCATCAATCCATGCAGATGAACCACCAGAAACAATAGGCCGATAGATAACACCATTATCATCTGTTTCGTAGTCTCCGTAGACACCGTCAAAAACACAGTGAACATCTCTCTGGAGATAATCTACAGCTGTTATACCTAATCCCCAGGTATCAACAGCCTTAGCTGATGCAGCCCAACCGGATGCCAGATAAGAATCAATATCGTAAGAGCCGCTCCCGACTGCTTCGCGATCATAAGCATCATTGGGTGAAGCATAGCCACCTTCGACGTTTACGGTAAATCCTTCTACAGTTTCTGCAGCATTTGTATTGTGGTGCAGCGCTGATGCATTCTCGGCAGAAGCTCCGTCCCAGATATCAGAACCGCCAACAAATGTCTGCTTTTCAAGGAGCGCAACACCATCTGTTGTATTGTGAAGGTTCCAGTGTTTTTCTACCTGGACATAATAAGCGAGGGTTGATATTTCAGCTGTCCCTTCAGCGTTGATAGTTTCTGACAGGATCTCGCCATTACAATCTTCACCGATTCCATAACTTTCACAGGTTTCACAGTTTCCGCCACCGCCAACAGACGTATCAGCACACCACCACGTGGCCCAGCCGTCATCATAGATGATATAATCAACATTGATGGGGTTAGCAGGGAAATCCACTGGTGTATCAATATTTACATACAATACTTGGCCGCCTGAGAAATAACCGTATGCGGATGGTGTAGAAGCACCAAACATCGCTTCATTATCTGAGAACATAGATGTGACTCCATCAGATGACTCATAGGCGTTATTGATCACGGTCCCTTCAGGGAAAACAAGCAGCACACCTTCAGCGTAGTTATAGTCAGGTGATTGAACATCCACATTGAACACAACATCAATGGTTCCAACATCATAAGATGTTTCAGCAACACCGGAGACGCTTGAGCCTGTCAGGTCAGTTGTTTTACCAGACCCTGAATCAGGATGTGTTGTGTGCCAGTTCCCTTCAAGATCTAAGTAATATGCCTGCTCACTAAATGAAACTCTATACGAATCTCCCGTTAATTCATCAGGAGCAACAACATCTACGGATACAGACGCGTTTGCAGTACCGGAATGGGTTACTGTGACAGCACTACCAAATAAATCGCCAGCAGTGTAACCCGGGTTGGGATCGTGAGGCACAACCGTGACCCTGGATTCACCAGATTCTAAGGTCTTAAACGGGCTGCCTTCATTATCCGGCAGATAACTATAGGCTGTAACAGCAAAATAGTATTCAACCCCATTGGACAAGGGCCGACCCCGGACTTCATCATAGTCTGTGTTGAAATAGCGTTGAACTCCTCCATCCGAACCGGTTTGCTTAACCACATTAACTACAAGGCCTGTCAATGGATCAACACTGGGATCCAGAATATTCTGGATCAGGTTTACTTTATCATAGGTAGCAACTTTCACACCTTCAGTCAATGGTGAACCTGCTCCCGGCAATTGATAAACATTATAGCCTTCAAATTCAAAACCAGCATTTACCGTTGCTTCCGTTGCAGTTACGGCTGCAGCATCACTTCCCCAATCTAGAGAAATATTCCCGTCCATTTCAAGACCGCTGGCCGATGGAGCCGTAGGAGCACTGGGAAGAGAAAAATTCTGATCGTAGGCATACTGTGCATATGTATCAACATATTTTGCAACTGAAACGGATGAAACAGCATCCAAGCCTGTACCTGCAGCAAGGGCAAGCACAACATCTGCTGTATCACCTTTAGTAATAGTGTAGGGTCCGCTGGCCATTACCAGGCGACGGTCCCCAGGAGGAAGCTGCACACCATCGATCCAGCCTGATCCTGAGACAGGATCACCAGATAAAGCAAAGTTGGTTACATTACCTGTGGAAAGATCCGTCCAGGGAATCTGAACTGGATACTCTGGACGAGGCAGATACCCTTCCATCAAATTATAAAACTGCAATGAACCGTTGTAGGAAGACAGGTCCGGGTCACTTATGGAAGAACCGGCCCCAAAGTATGTAAAGGCTGTCATAGGCAGGTATTCACTGAAATCACCATCACCATCAATATCCAGATTGTCTACCGGTCCCTGGAGGAAGTCGTATCCGCCAGCAGGACAGGGCAGGTTATAAATACCGTTAAATACACCGTCTAAACGGTTACCATTATAAACATATCCAAATGACAGGTCAATATCACACCCTACATAGTCATCAGTATAGGTCCCCAGATCTGGATCAGACCACTGCGTAAAATACACGGTATCTAATACTTCTGGGTTTATATACTCAGAGCCTGCTTCAAATCCTGTGTAGACCATCCGAGCTTTCTTAAAATGAATATTACCCAGCGGATCAGAAGCACCATAAGCATAGGCCCACATGGTTAGCTGCAGCTCTACGCCTACCGGATCAGCACCATACAGCTGAGGTGATGTATTGGAAGTAGCACCTGTTGGGGTACCGCTCGCATCAACAATTGTAGGAAGATCATTGGCAATGGTCCACAGGGTCTGGTCTGCACCAGGATACCCAGGAATATCGCCATTGGACCAGCTGGCAGAACCAGCATCCCAAGAAGCAGCCTGATACCCTGCTGTACCATTGAGCTCTTCGTAGGGAGCACCCCAGTCAGCGGGCCAGTTTTGCCAATCATAAGCATATTGGTCATACACAGCCTGTATTTGATCAGCAGTAATACTAGCAGTGGTTACAGCATAAAAATTGGCCACATCCTTGCTTAAATCACCAGATTCGTAATCTGTCCGGACACGCCAAGCATGATTGTTGGCCGGATCATCTGCACCGGCCACGGTGCCATCTGCATTGTAAATAACGCGACCTGCCTTCATTCCGTGGTAATAGGTGGATCCACCCACGCGTACTGGGGCTGATGCGGGATATTCATTTGCCTTGACACCCCAAAGCATTCCATCCTCGTATATCAAACCACCGGTAAAGATGGGATAATCTACCTGCTCACCATTAGGGCTACCTTCGGTTGTTCCGCCGCCATCTTTATAGACCCAGGAAGCCATATTATTGATATTAATTACAGATATGGTGGGATTCATGACATCCGCATCATCCAATGTCTCCATTGAGCGTGTTGCTGTAGTGGTGGCTACAGAACCACGGGCAAACATAGATGATGAGATGAGCAGTGCTCCAACCATAATAATTGTTAAATAAGGTTTTAGTTTCATGGTTTTTAGTACCCTTTTATTTAATCAAACTGTTAACGTTAAAAATTGACGCTGGCGCCAAATTTTACGATGCGGGGAGATCCCCAAAGATCCCGGCCAAAATCACGTGCATAATGCTCACGATTTTCAAGGTTAACATTTCTGTAGAGGTCTACATACATGTCTCCATTGGCAGCAACAATTTCACTGCTCAAGGCTGGATCTGTAAGGAAATTATCATCATACGCATTCCCGGAACGGGAGTATACATTGACAACATTCCGTGTGTTCATCAAATTTTCAACATAGGCAAAAACTTGTACGCCCACTCCACCAAGACTGAGAGTGTAGTCCACTTTCAAATTGACAAAAGACTGCCAGGGTGTTGTGGATCCGCCTACAGGTTCCTGCGGTTCTCTTGAACGTGCATCCTGTAAGAGAGCGCCTTCATTGGCGGCACGCTGACCCATTCCACCATCACTGAGGGTGAACGGATGCCCGCTGTTAAACTTGTACTGCAGGTTCATGCCTAATCCTGACAAGAGATCCCCTTCGCCAAATCTGTAATCCATAGATACAGCACCGCGATGTGCATTGGTGTAGTACAATGGGTTAATCATCATGGGAGGAGGTGTCAGGGCATTCTGGTCCAGGTTTCCAGCGTTGGAGTTGGGGTCCGAGTTAACACCCCGCGCATCAGACCAGGTGTATGACGCATAGGACATCAGGCGATTAATACGGCGTGTTCTCAGGGTGAATTCAAAACCATTCACTGTCGTGAAATCACCATTCTCATAGTAGTATGCATCTGAAGAAGCACCATGTGTATTATCGATACCTATCTGATTACCAAAACCAAGGACAACCTGACCGGTTGTATTTTTCGCGAATGCAGTTACATCAATAGCTGCATCAGGCAGGAACTGGTAGCTCATGCCCACTTCGTACTGAGTGGTTTCTACCGGATCCAGGTCAAATCCCATGGGGTCAGGAGTGTAATTCTGTCCACCCCATACCAGGTGCATATAGCGCGGAGAAGCATAGGGCAAATCGAGCTCTGGCATCTGGGCAAACTTCCCATACTGGAGGTGAAATACAATTTCATCCGTCACCGGGAATGCCAGTCCTAAGCGCGGCTGTAGAATGCTTTTTGTATCGGAATCCAAAAATTCACCATCAAGAATCCCTTGGTTGGTTTCATCCCAGCCCGGATTTTGTGGATCTTTCATTTTCCAATCGTCCATGTTGAATTGATCCATACGAACACCAAAACTGACCACCAGGTCGCCGGCTTCGTATTTATCATTCGCATAAAAAGACATGGAAGAAGGTTCTCTTGGACCATCTCTCCCTTCATTAAATTCATTGCCGTAATCATCGTAGCCAATCTGTCCACCCCTGTTATTAAGTCGCAGTTTTTCCGTCACATCAGCATTGCTACCACCTGCGGCTGCATCCCGAGAAACTTCACCCAGGGCTATCATACGGTTGACATTTTCCATGGCACCCGTGCTAAGGTAATATCTACGATAGGTATAGTTCTTCATATCAAACCCGGCACGGATCTCGTGATCACCACGCTGCCAGGTAAGCCCGGCATCGATACCCAGTGTGCTGCGATTGTTCTTGCTCCAGCCCGTGGTTACATCTCCGGGTCTGGCAAAAGGAAACAGGGCAACATAATAGCTGGTCGGATCGGTATAAGCAGTTTTAAAATTATCATATTCAGCACCTTTAGCTGCAACAGATGCAGAATCATGCCATGTCAGGGCATCACCAAAATTACCTGGTTTGCCAAACAAACCATCGTACCCTTCATAGGTACGGTTCAAAGTGCTCACACCTACTGATACGAGCATATCTGAACTCAAGAAATAATTGGCCCGAGCTGAAATCATATTCAGGTTGCGTTCGCTTTCCGGTTGTCGCTCTGTATTAAACATGTTATACACAGGCAGTGAATTACTTTCATAACTCGTGTTATCGACCACCCCTGAAAAACGAAAGTTTAGCGGACCAAAGTCCATGGTGGCAGTACCATTTACCTGCAGATTGTCCTGGGCACGGTGAGCAATGCTTGCACCATCATCCGAATCAAAGTTTACCTGGATAGTATCACCATCCGGGGTAACCCCCGATTCATAGCTGGCAAGATTATCTGGATTACCATCGCCGTCCATATCAATAATAAAGTCTTTATAAAAACTTGGGTCTCTGTCATCGGTGTGCGTTTGACGCAGGGCAGCAAAAAGTTTAATCGGACCTGCCGGGCCTCCAATTACTGCTGTGATATCCTGGTGTCCAAAATCACCTGTTTCAACACGAACATTGCCGCTGTATGAATTGCCTCCGGTTCTCATTGTCTGGCGGACAACACCTGAGTTTGCGCCACCCACATGGGCACCATAACCACCGGCTTCTACAGCAATCTCTGCCAGTGCTTCAGGAATCGCAGAAATATCCCGTCCTGCATTGATCACATCCGTGATCTGGGCGCCATCCAGTGTATAGGCGACTTCAGAAGCACGGCCGCCGCGTATATGCAACTGACCATTGGTGATTGCTACACCTGCCTGCAGATCAAGCATCCCTGTTACACTTCGGGAAGCTGCATTCTGGATTTCTTCTGAGTTCACACTGCGCACTGAGTTGGTTGCGCTGCGCTCAACCAGTCGTTTTTCACCAACAATCGTCACAGCTTCACCTGCAATTGCGGATGTTTCCAGCGAAAAATCCTGTGGTGTGGTAAGATTTGTTTTTACTTCCACATTAGACGTGGTTGTGTTTTTATAACCGATGTAGGATGCAGTCATTGAGTATTTTCCTGCGGGAACATTCAGTATGGTGTAATTACCATTTTCATCTGTAGCAGCACCCCTTGCTGTTCCATCAACCTGTACGTTCGCACCAGCCAGTCCAGCCCCATCAGATGAAGAGACGCTACCGCTGATTTTTCCAGTTGTGTGTTGTGCCATAAGAAATGATGTTAGGAATATCACGACTGACACTAAGGAGGTTTTTTTCATGTTGAAGCCCCTATGTTATGGATTGTTTATTAATGATTTATTTTAAAAATACTAATATTTCAGAGAGAGAATGATCAAATTTGACCATGGCCCGGAGCATATACTATTCCTGTCCCAAGACATAATTCTCATTACCCCAAGAAATTAACCAAGAAACCTAAAAGAGGTTTTTTTGCAAGTCAAGATAAAATATGATTTTCAAATTTGGGGATAATCCAACGTTAACGCACTAAAAAAAACTAGATTATTCCATGCGCTATTATAAATTTATATGACTGTGCAATGAATTATATTCTGTTTTTTTTAAAGATTCAAGACCTGGTTTGGTTTTTCCATGGATAGATGGATAAATATATGATCTACGGAATCCTCCTCTTTTATTTTGTATTCATGATTGGCATCAGTGTTGCGATCTCTAAAAAAATTAAAAACAAAACGGATTTTTTTGTAGCGGGTCGTAAACTACCTCTCTGGCTCTGTACAGCAAC